>Ga0105347_1000981_pt1 | contig 12738 bp, 12 predicted proteins | sample EasRivMeERMLT890_FD_89677 | JGI IMG/M metagenome (GOLD analysis project Ga0105347, IMG submission 89677) | Soil microbial communities from meander-bound floodplain in the East River, Colorado, USA - East River MetaG ERMLT890 | ecosystem: Environmental > Terrestrial > Soil > Floodplain | place... | reverse complement strand
GGGGATACGACGGGGTGTTTCCGTTTGCAGTGCAAAACTCTTACGGCGGACCCCCAGGCTTGAAACAGCTCGTCAATGTCTGTCACCAGCGCGGGCTCGCGGTCATTCTCGACGTCGTCTACAACCGTCTCGGACCGGAGGGAAATTATCTCGCCGGCTTCGGTCCTTATTTTACCGATCGCTATAAAACCCCATGGGGACCGGCGGTGAATTTCGACGGCTCGTTCAGCGACGAAGTAAGGACTTACTTCATTCAAAACGCCTTGTATTGGCTCACGGAGTTTCACATCGACGCGCTGCGCGTAGATGCCGTGCACGCGATACTCGACCATGCACCGATAACTTTTCTCGAAGATCTCAGCAGCCAAGTTCATTGCACCGCGGAGCGGCTCAAACGGCAGATGTTTCTGATCGCTGAAAGCGCCGACAACGATGCCCGCCTTATTCGCCCGCGCGAGCAGGGTGGTTACGGCCTTGACGCGCAATGGAACGATGACTTCCATCACTGCCTTCGCGCTCTTCTCACCGGCGAGCGCAGTGGCTACTACAAGGACTACGGCGAGTTAGCTCAATTTGTCAAAGCCTACCGTGACGGATTCGCCTATTCCGGGGAGTATTCGCGCTTTCGCCGACGCCGCCATGGTAACTCTTCGAGCGATATTCCGGCCGAACGCTTGGTCGTGTTTGGGCAAAACCACGATCAGGTGGGCAACCGCATGCTTGGCGACCGGTTGAGCCAGGCGGTGGCTTTCGAAGACTTAAAGCTTGTCGCCGGTCTGGTCATTCTCTCGCCGTTTATTCCTTTGCTCTTCATGGGAGAAGAGTACGGCGAGACGTCGCCGTTCCCTTATTTCGTAAGCCACTCAGATGGCGCGCTTGTCGAGGCGGTCCGGCACGGCCGGCGCGCTGAGTTTGCCGCCTTTGGCTGGCAAGGCGAGATTCCCGATCCCCAGGATGCCAAAAGTTTTTTGCGTGCCAAGCTCAATCACGAGCTGCGTAATGCCGATGAACATCTTGTTTTGCTGAAGTTCTACCGCGAGCTGATTCGTTTGCGGAAAAAGATCGTTGCTCTCAATCCGGCGCAGGTGCGCAACCAGCAAGTGGATGGCTTTGAAAAGGAGCGAGTAATCGTTGTGCATCGTTGGCATGGCGAAGACAGAGCTTTGTTGGTTGCCAATCTAGGCGCGGCGCAAACGTCCGCATCTTTGTCCGTTCCGGGCGGTCAGTGGCGCAATGTCGTCGATTCCGCCGAGGAAACCTGGCGCGGTAAAGGCAGCCGGCTGCCCCGCGATTTCCGCGCCGAAGCGAAAACCGAGCTGACATTGATGCCGCGCTCGTTCGCCCTGTTCGTTCGGGAGTAAATGCCGTGAAAATAGAGCGGTAGGAACAACCATGAAAGTCTGGCCTGGAAACCCTTATCCTCTTGGCGCGACCTGGGATGGCGCCGGGGTGAATTTTTCGTTGTTTTCCGAAAACGCCAACAAAGTCGAGCTTTGCCTATTCGACGGTTCGGATGGGCAACGCGAGACTCGTATCCCGATGCGCGAGCAGACCCATAAAATTTGGCACGTTTATTTACCCGAGGCGCGGCCTGGCCAATTCTATGGCTATCGGGTTGATGGCCCTGTCGAGCCGCAGCAGGGCCATCGCTTCAATCCGGCAAACTTACTTTTGGATCCTTACGCCAAAGCGATCCACGGTTCCGTGCAATGGAGCGATGCCTTGTTCGGTTACGCTGTCGGTCATGCGGATCAAGATCTTTCGCGCAGCAACGACGACAGCGCGGTGGGACTACCGAAATGCATCGTCATCGATCCGGCGTTTAGCTGGGGCAACGACGCGCCACCGGCTACGCCCTGGCACAAGACCGTGATTTACGAAATGCATGTGAAAGGATTCACCGTGCGACATCCCAGCGTGCCGGCGGAATTGCGCGGCACCTACGCAGCGCTCGCTCATCCCCCGGTGATCGACTATCTCAAGTCCCTGGGGATTACCGCGGTGGAGTTAATGCCGGTGCATCAGTATATCGCGGATAAACACTTGAAGGACCGCGGTCTGACCAATTACTGGGGTTACAATTCGATCGGCTTCTTCGCGCCCGAGGCGAGCTATGCCTGCTGCGGCACAGCGGGCGAGCAGGTGGCGGAATTTAAAAGCACGGTGCGCGCGCTGCACCGCGAGGGCATCGAGGTCATTCTCGACGTAGTCTACAACCACACCGGCGAAGGCAACCAGCTCGGTCCCACGCTTTGCTTTCGCGGCCTCGACAATGCCGCTTATTATCGTCTGGTCGAAAACAACCGGCGCTACTACATCGATTATACAGGTTGCGGCAACACTTTAGACATGACCGATCCGCGGGTCTTGCAGCTGATCATGGATAGCCTGCGCTATTGGATTGTGGAGATGCACGTCGACGGCTTTCGCTTTGATCTGGCCTCGACGTTGGCACGCGAGCTCCATGACGTCGATCGTCTCGGCGCGTTCTTCGATATCATTCAGCAGGATCCGGTCATCTCACAAGTTAAACTGATCGCCGAGCCCTGGGACCTTGGCCCGGGCGGTTATCAGGTCGGCAACTTTCCGGTGCTTTGGGCCGAATGGAATGCGGCCTATCGCGACACTGTGCGCCGTTTTTGGAAGGGCGACGGCGGTCAGGTCCCGAGCCTCGGCTATCGCTTGACGGGATCGAGCGATCTCTACGGCCACAACGGCCGGCTGCCTTACGCCAGCATCAACTTCGTCACGGCGCACGACGGATTCACGCTGCACGATCTGGTCAGCTACAACGAGAAACATAACGACGCCAATGGCGAGGACAATTGCGACGGTCATAATGACAACTTGAGCTGGAACTGCGGCGCGGAAGGCGAGACCGACGACGCTGATATCAACGCCCTGCGGGAGCGGCAAAAAAGAAATTTCCTCGCCACGTTGTTACTCTCCCAGGGCGTGCCGATGCTACTCGCTGGCGATGAAATCGGTCGGACCCAAAAAGGTAATAACAACGCCTATTGTCAAGACAACGAAATTTCTTGGCTCGACTGGAAGCTCGACCGCCCGCGCCGTGAGCTGCTCGAATTCACCCGTTGTGTGATCCGCCTGCGCCACGAGCATCCCGTGCTCAGACGCCGCCATTTCTTTCAGGGCCAGAGGATTCGCGGCTCGCAAGCCAAAGATCTGGCCTGGTTCCGGTCCGATGGCAAGGAGATGAACGACGAAGATTGGAACAATGGCGAGATCCGCTGTTTCGGCTTGCGTCTGGCCGGCGACGCCATCGAGGAATTGGACGATCGGGGCAATCGGATCGCCGACGATACGTTGTTGATTCTTCTCAATGGGCATCATGAAACCATTCCGTTTACCCTGCCGGCTTATCGGCGCAAAGTGCGCTGGGAAATTGTCTTGGATACCTACGTGCCGATTTCTCAGCGCAAGAAGCGGCGACCGATGCGCGGCGGCGAGGTTTATGAGCTTAAGGACCGTTCGCTGGCTGTGCTGCGATTGCCGAAGAATGGCGAAGGCGACGAGCAGCGCGTGCACGCGCGACCCGCGGCACGCCAAAGCAGGCTGCAAGCCGAGAACCGACCGCACCCATGAGAATTCCCACCGCTAGCTACCGGCTGCAGTTCACGCCGGAGTTTGGCTTCGCCCGAGCGCGCGACGCTTTGTCTTATCTCCATGACCTGGGGATTAGCGATATCTACGCGTCGCCGATCTTTCGGGCTCGCTCGGGCAGCGCGCATGGCTATGACGTCGTCGATGCCAATCGGCTCAATCCCGAACTTGGCAGCAACGCTGAGTTCGACGCGCTCGTTGACGCCGTGCGCCAACGTCAACTTGGCTGGGTTCAAGACATCGTGCCGAATCACATGGCCTTCGATTCGCAAAACCGGATGCTGATGGACGTGCTCGAAAACGGTCCAGCCTCGCCCTACGCTGATTTTTTCGACATCGAGTGGAACCACCCGTATGAAAGCATGAAAGGCAAAGTGCTCGCGCCGTTTCTGGGGCGCTTCTACGGCGAATGTTTGGAGGCCGGCGAGATTACGCTCGACTACGACGAGAGCGGACTTACCGTACGTTACTTTTCCTTGAAATTGCCGGTGAACATCGAAGCCTACGGCGAGGTCTTAACCGACAATCTCGTTGGGTTGCGCAAACAGCTTGGCGCCGATCATTTGGACTATATCAAGTTGTTGGGTGTTCTCTATGCACTTAAAAACCTTACGCCCACCCAAGAGACTGCCGAACGTGCCGATCAGATTGTCTTCGTGAAGCGAGTTCTGTGGGATCTCTATAACACCAACGACGAGATCAAACGGCATCTCGACGGGAATCTGGCTAAGTATAACGGCACCCAAGGCCAGCCGGAGTCTTTCAATCGGCTCGACCGGCTGCTGTCGCAGCAGTGGTATCGCCTGTCGTTCTGGAAAGTCGCGGCGGAAGAGCTCGATTACCGGAGATTTTTCAACATCAACGAGCTCATTTCCCTACGCATCGAGGAGGAAAAAGTTTATCGCCACACGCACGGGCTGACGATCGAGATGGCGCGCGCGGGCAAATTTACCGGACTCAGGGTCGATCACGTTGACGGTTTGTACGATCCGCTGAGTTATCTCAGAAGGCTGCGCCGCGACGCCGGCGCGATTTACTTGACGGTCGAAAAGATTCTAAACTTTGACGAAGAACTCCCGGCAGAATGGCCGGTTCAGGGGACCACCGGCTATGAATTTCTCAATTACGTTAACGGTCTGTTCTGCGCCCGTGAGCAGCGCCGCCGCTTCAGTCAAGTTTATAGTCGCTTTACTGGGATCGACGCGTCCTGCGCCACGCTCACGGTGGAGAAAAAACGGCTGATCATAGGCAAATACATGGCAGGAGACATTGAAGCTCTCGCCTTTTTGCTGAAGAGCATTTCGAGCCGCGACCGTCACGCTGCCGACGTGACGCTTTACGGACTGAAAAGAGCGCTGGTTGAGGTTCTGGCGTTTTTCCCGGTCTATCGCAGTTACATCAGCGACGATCAATGCAGCGAGCAGGATCGGCGTTGGCTGACCATGGCGGTCGAGTACGCCAAAGCAGCGAACGCGGGGCTGCTGCTCGAGTTGAACTTCATTAAACGATTCTTGTTTTTGGACTGCGATGATCGCCACGGCCAGGAAATGAAACATCAGTGGATACATTTCATCATGCGCTTTCAGCAATTGACCGGACCGCTGATGGCCAAAGGCTTAGAGGACACGACGCTTTACGTCTTCAATCGTCTGTTGTCGCTCAACGATGTCGGTGGCGATTCAGATCGGTTTGGCGTCTCGGTCGAGGAGTTCCATGCATTTCTCAAGCGCCGCCAGGAACGCTGGCCGCACGCTATGAACGCGTCATCGACGCACGACACCAAGCGTGGCGAGGACGCGCGGGCGAGAATCAACGTGCTTTCAGAGTTGCCCGATGAATGGGAAAGCCAGCTACGTGCTTGGAATCGAATCAACCGGGCAAAGAAAACTATCGTTAAGGGCGCCGAGGCGCCCGATCGCAATGATGAGTACTTTCTCTATCAGACCTTGATCGGCGCTTATCCGGTCGACGGCCAGGACAATAAGAGGTTTTTGGAACGCTTGAAATCCTACCTGGTCAAAGCGGTGCGCGAAGCCAAAATCCATACTGAATGGCTCAAGCCCGATGTCGCCTACGAACAGGCCTTTGTAAACTTCGCCGAATCGATCTTGGCGCCTTCGGACGACAACCGGTTTCGCAGCGAGTTTTTGCCGTTTCTCGAAAATATCGCTTGCGGCGGCATGCTCAACTCATTGGCGCAAACCCTGCTGAAGATGACCGCGCCCGGAGTTCCGGACATCTACCAAGGCACCGAGCTATGGGACTTAAGTTTCGTCGATCCCGACAATCGCCGTCCGGTGGATTTCGTCGCCCGCGCGCGCTGGCTGGCAGATTTCAAATCTGCCGAGGCGAAGGACCGTTTGGGCTTGCTCCGGGTATTGCTCGCGCGGTGGCAAGACGGCCGTATTAAACTTTTTTTGATATCCAAACTGCTGGGCTTACGCCGTGCCCATGCCGATCTTTTCAATAGCGGGGATTACATTCCGCTCAACGCCGTTGGTGCGATGAGAAAGCGTGTGTGCGCCTTTGCCAGACGCCGCGGCCAATGCTGGGCCGTGGCGGTTGTGCCGCGCTTGGTTGGGCGATTGGCGTTTCGCTGTGGCGCGACGTTGGATGAAAAATTGTGGGACGAGTCGGCCCTCGAGCTGCCCGCCGAGGCGCCGCGCCACTGGCTCGACGTGATCAGCGGCGAGCCGGTCGAAGCAGCGCCACCGGCGGCGTTCAACCGTCTCTCTCTTGGCACTGTATTTAAGCATTTTCCGGTGGCATTGCTTTATCACGAAAAAACCATCGGGCCGTCACAGGTCGTAGAGGAGTACTCGTGTGCGGCAAGTATCCAACCTCCTGCATGAGCCATCCGGTCGCGTCGTCATCGAAGCGGTCGCCCCGGAAATCGACGGCGGCGGGTTTCCCATTAAACGCACGCGCGGCGAGTCAGTGATGGTCGAAGCCGATATTCTCGTCGAAGGCCATGAAGAGCTCTCGGCGGTGCTGCTGTTTCGCCGCGAACAGGACAAACAGTGGCGCGAAACGACGATGATGCAGCTCGTGAACGGCCGTTGGTGCGGTGCGTTCGTCGTCGCCGAAATCGGGCGCTATGTTTACGCGCTGAGCGCTTGGGTCGATCCTTTCAAATCGTGGCGCCGCGATCTGCGTTAGAAAGCCGAGGCAAACACGCACACCAAACTGGATATGCTGACTAACGCGCTGCTGATCGAGGCGGCGAGCCGGCGTGCGGCCCGTGCCGACGCGAAAAAGTTCGCCGAATCGGCCATGAGTTTGCGTGCCAAAAATCGCAGCTTGGCGGAGCAGCTCGGCCAAGCGCTCAGCGACGAGCTCGCCGCTTTGATGCGCTAACGACCCAGGTAGCCCGTGGGCGATCGGCGCCGAGATCGGCGGTCATAAATCCATCCTTCCGGAGCACGGTACGTTGGCAGACTTTAGGAACCTCTGAATAACTGCACTAGAATTGTGGCCGTTGGGGTACTCCATCTCGGTCAAAAATTTTTCCCGCTTGGTTTGTTTTTTCTTTCCCGCCCACGCCAAACTCGCAAACGTTGTCTGCTCCTTCAATCTCTTGCCTCCTACCAAATCCTGTCCGGCTTACCGCTCTTCCAAATTAGACAACTTTACCGAAGACTTGTTCAGAGATTACTTGGGTGTAATTCTAACGGATCCCTGCACGGTCGCTCATTTTAAAACATCGCCAAGTTATTTCTTTTTTGAAGCGGGATGGATCTCGCCAGGCGCTTTTCGTTTCAGTAATCGCTTGGGAAGCCAATTCTAACGCCAGCGCGGGCTCAGACGGAACTTTGTCTTGTTGCTATGCATAGACTGCGATCAACATGTCGTCGCCTCCTCAATTACTGTTAGGGAAAATCCTTCATCTTAGCAAAAACCCTGCAATGAAGAATTGACAGGGGCATGGGTTGTCAAAGAGAATTTCAGCGAAAATCACGCGTTAGACCGTGTGGACATGGTGGCACGCGGCTTGATAGTAATATGGTGGAGTATGTGGTTCAACTACCGATCTTGGGGGTCGCTTTGAATCTCGGGGTTATTCTTTTTGACAAGTTGATTATCGGACGCCGTTCAATCTGGCCGATCGTGGGCAGCCTGATGTCTCACAGCTGTAACCGTTCCGAGGAGGTTGCCGGTAAGCGCCATGGCGTCAATCTCCTCGCCCTTGGCGCGTTCCCAGGAGGGGCATGGGGGCATGATCGACGCACTCGGCTGGGTGGCGCGAGAAAAAGAATCCATGCGCAGCGCCGATTTTCATAGCTTGACTGAGGCACCGCGCTTGGTGTCTTATGTGCCACGCTATGATGACAATAGATATGACGGTAGGATAGCGCAGTTTTTCACCTAACCTCCCGGCCTACCGCCGCCGGGTTCCTGACTGAGTACGGATGCGGCGTCGTTACCCGTCGCACCCGTGCGGGTTAGGTACCATTTGAATCCGGGAAATTGCCACGCACTATCGCCGAGTTGGTGGTCGGATTTGCAAACGAATAAAACGGCTATTGAGGGAACCGTTATGCCGACATCAAAACTTTTGGTGGTCGACGACGACCCGAATTTACTAGAATTAATCAGAACCCGGCTCAATGCCACGAATTACGATGTCGTCGTGGCTGACGATGTCGAAGAAGCCGTCGACGCGACCATGAGGGGAAAGTTCGATCTATCGATCGTCGATCTGCGTATCGCGGACCAAGACGGAATGACGCTCATGGAGCGCTTGCACTCGGTCAATCCCGAGATGCCGGTCATCATTCTGACCGGTTACGCCAGCATCGAGAGTGCCGTCGAGGCGATGAAGCGAGGCGCTTACAACTACCTTACTAAACCGTTTGATCCGCGCGAGCTGTTTTTACAAATCGAGCGAGCGCTGGAAAGCCGTAAACTCGCATCCGAAAACCTCCGGCTCAAAGGCCTGCTGAAAGAGAAGTATGACTTCGCCAATATCGTTGCCAAGAGCGAGAAGATGCAAAGAGTGCTCGAGGCGGTATCTCGAATCGCCAATGCCGACTCGACGGTTTACATTCACGGCGAAAGCGGAACCGGCAAAGAACTGATCGCCAAGGCGATCCACCTTGCGAGCGGACGCAAGGACAAGCCGTTTGTCGCGATCAATTGCGCCGCCATCCCCGAAACCTTGCTCGAGAGCGAACTATTCGGTCATGAGAAAGGCGCATTTACGGGAGCGGTGCGCAGCACCAAGGGGTTATTTACCCAGGCGCATGAAGGCACGCTTTTTCTCGACGAGATCGGCGACATGCCGATCACCATCCAGGTCAAACTCTTGAGGGCCCTGGAAGAGCGCGAGTTTTACCCTGTTGGGAGCGAAAAACCGATTCAAGTTGATGTCCGGGTCGTGGTGGCGACCAAGAAAGACTTGGTCGAGGAAGTCAAAAAGGGGACCTTTCGTGAAGATCTCTTTTACCGGATTCATGTCATTCCCTTGATTCTGCCGCCGCTAAAAGATCGCGTTGAAGATATTCCCCACCTAGTCGATCATCTGCTGAAAAAGCTTTGCCAGCAAATGAAGAAGAACGTCACCGGCCTGACGCCTAAGGCGATGCAAAAGCTGATGCAGCATGACTGGCCAGGCAACGTGCGCGAATTGGAGAATACCTTGGAATATGCCGTGACCATGACGCAGCAGGACGTTATTACCGACGATCTAGTGGTACAGAAGGAAACGCCAGCGGTTCCGGCCCCCGTAGCGGGCATGCCGCAGGCCCATTTGTTACCCACGCCCGAGGCGTTCAAATCACTCAAAGATGCGAGGGCGGAATTTGAAAAGGCATATCTCATTCAGCTCCTGGAGATTTGCAGTGGTAAAGCGTCGAAAGCTGCTGAGATTGCCGGAAAATATCGGGCCGATTTCTATGATTTGTTAAAAAAACACGAAATTAAAGTAGCCGACTACAAGAAATCCGAGTGATCAGTGCGCGAGCCGTTGATGTTGGCAAAGGGCAAGATCTATTCGCGCTGTGGCGTCAGGCGCCAGCGGCCATAGGCGATGACAGCACAAAGGATTTCTGCCGCGAACAGGGCATCAGAGCCATCGTGATTCCACCCGTCATCAGAGTAATGCGATCCTCCCAATGCAGGATATAAAACTCGTAACCGTAACGCGTATCGGATGTTACCTCGAGTGCGGCTAGATTTTATCTCGCTGCATTGACCGAACTCGTTCCGGTGCTAGGGTGGGAACGTCTAAATCTAGTATACAACCCTAGCTGCTGCAGTTTTCCCGGAGTAAACGTCCGGCAGTCGCTCTGCCCATCGGCCCCCTGGTAATCAGCAAAAACGGATTCATGAGTCCAAGAAATGTGAAAAGTGACGACTGCTCTTTTGTCAAGATGATCGCCCAAGCTACGCAAAAGCTGCGACAGTTTACGTGAGCTTTGCGTTTGCGCGGAGGAATGTTCTCTCCTTCGTCTTTTCCCCTGGGCGTCAAGCCGTGAAATATCCGGTTGCGTGAAACACAAGGAGCGCTCATCGGCCGATCTGCGGCGGTTTAGTAGTGAAACATCGCTCCCGCTAAGGGCGTTTCGCAATATCCATTCGCCCGTGCGCGCCAACGAATCGCTTTGGACAATATAGTATTGGCCGGTTTTTTTTAGCTCGAAAGCGACAATGTTCGCGGACTCTAGCAACTGGCCCATGGCTCTTAACGAGTTAGCATAAGTCATAGGGGGTTACGCTCTCCGGATCGCGTCGCGATCCCTTATCGGACACTTGCGTTCGTGTGGAGCCGGCCAGGAACATAAGTCACTGCCGCGACTCGACCTCGGGGATGCGTTTCAAAATTTGCACTCTGCTAGGCTGCGTGAGAGCGCCGAATTGCCGGTCTTCGCAGTCGCCCGTCGACTATTGTCCAATCGATGTTTGCAAAAAACGCCTCGATATATTTCGCTCGATCCGCCGGTTTATAATCGAGAATAAAAGCGTGCTCCCAAACATCCATGACGAGCACAGGATTGTAGCCGGCGATATTACCGATCTCGTGCAGGGAAACCCAGTGATTCGACAACTGATCCGTAGTCGGATCCTGATAACAAATCGCCCATCCGACGCCGCGCATTTTGCTGACGCCGGTGAAATCCGCCTGCCAAAGATTATAGCTACCGAAACTAACGGTGGCGGCTTTAATAAACGAGGATTTTGAATCAGGTCCTCCGCCTCCGCCTTTCTTCAAATTGCCGAAGTAGTACTCGTGCAGCACCATACCATTATATTCAAACCCCAGGCGCCGTTTGAGTTCCGAATAGGCGGGCATTTCCTCTTGATCGACCTTACCATCCCTCAGGATTTGGGCGATCTTTTCGTGAAGGTTGTTGGTCTCGTTGACATAGCCTTGGTAAAGCTTGAAATGCATCTCCAGCGTCTGATCGGAGATCCCTTTGAGGCCACTTAGATTGAATTGTTTGGCTTTGTACATAACTTTATCCTTATTATTGATGGAATATTGGATGGACCTTTCTACTCTATTTTTTGTAACCCGCCGCGACCAGGCCGATTCCGGCGACTAACACCAGCCCGCCCAACAAAGGCGGTAGTGGTATCGACTCCTCTTTTTCGGCAGTTGCTTCGATTGGACCAATATCGAGGATTTTTTCTTTGCTGGTGTAAGATATACGGTTATACGATAGCCCTAAGATACCGAGCATAATCAAGGTGATACCGGTGAGCATGAGTGGTTTCATAGTTCGCTCCCAGGGTCATTTATGACCGAGTGTGTGCTTCGAGAAATCTGAGATAGAGAACAATCAATGCCTGCAATAGCAGGAGGTGAAGATAGCCACCCAGAGTGTAGCCGGCAACCACGCCTGCCAACCAAATAAGCAAGATAAGAAAAAAGATCGCCATTAACATGTGCATCGTCCAATGGCATGTTTGAAATCTGTAGATTCGCTTAGCGCTAAGACATGGCCTTTTGTCGTGTGATTCTGATCAATCTGCCCGCTCGCCAAGGTGGCCACGGAGTCGGGCTTTGACACCGCCGAAGTATTCGCTAATCTTGGCGAACCAACGATCATCGGCGCCGACCCGGACTTTTTCTAATTCACCGTTCATGAAGTTTACGCCTTCATCCCTGTTGCGCCGAAGTTCTTTGCGCAGCTCTTTTCCGGCTCGGGGCGACCACAAAAACCCTACCAATACGGCTAGGCCGACACCGACGATCAAAAATGGGAAACGATAATCTCCAGTTGCGCGCATGTGCGGCTCCCTCCTTTACGCGGTTTCGTTACCGTCGGCTTCTCTGGCGGTAGTGTCAGTTGCGGCTTTGGATCTGCAAGTTGTTATCCACTCGGCGCACGCCGCCCACTTGCATGGCCAGTTGCTCAGCGCGTGTCTTCTGTTCGGGTGACTCGACTACGCCATTGAGAGAGACCACACGATTGGTCGTGTCGACATCGATTCGCGTAAGATTCACGACTTTGTCCGCTACGAGCTTGGCTTTTACGGAAGTCGTGATCGTTGAATCATCGACATATTGACCTGCGGTTTCACCGGTCATGGATGTGCAGCCCGTCGCGGACAACAACAGCGCTAAGGCGGACGAAGCGATAATGGGTTTAAGAGCCGATCGTTTCATAGCGAGTTTCTCCTCAGTGAGTGCTGCTAACGGCCGATGCGACCGTCAGGCGGCATTATTGGATTCACGGTTTTTAATAGAATATTGACCCGCTTTCGATCTGCCTTCTGCGGGGTTCATACTCTCGGCGTGAGATTCTTTCGTGCTTGTAGTCATCCTCTAAACGGTCCATCTGCCGTTTGGCATTTATTTCGTAGCCGGCGCCGGTGGCTAGAGTCCCCATAGCTGCACCGCCCAGGAGTTCGCACCCCATTGAGCGAAGCTGACAAGGATCGCTAATAGAATATATTTTTTCATGTTCCTAACCTCCCTCCTCGTTCGCTTTAGTTGTTGATTTTCCACGGCAAACGCCCCGAACCGCCGGTCAAAGCAATTAGATTCGTCCCATCAGCACCAGAACGATGATAATAACCAGCACCAAACCCAGCCCACCGCTCGGGTAGTAGCCCCAGCCGGTGTTGTAGGGGCCATGAGGGTAAAGCGCCGACAAGTAGCAGAATCAGTAT
>Ga0105347_1000979_pt1 | contig 12753 bp, 11 predicted proteins | sample EasRivMeERMLT890_FD_89677 | JGI IMG/M metagenome (GOLD analysis project Ga0105347, IMG submission 89677) | Soil microbial communities from meander-bound floodplain in the East River, Colorado, USA - East River MetaG ERMLT890 | ecosystem: Environmental > Terrestrial > Soil > Floodplain | place... | reverse complement strand
GATCGCGCCCACCGTCACGCCACCCACCAGCGGGGCCTTGCCCTGCGCCTCGGTGATCAGCGCCTCGCGCGCCGCCTGCGGGTCGCCGTGCGCTTGCAGCAGCTGCCGGTAGCGCGGCGACTCCGCGAGCAGCTCGTCCTCGCCCATGCCCTCGATCTCTTGCGAGATGCCGTTGGCAATGCCGCCCATGGACAGCACGCCCTCGCTGGCACCGAGATAGGCGATGGCCCCGGGGGTCATGCCCACTTTCATCCAGCGTGCGGCAGGGAGCAGCGTGACCAGCGTGGAGGGCAACGAGCGCCCCATCTTGTAACCGATGCTGGAGACGATCTCGTCCACGCCGCCTTGCCAGATCGTCTGGTCCGGGTCGAGCGTGAGCCACTGCCGCCGCCCCCGGTCCAGCGCCTCCGGCGACACGGTGGTGTCGATCGCTTCGGCCCCCCGGGTCAGCGCCCGGCGGCCCTTGGCCAGCTGCTCGGTGAGCAGCTGATCCTCTCCCAGCAGCTGTCGGGAGCCGTATTCGAGCGCCCCTAGCCCGGTCGCGCCGACACCCTCGACCGCACCCGCAGCGAAGTTCTGCAGCGGGTCCAGCCAGTCGGTCTCGCCCTCCGCCCGCCGCGGCTTGAGGCCACGGCGCATCTCGGCGAGGTCGGCGCGGGCCGAGGCCAGCAGGTCGCCGCCGCCGGTGGCGGCCAGTCCCGCCGCAATGCCGGGAATGCCGGAGGTGCGCGGGGTGCGCGTGAGCGGCCGGTACGGTGCCATCAGGCCGCGGTCGGTTTCACCCGGCTCCGAGCCGTAGCTAGACAGGTGCCGGGAGACCGGCTGGAGTGCGCGACGGTCCCCGGTCTTGGTCTCGATGCGGGCGGCACGGCGACCGCCCTGATGCCGACCGACGTACTCCCCGACCGTGATGGGACGCCCCTGACCGGGCACGCTGTAACTCATCACCGCCTCGCGCCCCCCGTCCTTGAGCAGCGAGTTGACTTTGCCTTCACCGACGAAATACGCCGCGTCCACCAAGTCCTGATCGCCGAACTTCTGGTGCAGGTCCTTCAGGTAGTGCGCGCCCACCAGATCGCGGTTGGCGTCGGTGTCCTCCAGCTTGCCGCCGTAGAGGCGCTGGTTGTAACGCTTGAACGTATCGTCGATGACCTGCAGCGAACCCTTGGCCGAGGAAAGCGAGTTGCGCCGTACCTTGCCTCCGGCCGACTCCGGCCCGGCCTTGCGCTTCAGCTCCTCGACTGGAATCCCGGCCTGTTCTGCTGCGAGCCGCAGCGACTCCTCGAAGTCGTAGACGTCGCGGGCCGCCATGTCATCCCTCCTCGCCGCCCGTGTCGTCTGCCAGCACGAGTCGGATGATGTCGCCCGGCTCCAGCTGCGGGTACTTTGTCTGCAGGCGCTGCATCTCGGAGCGGTACTGGTCAGCCAGTGCCGGGTCCTCCAGCGCAATCATGTCCAGACGCTTCTCGAACTGCGTCATGTTGTAACGCTTTTGCGCCTCCGACAGGCCGCCCTGCCCGGTTGCCCGCGCAAGGTTGTAGTCGGCAATGGCCCCAGAACGGTCGATGCCAGCCTGCGCGGTCGGCCGCAGGACCTCCTCGTAGTTGCGCTCCTTGTACGCGAAGTCACGGCGGTCTCTCGCGTGCTCCTCCCACGCACCCGGAACCGCTGCCTCCTTGAGCAGGGCAGAGACGCTCGACGGGGTGATCAGCATGGGCTGACCCGTGGGCTTGCCGGTGGCCTCGTCGATCGTGACGCCGTAAATCTGCCCGTTGTACGTGCCGAGATTGATGTCGTCCCCGGTCGGGGCCATCTGGTAGGCCGCCTTCAGTGCCGCCATGGCCCCGTCCGTGTTGTTGGCCGCCATCAGCCGGATCGCCTGATTGGCGAAATTGGCAAAGCCGCGTTGCTGGAGCTGGACCGTCTGCTGATCCGCGATGTTCACCGCCTCACCGTACGGAACACGACGCACGAGCTGGGAACGTAGCGCGTTGCGACGGAACTTCTCCCAGTCCGTCACCGTCATGTTGGTCACGTCGCCCGGCTTCTTGTTGCTGAAGTCGATCTTGTCGAGGTCGGGCAGGAACGACTCAGGGTCTGCCTCGCGCGCCTCCGTGGCGGCTCCACCCACCGCCCCAGCAGGTGTTTCCGCAGGCTTGGGCGCAGGCTTCGTCCCCTGCTCCTCTGCCTCTTTCCGCTTGCGCACCTTGTCTGCATACAGGCTGTCGGTCGCGCCCAGCGTCAGCGTGCTGGCGAGGTCCGTCGCGGCCCCGCCTGTGCGCACGGCAAGGTCCTTCGGCAGCGACGGATCACTGGGGTCCAACCCGAAACGCTCGTAGTAGTCCTCGGTCGGCGTGTTGTACACGTCATACGCGGTCATCCCGAGCGCACCGGCCACCCCGAGCTTGCCCGCCGTTGACGAGCCCGCACGGTCGAGCGCCCGCCGTGCCAGATGCGTCCGGCTGGGACCGCCGACACGGCCCACACCTTGCGTGCTGACATTGCCGTAAGGATTAGCTTGTGCTCCCTTGATCGGCCGCTTGACGGTCTCGGTCGCGCCCTCGACCTTGCCGCTATTGGCGCGCCGCGCCCGTTCAGCACGCTCCAGTGCTTCCTCGTGCATCCGTGCCCGTTCGATCTGCTCCGGGGTCAGTGCTGCGGCCGCCCCACCTCCAGCGTCGAAACGGTGGAGGGCGCGGCGCATCCGGCCGCCATCAGCAGCCATTGGCATTCGACGCAGCCGCGGATCTTCCTCTGCAAACACACCGGTGCCAATCGTGCCCGGAGCGGCATCAGGGACGGACTCGGCCGCCTCGGCCGCCTGCTCCGTCCCAATGTCCTGCACATCGACCGTGCCCTCGGGCGTGCGTTGTGGCGTGTAGTACGGCGAACGCTTCATCCCCAGCTTGCCGCCGACCCACCCCGCCAGCCTGCCCCCGTACGTGTCACCCAGCGAGTCGTAGTTGGGATCGAGCCCTTCTGCTTCGTTCTGATCCATCGACTCGCGCTCGATGTCTTTCTCTTTGCGCAGCTCGATGTCGAGCATTTCATCGACCTGCCGCGCCCGGCGCGACTTCTGCATGTGTTCGCGACCGCCCTGCAGTCCACTCATGAAATCGCCGAAGCCCATGGTCGTGCTCCTTATGCTGGCAGGGCGCGACGCATGTCTGCGCGCTGTTGGTTAGCAGGTGTGTGGTACTTCTGCACGAGCTTGTCGAAGAACTCGATGCCCTTCTTGCGCACCACGTCCGCCGGGATGATGTACTCGTCGGGCGACACCCGCGCCTGACTCATCACGCTGCCGTCCTTGGGGTTGACGATCTCCATCTCGGCTTGGTCGTCGATGCCGGTGCCGTCGCCGGGACCATCGGCAATGTGGCCGATCGAGAGCGCGCGACGGCGCGGTGTGCCGCCGTCGTCCATCATCATTCCCATACCGACGAGGGAGCCAATGCCGCTCATCGTGTTGGCATCCGCGGCCGAGCCCGCGTTGTACTGCGTCATCTGGTTCTGGAAGCCTTGGTTCACCCCGCCCATGGCGTTCTGCACGCCCTGCATGCCGAGTCCTGCCCACTGCGTCGGGCTGCCCATCTGCCCACCGCTGGTGGCAAAGGTCTGGTTGGCACCGCCGAGCGCCCCTGAGCCCGCAGCCACCGCCTGACCGTACGAACTGGCGACGTTGGACAACCCACCACGGCCAATATTGACCACGTCCGCGCGCAGTGCGCGGGCCTTGTCCTCGACGTTGCGGTTGGCGTTGGTCATGGCAGCGGCGGTGGCTGCGGCCTGTTGTGAGCGCACGCCCAGATCCATCGCTGCGTTGCGGGTCTGGGACGGGTCCACGCCGTAGCCTTCCAGCCGTTGCAGGGCGTTGCGCCGGGCGGCATCGAATGACTGGGTGACATCCGCCGCCGCCCGCCCACGCTCCATCGCCTTGCGTTCCGGCGAGTCGAACGTCTGGAAGTCCTCGATCAGGTCGTTCTCGGCGGGCTGGAACACGTTCTCGTAACGTGCCCGGTCCTCGCGCGCGTTGGCGGCCTGCTCCTCCATCGCCGGGAGCTGGATTCCCAGCACACGGTCCTGAATCGCGCGATTGGCGACGTCCTGCTCCCGTGCCCACTCCATCTGCCGCTGCGAGTTGGCGTCAGCCCGCGCGCCCTGCTCCCGCATCAACTCGACGAACGGGGTGAGGTCAGGCGGCTTCGGCAGCTTGACGTTGTTTTTGCCCATGGTGTTTCCTACCTTGTATCCAGCGGCACCATTCACGACGCATCTGCACGAGGTGCAGCCCGCCATTGGGATGTGCGTCAGGGATGACTACGACTGAGCGCGTACCCAGTCGCTCATAGAGTTGCAACGCGTGTGTGTTATTGCCTTCCACCACGCCAATGACAACGAGCAGGCCCATCTCGACGAACGGGTAACGGAACATGCGACAGACGAACTCGTGTGTCATCCAGCCCTTGTCGCCCGCCATGTGCATCTGGCAGGACGTCTCGGTGAAGGCGTTGTAGCCGACGACGCCGATCAGCTTGTCGTCCACGACACGGCCAAGCGCACGGAAGTCCGTGCTCCACGAGATGCCAATGCGGCTGGCCAGCCAGTCGTACAGCACCATCTCGGGTTCGTTCACGTAGAAGCTCATGCGCCTCGACCCTCGAAAGTCGTGGCGGTCTTCCAGCGCACCGGAGCCTGCCGGGCAAACATCCTACGTCCCTCCAGCATGTGTGTCGAGACGATCAGCCGGTGACGTGCTTAACCGCCCACATGACCGCTTCCTCAATCCGGGTCTTGGCAATGCTCAGCTCGCGGCTGCTGCCTACGCTGTCAAGGTACTGGCACAGCTCCAGCCCCTTGTCCTTGATGTCGAGCATCGCCTTCTTCTCGTACTCGTCCAGCACCCGGTACTGGTGTCGCATCAGGTTGTTGACGGTGCGCTCGTCGCTGGTCGAATCGACCTTGGCCTTGCTCACGGCGTTGTCTCCTCGTGTGGGGGGTGCTCTGACTCCGAGCCCGGCGGCGGGGGCGGCACCGTGTCCGCCCGGGGCTCGACCTTGATATCGGTCGGTGGCGGCGGGGGCGGTGCCGTGATCGTGACCCAGCGCGAGATGGCAGCGGCCTGTGCCGGGATGTCGTACTGCACGGAGCCAGTCATGGAGGACTCGGCGTTGAGCGTGTTGTATGACTTCATGGCGAAGTTATTGATGCCCGCAGGCAAGTCACTCACTGTGTATGTGGTCGTCGTCGGGTTGGGGATCTTGATCGGCGTCTTGGAGTTGATGTCATCACTGCCCTGCGCGATGTACAGCAGGAACCCGGCCAAGTTGGTCAGCGGCGAACCATCGGTATTGGTCGTCGGAATCGTCCAGCTCACCACTGCATCCGGCGTACGCCCGTGGCAGGTGAGGATAAACTTGCCACTGTGCACGATGGTCACCTTCTCGGTGCCGCCCGCCTCCTTGTTTCCAGACCAGTGATTGCCCGAGGCCACGCAACCGAAGGCATTGGTGGCGCTCCACGTCAGCGTTACTTCCAGCGGTGCCGCGCCTTTCCACGGCTTGGCCGTGAACGTCATCGTCGGCAGCACCTGCAACTCCGGCGAATCGACGAACGTCACCTTCGGTGGTGGCGCGGCTGCCAGCACGGTGAAGGGCAGCAGGGCAAGCAGTAGCAGTTTCATAGGGGTGACCCTCACGGTGTTGGGACACAAACGAACACGGCCCCGGAGATAACCCCCGGGGCCGTGCGTGTCAAAAGAGGCAGCAAGGAAGCTGCCCCCATGTTGTGACTCAGGCTGCAGTAGCCTTGCGGCGAGTCAGTCCGAGGCCCACAAGGCCCAATCCGAGCAGCATCAGTGTACCCGGCTCCGGAACCGTCGGGGGCGGCGGCGGGGGCGGCGGCGGACCGTCGCCACCACCATAGAGGTTGACGTGCGACAACGCCTGATTGCCGAAGATCGACCAGTCGAGTTCCGTCACGATCGGCGTCAACAGGAACGCCACCCAGTCGGGGTTCAGGATGCCCTGACCGCTCTTGAACAGCAGCAACAGGGAGTCGTTGGTGTTCCAGATCGAGGCGTCGATGCTCAACGTACCGCTGGTCGATCCGTTGCCCGTGAGGGTGAAGAACCCAAGGTTGGAGTCGCCATTGCCGTCGTTCTTGTCGAGGAAGTCGAACCCGGCGAAGTCCGAATCCGATCCGCCGACATTGCCGGTGCCGCTGGCATAGCACGAGGCTCCACCGTTGACGGCCGTGACTTCGACCGAGAATTCGCGGTCGGTCGTCTGCACTGTGCCCGGACAGAAGATTTCCACTGCTTGTGCCGGGACGGCAAGCAGGCCCAATACCGTAAGTGCCAATAGCTTTTTCATTGTCGTCACCCGTTATGTTGCCGAACGGGCATATCAAATGCCTATTGCAGCACGAGTTCAACTGTCGGTTTTTGTTACAGGGTTGCACGTCGGAATTCTTTACGGGTTGGTGGACAACTCCATCGGCGTCTTCGGTGCCCGCACGACGAAATGACAGTCCGCATCGACCTCGATCTCCGCGATCTTCTGCATCTGCTTCTTGCGCTGCACCTGATCCTGCGTCATGTCTTTCGTGTGATCGAGCAGCACCACCAGCAGTTGCTTACTACTGCCACTGTCGGAGCAGCGCACGATCACGGTGGCATCCTCCTTCGCCAGCTTGGGCAGGTACAGGTACGAAGCGCAGCCCGTGATGAGCAGGAACGACAATAGGGGCAGGAGAAGCAGAAGTTTCATGTGAAGCTCGCGTAGTAGTCAGTACCCGCCACCCAACCCGGAACTGCCGTTGTCCATTTCCAACTGATCGTCGTCGTACCGGCAAACACCGCCGACGCTCGCGCGTACGAGTTGATCGTCACGTTATCGGACAACCGCTTGATCGTCAGTGTAGTGAATGCTCCCGCACCATTCGGTGAACCCGAAGCAGAGGCATACCAGAGTTCAAGTGTTCCTGTTGTGGAAACCCAATAGAAGATGAACATGTTGCCGACACCGGGAATGGACGTATTCGGTATGTCGGCATTGGTAGGATTGATCAGTAGTGATGCTCCTGACCAACCCTGATTCCACCCAGAGTTAGCACCATTCACCATGCTGCGGAAGGAGAAGTTCGCATTGGCGAACGTCCCCGCAGGCGGCGCTGCCGGTCCCGACGCACCCGCTGCACCCATCATGGCTTGCAGCATCATGTCAGGCCACCGCCGCTGATCACGGCCTCAGACGCAGTGTTGAACCAGATCGTGGCATAGCCACGCTGCGCCAACGTGCGGTTACCTGTCGTGGCCGTCCCCACCAGACGCAACGTCAGGCTCGCGCCCTGCGTGATGGTGATGCTCGACCCACTATCGTTGTAGATCGACACCGCCATGCCTGCCGAGAACACGGCATTCGGGATCGTGATGCCCGCAGACGCAGCAATACATTTACCGTTGTCAGTCACCGCTGCCGTAGTGGTCGTCGTGGAACGCGGAATCTGGCGGAAGCCGAGTTCGACTCCCCCTACCGTAACGGGGAGGCTGCTATCAAGGGCAGTCGTAGACGAAGTAAGCCGTACCGAATAATCCGTTGCATCTGCGTCGGTGTCATGAAAGTCGATGTACTTGCCAACTTCCATCACGCCATCAGCGCCAACCGCTGGGAGACAACCCCAACGATTGCCAGTGGTGGTTACCGGACCGGCGGCATACTTATCCGACAGCAGCGTGCCGCCTTCAGAAATTGTACCGCCTACTGCGAGATTAGCCGGGACTGAGACATCGTGGGTCGTTGGGTTGATCGAAAGGCACCACGTCGGACTACTGCCGACGTTGCTAATGAGTCCGAACTGAGTGCCATCGCCGGACAACATCAAGTCAACGGTATCGGGTGCGGTCGCTGAATTGACAAGCCCAAACTTCTGCGGCTTCCCAACGGCAGCAGAATTGCCCATTATGACAATTCCGGAAAGATTCCCGGTTGCGTTGAACGTGTGGTAGTAATTATTGAAGTTCTGTTGCCCGGCCCACGAATTACCCAAGGCCAGCCGCCCGTACTTCGCCGTCAGCGCCGTGCCGCCCTCATAGATATTCCCTCCAACCATCATGTCGCCCGTGGCGGGGAAAGTGTATGTGCCGAGACCAGCGTGGCCGAAGGTGATGTTCGTCAGCGTCCCGCCGGTACGGGCAAACTGCAGCGCGAAGTTCTGGAACGTGAGTCCTGACGACATGGTGAGGTCGAGACTCCCACTACTGCCGGCCTCAAGCATCCACTGTTCTTCGCCAACTGCACTAGCTACTTTGAACTCAACGAATGCACCACTGTCGCCGTAAAGCTCAAGGTACGAGTGGCCGTCGTCAGTCGTCGCATTGAAACCTGAACCCCACTTTGAACTGAGGTTGACTTGGGCCTCGTCCTCGGCTGAGTCCAAGTTGACCTTGGCCGTGCCCCAGCCCAGCGCAGTGACGTTGAGCGCAGAGGCAGTGCCAACACCGGGACTGCCACGCACGATGGACAGGTCGCCGGTCATCGTGTCGCCCGCTTTCAGAACAAACGCACTGGTATCGGGTGCGGCCACCCACCGGAGTCCCGTCACCTGCGTCGAATCAGCCGCGAGCACCTGCGCATCCGTACCCACCGGCAAAATCGCGGCAGTGTCGGGACCGGTGCCCGCGAGCAGATCACCCTTCGCCTCCCAGACGATGTCACTGAGGAGGGAGCTGTAGGTAATCGTGGTGTCTTCCAACCGGTGTATGGCTGCGCGCGACGGCACGGTCGCAGCGGGCAGCGTGGAGGTCGTGCCCTTGTTGCGCGCTTGGAAGACGAGGTAATCGCCTGCCGTCAAATATCCAATATAGGAAACGCTGAGCCTGCTCGGGCCGTCCGAGGTTCCGTAATGGTAGAGCGACGACACGACGCTGCTCGTGCCGTTCTTGAAAATGTACGCGCCGCGATCCACGCCATCGACCGCGTTCCAGAACAGGCTGAGCGTGACCGCATACCAGCCGGTGTTCGTGATCGTGAACCGCTCCGGGTTTGAGGCGCTCCAATAGCCGCCGTCGTCGCGAACTTCCGTGTTGAACGCTACGCTGGCGAAATTGTTGATCGACTGGTTCGCGGTGATCGTGATCTCGGCACCGTCGCTGCCAGTCAGGTCGAGCCGGTGGATCTCCGCACGCGCGGTCGCCAAAGTGCCGTCGCTGTACTCCGTGAAAATGCGGAACGTCAGCGTGTCACCTGCGGTGAGATAACCGACATAGGTGAGGTTTTGCCGCGCGTTGTCGTGGTAATTCTGCATCCCACCGGCAATCTGGTTCGCAACTGCAGTGCCGTTCTTGTAGAGAATGAAGCCATGCGGGCGCGTCGAGTCGCTCCAGCGCACGTAACCGGACACGATGTACCAGCCGGTCGTCGGGATGGTGAAGCGTTCCGGGTTGCCGACCGCCCAATAGCTGCTGTCGTCACGGTCCTCGGTCGTAAACGCGAGGTTCGTCATGGTCGAGACGGGGCTGGTCAGGTTCGTCGTGCGCGAGACCGCTGCGCCATCGTTGGTCGTGGCCAGCCGGTGAAACGCGGCACGCGCCGGGATCGTGGCGCACGCGAGGTTGACCGCGCTCGCGCTATAGACGCGCACCTTCAGGTAATCGCCCGCGTTGAGGTAGCCCACGAACGACACGCAATGATTCATGCTCGCATAGGCAGCGTGAAAATTACCCGCGACCTCGTCGGTCGGGTACGTCGTGCCGTTCTTGTAGATGAACAGCCCTTGCGCATAAAACGCTGCGTCCCACGTCACCGACGCCGAGATTGCATACCACCCGGCCTCGGTGGCGGTGAAGCGGTCAGGGTTGGCTACGTCCCAATAGCCGCCCTCATCCCGGTCCTCGGTGGTGAAGGCCACATCAGTCCAACCAGACACAGCAAGATTGGTAGTACGCGAAACTTCCGCACCACCGCTCGTAACCTCGATAGTGTCCTCGGGTGCATCAATCCACTCAGCGTCATAGTCAGCAGCCGTAACCTTGGCCAGCAGTTGTCCGCTGGTACCCCCTGCTGGCAGGCCCTGTTCGATCAGCGCATACCGTGCGTCACCCCGCGCATCAGTCAGGTATTGCAGATGGTCGTCATCTCCGAGCCCGGTCAGGTCACTGTGCTCCGTAATACCGGCAGCGGCAGCACCAAACATGACGACGTTGCACATCGTGCCGTCGGCAGGCAGCGTGCCGGACGAACTCACCGTGCCCGGGACCGTCCACCACGTGCCGTTGTCGGTCGCTGCTCCAGTAACCTCGAACACGATGAAGCGGTTGGAGTCGTTCTGCTGCTGGACCAATATCCGCATGCCGTTGGCCAGCATGCTGAGAATGCGGGTCGTGTCCGTGCCGGGGTTCGAGGTCTGGCTGATGTACAACTCCGTCACGCTGGCGGGCGTCGTGCTGTTGTAGCGCAGCTGGCCGTTGCCGGGGTACGCCGGGAGGATCACGTCGTCGAAGCGCCAGTAGCCCGCCATGGTCGGGCCCGCATGCTGCATGCACGCGTCAATGGCACCCTGCACGTTGTCCGTCTCGAAGCCGCTCACCGAGTTGTCGTAATAGATGTTCGACGCGTCGAGCATGTCCAAGCCGTTGAGCGTCATCGTGGTCGCCGTAAAGGCGACGCTGTCGATCGTGGTGCCGGTGCGCGTCACCTGCATCACGTCTGCAGACACCAGCAGTGCGTCATCCCACGCCTGCAGGAAGAAGCCACCCTCCTTGGCAACGATCCGCCAATTCTTCTCGTCGGTGGGCGAGGTCGCGTCTCGCCACCACTGTGCAGGGAGAGTCTCTTGCATTACGCCCATGACTAGCCCCCGATTGGGTACGACACTTCGCCACCCCCTCCGCCGCCCGAGGAACTGTATGAAGTGAAGGCGTTCTGCAACGTGCCCCACATCGCCGCCGCCACCGCAGGCGTGATGGCCGGGAGGGTGAAATCATTCAGCATCACGTCTTCCGTAAGGGCCTTGCTGATGGACGGGTAAGTGAACGCAGCGTGGTCGTAGTTGGCCATGACTCACTCCCACAGAACACAGGCACAGAAGTTGGTGTCGTCGCCGATGTTGCACGACAAGCCATAGGTCAGAGAAATCCCGAGGTTCATAAACGTGTGTGGAGTGGCCCCGTAAGGCGTGGCAGTGAACGTTGTCGGGTTGGAGGTGAACTCGGACTGGCGCACGGTGAACGTGTACGCCGTCTGCCGCACATCAGGGAGGTTGTAAAAATGCGGGTACAGCTGCTTGTCTCCAGACAGCAACGCGGTGTTCGCAGGGATGCCGGGACAGATGCAGATGGAGCCGTTGTTCACCCCAGTGAAAGGACTGCTGGCCCAGCGCACGGCCTGCCCACGCGTAATCGGCGGGCCGACGACATTGCTTGTACGGTACAAAATGAATGCACCAAGGCCGTCAAACGCACCCGTGCTGGGGTCGCGTGAACGTTCCACGCTGAAGAAGTGTGCACAGTTCCCACTGAACTGCGTGTTCGTCACCCGGCTGAACAACGCACAAAAACCCTCGACCACCACCGCGTAGTCTTGGTTGGTATTAGTAACTGCCAGCGAAGTCTGCGACTGGTTGTTGCAGGTCAGGATGCTGGAGAGCGTCCCCGTCAGCGTGCCCGCACCGTTCGTTCCTTGGCCCAGTTGCAGCTGAATGATGGTCGATAAGGTGTTGGATGCACCACGTCCGAGCGAGAGCTTGAGGTAGATCGGGGAAGTCCCCTGCAACGAGTCGTTGAACCAAAAAACCAGATACCCCGCATTCGTGCTGGTGGTGCCGGGCCACGTAATCGTGGCGGTGTTCATCTGGCCGGTGTCGGCCGTCTGCACCAGTCCTGCAGCCACCAGCGCGTTCTTGATCGAGGTGCAGAACGCCTGAAATTCCGCATTGGTTATGGTCTGCGGAGTGTTGTACGGAGCGCCGATGTAGGTGGTCACGGCGTCACTCCCACAACATGGCGAGGCGGAAGTTATTGTTGCCACCTTCGGCCGTGCAGGAGCCTGCCCCTGCACACATGAAGGTACGGGCCGTGCTGTACATGGGCGAAGCAGAGAAGCTCGTAGGCACCCCCGCGAATTCGTTATAACGCACCGTGAATTGGTGCCACGCCTGCTTCACCGCGGGGTCGGCATAAAAATGTGGATACAGCTGCTTGTCGCCACTGAGCAACGCAGTACTTGTAGGGATGCCGGGAGCAACACAGTAGTGCCGCGACGCGTTGCCGACAAAGGCGGGGCTGGCCGTCCGCAAGAACGCCAAGGCGCAGGACGCCGGATTCTCCGGTCCTGAGCCGTCTCCAAACAAGATGATCCCCGTCCCGTCGAAGGCACCGGACGAATCCTTGGTTCGTGCAATGGTGAAGGTAACGAGCGGCCACACCAGCTCGACGTTGGACGGCCCGATGCACACCCCCAAGTAACCTTCGACGTGACAGGCGTACGGCTGAACAGCACCGATCGGTCCAGCGACCGAGCCAATGGTGTCAGCATAGCCACAGGTGATGGTGGCCGACGGGTTGGTCAGCGTGCTTGCACCGTTAGTGCCTGTTCCGACCTGCACCTTGACGCGCAGGTTCGCCCGCCCGCCCGCCTGATTGCCCCAGATGATCTTGAAGTACACCGGCTGGGTGGCCTGCCCCGCATCGTTGAAGCGGTACACCGTAGGGCCGAAGTCGGCCGAGCCGCTGGGCGTGACCCCGGCTCCACCGTAGGT
>Ga0105347_1000978_pt1 | contig 12759 bp, 12 predicted proteins | sample EasRivMeERMLT890_FD_89677 | JGI IMG/M metagenome (GOLD analysis project Ga0105347, IMG submission 89677) | Soil microbial communities from meander-bound floodplain in the East River, Colorado, USA - East River MetaG ERMLT890 | ecosystem: Environmental > Terrestrial > Soil > Floodplain | place... | reverse complement strand
GTCCGGGCCCTCAGAACGACCAGTTCACAATTGGAAACACCGGGAATTGACCGCCCGTCTTGATGATGTTTACCAGGCCGATCTGCAACCCGTTCATGCTCTGCGCCATGTTGACGAATCCCAGTTGCAGCCCACTCACATGTCCGCCGGAATTGAAGAAGCCGGTTTGCAGTCCTTCGAAGTTGCCCTTGGTGATGCCCACAGCTGTGGACTGCCAGCCCGTAAAGTCGCCGTCGTTGAGGCCGACGAAGCTCCACTGCAAACCCGTGGACATGCCTGACGTGTTCTTGGTGACCAGCCCCAGATCGAGGCCGGTGACTTTCGTGTTCTTGCCGTAGATCAGGCTGAATCGGAACGCAGATACACCCTCAGTTTCCTTTGCGATCTGAACGGGCGGAAACAGCCCAAGTGAGATTGGATTCTCCCCGGCCACGGCTGGTTGAGACAGGCTCAAGAGGCCGAGGAAGACGGTCGCTATTGCGCTACGTGTTTTCATGGGAACTCACGCTCCTGCTGTTGAAAGTCTCTGACCTGGAAGTCGAATGCCCAAGAAATAGGCTTCCATCCCCTCGCGGTCAACCGCGCGTGAATAGGACATTGCGACGGCGCGGATCCGGTAAGTGAGTTCTTGCCCGGATCTGGCAGGATCCGAATGAGTGTGGCCTCAATGCGATGTTGCGAGATCCCCCATGGAATTATCTTGGGGCATGAACTGGTCCGTGATGGCTCCGGGGATGCTGCTTGCTATTGTGCAATGGATGTGGTCGGGAGCCGCTTCCCCACACTCCATTCGTGTGAAGGCGCGGGTCACGCCTGAGGGTGCCGTGATTCGCCTCGCTGTCGATTCGACGGCGGACTTTGCAACTCCCCTGTATTCCATGGTGGATACCGTTTCCTCCGTTACCGATCAGGTGGTTGACCTTCCCGTCGCGGGGCTGACGCCCGACTCACGTTACCACTACGTCCTGGAAATCAACGGAGCGCTGGACACGACCATGGCAGGCAGCTTCCGCACGCCCGCGGAAGCGCCGGAGTCTTTCACCCTGGCCATGGGTTCCTGTGCGCGCACGGGTTCCACCCACGAAGTATTCAATCTGATCCGCTCGCTCGATCCGCTGATCTTCCTGCATCTGGGCGATTTCCACTACGAGAACATCGCCGTGGCCGACGTTCAGCCCTACCGGCTGGCCATTCGGACCGTACTGGCTTCCGAGCCCCAGGCGCATCTGTATCGCTCCATCCCGATCGCGTACATGTGGGACGACCATGACTACGGCCCCAACAACGGCGACTCGACTGCCCCCGGCCGAACCCAGGCGAGGCAGACGTATCGGGAATACATCCCTCACTACCCGCTGGCGGCCGGGACGGGCGATGTGGGGATCTATCAGTCCTTCTCGATAGGGCGCACCCGATTCATTTTAACGGACAGCCGTTCCCTGCGAAGCCCGTACACGGTGCCCGACAGCCCGTCCAAGACCATGCTGGGCGCGGCTCAGAAGGCATGGTTCAAACGGGAACTCATGGCGGCGCGCGACACGTACGCACTCATCGTCTGGGTGAACACTCTGCCCTGGATCGGTGTTACAGGCGATGATGGCTGGTATGCCTATACCTTCGAGCGCGAGGAGATTGCGAACTTCATTGTGGACAGCGGCATTACCGGGCTCTGCATGATATCAGGGGATGCCCACATGCTGGCCATCGACGATGGCAGCCACAGCAACTACTCCTCCCGGCCCGGCGCCGGGTTCCCCGTGCTGCATGCGGCGGCGCTCGATCAGTCGGGCAGCATCAAGGGGGGACCCTACAGTGAAGGGGCCTTTCCCGGAGGGGGACAATTCGGACTGATGCAAGTCACCGACACGGGCGACAGCATGGTCGTGAACTGGAGCGGTCGCGATTACCTGAACATCGAGCGGGTGGCCTTCCGATTCGCGACGAGTGGCGCGTGCGTGGTGAGCTTCACCGGAGATATCAATGAAAGCGGAATGATTACGGCCTCCGATATCATCGCGCTGGTGAACTTCGTCTTCCGGTCGGGGACAGAACCTGCACCCTGTACGGCAGCCGGCGACGCCGACTGCAACGGTGCGGTGTCCTCCCAGGACATCGTCAGTCTCGTTTCCTTTGTGTTCAAAGGCGGCCCCAGGCCGTGCAATGTGTGCCGGCTCATCCCCGGTATTTGGAATTGTCCGAATGGATCCGCGGGGTGAACCCAGCAGCGCGTTAAGGTTGCCGGTCGCGCCCGCGCCTTGAGTCGAAGAGCAGGTAGGCACCGGCCAGGATGGCCACAGTGCCGAGTACGGGCGACAGGGGTAAATGCTGCATCTCGTCCACCTGAATGCGAAGACCCCCCAGGTCCACCACATTCCTGTTCGAATAGTACGTGAGGCCCCCCTGGATCAGCCCCAACAGGCCGACGGCGATCAGAATCACCCCGACAAGAACCGTCACCTTCATGATTGCTCCTTTCCGGCCGCCTGGCCCGAAGATAGCGATGTCCTCCGGGCCAGGCCTATTCTATTCCCCGTACACAGCGCGGTTCCATTATCGGGTCCTGCACGGTTCGACAAAAAAGCCCCGCCTTTCGACGGGGCTTTCTCCTTTGCAGACCCGGGAGGCGTCTGCTTCAGCGCCCGGGGTTGGTCGCGGGAAAACCTGATCTCTCCCTGTCAGCTTAATTTGCCTCTGACCCCAATTAACACTTCGAGAACCCACACCCGAAGCACACCAGGCAGCCTTCTTCAGGAGCCATCGGCTCGTCGCAGTCGGGGCAGCGCAGCATGCCGGCGTCGGGATGATGGCTCTTCATCTTTTCGCCGTTGCCGAAGTGCTTGGCCAGCACCTTGGCGATGGCGTCGGGGATCGACGTGATGAGCGTCCCCTTGTCGTACACCGCGGTGGCGCCGCCGATACCGGCCAGCTGCTCGATCACCATCCTCACCGGGATGTGCGAGCGCAGGGCCAACGACACCATCCGGCAGATCGCCTCGCTGTCGGCCATGGTGGAATAGCCCGACTTGCCGATCTGCGCGAACACCTCGAACGGACGCTTGTCTTTCACGTTCACGGTGACGTACAGGTTGCCGTAGCCCGTTTTCACCTTTTCGGTGATGCCGGTGAGGACATCGGGGCGTTCCTCCGGTGTGGGCTGGCTGGGCAGACGCTCCGCCGCCGTGGCCGTGCCGGCCATGGGCGCCGCCGGTGAAGGAACAAACGGGTCCTTCGTCTTGCCGGTGGACAACACCTGCGCGGGCCGCGAACCGTCGCGATACATCGTGACGCCCTTGCAGCCCAGCTTGAAGGCCATCCAGTACGCCTGTTTCACATCGTCGCGCGTGGACTCCTCGGGCATGTTGATGGTCTTCGACACGGCGGAGTCGCAGTGCTTCTGGAACACTGCCTGCATGCGAATGTGCATGTCGGTGGTCACGTCGGCAGAGGTCACGAAGATGTCCTTCACGTCCTGCGGAATCTCGGCGAAGCCGCGCAGTGAATTTTCCTGAGCGATGCGCTCCATCAACTCAGGAGAATAGAAGCCGCGCTCCTTGGCGATCCGCTCGAAGATCGGATTCACGTCCACCAGCTTCGTCCCTTCCATCACGTTGCGCACGAAGCTCACCGCGAAGAACGGTTCGATCCCCGAGGAACAGCCGGCGATGATCGAGATGGTGCCCGTGGGGGCCACCGTGGTGACCGTGGTATTGCGCATGGCCACGCCGTCGCGCGCGTAGATCGAGCCCTCCCAGGCCGGGAACTTGCCGCGCGTCTTGGCCAGCTCGGACGATTCGAGGTGCCCCTCTTCATTGATGAAGCGCATCAATTCTTCGCCCAGCTTGAGAGCCGCTTCGGAATTGTACGGTACGCGCAGCATGGCGAGCATGTCGGCCCAGCCCATGACGCCCAGACCAATGCGGCGGTTGCGCTTGCTCTGCGCCTCGATCTCGGGGATGGGGTACCGGTTGGCGTCGATCACGTTGTCGAGGAAATGCACGCAGGTGCGAATCGCTTTGGCCAGGCGGTTCCAGTCGATCCCCTTCTCGGGCTCACGCACCGAGTAGGTGTCGGGCAGGGGATCCATCACGAACTTGCCCAGGTTGATCGACCCCAGGTTGCACGAGTCGTAGGGCGGCAGGGGCTGCTCGCCGCACGGATTGGTGGCCTCGATACGCTCGGACGGCGACGTGGGATTGCCCTCGTTCATGCGGTCGATGTACACGATGCCGGGCTCGCCGGTCTTCCAGGCATGATCCACGATGCTTTCGAACACCGTGCGCGCATCCAGCCTCAGCACCTGGCCCTCCACCTCGTACGGCGCATTCGTGCGCGGATTGATCAGGTCGTAGGTGGTGCCGTGCTCCACCGCCTTCATGAACGCATCGGTGATGGCCACGGAGATGTTGAAGTTGGTCACCTGGGTGAGGTCGTCCTTGCACGAGATGAATTCCATGATGTCGGGGTGATCCACCTTGAGGATCCCCATGTTGGCGCCGCGGCGCGTGCCGCCCTGCTTCACCGCCTCCGTGGCGGAGTTGAACACCTTCATGAACGACACGGGGCCGGAGGCCACGCCCGAGGTGGACGCCACCACGGAATTGCGCGGGCGCAGCCGCGAGAACGCGAACCCGGTGCCGCCGCCCGATTTGTGGATGAGCGCGGCGTGCTTGATGGTTTCGAAAATCTCCTCCATGGAGTCGCCCACCGGCAGCACGAAGCACGCCGACAGCTGGCCCAGGGGCCGGCCGGCGTTCATGAGCGTGGGCGAGTTGGGCATGAACTCCAGGGCGGCGATCATGTCGTAGAAGGCGGTCGAGGATTTCTGGACCGTCGCGTCGTTGGCGCCATACAGCCGATCGGGCTCGGCCAGGGCGTCGGCGACGCGGCGGAACAACTCCTCGGGGGATTCGACCACACGTCCTTCGTCGTCCTTAACGAGGTAACGGCGTTCGAGCACCTTGACGGAATTCTCCGAAAGCTGAAGCCTTGTGTTGCGGTTCATTTGTGTCTCTCCTCAATCTTTATACGATGCCATTCCGATTTTGGGCGACAGGTCTCCCCCGCCTGTCTGGCACACGTGCCGGACAAGCCTTCGCCCGTTGGACCGTTGGAACGGAGCTGCTCGAACCGGAGTCAGCCGGAATTCAATTCATCGCAGAATGTGTTCATCTTCCCCTCCTGTTTTGTGCGCGCTGCGAGCTGTCCCAAACCAGCTATTGAATCGTCAGTCCTTGATTTCAGGATCCGTGCGTTCGGCCGTGCTGCTTGCCTCGTCGAGGCGGAAGTCGTGGAACACGATGGGCGCCTCCCGCTTCATGATCTTCAGTATCTGCATCATCACCGCGCGGATCTCCCAGTGAGCCTGGGGAGCACACCGCACGGAACAAACGTGCCGCCACTCGCGGAAGTTGCCGGTGAGCACAATCTCAGACGTGGTCGCGTTGGGCAAGATGTAACGGGCGTCCTCTGGAGGAACCCCCGCCGACAAGAGCCGCTCGTACAGGTCGTAGATCTCGCGGCAGGCTTCCAGGTAGGCGTCGCGAGGTGAAACTCCGTCGGCGAATCCGGCGTGTTCCACCGTGGGCGGCACAACCACCTCGAAATCGCGAGTTTTCTTGCGCGGCCGGTCTTTGAAGTTCTTGGCCTCGGGGTCGCCCGGACGGTCGGCGTAGCACACGTAGCGCTGCGACTCCTGTGAAGGGGACACCAGGCGATGGCGCACCATTTCGTGGGTGAACACGCGGGATCCGCCCTTCACCCGGAACGTGGCGATGGCGTGCTCGAGCACCGAGAAGTGCCCGTGGTGCAGGATCTTCTTGATGAGCTCTTCCGTGGACTTGGGCGGATCGTACCTGCTGAAGCTCAGGTAGCAGGTACGACAGGCGCGCTCTATCAAGTCCTCGCCGTTGGGCGTGATGGACAAGAGCTCCACCTGGGGCTGCGCAGTCTTCACCGGGGCCACGGTCCCTGTGGTTTTCTCAATCACCATTTCCGTTCCTAAAAAGTGGCCGCTTAAGTGCGGCGAAAGGGGGCCCTTCTAGGGGCCCCCAGGGAGAATCAGTACTCCGCGCTGGTACCCCTCACAGCATCCCCTCCCTCACTAAGGATGCCTTGCGAAAATACGGATCATGTCAAAACTGTCAAGGAGTTTATCAAAAAAAACACAATATGTTGAGTGTCAGAGAGTTACATATACCACAGATCGTTATTTACCGTGTGGTTAGTTAATGGCACTGGATCAGCCTGTTCTTGCGTATACACTTGGGCCACAAGCGGTTACGAGCAGACCGCCGAGACGTCGAAAACGCCCCGGAACGAATTTAGGGCGATTCGCATAACTCATTGTCTCTCAATGGCATAAAGTTTGCGGCCCCTGGGAGTGCCTGGCCCTGCCATCCCGGATGGAGGGCGCGAAACTCCTGTCCTGGGGCCACAATCTGTAGTGGGTGGCTCAGTGCTTCAGCCAGGGAAGCGGATCCACCTGAACCCGCTCCTTCCGAAGCTCGAAGTAGAGCTCGGGTCCGGACAAACTGCCGGAGTCCCCCACCTTCCCGATGGCATCGCCCTGGATCACGACCTGGCCTTTGAAGCAGTCTATTTCGTCGAGATGACCGTAGAGAGTGAAATACCCGCCGCCATGGTCGAGGATCACGATCTGACCGTAGCCCCGCAGGCGGCCGGTGTACGACACCGCTCCATCGGCCACCGCCTGCACGGGCGTGCCAAACTCCGCCTCGATGGCCAGACCGTTGTGCGGCACCTTGGCACGCTTGGGCCCGATCTCCCGAAAACCGAAGGGCTGAAGGATGCGCCCCTTCACCGGCCACGGCAGCCTGCCCTTCGCTTTGAGCACGTGGCGGCCGTCGCCGCCGAACGTGGCAGCCCCGGAGTTCACGATGTCCTGAATGACGTTCTCGAGTTTCGCAGCCGCATCCACAAGTTCCTGCATGGCGGAGGCGAGCTGCGTCTTCTCGCTGCGGATGTTCTTGAGCTGACCCTCACGTCGGCGCTGACTGGACCCCAGGAGATCGCTCTCTCGCACCTTCTCCTGCCGGAGCTCCGAGAGCTCGCCTTGCCGGTCCACCAGCACCATGCGGCTTGATTGCACGTCGGACACCAGCGAGTCGTGAAGTGAGATGAGATAACGGTCGGCCTTACCCACGGAGCGCAGCATGGGCGCCGCGAGCACCGCCTCGCCGGGATCCGACAGGAAGAACAACCAGTCGGGCGGCCTGCGCACCGTGTTCTTCGAGACCGCCAGAAGACGCTTCTGGTAGTGGAGGCGCGTCTCCGCCAGATGAGATTCCTGCACGGCCAGAAGCGAATCGGCGAGCATGATCTCGCGGCCCACGCGGTCTTCGCGACTCTTGAGGCGTTTCACCACCGTGGAGTTGAGATCGATGGTCTCCTCGATTTCCTGCAGCCGGCCCAGCACGTCGCCTTCCGTTTGCCCCAGCGCGTCGAGCCGGGAACGACGTTCCTCCAGCTCCTGCTTGAGCGAGTCGAGACGCTGTTCAGCCTGGCGCCGGGACTGAGCCTGGGCCTCGCCTGCTGCAAGCGCAGCAAGCAGAGCCGCGCAGAGTAGAAGTGCGCGACTCACAATGGCACGATCTGCCGGCGCGCCGCCAGGATGGCGCCAAGCAGCGCCGTGCACACGGCGATGAGGAAGAACGAGAACACTTCCGGAGCCGTGAAGAACCGAAATGCCGGCACGAAGCCCGACAGCCATGTGCAGGTGAAGTACAGCATCCCGAGACTCACCAGTGCGCCCGCCAGGCCGGCGAGGGCGCCTTCGATGTAGTACGGCATCCGCGCATAAAGGGGCGAGGCGCCTAAAAGCAGCCACACGCCAATGGACTCGCGACGCGTGCGAATGATGAGGCGGATGATATTGGCGGCGATCGCGAGCACCAGAAGTCCCAGAGCACCGGTGATGAGTGCGAGCAGGTATCGCACCTGCTCGAAGAATCGGTCAGCACGATGAGCCCAGGCGCGTCCGTACACCACTTCCTCCGATTCGGGCCTGGCAGAGAGCACACCGGCCAACGACTCGAGGGCCTGTTCGGTGGCGAATTCGGGTTTCACCAGGATGTCGATTGCCTGTGGCAGGGGATTGCCGGGAAGCCCGTCGAGCAGGCCGTCGCCGAGTTCGGCTTCCAATTCGTTCAGCAGATCTTCTCGAGTCCGGAAGGTCACCTTCTGAACCTGGGGGAGGGCGGCCAGTTGTGCCTGAAGGCCGTCAAAGGGGCCCATGGCGTCCTCCTTCAGGTACATCCTCAGCTTCACTTGCGAGCGGATCTGCTGGCTGAAGCGATCGCCTGCCTGCGCGGTGAGGTACAGCATGGAGGGGATGTAGAGCGCCAGCCCCACCACGACCACCGACAGAATCGCCGCGCCCGGTTCGGCGCGCAATCCACGCCAGGCTTCGCCCGCGAGGATTCTCACTTCTGTGCCTCCACGATCGTGCCGCGTTGCAGATTGTAGAAGCGGGCCCCCGTGACGGTTTCGAAGTGCCCCGGCGAGTGCGTGACTACGATGACTGTGGCGCCTGCCGTCTGGAGGCGTGAGAGCGAGTGGGTCACGGCGTCGGCGTTTTCGGCATCGAGATGTGCGGTGGGCTCGTCGGCCAGCACCAGATCAGGGTATCCTGCCGCAGCCCGTGCCACCGCAAGCCGTTGCCGTTCGCCTCCCGACAACTGCGAGGGAAGATCATGCCTGCGGTGCATGAGTTTTCCCTCCGTGAGGAGCTGACCCACGCGGCGAGTTGCCGCGCCACCGCGCTTACCGCGCACCGCCAATGCCAGGCGCAGGTTTTGTTCCACGGAGCGATCATTGAGCAGTGACAGCTCCTGGCCCACCACGCCGATCCGTCGCCGCAGTTCCGGGCGACGTCGCGCGGGTAGTCGAACCAGATCTTCGCCGAGCACGTACACCTCGCCGGACTCAGGCAGAGCCAGTCGCAGAAGGAGGCGCATGAGTGTGGTCTTGCCGGCGCCTGTGGGACCGGTGAGCACGGCGAAATCTCCAGGCGCAAGCCGCCAGGAGAGATTGTCAAGGACGCGACGTCCGTTCGGATACACGAACGAACAGTTCTTCATGGCGACGGCCGGCTCGCCGCCTGATGTCTCCCCCATCATTTCAAAGGAACCTGATCCCCTGAAAACAGGCCAGCGAAAAGGAACGTAGGGTCAGATTCGACTTTCCAGAAACTTGGGGTCTGACCCCAAGTTCACTGCCCGGAGACTGCGGAGTCCCCTTGGCCGTTGAGGATATGATTGCGCTTGCCGTTGCCCCCGAACTTCCGCTCGAGCGCGCCGATGATCTGTAAGATCACGATGCACAGCACGGTCCAGATGATGCCGCGTGTATACCACCGCATGCCCAGCGCGGTGCCCACGGCCGCAGTCACCCAGATGGTGGCCGCTGTCGTAAGCCCGATGACGTGCCCCTGTTGCGTGATGATGGCGCCGGCACCCAGAAAACCGATGCCCGTCACCACCTGTCCCACCACGCGCGAGGGATCGCCCGTGGCACCTGCGAGCGCCGATCCGGCGCTGGCGAATGCAGCGCAGCCGAAGCAGATGAGCGCAGTGGTCTTCATGCCCGACGGCTTGCCGCGCATCTCGCGTTCCAACCCGATAATGCTGCCGCACAGGGCCGCCACAAGCATCGGAATCAGTTCGTGCCAGAGAGCGGAGAGATCGATCAAGAGTTCGTTCATGGCAAGGCGGTGGCCGTCACCCGGATGAGGTGACCTGTATTTCATCGTATCGGCACACGCACCCTGGAAGTCGAAGGCAAAACCCCGCTTGACAGGCCCGCCGAGGCGGGCGTTTTTCCAAGTCTGGCTTTGGTTGCGGTTGGTGCAGTCCCCCGCCCAAGATTGCAGACCACCTGCTGGATGACCTTACAAAACAAGGAGTTACGTTTCATGCCCCATGAGCTTCCCAAGTTGCCCTACGCCCATAACGCCCTGGAGCCGCACATCGATGCCCGCACCATGGAGATCCACCACGGCAAGCACCACCAGGCCTACATCAACAATCTGAATGCCGCTCTCGAGAAGCACCCGGCCCTGGCCGCCAGGAAGGTGGAAGACCTCATTTCCGATCTCAAGTCGGTGCCCGAAGACATCCGCACCGTCGTGCGCAACAACGGGGGCGGCCACGCCAACCACACCATGTTCTGGCAGCTCCTGAAGCCCGGCGCCGGCGGCACGCCCACCGGAGAAATCGCAGGGGCCATCCAGAGCACCTTCGGCAGTTTCGACTCGTTCAAGGAACAGTTCGCCAAGGCGGCCACCACCCGCTTCGGTTCTGGCTGGGCCTGGCTCTCGGTGGCGGGCGGCAAGCTCACAGTCGAAAGCACAGCCAACCAGGACAGCCCGCTCATGGAAGGGCGCACGCCGATCCTCGGGCTGGATGTCTGGGAACACGCCTACTATCTCCTGTATCAGAACCGCCGCCCCGACTACATCACCGCGTTCTGGAATGTGGTGAACTGGGACGAGGTGGCGCGCCGGCTCAAGTCGGCCTGAGGCTTCTCCTCGCGACATCCGGAGCGCGGCGAACGCGCTCCGGGTGCCGTGATCGCCCCATGGAGAAACTCATTCGCCAGCTCCTGACCGATCTGGGTGAAGATCCCGATCGCGAAGGATTGAAGAAAACGCCCGAGCGCGTTGCGCGCGCGTGGACGTTTCTCACGCGCGGCTACAAAGAAGATCCCCGGGCCCTCATCTCCAGCGCCATCTTCGAAGAGGAGAACCAGGAAATGGTGCTCCTCAAGGAGGTGGACTTCTTCTCCATGTGCGAGCATCACCTCATGCCGTTTTTCGGCAAGGCGCACGTGGCGTACATTCCCGATCGCCGGATCGTGGGGTTGTCCAAGCTGGCGCGGCTGGTGGACGTGTTTGCGCGTCGGCTTCAGGTGCAGGAGCGCCTCACGCGCCAGATCGCCGAAACGCTGCAGAGCGAGCTGCGCCCCCTGGGCGTGGCCGTGGTGATGGAAGCGGAACACCTGTGCATGCAGATGCGGGGCGTGGAGAAGCAGAACTCCGTGGCCGTCACGTCGTGCATGCTGGGCGTCTTCCGCGACAACCTGGCCACCCGCTCGGAATTGCTCAACCTCATCAGCCCCGGGCAGCGTCGCTCGTTCTAGATGCCCCGCCCCAAACTCACGCTCCCGCGGAAGCTGGTGGTGCCGGTGTTTCCGCTGCCCAACGTCATCCTGTTTCCCAGGGCGCGGCTGCCGCTCTACATTTTCGAGCCGCGTTACAAACAGATGGTGGAGGATGCGCTGGGCGCCGACCGGTACATCTCGGTCACCCTTCTCGAAAAGCAGGGCGAGGAATCGCAACCGGCCGAGGTGTGCGGGCTGGGACAGATCACCGAGGTGGAGCGCCTGCCCAAGAACGAGAAGAACATCGTGCTCACCGGGCTGGTACGCGTGAAGGTGCTGAAACAGGTGAACACGGAGCCGTACATCCGCGCCGAAGTGGCGCGGCTCTCCGAGCGCCAGCCCACCCAGGCGCAACACGAAGCGTTGTTCATGCGCATGCGCGACGCGGTGAAAGAGTGGCTCTTTCGCATGCGCACGGGCAACATCCGGCAGCTCGCGGAGCTCGGAAGCTGCCGTACCACCTCCGAATTGTGCGACTTCTTCGGAGCGTATTTACTGGACGACGCGGTCACAAGACAGCGTCTGCTCACTGAACTCAACGTCGCGCGGCGCGCGGCGTTCATCGTCAACCTCGTTAAGACGGAACTGTATCGCTATAGTGCGCCCTTCGAAAACTAGGGCGTGCCGCACGGTGCGGCCATCGTGGAGTCATTCATGGGTTTCGATCAGGTAGTATTTGAATGGGGCGCCCGGGAGATTACCCTGGGACGCCTTGTCGTGTCTGTTCTGGTGTGGGCCGCCTTCGCGGCCCTGGCCTTCTTCACAGCGTCCAAGGTGAGCCGTCGGCTGCTCTGGCCCGGCACGTCAGGTGGTCAGACGGTGCAGATGCTTCTGCATGCCTTCCGCATCAAGTGGGTGCTGATTGGACTTCTGGTGGCGCTGGCCATCCTGGGCGTTCGCGTTCTGCCCCTGGTGGGTGTGCTGCTGGCGGCGGCCCTCATCGTGGCTCTATCGTTCCGCTCGACCGCGGAACAGATCTGGGCCGGGCTGCTCATTCTCTGGGAGCGCCCGTTCTCCTTGGGCGAACGCATTCTGGTGGGCGAGTATGAGGGCGAGGTGGAGCGTGTGGGATTGCGCGCCACGACGCTGCGCTCGGAGGAGCGCATGTCCATTCATGTGCCCAACTCGTATCTCACGCGCCACGCGATCCACAATCGCTCCAAAACCGAAGGTGGATTCGGACTTCGAATTCCCGTGGACGTGCAGCCGCACTGCGATTCGGGCGAAGTGATCTCTGCACTGCGCAAGGCGGCCGAGCGCAATAACCGTGTGCGCAGCTCGCCGTCGCCCAAGGCCTTCATGATGGGGTTCACCCCCCGGGGCGCTCAGTATGAGCTGCGCGCGTGGGTGGACGCCTACAGCGACGCCCTCTGGGCACGCAACGAACTGTGCCGCGCGATCCAGTCGGAGTTTCAGCGCGCGGGGATCCAGCTGGTGGCCGAGAAGTCCGGACCACGCGTCGCTGCATCAGGCGCAGCCCCGAGTCGTCCGCGCCCGACGTTCGACCGTGAGCGTGAGCGGGATCGGGACCGGGATCGTGACCGCGACCGGGATCGCGATCGTCTCCGTGAACGCGAACCG
>Ga0105347_1000977_pt1 | contig 12764 bp, 14 predicted proteins | sample EasRivMeERMLT890_FD_89677 | JGI IMG/M metagenome (GOLD analysis project Ga0105347, IMG submission 89677) | Soil microbial communities from meander-bound floodplain in the East River, Colorado, USA - East River MetaG ERMLT890 | ecosystem: Environmental > Terrestrial > Soil > Floodplain | place... | reverse complement strand
GCCCCGTACCTCGGCAACAGGTACCGCGCCGCGTCCTGTGGAGTGCGGAACGAGGCGGCGGGCGCGCGGCTCTCCGAGGCCAGCCGGGCCCCCAGCTCGAGCGCGGCCAGCAGGCGCGTGGCCTTGGCCCGGCCCACGCCCCGTTGGCGCTCGAGGTCCGGCAGCGACCGCTCCGCCAGCCCGCGCAGCCCCGCCCCGAGCAGCTCCTCGGCCACGTCGAGGGCCGAGGCCTGTCGGGAGCCGCTGCCGAGGAGCAGGGTGAGGAGCTCGCGGTTCGCGAGCGCCCCGACGCCGTGGCGCGCCAGCCGCTCGCGCGGCCGGTCTTCGGCGGGAAGATCGCGCACCCGGCGCGGCGCGTACGTGGTCGCGACCGCCTCGCTCACGAGAGCCCCGGCAGGAGCGCCGGCACCAGCTCGGCGGCGGGGCCGCGCAGAGAGATGTCGGCCGAAGGAGTGAGGGGCGTGGCCTCGGTGTTGACCTCGATCACGAAGGCGCCGCCGGCGCGCGCGATCTCGGGAAGGCCCGCCGCGGGATAGACGAGCGACGAGCTGCCGATGACGAGCACGACCTCCGCGGACCGGGCGGCGGCCACGGCCCCCTCCACCGCGGCCTGGGGCAGCATCTCCCCGAACCAGGTGACGTCGGGACGGAGGATGGTCCCGCAGGCGCAACGGGGCGGAAGCTCCGGGAGCGGTACTCGCCGGTCGAGGGCCGCGTGCCCGCACTCGGCACAGCGCACCCGCCAGATGCTGCCGTGCAGCTCCAGCACCCGCCGGCTCCCCGCCGCGGCGTGCAGGCCGTCCACATTCTGCGTGGCCAGGAGGAACCCGGCCTGCCGCTTCTCCATGGAGGCGAGCGCGACGTGCGCGGCGTTGGGCGCGAGGTCCGCGATCACCTCGCGCCGCCACGCGTACCACTCCCAGACGAGCCGGGGGTCCCTCTCGAAGGCCTCGGGCGTGGCCAGGTCCTCGAACCGGTACTGGCGCCAGAGCCCGCCCGGCCCGCGGAACGTCGGGACCCCGCTCTCCGCGGACACGCCCGCGCCGGTCAGGGCGAGGACCTCGTGCGCGCCGCGCACGCGCTCCGCGGCCGCGGAAAGGTCGTCGGTGCCGTCCGGTGTCGGGTTTCCCATCGCCTCGTCCGAAATGATCATCGTATGCGTCGGTGATTCCCCGAGCAAACCGCCCGGTTGCGCCCGGCCGCGGGCGCCACGAATAATGCCTGCACGATGGTCGCCCCCGGGTCCTTTCGCGCACGGCGCGCCGGTTTGCCCGCGCCGCTGGCGCCCCTGGCGGTCCTCCTCGGGGTCGCCTTCATGCGCGCGGGCGTCGCGCCGGCCATGGGCCTGGGCCTCGGCCTCCGCCCCACGCTCCTCGTGTCGGAGCTGCTCCTGGTCATCCCCGGCCTCGCCCTGCTCGCGCTCTTCCGCGCGCCGCTTGCCGAGGCCCTGGCCGTCCGGCCCCTCCCCGCCCCGACCGCGCTCCTTTCCCTCACCGCCGGGGTGACCCTCTGGGCGGCCAGCCTCGGGCTCTTCGCCGTCCAGTACGTCCTCTGGCCGCCGCCCGCGGACTACCTGGAGGCTTTCCGGCAGCTCCACGCGGCGCTGCGGCCGGCAAGCGCGGCCGACGCGCTCCTCTCGATCGCCGCCATCGCGGTGGGGCCCGCGCTCTGCGAGGAGGCCCTCTTCCGCGGGATCGTCCTCGGCGCGCTGCGCCCGGCCATGGGCCCCGCCCTCGCGGTCGCGATGCAGGCGGGCCTGTTCGCGCTCATCCACCTCGACGCGACCGCGGCCGGACCGCCCGTGATGTACCGCGTGCCGTTCGCCTTCGCGGTGGGCCTGGGCCTGGGCGTCCTGCGGCTGCGCGCGGGCTCGCTGCTGGGACCGTCCCTGGCCCACGCCCTGCTGAACACGATCACGTTCCTGGCCGTGCTCTTCTCCAGCGACCCCGCGGACGCCACCGACCCCGGTCCCGTCCTCGGGGTCTCGCTCCTCGTCGGCGGCTCGGTGGCGACCTTCCTGGTGCTGCGCGCGGTCGGCCGCGGAGATTTTCGCGCGCGCAGCATTGACGTGCCTGCGGCCGGCCCATAGACTGCGGACATGGGCCGCACGGCGCGCTTCATCCTGGTCCTGGCCCTCGGCGGCGGCGCCTTCCTCCTTCCCGTGCGCGCCCGCGACACCGTCCGCGTGGCGGCGCTGCGCCAGACCGCCCGCTCCCACGAGGCGTCGGTGCCGGGCGAGCTCATCGTCCAATTCAAGGCGGGCGCGGACGATAGCCGCGTGGCCGGCGACATCCAGGGGATCGGCGGCCGCTGGGCGCGGCGCAGCGCGTTCGGCCCGCGCTACCGCGTGGCCCTCGATCCCGACGTCCCGGTGGCGCTGGCGGTGGCAAGCCTGGCTGCCCTGCCCGAGGTGGACTACGCCGAGCCCAACGGCCGGGTGCGCGCGATGCAGCTCGCCGGCCGCTTCACCCCCAACGACGAGCTGTTCGATCTGCAGTGGCACATGAAGATGGTGGACGCCGAGCGGACCTGGGCGATCCAGAAGGGCGACCCCTCCGTCGCGGTGGCCGTCCTGGACACGGGCATCGCCTACGAGAACTTCGGCCCCTTCCGCAAGGCCCCGGACTTCGGGACCACGGTGTTCCTGCCCGGTTTCAACGTCCTCAACGGGTCGAGCCACGCCAACGACGACAACTTCCACGGCACCCACGTGGCCTCCACCATCGCCGAGGCCACCAACAACAGCGAGGGCGTGGCGGGCCTGGCCTTCGGCTGCGCGCTCATGCCCATCAAGGTGCTGGACAGCGAGGGGCTGGGCTCGTTCTTCGACGTGGCCGAGGGCGTGGACTTCGCGGTGAACTTCACGCAGGGCGGCAACAAGCCGGTGAAGGTCCTGAACCTGAGCCTCGGGGGCGACGGCACCAGCCTCACCCTCGAGCGCGCCATCGACCGCGCGGTGGAGGCCGGGATCGTGGTGGTGGCGGCCGCGGGCAACGAGGGCTCGGGCAACATCAGCTTCCCTGCCACGCTGCCCAACGTCATCGCCGTGGGCGGGGTGGACGCCAGCAAGCGGCGGGCCCCCTACTCCAACTTCGGGCCAGAGCTGGACGTGGTGGCTCCGGGCGGCGACATCGACCGCGACGACGACGACGACGGGAACCCCGACGGTGTCCTGCAGCAGACGTTCGATCCCGACACCGCCTTCTTCTTCGGCCGCTTCGACGACTTCGCCTACTGCTTCGTGACGGGCACGAGCCAGGCCACGCCGCACGTGGCGGCGCTGGCCGCCCTGCTGGTGCGCCAGGGCATCACGGACCCCGCCGCCGTGCAGGTGGCCATCGAACGGACGGCCGAGGACCTGGGCAGCCCCGGGCGGGACAACAACTTCGGGCACGGGCTCATCCGCCCGAGCGAGGCCCTGAAGGGGCTCGGTCTCAACCGGTGACGCGCCGGGCGCTGCGGGCGATGGGGATGGCCCTTCTGGCGCTGGGCGCGGCGCCACGCTCCTCGTCGGCCGACATCGCGGTGGCCCTGGACGGCGGCTACTTCCTGATGACCAACGCCGACAAGTCCGCCGAGGCGGTCTTCGGCGGATCCGGGGGCGGCTTCACCGGCGGGGCGGAGGTGACGTTCGGCCTCAGCCGCTCGTTCTTCGTGGGCGCGGGGGGCCGCTTCTTCCAGAAGACGGGGGAACGCGTCTTCGTGGCCGACGAGAACGCGCCCGTCTTCCGCCTGGGCCATCCGCTCAAGATCCGGACCATCCCACTCTACGGCATCCTCGGCTTCCGCATCTCCCCCGACGCCACCTTCGTCCCCTACGTCTCGGGCGGCGCGGGGGTGACCCTGTACGACGAGGAGAGCACCGTCGGGGAGATCACGGAGTCGTCCAGCCAGAGCAAGTTCTCCGGGTTCGTGGCCCTGGGCGCGGACTACGGGCGCGGGGCCGTGCGCTTCGGGCTGGAGGCCAACTACTCCTTCGTCCCCAGCACGATCGGCCTCGGCGGCGTGTCCGCCGTCTATGGCGAGAAGGACGTGGGCGGCTTCTCCATCCTAGGCCGGATCGTGTTCGGCCGCCCGCGCTAGGGGAGTCGATTCAGGCGAGACACTGCAGGCTGCCCGGGATCCTGCGCCGGAAAGCTCAGCGACCCAGCGTGGGACCCGACCACCCGCCTCGAGACGCAAGAGCAGAGCGCTCCACCAGGATCGCGGCCTGGATGCTCACCAGCGGCCCGTTCTCCTTTGAAGGAGTCGATAAGAACGCCGGTCGTGTAGGGATCTCCTGGCGCCTGAGGCGCAGGACCTGCTCCTGGATCATCTCTGACACCCGGACCGTACTCCTCGGTCACGTCCGCCAGCCACAGGACGAGGTCCACCTGGCCCACGCTCTTGACCGCGGCGTCCACCATCCGCTCGTTCATCCGGTGCATGGGCTTGTGGATCCCGGGCGTGTCGAAGAGCACGATCTGGCCGCCCGGCCGGTTCACCACGGCCAGGATGCGGTTGCGCGTCGTCTGCGGCTTGTCGGAGACGATGGCCACCTTCTGCCCCCCCAGGCGGTTGACCAGGGTGGACTTGCCGACGTTGGGCGGCCCACCACGCTGACGAACCCGGAGCGCGGGCTCACCGGGCCTGGGCGTCCGCCGGCTTCCTGAAGGGTCTGGCGGCCACAGAAATGGCCGGACGTGGTGAGGTACGGAGGGTGCGGTCATGAAAGGCCATGGCACGCTCTTTTCAGCAGCCCGCTAGGCGGCGTTCCTCGCCCTGAAGAGCTTGAGCGGCGCGTGTCTTGCGAGGGCCCGGAAGTCATCATCCAAGGCGAACAGCTCGTGATTTCCGGCCATCGCCACCGCTGCGATCAGGCAATCGGGGCCGGACGCGCCAACGCCTACGTTCAGGCACGTGTTCCTGAGCCGGGCGGCTTCGATGTGCTCTCGCGTGCCTGGATTCACGATGCGAAACGAAGCCAGCAGTCGCCGCTCCAACTCCCGGAACTGCTTCTCGCTCCGTACGCCGCTGAGAACCTCTTGCAGGACTATCCCCGGGAGCCCCAACGGCGTCTCACCGGCCATCAGCTCCTCGACCACCGCCTGAAGGCGGCGCTCCTCGGCACCCATGCGCCGACGGCGGAACACCCGCGACAGCACGGAGGTGTCGAGGAGGATCACCGGCGGCGGCGCTCTTTCTTGTAGTCATACCTCGAGTCGTACGCGACCTTCCCGAAGAGCTTGACCAGCTCGACTCGTTGGCGCCGCTGGATGAACTCCCGCAACGCCTCGTTCACCGTTTCTCTCTTGGTCCGGTAACCTCCTACCGTCTTCGCCTCGTCCAGCAGCTTGTCGTCGATCGCGAGATTGCTTGGCATACACAAACAGCCTACACATACCTGTTGTGTGTGTCAATACTACGGCACGTCACGGCTGCGTAGCCGTCATGCCTCATCTCCCCGGAGCCCCATCTCCTCGAGGATGCGGGCGTCCTCGCGCCAGCGGTCCTTCACCTTGACGAAGAGGCCGAGGTAGACGTGGGTCCCCAGGAACTCCTCGATCTCCTTGCGCGCGTCGGTGCCGATGGCCTTCATCATGGCGCCCCCGCGGCCGATCAGGATGCCCTTCTGGCTCTCCCGCTCCACCAGGATCGTGGCCTGTATGCGCACCAGCGGCCCGTCCTCCTTGAAGGAGTCGATCAGGACCCCCGTCGTGTACGGGATCTCCTCCCGGGTCAGGCGCAGCACCTGCTCGCGCACCATCTCGGCCACGAAGAACCGCTCGGGCTGGTCCGTCAGGAAGTCCTCGGGATAGAGCCGCTCGCCCTCCGGCAGGTGGGCCAGCAGGCACTCGGCCAGGAGGTCGACGTTCTCGCCCTTGAGGGCCGACACGGGAATGACCTCCGCGAAGTCCATGAGGTGGCGGTACTGCTCGATGGCGGGGAGGATCTTCATCTTGGGGACGGAGTCGATCTTGTTGAGGCCAAGGATGACGGGCCGGCCCGAGCGGCGCAGGACGTCGCGCACGTGGCGGTCGCCGGGGCCGTACTCCTCCGTGACGTCCGTCAGCCACAGCACGAGGTCCACCTGGCCCACGCTCTTGACCGCGACGTCCACCATCCTCTCGTTCATGCGGTGCATCGGCTTGTGGATGCCCGGGGTGTCGAAGAGGACGATCTGCCCGCCGGGCAGGTTGACCACGGCCAGGATGCGGTTGCGCGTGGTCTGGGGCTTGTCGGAGACGATGGCCACTTTCTGGCCCACCAGCCGGTTGACCAGCGTGGACTTCCCGACGTTGGGCCGCCCCACCACGCTCACGAACCCGGAGCGGAAGCTCACTGGGCCTGGGCCTCCGCCGGCTTCCTGCGGAAGCGCACGCGGTTGACGCGCTTGCTCTCCGCGTCCACGACCTCGACGGTGTAGCCGCGGTAGTCGATGGTCTCCCCCGCCTGCGGGAAATGGCCGAAGAGGGTGGCCACCAGCCCGCCCACGGTGCCCACCTCTTCCCGGTCGTCGAGCGGGGCCTCCAGCGCCTGCTCCAGGCGGTCTACCGTCACGCGCCCCGTGACCAGGACGGAGCCGTCGCCCTCCACGGAGATGGGCTCGGTCTCGGCATCGTACTCGTCCTTGATCTCCCCCACGATCTCCTCGACGATGTCTTCCACGGAGACGATCCCCGCCGTGCCTCCGTACTCGTCGATGACCACCGCGAAGGCCATCCCCCCGGCCTGGAACTCCTTCAGGAGCTCCGCGATCCTCTTCGTCTCCGGGACCAGGAAGACGGGCCGGGCCAGCGGCTGGAGGGGGTCGGTGGGCTGGCCCTCGTACTCGAGGAGGTCGCGCACCGTGACCACCCCCACGATGTCGTCCAGGTTCTCGCCGTAGACCGGGATCCGGCTGTACTTGGTCTCGCGCATGGCCGCCTTCAGGTCGGCCACCGTGCCCCCGGCGGGCACGGCCACGATGTCGGGCCGCGGGGTCATGACGTCGCGCACGAGCGTCTCCGCGAAGCGGTTCACGGCGTCCACCAGGCGGTCCTCGTCGGGTTCGTGCACCGGCGCGGGCGGGACCTCGGGAACGATCGTGATCTCCTCCGGCTCGGCGACCTGGCCTGCCGCACGCTTGCGCAGGGCGGCCACCAGCGGGGCCAGGGCGCGGGCATAGAGGTCGAAGGCGGGCAGGAGCACGAGCAACGACCGCTCGGGGTTGCGGCGCACGAGCGCGTAGGGCGTGGTGAGGCGGAAGACCAGGAGGTAGACGAGCATGATCCCGAAGGACGTGATCAGCGCCCAGTCGTGTTGGTCCACGATCCCCAGCAGCAGCGAGGTGATGGTGACGGTCATGAGCACGTGGGCGGTGTAGGTGCCGATGTGGACCGGCATCAGCAGGGTCGGCGGGTCCACGAGGTAGCGGTTCACGATCTCCGCGCGCCGGTTGTGGTGGGCGACGTGGGAGAGCCGCCGGCGCTTGAGGAGGTAGAAGGCGGCCTCCACCGCGGCCAGGCTGATCGAGATCGCGACCATCAGCACCAGGACGAGGATCTTCAGGGCCACGATCACGGCCGTGCCCTCCGGGTCGCCTGGCCGGGGAGCAGCTTCCGTCGCAGCCGGCGCTCCAGGCGGTCCATGGTGCCGTCGTCGGTCTCGTGGTCGTAGCCGAGCACGTGCAGGAAGCCGTGGAGGGCGAGGACGTCCACCTCCTGGGGCAGCGTGCGGCCGAAGGCGCGGGCGTTGCGCTCCGCGGTGTCCAGGCTGATGACGACGTCGCCCAGGCCCTCGTCCCCGCCGGGGCCCGGGAAGGAGAGGACGTCGGTGGGCTTGTTCTTGCCGCGGTAGCGGGCGTTGAGCGATCGCAGGGCCCGATCGCCGGCGAGGACGACGGCCACCTCGCCGGTCACCCCCAGGTCGCGGGCCGCGGCGCGCAGGACCCGCCGCAGCCGCGCGGGCCGGACGACGCGGCGCCGCTGCCGGTTCAAGAGGACGACTCCGAGAGGCGAAGGTGATCGCGCCATGCTCGCGCCGTTGCTGCGCTTATTTCGGGGGGACCTGGCTCGTCCCGTACGCCTCGTAGGCCTTGATCACGGCCTGGACCAGGCGGTGACGCACGACGTCCCTCTCGTCGAAGTAGACAAACGAGATCCCCTTGACCCCGGCCAGGACCGAGATGGCCTCCACCAGGCCCGAGGTCTTGCCCTGGGGGAGGTCGATCTGCGTGATGTCGCCGGTGACGACCACCTTGGACCCGAACCCGATGCGGGTCAGGACCATCTTCATCTGCTCGGTGGTGGTGTTCTGCGCCTCGTCGATGATCACGAACGCGTCGTTCAGGGTGCGCCCGCGCATGAAGGCGATGGGCGCTACCTCGATGGCGTTGCGCTCCATGAGGCGCGCGACCTTCTCGAAGTCCAGCAGGTCGTACAGCGAGTCGTAGAGCGGCCTCAGGTAGGGGTCCACCTTCTCTTGCAGGTCTCCGGGAAGGAAGCCGAGCTTCTCCCCCGCCTCCACCGCGGGCCGCGCGAGCACGATCCGCTCCACGGATTTCTCGAGAAGGGCCTTAACTGCTTGAGCCACAGCGAGAAACGTTTTGCCGGTGCCGGCGGGACCTATCCCGAACACCATGTCGTGCGCCTCGATCTGCTCGAGGTAGGCACGCTGGTTCAGGCTGCGCGGGACGACCACCTTCTTCCCGCCGCGCACCGCCGACTTCAGGAGGTAGTCGCGCAGCCGGGCGTTCTCGTCCTCGGTCAGCAGCTGGGCGGCCAGGCGCACGTCGCCCGCAGACACCGCGTAGCCCTCCTTCATGAGCGAGCCGAGCTGGCCGAAGATCTGGGCCACCGTCTCCTCGCCCTGCTCCTCGCCCTCTACCAGCAGCTCGGCCCCCGAGCTCTTGATGCGGACCTTCAGGTTGTCCTCGAGGAAGCGCAGGTTCTCGTCCTGGGTGCCGAAGAGCGTCTCCGCGCCCCGCTCGGGGACGGTGATGCGCTTCATCCTCTTTTCAGCAAACGGAGCGGGAGGTTGGAAGGGCCGGGGGGGGAAGGGATGGACCCGCCACCATGGGCCGAGTCTACCACGCCATCTCCGGGGGACGGGCGCCCGCCCCCGCGGGCCCACCAGGACGGCCTGTAGCGTTACCATGAGCGCGGTCGGACAGGAGGCCCGATGGAGAGCCGCGAGGAGCTGGAGAAGCGGGTCGGCGAGCTGGAGCGGAAGCTCCAATCGCTCGGAGTGGCGGCCCCGCCCGCGTTTCGCGGCATCCGCAAGCGGGCCTCGTGGGGCCTCGGGGACATCCCGTTCTACGACATCGCCATCGGTCCCGACCTCTCCCGCGGCGAGATGCGCGGCCACGCGAAGGGCATCATCGCCCTCGGCGACATGGCCACCGGGGTCGTGGCCCTGGGCGGCCTGGCCCGGGGCGTCGTGGCGCTCGGAGGCCTTGCCGCCGGCGTCGTCAGCTTCGGCGGGCTCTCACTCGGTGTCCTGGCCGCCGCCGGAGGGCTCGCCATCGGCAGCCTCGCTTTCGGCGGCGGGGCCGTGGGCGGCGTGGCGGTCGGCGGCGGCGCCGTCGGCTATTACGCGTGCGGCGGCGCCGCCGCCGGCGCCCATGTCTGGAGCCCGCTGCGTCGCGATCCCGAAGCCGCGGCCTTCTTCAAGGATCACGCGCTCGCGGGCGTTTGCGGCGTGCGCTAGGGCGAAGGGCCGAGGTCTGCCCCGCGGCGGGCCTCATGGGAGAAATTCATGAACAAGGTCGTGGTGCACCACCAGGAAGGGGGGCTCATCAAAGGAGTCACGAACGACTTCCTGCCCACCAAGGACCGCTTCCATCTCGTGCCGCTGGACAGCCCTCCGGAGTCCAAGCCCCTGGAGATCCTCGTCGCCGACCTCAAGGGCGTGTTCTTCGTGAAGGACTTTGCGGGGAACCCGGGGCACAAGAAGAGCGCGGAGTTCGATCCCACCAAGCCCGTCGCCGGCCGCAAGATCAAGATCACCTTCAAGGATGGCGAGGTGCTCGTCGGCACCACCCAGGGCTACCAGCCCGGGCGGCCGGGCTTCTTCGTGATCCCCGCCGATCCGGAGTCGAACAACGAGCGTTGTTTCGTGATCAGCGCCGCGACCAAGGAAGTGTCTTTCCTCTAGCTCCTCGCCGGGGATCGACCGTTGCAGGGAACCATCCCGCCCTCCCCGGCGTAGCTCATTCAGCAGGCGTCCGTCCGGGCGCCGGGGGGCACAATGAAACCAGGGAGTGCCATGAAGAAGAAGCACAAGATCTTGATAGGCACCGGCGTGGTGGCGGCCGCCGCCCTGGGCTTCGCCTTCTCCCGCCGCGGACCCAAGCCCACTCCGGTCGAGGTGGCCACCGTCGGGCGCGAGGACCTCCAGGCCAAGGTCACTGCCAACGGGAAGGTCCAGGCCAAGAAGAAGGTGGAGATCTCGGCCACCATCCCCGGCCAGATCACCCACCTGGCGGTCAAGGAGGGGGACCGGGTGGCCAAGGACCAGTTCCTCCTCCAGATCGACTCCACCAACCCCCTGGCCACCGCCCGCAGCACCGAGTTCTCGATGCAGGCCCTGCGCGAGGAGCAGGAGTCCGCCCGCGCCACCCTGGAGCAGGCCCGCTCCGACCTGCGGCGGGCCGAGGAGAACTTCTCGTCGCGGATCATCCCCGAGTCGGAGATCCAGCGCGCGCGCACGGCGGTGGCCACCGCGGAGGCCGCGGCCCGCGCCACCGACCGCCGCGTCCTGCAGGCCAGCGCCACCCTCCAGGGCGCCCGCGACACGCTCTCGAAGACGACCGTGCGGTCGCCGATCGACGGGATCGTGACCGCCAAGCGCGTGGAAGAGGGCGAGGTCGCCGTCATCGGCATCCAGAACAGCCCGGGGACCGTGCTCCTCACGATCTCGGACATGGCGACCGTGGAGACGGAGCTGGAGGTGGACGAGACCTCGATCCCGTCCGTGAAGCTCGGACAGAAGGCGCGCATCCGGATCGACGCCTATCCGAACCGGACGTTCCAGGGCGAGGTGACGGAGGTCGGAGGCAGCCCGATCCTGGCCGCCACGGGATCCGCCAACACGGCCATCCGGTTCCTGGTCAAGGTCCAGATCAAGGACCCGCCGCCCGACGTGAAGCCGGGTCTTTCCGTGCAGGCGGACATCCTCACCGGCTTCCGTCCCCAGGCGCTGGTCGTCCCCATCCAGGCCCTGGTCGTGCGCGACCGCGAGAAAAAGCCCGGCGAGGCGGCCACGAACGCTCCGCGCGACGAAGAAGGCGTCTTCCTCATGGAGGGCGGCAAGGCCCGCTTCCAGCCCATCCAGACGGGCCTCCTGGGCGAGCTCTCGCTGGAGGTGTCGTCGGGCCTGAAGGGCGGCGAGACCCTCATCACGGGACCGTTCAAGTCCCTGCGGGCGCTGAAGCCCGGCGACGCCGTCAAGGTCGAAAAACCGAAAAAGGACGAGGAAGCGAAGTCCTAGGCCGGAGCTCGAGGCGCGGAGCCTCCCTGGCGCCAACCACTCCCTCCCCCTACGTGGGGAGGGTGGGGTGGGGGGTCGAAGAATGGTGATGCTGGCCGACGATCTGCCGCGCGAGGCCGTGCAGGCCCTGCGCGCCAACCGCCTGCGCAGCTTCCTCACCCTGCTGGGCATCATCATCGGGGTGGCGACGCTGGTGGGCGTCGTCTCCGTCATCTCCGGGCTCAACGGCTGGGTGCAGGAGAAGGTCATCACCCTCTCCCCCGACGTCTACGTGGTCACCAAGTTCGGCATCATCCGCAGCCGCGAGGAGTTCCTGGACGCGCTGAAGCGCCCCGACATCCGTTACGAGGACTTCCGGCTGGTGTCCGGCGTCCTGCGCAAGGCCGTGCAGGTGGCGGCGGATGTGAGCACCACCGTGGCGGTCAAGGCCCGGGACCGGCGGCTGCCCGACGTGCAGGTCCACGGCACCACCGCGAACTACGGCGCCATGCTGAACGTCGACCTGGCCGGGGGCCGCTACTTCGCCGAGGGCGAGGACGCGGCGGCCCTGGCGGTGGCCGTGATCGGTTGGGACGTCAAGGAAGAGCTGTTCCCGCAGCAGGACCCCGTGGGCCACGACATCCTCGTCGGCGGGTCCTCCTACCGGGTCATCGGCCTCGTGGCCAAGCAGGGCCGCACGCTGGGCCAGAGCCGGGACACTCAGGTCCTGGTGCCGCTCCAGACGTGGCGCCGGCAGTTCGGGGCCCGCAGCTCCCTCGACATGCTCGTCCGCGCCCGGGGCGGGGTGCCGGGGGTGGAGGCCTCCATGGACGAGGTGCGGGCGGTGCTCCGCGCGCTGCGCCACACCGACTTCCGCGCCCCCGACCCCTTCGGCGTGGTCACCGCGGAGAGTCTTCAGCAGCTCTGGCGGCAGATCTCGGCCGCCGCCTTCATCCTGTCCCTGCTCATCGCCTCGGTCTCGCTGGGAGTGGGCGGTATCGTGATCATGAACATCATGCTGGTGGCGGTGGTGGAGCGCACCCGGGAGATCGGCGTGCGCCTGGCCCTCGGCGCGCGCAAGCGGGACATCCGCCGGCAGTTCCTGATCGAGTCCGCGCTGCTCTCCCTGGCCGGTGGGCTGGTGGGGGTCGTCCTGGGGGCGCTCGCCGCCTATGGCGTGCGCGGCCTGCTGAACTTCCCGGCCTCGGTCACGCCCTCCACCGTTCTCGCCGGGATCGCGCTCTCCGCGGGGGTGGGCCTTCTGGCCGGCTACTGGCCGGCGCGCAGCGCCTCGAACCTGCCCGTGGTCGACGCGCTGAGGACCGAGTGATGCG
>Ga0105347_1000975_pt1 | contig 12779 bp, 8 predicted proteins | sample EasRivMeERMLT890_FD_89677 | JGI IMG/M metagenome (GOLD analysis project Ga0105347, IMG submission 89677) | Soil microbial communities from meander-bound floodplain in the East River, Colorado, USA - East River MetaG ERMLT890 | ecosystem: Environmental > Terrestrial > Soil > Floodplain | place... | reverse complement strand
TGCTGGCGTCGTCGACCCACGATACCAAGCGAAGCGAAGATGTACGGGCGCGGCTGCACCTCTTGTCGGAGATTCCGGAACGCTGGCGGGCGGCGGTGGAGCGATGGACGGAGCTGAACGAGCCATACCGGAGCGGCGGCTTCCCTGATCGTAATACGGAATATCTTTTGTATCAGACCCTGGTCGGTGCCTGGCCCATCGAAACGGCCAGGGTCGTCGCCTATATGGAAAAAGCTTCCCGGGAAGCCAAAGTGCATACCTCTTGGACGCAGCCTAACGCCGACTATGAGACAGCCTTGCGAGAATTTGTCAAAGCAATTTTGAACGACGGCAAGTTCAAGGCGGATCTGGCAACATTCGTCAAGCCGCTCATCGAGCCGGGACGAATAAATGCTTTGGCGCAAACCCTGATCAAGTTAACCGCCCCGGGGGTTCCCGACTTTTATCAGGGAACCGAATTGTGGGACCTAAGCCTGGTGGACCCCGACAACCGTCGACCGGTGGACTACACTCTGCGCCGGCGACTGCTGGCCGCGTTGGAAGGCATGCCGGTAGAAGAGATATGGAAGCGAATCGACGAGGGATTGCCTAAACTGTGGCTGATTCGCCAGGCGCTCAAACTAAGGCAACGCCCGCAGCTCTTGGAGCCCGAGAGCGGTTACCGCCCGCTTGTTGCTCGCGGAGAAAAATCCGCTCACGTCGTCGCATTTCTACGCGGCGAGCGGATTGTCACTGTCGTGCCGCGCCTTGTGATCAAACTCGGCGGCGACTGGGGTGAGACCAAACTCGAGCTGCCTGATGGGCGGTGGGAAAACGTGTTGGGCGGAGATGCTTTTGCCGGCGGCGAGGTCCGGCTTATAGAGCTCTTCAAGCGGTTCCCTGTGGCGCTGTTATGTCGGGATTAGGCTGGATTAGGCTAGGATTAGGCTGCATGAGTCAAAGGAGCCCCTTCAGGAAAAAGCGTTCGTTCTATCGAAGCTTAACGCGAATCAAGTATCTTCCCAGCGTGCTGAAGCATAGTCTTGAGGGATGTAATACCTCTGCTGAAGAAACTATTCGATTCATCAGAAATGGTCTCGTAAAGTGTCTGCTCGGACGGCGGCTCCTCCATATCAAAGGGAAACCCATCCGGGAATATCGAGGCCAGCGTTTCGTACTCCGCCGGATTCCCATCCAATGCCGGGTGACGGCGCAACCGGCGTGACCCGCCGGCGGCGAGATGGTCAAGATAGTCCACGAGCCCTTCAATCGAACTCAGTCGACGGACTTCCTCGGGATCTTTAGCGCCGATGTGCTCGGCCAGAAGGTTGGTGCGAATATCTCTGATGGATCGACTCAAACCGTCTTCGTCAATCGAAGTTTCCCAGGTTACGTTGATCTCGGTGTCGAGTCCCATGCTGCGATTGTTCATGTTGGCGGAGCCCACGCTCAAGAAACGATCGTCCACCGAAAACAACTTGGAATGGATATAGATGGGGACTTCTTGTCCGTCCTCGGCCAAACAGGCCGAATAATAAACACCCAATTGATGTCCGGTCTCGGCAGCCAGTTCCCTCAGGCGGCCGATGATTTTGGCTTGAACGATTCCGATAGAAACCTTCTCAACGAAGGCGTTTGCATCTTTGGCCAGCACCAGAATGATCTGCAGCGGAGTACGTTGCTTTTTCGTCATGCGCTGATACAGGGCTTTGAACACGGCGTTCGAACTGAAGTACTGGTTCTCGACATAGATGATGCTCTCCGCGCTGGTAATGGCGTCGACAAAGAGCTGTCGGATCTCTTGAATGGATTCCTGTTTCCCGTCGTCCGTTCTCGTCTGGGTCCGGCTGATGCCCACACGGTGAGAGGCCAGAGGAAGACAACCCGCGAAACTCAGCGGCGTTCTTGCCGATACCGCCGGAAGATTGAGATCGTCACCACAGACAATCCGCCAGCGTTCTTTAAACAGTGTGGCCAATCCCTCGGCTACGGCGCCACTGTGATAGGATTGAATATCGTGAAACGGGCCATAGGGATGCTGATCCGAGTTGATCCGTTTGGGATTGCTTGGGCAATGTTCACGGTCATCCCAACGACCTGAGCAGAGGTCCAACCCCCCCAAAAAGGCGGTTGCGCCGTCCACCACTGCGAATTTTTGATGATGGCTAGCGCCAACGCAGTGGGACGAATCGAAACAGAATTTGAGCCGCTCGTTGGTTGTCCAGTTGAAGTACCACTTTTGGAACCATTCCCGATCCAGGCCGTAGACCGGATTAAAGTTCCAGGCGAGGATATAGATGCGCAAATCGGTGTTTTTCTCAGACAGTTCGTTTAAGAAGCCGAGCAAGGGTACATCCCGGTCTTCCTGTACCGTTCCGTCTCGCAACAGGGAGACATCGCTGTCGAATTGCCAACCCGAAATCAGAATGTAACGCGCGGCCTTGCCGGCGGCTTGGTAAAAAGCGCGGTAATAGTCGCACCCATCGATCAATAGTCCAGTCTCATCGGCAGGCACGATATTCCAGCAGTTTCTTCCTACCTGCAGCACTTGATTCATGGTCCCGAGCCTCCTGACAGCATGACACTCTTGGGATAAATCGTCGCAGAAAAAAACTAGGATGCAACAGTTATCAGATAAATCGCTCCCGAGCCACTGGTAACTCAGCGGTTAAGCGACGAGCTTGGCTCCGGACAACACAGGAACCGAAAAGGTAGACCTCTGGCTTCCGCTATTTTCCTCTTGGCATCATGAGACGGCCGTTATAGAATCCGCGACCTCTATTCTGCGATGAAAGAAGGACTGCCAATGATCGTAGGGATTATCAGCGCTATCGTCCTGTGTTTTTCCGCCGTGTTCCTTTTGGCGCCGCTGGTTGCTGCTCAGACTTTGAAAGTTGGAATCACTTCGAAGACGCTCTTTTTCATGCCCTATTACGTCGGCCAGAAGAAAGGCTTTTACACGGCGGAAAACCTTAAGGTCGAGCCTGTGCTGATCGGACGCAGCGACGTTCAACTGGCGGCGCTGATGGCTGGAGAACTCCAGTTCGGTAGCCTGAATGCGGACGCGACCATCGTGATCAATGAGAAAGGCGGCAATCTCAAAGTAATCGCCGGCGTCGACAATTCGGCCCCGTACATCTTGGTCGGCGGGAAAGCCATAAAGAAGATCGACGACCTCAAAGGAGCGCGGATAGGCGTCTCCGCCTTGCGCGGCGGGGCCACCTCGATCCTTCTCGATTACCTTAAAAGCAAAGGGCTTCACTATCCGCGGGATTTTACTATGGTGGTCATCTCCGGCGGCACGTCGGCGCGCTTGACCGCGCTGGAAAATGGCGCGATTGCCGGCGGGGTTTTAGGCATTCCTTACTCTGATATCGCCATCGACCAAGGGTTTAACCGCCTGGGCGATACACTGGAGGCGATCCCAAGTTATCAATTCAACGCCGTCACCATCAACCCTGCCTGGGCCGAGAAAAACCGCGCCACCGTCGTGAGATTTCTGAAGGCCCATATCCGGAGCCTACGCTGGATCTACGAGCAACCCGATCAGGCCGCGGAATTTTTCACCCAAGAGATGGGCGTGAAACCGCCCTACGCCCGCAGAGGGGTGGATTATTTCACCAAGAACAAAATCTTTCCCATCGACGGCGGCTTCACCCTGGAAGGATTGAAAGTAAACATCGAAGTCCAAGCGCGGGACGGGGTACTCAAAGAGCCGCTGCCGCCTCCGGAAAAATACGTGGATCCCAGCTACCTGCAGCAAGCCCAAAAGGAGCTAGGGTTATAGGTTGCTTCGGAGGGGACGACGGCCTGTCGGGATGATTCGCGGTTCACAATCGCCTTGCGCCTTGCGGTTCTTGTGACTTTCACAACGCGCTGGTATCGGCTTGACCTCGCCTTCGAAAAGTCAACCTTCCAATGAGTGGCGTCTGCCAATGGATGCAGGTCCCATTCTGTTTTAATATCCCGTCGAAACGCCATCATGCTATTCTGAACCTCGTCGGCGGGTCTGGGTTTCTTCTTTTCGCAGTGGACGTTGGCTCTCGACAATCTGATTGCCAATTTCGGAGGCGCTCTGTATGACCCCTTTGTTACAGAAATGGAAGGAAGTCCGTCATTCCTTCAGCCACACGCCCGAGGCCATGCGGCTTGTCTGGCAAACCAACCGGTGGGCCACCCTGGGTTTAGGTTTTCTCACCCTGGCCGGCGCCCTTTTGCCGGCGTCCCAAGCCTGGGTGGGGAAGCTCATTGTGGACGGAGTCGTGGCCGCTCTCCAGGGAGGAGCCGACCCGGAGCAGGTCAGAAGTGTTTTTGTTTACTTGATCATCGAGCTGGGGCTTTTCCTGCTCAGTACCGTCCTCAGTCACGCGCGGAGACTCATCCAACAATTGATTCAGCTCCAGCTCGCCAACCGCATTCGCGGCGAAATTATTCGGAAAGCGCTGGGTTTGGATCTCGCTTTCTTTGAACATCCCGATTTTTACGATCGTTTACAAAACGCCCGGCGAGAGTCGGGCTATAAGCCCGTAGATCTGATCAATGACACCTTTTTGATCGTGCAAAATACCATCACCCTGGTCTCCTTTGCGGTGCTCTTGCTGCGCTTCAGTCCCTGGTTAGTGGTCGTATTGTTAATCACCAGTATCCCCGCTTTCATTGCCGAGACGCGCTTCGCGGAAGAGGGCTTTAGACTGCTCACCTACCGGGCGCCCGAAACCCGGCAGATCAACTACCTTTCGCGGTTGCTTACCGAAGATACCTCCGCCAAGGAGATCAAGCTCTTCAACCTCGGCGAGACTTTGCTGGCGCGCTACATGACGCTTTTCGCAAAGTTCTTTCAGGAAGATAAATCGTTGGCGTTCAGGCGTGCCGTCGCGGGGTTCGGCCTGGGTCTCGTCGCTACCCTGGGGTTTTACGGCTCCTATGCGTGGATCGTCTGGGACACCGTACAAGGGAAAATTTCGCTCGGCGATATGACCCTTTACTTGAGTATTTTTCGCCAGGGCCAAACCACGTTTCAAGGGATTTTGTCTGGGGTGGGCAACATTTACGAGAACAATCTATTTATGGCCAATCTTTTCGATTTTCTGGGATTGAAACCGCAGATGGGCGTTGCCACCCGCAATCAAGCCCTGCCAGTTCTTCTGCGCCGGGGCATTGAATTTCGCGGCGTTGGGTTTCGCTATCCAGATAGCGAAGAGTGGGCTTTGCGTGATATCGACCTCAGCATCCGTCCCGGCGAGAAAATTGCCCTGGTGGGCCCCAACGGCGCCGGCAAAACGACCTTGATCAAACTTCTGAGCCGCCTCTACGATCCCACCGAGGGCATTGTACTCATCGACGGCATCGATATTCGCGAGCTCGATCCCCTTGATCTGCGCCAAAGAATCGGCGTCATCTTTCAGGACTTCGTGCGTTATCATGTGCCGGCAAAAGAGAACGTTGGTTTTGGCCAAGTGGATAGGTTGGACGAGATGGCGCAAATCATCGAAGCCGCGCGCAAAAGCGGTGCCCATCCCATCATTGAGAATCTGCCGGAGGGTTACGAAACCATGCTTGGACGCTGGTTTCACGGCGGTCACGAGCTGTCCGTCGGACAATGGCAGAAGATCGCTCTGGCCCGAGCTTTCATGAGAGACGCGGAGATACTGGTTTTGGACGAGCCTACCGCCTCACTGGACGCCGAAACCGAATACGAGATCTTCCGCCGCTTTCAAGAACTCACGGAAGGAAAAATGGCGATCCTGATCTCCCATCGGTTTTCCACCGTGCGCATGGCCGATCGCATCGTCGTCATCCAAGGAGGCCGTATAGAAGAGAGCGGCAGCCACGATGAACTCTTGCGGCGGGAGGGAATCTACGCGCACCTGTTCAGTCTGCAGGCCGAAGGATACCGATAATTCTTTCGAGCGCAAAATTGTCCTCAGAAAACCGATTGACGGGAGAATAGCGCGCGGGGTTAATCCTTGAGGGGAATGCCGAACTTCGCAAGCTTTCGTTTCCATGAACTGCGCCGTTCAATGGATTGCCAAACCTCGATCTCGTGCCGGGCCAGCTCTTTTCGCTTTTCTTTGAGCTCTGACTCCAATCGCTCGATCTTGCCATCGCGGGTGGTTAGCAGGTCTTCCTTCTCACGCAGCAAACCCTCCAGGGCCTGGACTTTTCTTAGGTTTTCCTCCAGCTCTTTGGTGGAGCCGCTTGTTTGGGTAAGCTCTTCCCGCAGTGAATCTTCCAACCGATCCGCCGCTGGTCCCATGCTGACCAGTTGGATCTTGAGGGCATCTACTTCAGACCTGAGCGTCTCCAGCTCACCGTCTCGTCTTTTCAGGAGCATCTCACGCTCACCTACCTGATGTTTCAGCGCGTCGACGGTCTTATTCAGGGTTGTCTCCAGCTCCTTAATGGTCAAGTTCTTTGCCTCTAGAACCTCCGTTGTTTTGCTCAACTCCTCCCGCAGCAAAGCCTCAATTTCCTGCTTCGCTGATCCTGTCTTGGTTAGTTGTCCCCGGAGCGTCTCGAATTCCTGATCGCGATCCTTCATGAGGCCGTCTTTAGCGCTCAATTGATTTTCCAGATCATGGACCTTGGCGCTGAGATTGGTCTCGAGCTCTTTGAGGGCCGCTTCTCTTGACTGTAGAAGTTGCGTTCTTTTCTTGACCTCTTGTTGCAGAACGTTCTCCGCCCGTTCCTTGGCGGATGCCATGTCTGCCAATCGCCCGGTCAAGGTACTTACTTCAGACTTGAGCCCTTCCATCTCTGCGCTGCGTCCCTGCAAGAGTTCCTGCCTCTGAGTCAGCTCGGCTTTCAAGGCATTGAACTTTGCGGCCAGGCTCTTTTCCAGCTCTTTCATAGCCGCATCTTTTGCCAGCAATGCCCGTTGTTGTTTTTTCAACTCCTCCGCGAGGAAACTCTCCGCTTGATTCTTAGCTGTTCCCGCCTTGCTCAGTTGGGTCCTGATCGTCTCCAGTTCCTTATCTCGATCCTGCACAAAGACGTCTTTAGCGCTCAACTGATTTTCCAGATCATGGATCCTGGCGCCGAGATTAGTCTCCAGCTCTTTGAAGGCAGCCTCTCTAGATTGCAGAGCCTGGGTTCTTTTCTTAAGCTCCTGCTGCAGCACGTTCTCCGCTCGTTCCTTCGCCGCTGTCACATCGGCCAAGCGCTCCGTCAGGATAACTACTTCAGACTTGAGCCCTTCCAGCTCTGCGCTGTGTCCCTGCAAGAGTTCCTGTTTTTGAGTCAGCTCGGCTTTTAAGGCGTTGAATTTCGCTGTCAAGCCCTTCTCCAATTCTTTCAGTGCGGAGTCTTTTGCCAGCAACGACTGCTGCTGTTTTTTCAACTCCTCTGCGAGAAAACTTTCCACTTGACTCTTGGCAATGCCGGCCTTGGTCAGTTGGGACCGGAGCGCCTCCAGCTCGTTATCGCGATCCTTCAGTAGCTTCTCTTTCACACTCAGCTGACTTTCCAGAGTATTGAGTTTGCCTGTTGAGATTCTTTCCAGCTCTTTGAGAGCTGAATCTTTGGCCGCTAAGATTTCGGCTTTTTCTCTCAGCTCCTCTTGCAACCGGTTCTCTGCGGCCTCGAACCCGGCCTCGTTGGGCCGCTCCGTCACATCATTGAGTTGAAAGCGAAGAGCCTTTAACTCGGCGTCCCGGCTCCTCAGGAGTCTCTCTTTCTCAGCTAGTTCAAACTCCGTATCCAAGAGCCGGCTTAAACCCGCGGCCAAATCTTTCGCCGCGGCCTCTTGCGCTCCACGGGCGTGTTTTTCTTTCCACAGGGAATCCTGCAACGCCGTCTCCAACTCCGTTTTTGCGACCTCGATGTTGACCAGGCGGTCGCTAAAGGCTTGGAGCTCGGTGTCCCTGGCGGACTTCACCAACAGGCCGACCATGGTGAAAGCAAATAGGGCGATGCCGGCGTACCACAGGCCGTGGAGGTTCGCCAAGCTCGCCGCCACCTCAGTAATCAGTTGCACGGGATATTTGACGAGCAGCAAACGAAAACGATGCAAGACATCCTCACTCACGTACAGGATGACAATCGCTCCCAGCGCCAGAGTCAGGGTGAAGACAATGATTACGATTTTTTCTCGGTTTCTCATATCGATGACGGTTCAGAAAATGCGCGACGTTTAGCGCTTCACAACGCGTATATTTTACGCCGAAATTCAGAGATTGCCAGAAAAGTTTGCCGCCGCATCACTGAATAGTTTTGAGGAAACCAGCCCTTGATCCATAGAGCTTACAAAGAATGGTCTTCTTTCCCCAGAATATCCCGACCCTCCGGTCGAGCGGAGGCGCCCCGATTGCCTGCGGGACGGCAACCCTTTGGGGGATGCGTTACCATGAGCGATAGCCCGCTGACGCTGCTCAAATGAAGGACAAACCAAAACTTCATGTCTTAGATCGGCGCGCGAATGCTAAAGTTAAACAGCGAGACCTGTGCAGCCGGGTCACCCTGATCAGGTTTAGCGTTGACTTGTTTTAAGAACCGGTGTTTATGACGCGGGGAGAAGCGAAGCTTCGGACCCTGCAAGCCCTCCGTGCCGCTTCCGGCGTTCGAGTTGGAGCCCAGGCGGTAGGTCACTCCAATTATTTCGTCGGCCGGCTTTTCGCGTATCTGCTCGGATTCAAGGATCCTAAATTCGTAGTTGGCTATTCGGGAACAGAACTGGATCTAGCGCTTCTCAGGGGTGAATTAGATGGTCGTATCAATAACCCCGACACACTGCTGAAACGAAATGCCGACTGGTTAGCCAAAGGTGTTATCGATGTTCATGCCATCATGGCGACGCCCAAAGGCCTGAAACAACCCGGATTCGAGGGATTGCCGGAGATTGACGAGTTTGCCAAATCCAATAACGAGCGCAGGCTGTTGGCGATGATTCGCGCGTTTCGACAGTTCGGGTCGCCATTTGTCTTGCCGCCTGAAACCGGGCGCGAACAGATAAAGATCCTCCGCGAAGCCATGGTCAAGACATTCGCCGATCCGGAGTTTCACGCGGAATACAGAAAGCTTGTCGGTGAGGAACCGAGCCCGCTCCTGCCGGAAGAAATGGACGGAATCGTCAGAGAACTCCCCCGGGAGCCCGAAATCGTCGAACTTTTCAAGAAGCTCAACGCCGCCGACCCTTTGCCCCCGCGTAATTGATGGTTGTTTCCGAGTCGGTGGTTTCAGTCAGAGGAGATCGCGCTTAACCCGACGGGTCCAGATGCGGGTGAAGAACGGCGCGTTACCTTCGTAGGCCGTTACCTCGGCATCCAGGACGAAATCCTCTGGGGTCGAGGAAAATCCGGTGCGCGTCTCGACACGGGTCCTCCAAGCACCACGGCGAAACCAGGTCTTTTGAACAATCTCGACCTGAGCCATTCCCGGATCTTCTTCGCCGATGCGAAAATGTTTGCGCATCGTATGGCCGACCTCCAGGTCGATGGCCTTGATGCGCGACAGCTTCGGGGCGTCCAAGTCGCCGCGACCGCTGGACACGGTATAGCTTGTTTCATTAGTGGTCCGGTCCCGTTCAATAATTCGCTTCAGGGGGGAAGGCCGGAGCTCGGTTGCCTCTGCTGCCGCACGCTCCGGTGATGCAAAGGGCCTAAGAGCGGCGTCCCTTGGGTCTGGTAATCGAATCGGAAGATCTAAAAAACTTTCACCAGTAAACAGGGTCAACGTCACAGGCTCGGGCGCCGGCCAAGCGATGGGCCAATAACCGGTCGATATGGCCAAGCGCAGTCTGTGGCCAGCCGGAAAGGCGTGGGCGATATCGTTCATACGCACCCTTATCAGATAGCTTTTACCCGGCTCCAGTGGCCCTGGATGCTCATGGCTGTCCCGGTGGGTGAGGTTCGCTAGTCCGTAGGTTACCCGAGTGGAGACGCCTCCCCGGGCGACATCGTTCAAGCGGACGGCTATGAGTGCGATAGGCCGATCGGCTGCTACTTCGAGCGTCGCCACCGGAGCACCCAAGATCTCGATCCTTTCCGGCAGAGGCTCAGAGTCGAACGTTAACGAACAACCGTCGTCACCACGCTGGTCCGGCGGCGCTTCTCCGGGCGCGCCAAACCCGCACCATTCACCGGCACCGAGGCCGGTAGTTTGCGGCGAGTGAAAATCGAGTTGCATTTTGATCGTCGGTGTATTGTTGAGGCGGCCCGTATCAAGCCAATGACGTTTCCAGTTGATACGCGGCGAGGGCCATTGAGATTCGGCTATCCAACGCCCGGGCCGATTCTTGTAGAAGGGCTTGGGGGCGACACTCTCCTGCATCCAGACACGAAGCATGGGCTCCGCCATGATGCCGGTGTCGGCGCCCTTGAGCCAGTGATCCCACCAGCGCAGCGCTTCCTGGAGAAAGCCGATCGCTGGACCGGGCACACCATCGTGGGGATAGAGATGGGCCCAGGGTCCGATGAGGCCTTTGCGCGGTACGGTGAGCCCGGCCAAGAGCCGGGTAATCGCGTTGCTGTAAGCATCGGCCCAGCCGCCGATAGCGTATACGGGACAGGTGATGGCGCCGTAATTCTCGCACACCGAGCCGTGCTTCCAGTAATCGTCGCGCCGGGAATGTTGGAGCCAAACCTCGGGGAAGCAAACCGAGCGTTCGAGACGTTCGCGCCACATTGCACGCCAGCGCTCGCCGACGAGCTCAGGATCCGGCGGATAGGCGTTGTAGCTCATCAGCACCGAACCCCAGGTTAGATTTTCGTTCAGCAGGCAACCGCCCATGTAGTGCACGTCGTCGCCGTAACGGTCATCGGTGGAACAGACGGTGATAATCGCCTTGAGCTCTGGCGGCCGACGGGCGGCCACTTGCAAGGAGTTGAATCCCCCCCAAGATTTGCCCATCATGCCGACGGCGCCGTTGCACCATGGTTGTCGAGCGATCCAGCGGATCACTTCCAGAGCGTCGTCGTGCTCCTGCTTCAAGTATTCGTCCAACAAGACGCCGTCCGAATCGCCGGACCCTCTCAGGTCGACGCGCACCGCGGCATATCCATAGCCGGCGAAATAGTGGTGCATGGGTTCGTCCCGGGCGCGGGTGAAATCCCGTTTCCGATAAGGAATATATTCCAGGACTCCGGGGACCGGATTGGTTTCGGCGTCCGCCGGCAGCCAAATGCGAGCGGCCAGACGACAGCCGTCCGACATCGGGATCCAGCAGTTCTCGATGATGCGGACGGTACGGGGAAACTGATCGATGACCTTCATTGACGCTCCATCTGCTTATTATACGTGATTCTGCGTGATTCGATCTGGGAATTTAGGGCTGGGTCGGTAGCCAGGAAGCATCAAGTACAGAAAAGCAATAAACGGAAATATCTCAGGACAAGAAAGAAGGACGAACGGCAGGATACGGATCTAAAGTTCAACTAGATTTTGAATCCGATTTTCTGCGTCACGGAACGGTCTTGGCGGGGTTAAACTTGACTCGAACATTAAGGCGAGTCGTTCGCGGACTTTGAATCCCGTCGCGAGATCCCAGCAGTTAATAATGGCGAGCCTAAACCCCCCCGGCGGCATCGAGTGCAACTCCGGGGGCTTGTCGTCGTGGAAGGTGATTTGAATGCTGGAAACCCCCGGCCAATTGAGAAAATCGTTCACGGCTCGCTGGTCAGGCTTCTGGTAGCGCGGACCGTGGGCTCCGAAAAGCACAACACTGTAGCCGGTCCGGCGGGCGTCATCGGAAAAGCGCCAATGACCACTCCCATAGAGAGCGACGACCGCCTCGATCCAACCGCGACCATAGAGGTCGGGCCACTGGTCGGCGAACCGCAAATGAGCCTCGATGATCTTGGTCCCAATAGTCTCAAAGTTCACGCAGCCCGTATAGCTCCTGAGGTGGCGGCGCAGCCAATCGCCGCAATAGCGCTCGATCTCAAGACGCTCTTCCCGCAGAATCACCCAGTGATCGAACATACCCTGCTCGAGTGCTTGGCCGGTGGTGTGGCGCCACCAGACAGGTTCTCCGTCGGCTACGGCGGCATCGGTGCTCACGTGCTCCCCTTTGAGTAGCGGCATCCACATATGCCCAGCCTGGACGTCGGCTTTGTACTGCTCGCGTGTGTCAATGATCTTACCACCGCTCCCCATGCCGCGAAGATTGTAAATCGGTTTGCTGAATACGGGGAATTGGGATGGCATGATATCATGCGGGGCGTTATCAAGCCCCTGGGTTTCGCAGATGAGGAGTTTGTTGTAAATCCAACGGTGCTGCGGAAAGAGCTGATAAGCCAGCTGGTCGTCCGTAGGGACGACTACGTGATCGGGGCAAGTAAGAGCAGTGAAATACTGCTGACGCCAGGGATCCGCTTCAACGATCGGCATCGGCGCTCCACTCGGCGATAAAACTCGCTTGGTTGCGGTTGATTTGTTCCCTCGCCCGCAGCACATAACCAGAAGGAGGAGTGGCTTGCTGTCCCATTCGATGCGTCTCCAAGATTACAATTTTGTCCGCTGAGGATAGCCGTTTTCGTTTTTTCTTCTTCGGCCATGAAACACGCAACCCAAGCCGACTATGAGATAAGTTCTCGAAAGATTCAGTGTTTTGGTTTCCAGAGGCATACTTTTTCGCTGCGGTTGCACTGCTTGAAGCGGGTCCTTTAGCAAACCGAGGACCAGGAAAGGCCAAGATTTAACCACCCAGGGTTCGGCGTCAGAGAAAAAACGAACGACTGGAGTCGGTCAACGAAAATAGGTTACGATGAGCGCTGGGAGCACAGGTGGAAGACGAGTAGTTGTCCGTAACTTTGGGTGAGGAGGCACTCGTCTGCGAAAGGATGGCGAAGTTTGAAGTTGTTGTT
>Ga0105347_1000974_pt1 | contig 12795 bp, 12 predicted proteins | sample EasRivMeERMLT890_FD_89677 | JGI IMG/M metagenome (GOLD analysis project Ga0105347, IMG submission 89677) | Soil microbial communities from meander-bound floodplain in the East River, Colorado, USA - East River MetaG ERMLT890 | ecosystem: Environmental > Terrestrial > Soil > Floodplain | place... | reverse complement strand
CGACGCAGTCGTTCTTTATCGCCGGCCTACCGCAAAATCCGCAGGCCGTAGCGCTCTTGTTTCCCGGCGCCAGTGGGCTCATTCGGTTGCGGCAGGATAAAGACCAGATCAAGTTTGGCCCCAATAACTTCCTGGTCCGAAGCCGGTCCGAATACATCAAGCGCGGGGTCGTTGCGGTTATTGTGGACGCGCCGTCGGATCACCAGAGCAGCGGCATGAGTGATGACTTTCGTATGGGGGTGGAACACTTCACGGATATTGCCGTTGTGGTTGCCGATCTGGGCAAGCGGTTCCCTGGGATCCCGATCTTTCTTGTCGGGACGAGCCGAGGCACAATCTCCGCTGCCGCTCTGGGCGCCAGGTTCGGGCCTCGACTGGCGGGGGTAGTGTTGTCTTCGACTTTGTTTCGGAGCAGCGGCCGGTCCGGTGAAACCAATCTTGGCTTGAGTCAGTTTGATTTCGGGACTGTCAAGGTTCCGGTTCTGTTCGTGCATCACGTCAGCGATCAATGCCGTGTGACCCCATACAGCGATGCGGCGCGGCTCACAGATAAATACCCGCTGATCTCCGTCTTTGGCGGTCGTGCGCCGGAATCAGGGCCTTGCGATCCCTTCAGCGCCCATGGCTATTTCGGCAGGGAATCGGAGACCGTCGAGGAAATTGTGAACTGGATGCTCAAGAAACCGTTCCGTGAGGAAGTTCGATGATTCTCCACATAAAAGGGCGCCGGCGTACGGCTAATCAATGGAGTCTCTCCGGTTGTCCGAGTTTTTTTCTCCGTCACCCCGAAAAGGTTCCCCCTTTGGCAAAAGGGGGATTAAGGGGGATTTTTTCTAGATGTGGAACCCTCGGTGACTTCGGAAATCTCCCCTGGCCCCTCTTTTCCAAAGAGGGGAATCCTGATCTTCCTCGTTCAGGGAAAGAGTTATGAGTGAGGCGCTCAGAGCATAGATACCCGGTCGGTGTAACAGCCCTTTCTGCTGTTTTGAAAAGAGAACCATTGATCTCTCGGCCCGCCTGTTGTGAAAAGAAAGTTTTATGCCCGTGATCCCGCTAAAACCCGTCGACCGAGTCGAGGTCCTGAGTATCATGGATAATTCAATCGATGTGCTCATGGGCAACACGCCCGTGGCCCAGCGCGCGCCGCGTGAACGCGACAGCCTGGCGAAGCCGCAACTGAGGGCCGAGCACGGCGTGTCCATGCTGGTGACGACGTATGCGGACGGAAACAAGGATTCGTTCCTGTTCGATACCGGCGTGACCATCGATGGTGTGTTGCACAACATGAATGTCCTGGACGTCAAAGGCAACGAGCTGCACGCCATTGTCCTCAGTCATGGGCACACGGATCATACGCGGGGTCTCGTCGGATTGATCAAACGCCACGGCCGGCCGCGGATACCGATAGTTCTCCATCCCGATGCCTTCCTCAAAAGAAAAAACGTCTTTCCCGATGGCCACGAGACCGAACATATTCCACCGAGCCAGCGCGACCTGGAAGCCGAGGACGTGGAGATCATCGAAGAGCGCGGCCCGACGATGCTAGTCGGCGGCCAGGCGCTGGTGACCGGGCAAATCCCGCGTACGACACCGTACGAAAAAGGCAGCCCGGCACAAGTGGCTTGGATCGACGATCAGTGGCAGCCCGATCCATGGATTCATGACGATCAGGCGGTGATCATCAATGTCAAGAATAAGGGGTTGGTGGTGCTGACCGGCTGCGGTCACGCCGGCGTAATTAATACGCTCAATCATGCGCGCGATGTCACGGGGGTGAGTTATATCTATGCCGTCATCGGCGGATTCCACCTCACGGGTCCGATGTTCGAGCCGATTATCGCCCCTACCCTGCAAGCCCTAAGGGAGTTTAACCCAAGCGTTATCGTCCCCGAGCATTGCACGGGCTGGCGCGCGATGCATTTGATCGCGCAGAAATTTCCGAATGCCTTTGTCCCCAACAGTGTTGGCACGCGGATGGTCATTGGTGCCTGAGGGCGGTTCAAAGTTCAAGGTTCAACGTTCAAAGTAACAACCTCAAGGCTCATCGAGTTCAAGTGGTTCGAGAATTGAGTAAGGTTCAAACGTTCAGGCGGTTCAAAACGTTTAAGGAGTGACGCAAGTAGATGAAAGTCGGGTTGTTCACGGAGTTTTCCTATCCGGGCAAATCGGAGCAGCAAACTTATCGCGAAGTTTTGGAGCAGATCGCCCTCGCAGATGAGCTCGGCTACGACTTTTTCTCGATCACCGAGAGTTATGGCAAAGACCTGTTTTCCTGCTCGCCGTTTCCCCTGGGGCTATACGTGGCCGCGGCGCAACGCGCAACGCGCATTCGCTTTCTCACCGGAATTATCAGCATGCCGCTGCATCATCCAGCGATTTTGGCCAGCGAAATCGCCGCCGCGGACCTGCTCGCCAACGGACGGATTATGGTCGGCATCGGCCGCGGTCATCCCTGGGTGATTAACCGAATGAACGTCGATGCTGCCGAAAGCACCGCGCGGTTCGAAGAAGGCATTCGTATGCTGGTGGAGATTTTCAAAGGCGAGTATATCGAAAAACTCGACGGTCGGTTCTGGCAGATTCGCGACTTCCAGCTAAGCCCGGCGCCAGTGCAAGCGCCGCATCCGCCGATTTACACAGCCGCGGCGACGACACCTGAGAGCGCCAGCTTTGCCGGCGAAGTCGGTCAAGGTTTAGTCCAGCCGGGTTATCTCGGTATTCCTTTCGAGCTGGTTCGCGGTTTGACCGAGACCTACCGCAAGAATTTGCCCGCAAAAAGCAATAGCGACGTTGTGCTCGGTATTCATCTGCATGTCGCGCGCGATCACGAGGAGGCCATTGCCAACGGTGCTCTCGCGCTGTCGAGCCAAGCCGACGTGTTTTTGCGCGGCAGACTGAGCCGGCCAACCCTCAGCGGTCAAGTTCAAACCTACGCGACCAAGACCGCGTCGAGAGAAGCGTTCGAAAAGCTATGCACGCCGGAGAAGGCGCGCGCCGCGGTTACGGCGGAATGGCCCAACGTCATGGCCGTCTGGGGTACGCCCGACGAATGCATCGAGAAGATCAAATTTTACGCGGGCGCGCTTCGCCCCGAGCAACTGATGCTAAACATCGCTTCGGGCAGCCTGCCGCAAGACAAAGTGCTGTCTTCCATGCGACTATTCGCAGCGGAAGTGATGCCGGTAGTTCGAGGATTGTAACCATAGCAATGCGCCGTCAGGTCAACGGTGCGCCGACAATCCATAGTTTGCGCCGCGCCCCCATGCGCGTTTTTTCATGCGCAGCTGTTCTCTGCAGAAAGGAGAACCCATTGAATCGGGTTATTCTTATAGTGCTTGTGGTTATTTCATTGAGCTCCACGCTTCACGCGCAGTCGCCCTACTATCAGGGAAAGACGATTAGGATTGTCGTCAGCACCTCCCCCGGCGGCCTCTACGATGTTTACGCGCGATTGATCGCTCAATACCTTGGCAAATATATTCCCGGAAAACCCGAGGTGGTCGTGCAAAACATGCCCGGCGGCGGCAACATGGTCGGCGCAAATTATGTTTATACGATTGCCAAACCCGATGGGTTAACGATGGGGACGTTCAACGCCGGGCTCTATTTCAACCAACTGGCGGGCAACAAGGACGCCCAATTCGACTGGACGAAATGGCTGTTTGTCGGCAGCCCGGATCGGTCGGAAGATTCGTTGTACATCCGGAGCGACACGCCGTTCAAGACGATTCACGACGCACGCAACGCCGCCGAGGGGCCCAAGTGCGGTGCGACGGGCGCAGGCACGACCGGACATTATCTGCCGACATTTTTGAATGACGCCATCGGCACCAAGTTCAACGTCGTTATGGGCTATCCCGGCGGACCTGAGATCGACTTGGCGGTCGAGCGCAATGAAACCCATTGCCGCGCATCCACCATCGCCGGCTGGTTTTCCACCGAGCGTTACGCCGAGTGGAGGAAAAAGGCATTCGCGCATGTCCTGGTACAGACGAGTCGCAAGCGCGACCCTCGGCTGGCCAATGTGCCGACCGTTTTTGAACTGATGGATGAGTACAAGACCGCGGAGCCGATCCGGAAGTTGGCGAACGTCGTTATTGGGTCCAATGGCTTCGGCCGCCCCTACGCGCTTCCTCCGGCGACGCCGCCGGAACAGGTAAGGATCATTCGTGAAGGGTTTGCGAAATCCTTGAGCGATCCGGACCTGATCGCCGAGGCCACCCGTCGCAGGATGGATGTCGAATACACGTCGGGGGAAGAGTTGGAAAAGCTGGCGAAGGAAGTCATCACGAAAGATGTCGAAGTGATCGAGCGGATGAAAAAGCTGTTGGGGAAGTAGATTCGGGCGCAGTGTGATGACAGAAGTTTAGTTGATGAGCTAACGCTGCGGGTTTCTTTTGGACAATTGTCCGGAGCCACAAGAACGAGGGCGATCGTCAGGTCGCTTTGCGTTTTGCGGCCAGTTCTCTTTCAATTTCGGCTTCGATTTCTTCCAGCGGGATGCGCCCAATGCTCTGAGACCGTTCGGCGAGAAACCGTTGAAACGTTTGGCTGTTACGAAGGGCGGACACTTCTTGATCGAAATCGTCGGCTTCGGCAATCACAAACTCCTTGCCATCAGAAGTTAGAAGTACCACGGTTTCCTTGACTATTCCGGTCTCCGCAACAAGTATTCTAACGACCTTGCGGACTGTGAATTGAAGTTTGACACGGTCGTTCCATCTGCGGTAACTGTGGCTCGATACGGAGGGTCCCATGTTCATCCGGTTTGGATGGTTAGTAGCCTTTCTGGGTTCGGTACTCCTCGTTACTCCGGTTGTGGCCCAAGATAAGCCGAAAATTTTTTTGGGCGCGTCAAGCAAAACCCTCGGCTACAGCCCGCTGTGGGTTGGCGCGAAGAAAGGTTTTTTCGAACAACAAGGACTCGACGTTCAGCTAGTGCTCCTGCGCGGCATGCCGATGACCGTCCAGGCGCTTTCCGCGGGATCTTTGCATATCGGCTCGGGAGGCGCCGAGCCCTATATCGACGCATCCGAGCGGGGCTTGGATTTCATCCTTACCGGCGGCGTCATCAACGGCACTGCCCAACACCTCATCGCTGCGAAGAACATCAAGACCTACGAAAATCTGCGCGGAGGTACCATTGGCACGGCGTCGCTAACCGGCGGCACGATCACGGTGCTGCGCGAGGCATTGAGGATAAAAGGGCTGGAGTATCCCCGCGATTATAAACTTTTGATCGTCGCCGGCGGTTCGGCAGCTAACTTCGCGGCCTTGCAATCAGGCCAAATCACCGCGACGACGGTGGCAGTGCCGCTCAACTATGCGGCTGAAGAGGCCGGTTTCAATATCGTGGGCAAGCTTTCCGACGGAGTGCCCCATTTTCAAACCAACGTTATTGCCGCGCGCCGGAGCTGGGCGGAGAAGAATCGCCCCGTGATGGTGCGTTTCATGCGGGCGATGGTGCAATCCCTGCGCTGGCTGCATGACAACCGCGAAGCCGCGGTGGAGTTCTTGACCAAAGAAATGCAGCTGAAATCGGCCCATGCTCACAAAGGCTGGGAGTTTTATACGCAGAATCACCTCTGGCCGCCCGACGGCGAAGTCACGATGGAAGGGCTCAAATACAATATCCGTATCTACGGCGACCAAGTCGGCGCCAAGGGCCCGCTGCCGGAGCCGGGAAAATACGTCGATCAGAGCTATCTGGATGAAGCGCTCAAGGGACTCGGTAAACGCTAATGCACGGGGAGCAGTCGGTTTTCAGACCCTATCGGATTGACTCGCTTCGTCCGGCTGGAGTAATCCTAAAGCCGGTGAGATCAACTCGAGTCAATAAGGGCTTTAGTAGAGTGCAGATCTGGGTTTGCGGTGAATGTTTTGTTTCGAGTTTCGTGTTTCGAATTGACACCGCGGAGTTCTTGTAAGCTGTTCTAAGTTCAAGTCTTGACGGAGGGAACCATGAAGGATTTGACCATCGTAGTCGGTACCATCGGCCAAAGTATTATGCGGAGCGAAGACAACGGCCAAACCTGGGCGCGCATCGGGCCCAGGCGTGGATTCGCTTACGAAGCGTCGGTGCGCTGTATCGCCATGAACCCGCGCCAACCGAACATTCTTTTCGCCGGCACGGAAAGAGGGCTCTATCGCAGCGAAGATCGCGGCGCGAACTGGCAATATATCGACTCCGCGCTCAATCCCCATTATATCTGGGCGATCGGGATCGATCCGGTTAATCCGGACAACCTGTTTGTCGGCACCGGCACGCCGACGCCCGCGATGCTCTTTCGCTCGAAGGATGGCGGTCAGAGTTGGGACAAGCGGCCGGTGGAAGTCGCGGCGGAGTGCGAGGCCGTCGGCACGCCGAGATTCACCGGCATTGCCGTCGATCCGGTGGAACCGAAAAACATCTGGGTGAGCATCGAAGTTGACGGCGCGCGCCATAGCAGCGACGGCGGAGAAACCTGGGAGCTAGTGGAGGTGACCGGTCGTAAGGACATCCACAACGTTGCCGTCACTGCGGGACCGCCGAAAACGGTTTTCATCATGGCCAACCGCGAGATCTACGCGAGCACGGATGACGGTGGCAGTTGGGAAGCGCGTGGCATGCAGACGAGTCTTCCCTGGGAGTACCCCAGAAAAGAAACCTACCTGCGCGGCATCGCCGTCGATTCCGCAGATCCAAAAAGCATCCTGTTGGGATTCGGCGACTTCACGCCGGGAACGTCGGGCGCCGTGGCGCGCTCCAACGATTTCGGCAAAAACTGGAAGCTGCTGCCCTTGCCGGTGGAGCCGAATTCCACCGTCTGGACGTTTGGCACGAATCCGGCGGATCCGAACATTCTGTTCGCGGCAAGCCGCTACGGTTACCTTTACCGGAGCGACGATCGCGGGGCTTCGTGGGAAAAGCTCCGCAGGGAGCTAAGCGAAATTGCGGCGGTGTGCTGGTTGCCGAACTGAAGCGCGCGTACGCGCGCAGTTTCATGTTCAAGGTTCCAGGTTCAAAGTCGCAACCCGATCGACTAGGTTGAACCTAAGTCGAATCGCTGAGGAACCCGAGTCACCGACGAATCAAATACCCCCACCTGTTTCCTCCCCCGTCGCGGGAAGGATTAAAGAGGGAGTAACAGATAGCGCACGGGAGTAGGGCACATGCCAAATGTAAAGCTGCCAACCGGAGTGGATTTTTATTACGAGTCTCACGGTCAAGGAGAACCGCTCATTTTTGTTCCCTCGACCGCGTATTCCGGCGAAGTCTGGAAACCGTCGCAGATGCCGCTGGCTCAATCGCTCAGTATCATCTTCCATGATCCGCGAGGATGCGGCCGTTCCGTTGCCGCTCAGCAAGTCTACACCATCGAACAGATGGCCGCGGATATCGTGGCATTGATGGATCATCTGAAAATCCCGGCTGCTCATCTCTTGGGCCATTCCATGGGCGGGAGGATCGCGCTCTGTCTGACGCAAAACTTTCCCGGGCGGGTAAAGAGCCTGATCATGGCGGCGAGCGGGTCGGGCCCGGCGGCACGGGAAGGCTCGGATTGCATCACCGGTCTGCCGCATCGTCTGGTTGTCGATATGGTGACAATGGGGTTTGAAAAGTTTATCCGTCACGAGGTTTGTGACTCCGATACCTTCTTCACGAAAGACTTTCGCGAGCGTCATCCCGACAAGGTTCAGGAGCTCTTCAAACTGTTCTGGGCAACCCATGCGAAACTGCCGGAGTTCGTCCATCTCTGCATCGCCCGCCATAACTGGGAAGGCACCCACCGTCTCGGCGATGTCAAAGCGCCGACCTTAGTGGTTATCGGCGAAGCGGATACAGTCGGGAGCAACCACAGGGCGCAGTCGGAAGTATTGGTCAAGCGCATACCCGGGGCCGAGCTTAAAGTGCTAACAGGTCAGTCCCACGGATTTTTCTGGCAAGCGCCGGAGGAAACCAACGCCCTGATTCTCGATTGGGTGAGGCGTCATAGCTAATCCGGAAAGTTCGGGAAGACGCGAAGAAAGGGTTTCGGGTGTCGGGTTTCAGGTTTCGGTCAGAACGTACTCGCGTTCGAATACGACAGTCTCCAACGATCGTCCGGCAGTTGGAGAGAGCAGCGAGATTCGCGGAGCTCTTCTAACCTGAAACCCGACACCTGGAACCCGAAACCAGTGATCAGGAGGCCGCCATGGGATGGGTAGACGCTGACGCGCACGTTGTCGAAAGCCCGCACACGTGGGACTATTTACTTCCTTCCGAGCAAAAGTTTCGTCCGCAGTTGTTTAAACCGGAGGGCGATTCGCAAAAGGCGCACTGGGTCATCGACGGGAAGATCCGCGGCCTGTTCCGATTTACCTTTAGCGCGGAAGATGTTGCCCAGAAATCGGAGCAATTTGGCAGGAACATGACGACAACCATGGCCACTCGTGATCTTGCCGATGTCGCGGCGCGCATCAAGCACATGGATGAGTTGGGAATCGATGTGCAGGTGCTTTACCCGAGCATTTTTCTCGACCCTTGCACGGATCGGCCGGATACGGATGTGGCTCTGTGCGGCTCCTACAATCGCTGGCTGGCGGATGTCTGGAAGCAGAGCAAAGGACGCTTGCGCTGGATGGCGACTTTGCCCCTGCTGAGCATGCCCGATACGCTGGATCAGTTAAGGTTTGCGCAAGAAAATGGCGGGTGTGGGGTTTTTATGCGCCCCCTCGAAGGATCCCGACAGATCACTGACCCGTACTTTTTCCCGTTGTACGAACAAGCGCAGAAGATAAACTTCTGCATCGGGTTGCACCAAGCCAACGGCAGCGCCGCGGCTGTGGACATGATGGTCAACCCTGACGGCAGCCGTGATTTTTTCAACCAATACCGAATTTTCAATGTCGGCGCGTTATTCCGGATTCTCAGTTGCGGCATACCCAAGATGTTTCCCAAGCTTCGCTTCGGATTTATTGAAACGGCCGCCTCCTGGGTCCCCTGGGTGGTTTACGAACTGCGCCGTCGCTTGGATACGGTGAACAACAAGTTGCCCAATGATTTTCTCGAGCGCTCCGGAATCTTCGTAACTTGCCAGATTGGCGACGACGTGCCTTACCTGATCAAGAGCTGCATGGGGGAGAATACGCTCATGATCGGCACGGATTACGGCCACGCCGATTCGTCGACAGAGTTGGACGCTCTCACCACCTTGAAAGAGAGCGGCGGCATCACGTTCCAGATGCACAAGAAAATCGTCGAAGACAATCCGCGGGTATTTTACGGGCTTAACTGATTGCAAACGGTAATGACTATTCGGTGATTGCGAATATGGCGGCTGGCTCCCAACGTTTTGGGCGGCACTGAACACCGACACTTGGGTGTTGCTGGTTGCTTGTGCTTCAAGTAAACTTTCAGAGAAGTGAGGTGGAGGCGACAAAATACGGTGTTTTCGGATGGATCTTTCCGGGAGCACGTGACGCGGATAATAAGTTAACGCGGATTTGGCAATAGAAAATGACACAAGAACAATTCCCGACACTAGAGATCCGAACCGACACTCCGCCGCTAAGGCACGATGATTCCGGTGCCGTTCGTATCGGCGACACCCGGGTTTTGTTGGAGCTCGTCATCCGAGCCTTCCAAGACGGCGCTACGCCTGAGGCCATCGTGCAACGCTTTCCAACAACGACTCTCACGGATATCTATTCTGTAATCGCTTATTACCTGCGCCATCGCGCTCTTGTCGAACGCTACCTTACGGAACGTGAGCGACAAGCTGAAGTCCTTCGGCAAGACATTGAAGCCCGGCAAGGGGACTTGTCTGAGGTCCGCCGCCGCCTGCTCGGCCAGCGAAGTTCGTAAGACGTTTCAATGCTGCGGTTAGTCAGCGATGAGAACTTCAACGGTGACATCGTACGCGGCTTATTGTTTCGTCGCCCCGATCTGAACTTAGTTCGCGTTCAGGATGTCGGCCTGGAGCAAGCAATCGATCCAGTTGTGCTTGCCTGGGCGGCCCAGGACCACCGGATTATCGTGACTCACGACCGCGCGACTCTGCCTCATTTCGCCTATGAGCGTGTCGTGGCAGGCGAGCCCATGCCCGGTGTGTTTGTGATCAATGATCGTTTACCAGTCGGACAGGCTATCGAAGAAATCCTCTTGGTCGTTACATGTAGCGAAGCTTCTGAATGGACGGGTAAAGTTCTTTACCTGCCGTTGTAAATCTTATTCATCACCACCTGACCTCAACGAAAGTTTTTAGATTCGCCGCTCTAGCATCTCAACATTGACGCAGGACGGTTCCCAGGTTGACCAACAACTCTTCGATATCGTCCAGGGAGTTGAAGCGGGGAGACCCGCCGAGGTGGGGACTGATGATCACGTTCTGGAATTTGATGAGCGGGTCGTTGGCATCGCCCGGCTCGTCGTAGAAAGTGTCGAGCCCAAAGCCGCCTAATCGGCCAGAAGCGAGCGCCTCGCGCAAGGCGTGGCGGTCGACTTGGTTGGGTTGAGAGACGTTAATCAGGAAGGCTCCCGGTTTGATAATCGAAAGCTCGCGAGCGCCGATGAAATTGCGAGTCTCATCGACACGGGGCAGGTGCAGACTCACGCAGTCCGACGTTGCGAGCAATTCATCCAGCGTGCAATAGGTCGCGTGGTGGCGTTGCTCGATATCGGCCGGCAGGCGATGTCGCTGAGCGTAGACGATGCGCATCTCCAGCGCTGCGGCGCGCAGAGCAAGCTCCCGGCCGATCTCGCCAAGTCCGACGATACCGAGTTGGCGGTTGTAAAGTGTGATCATTCCCGGAATCCGCGCCCAGTTGCCATTGGGGGTGTGCTTGCGATCATAAGTCGTGGGTTGATAACCGGCGGCCTTCAACTGCTCCAGGCTGATCAAATTGGCGTTCCGGGTGATCTGGCGCGCGAGCGCGAGCATGAGCATTAAGCCCTGCTCCGCGGTGGAAATATTGGCGCGCCGCCTGATGGTTAGAATCTTAATTCCGGCGCTCTCGCAAGCTGCAGGATCAATATTGCGCGTGGTGAAGCCGTATTTCTGTACGAAGCGGAGAGAGCCCGCCGATGCCGCAACTTCGGCCGGGCCGATGGGCAATTCTTCCACTACAGCGACACTTGCCCCCGGGAGGTGCGCCAGGAGTCGAGGATGATCGTCCACGAGATGCACGTCCGAGGGATAAAGATTGGTTACCTGGGCGCGTATCTTCTCGCACCAACCGTGGAAATCGGGCAGGTCATGCAAACAGAAATGGGCAAAGGCTTCGAAGCGTTCCCGCGGCGCTGATGGGTCAAGCACGACCTGAATCAAGCGGAGGAAAGTGTCGTTTTCAACGACGAATTTTAGCCTGGGCAATGACGTCATAGAAAGATGGTTTCAAGGTTCAAAGTTCAATGTTCAAAGTGGGCCCCCCGGAGTGAAAACCTTGAACTTTGAACGTGAAACGTTGAACCGCTTCTTAGGGCTCCGGATCGACCTTCAATGCCTTTAGGAACCGTGTCAACATATTATATGCGGCGATGAGCATGGTCAGCTCGACGGCCTGGCGCTCGCTGAAGTGTTTTCTGACTTCGGCAAAGACGGCGTCCGGCACGTCGATCGTCCGCGTCATGGCGTCAGTGTAGGCGAGCAGCGCGCGTTGTTTCTCCGTGAATAGTTTCGACGAAGGCCAATCGGCGATGGCCGTGACCTGCTCGGGTGTCAATCCTTCCTTTAACGCATAGACTGGGCCGTGGGCGCGTTGGACATACTCGACATCGTTCAAGATCGCGACGCGAATCACTGCCAGCTCGCGGCATTGCCCATCGATCTCGGTGCCGTAGCGCACGGCCTGATTAAGCTCGAACCAGGCATCCGCCAGCGTGGGGCTGTGCAGCATCAAGCGATAAATGTTGATCAACCGCCCACCCCGCGCGCCTTTGATCTTAGCGATGGATCCAGCCAGGTTGGCGTGTTCGGTTTCTTCAATCAGCGGTACGCGAGCCATGACTTCCTTTCGAAGAGGTCAAATCGCCCGGCGTCTTTCCAGTCTGAGGGAAAAATTCGGTCGCTGAATCAAGACGCTGTTCCGATCAGTTGCTTTGCTCAGCTCCGCGACGAGATTGAGCAGGGGATTGCCTTCGGTATTGTAAGTCCGCGGCTGGCCGGCGGCGCGCATGCGCTCGACGTCTTCCTTGCTGGAGAAAAAACGCAGCAGCACATCTTCATCGCTCACTCCGGCACCGCCGTACTTGCGACGCAGGTCGTCGAGCGAATCGGCCGGGTGGGGCCGCGCTGCGATCTCCTTGGCGCGCGGGCGGTTGAGGATCTTGGCCTTAACGTTGGGATCCATGAACGCGGCGCCTTCTTTGCCCCAGATGCCCATGGCGTATTCGATGGTCTGATCGGTGACCTGCTTGTAACGCTCGCCGACGATCACGTTGATCGCCGCCTGGCTGCCGACGAACTGCGACAGCGGTGTGACCATGATCGGGTAGCCGAATTCGGCGCGCACCTGTGCCGCTTCCTCCAGGGTTTGATCAAGCTTGTTCTCCATGCCGACCAGGCGTAGCTGATGGCGCAGGTTGGAAATCATGCCGCCGGGAATCTGATGCACGTACTGGGCGTAATCGTACTCCGGCGTTTTGCCGATGGGCAAATTTTCCCGCTTGGCACAGGCGGTGAAGTGCGCGGCCACCGCGCGGAGCGGTAGTTCGTTGACCAAGGTGTTATGGCCCAGGGCGCGGGCATTCATGGCGACATTAAACAACGACGGATTGGATGAGCCGTCGGCGAGGGGGGGAATTGCGGTGTTGATATGCGTCATGCCCGCTTGGAT
>Ga0105347_1000973_pt1 | contig 12810 bp, 11 predicted proteins | sample EasRivMeERMLT890_FD_89677 | JGI IMG/M metagenome (GOLD analysis project Ga0105347, IMG submission 89677) | Soil microbial communities from meander-bound floodplain in the East River, Colorado, USA - East River MetaG ERMLT890 | ecosystem: Environmental > Terrestrial > Soil > Floodplain | place... | reverse complement strand
CGGCGATCCCGACTCGGCTGTTGTGGTAGACACGGCCGGGGACGTGCATGTTCTCGGCGTGCTTCAAGGGCTCGGCGGTCCGCTGGTGGTGGGCGGAAACGGACTGGTCGTGAATGGTCCTGTGGCAGTTGTGGGAGGGCCGGCCAATTTCAATGCGCCGGTCAACGTGAACAACGGCGCGCAGGTGGTGGGTGGCGACCTGCTGATTGTGGGGCCCCGCCGACTCGTGGTGCAAAACCTGGCCGAGCTGGAGCTGGAGCCGGGGGCGCGCCTGGTGACGCGAACGCTGTCCGAGTTGCGCGTGGATTCCGGAACCACCTGGACCTCGTCGGCGCCCCTGCGCACGGACGCGGAAATCGAAGTGGACGACCCCGGGTATGTGCGAATTCTGGACCCCATGAGTTCCGACATGGCCACGCTGGAACTGGACCGCCTGGAGATCGGCAAAGGCGCGCGGACCATGGAGCTGCGTCCTGAAGACCTCACGACTACGGGCGGGAGATTCATGATCTCCGCAGACACGCTCGGCATGGTTTCGCCCGTACCGATCGAGATGGTGGCGCTGAGTCTCACAGGAACACCGGGGCTTGCCGTGTCTGGAGGCGGGGGCGTCAGCGTGACCGGTGGAGGTGCGCTTTCCACCGGGCCGGGCTCTCCGGCCGTATTCAACGGTCCATCGGTCTTCAACGTGCCGATCAATGCACCACTTCAGGTGGGAGTGGGGCCGGGTGGAGCCGGTGCCCTGCACGTAGTGGGCAACATCACGGCCACGGGAGCGAAGTTGTTCGTGCAGGATCATCCCAACGATCCCTCCAAGGTGATCCACTACATCGCCCTGGAAGCCGGAGAAGCCGGCACCTACACGCGTGGTACGGCGACCCTGTCGCGTGGTGTGGCCGAAATTGTGCTGCCGGAACACTTCAGTCTGGTGACCGGTTCCGATGGTCTCACGGTGCAGATCACCCCGCGAGGACCGGTGCAGTCCATGCTGTATGTGGAATCCGTCACGCCGAAGCGCATCATCGTGAAGTCGAGCCACCCCCAGGATCGGGACGTGAGATTCGACTACCTTGTCAACGGTGTGCGGCTCGGGTTTGAAGATCATCAGGTGGTGGTCGATCGGCCCGAACTCGTCGCGCGCTGAGCTTGCCGTGGGCGGACCGGTCGTTTTGGGCCGGTCCGCCCCTCTGCTTCAATCACCAGCCACCCCGCATCAACATCTCGGGAGGAGTCACTATGTCTCGCCTAGCCCATCTGTTTCTCGCAACACTTTTGATCACGGCGATCGCCTGGGCCGATGGTCCGGATCCGATCAGCTACCAGGGACGTCTTACCGATGAGCTTGGCACACCGGTTCCCGACGGCCCCTACATGGTGACGTTCGCGATTTACAGCGGACCGGCAACGGCGCTGCCCCTCTGGTCGGAAGTGCGTTCCATCCTGGTTTCACAAGGGCTGTTCACCGTGGGGCTGGGCGACGTGAATCCCATTCCCGATACGGCGCTGTCCGACACCGCCGCCTATCTGGAAATCACGGTGTCTGGCGACGGTCCTCTGAGCCCGCGCACGAAACTCCTGAGCGTACCGTATTCCCGCCAGGCCACCCTCGTGGATGGGAGGGGACCTGTGCAGGTGGGAGCCGTGGACCCTGCGAATGGCTACGAAGCAGAGATCTCAATGGCCGCGATGGATCTCGATCCATACGGCAGAGTGAAGATGAAATTTCCACTGGGATTCCAGGCACCCACCGAGCAGCCGCTACGTGTCGGAATCCGTCGACCTGGATGTGGATACCGGATACACGCGGAAGGTGACCCTCGAAAACCCGCTGACCTCGATTGAGTCTTCGGAGCAAGCGAAGGCGCACGGTCATCTGGACTACCTGAAGCAGGTGGGGGACCCGGCCACCGGCGAAACCACCGCCTTGCACACGATCCTCACCAGCGACACCCTGGTGGACATCACCACGGCCCAGGGCAGTTCAGGCACGTCCACCAGCAAGCGCATTCACAAGCCGATCGTGATCACCAAGGAACTGGACGCGGCCAGCGCCTCGAGTTCCGCCCACATGACCTCGGTTCTGCACGCGGACACCGGGTGGACGGAAACCATAGAACTGATACGACCCAACCTGGAAACCACCCTGCACAAGAGTTCGGGCCACTTCAAGGAGGCTATCATAGTAGCCCGGAAGTCGGGCTTGTCCGGGGACACAGACGATCAGGAGCTGCAGCTTGAAACCAACGACACCACGGCGGCGTTTCATCTCTCCAGCGTGAGCGCCGATGGAGACACCGCTTCGGCGACCATGTCGGGGCAGGCACGCAAGAGCTGCTCCCTCGTAATGTACAACGCCGACTCGGACACGAAGGGACAGGTCGACCTGACCACGGGCCCGAACGGCCCGAGCCTCGTGCTCACCAGGAACAACGCCACGGCGGGGGGGCCAAAGAACGACGGAGTGGTGATCCTGGACGCGAGCCTTCCGAGCGGTGTTGCGATGAAGATGCAATCGGTGGCGGGTAACGACACGGGGACCGTCGAGATGGCCGCCCTGGGCAACAGTCTGAACGCGAAATTCAATGTTGTGTCCACCACGGTGAAGGCCGCGTCTGAATCGCAGACAGACACGACCGGCACCTCGCTGGAACTGTCGAGGTCGACGGCCACAGAGACCTCCGGCATTGAATTGGTCGTGGATGATGTGGCGCCGCAGATCGCGCTCACCAAGCTGGTGGGCGGCACGAAGTGGAAGAACATCGTGCTCAAGCGCGGCCTTTCCGGCGGCGGAGAGATCTCCGTGAGCCACGTGGGCGCCGGCACCAACGACGGGGTCTTCCTACGGTCGGATGCCGCCGCTGGCGGCCAACTTGGCATCAATACCAGTTCGCCGACCCTGGCGTTTCAACTGGTGGGTAGCGGCTGTTACACGGGTACCTTTGGAGCCTGCTCGGATGCGCGATTCAAACTGGACATCGAGACGCTGCCGGATCCGCTGGAGACCCTTTCGCGCCTTCGCGGAGTGCAGTACGAGTGGAATCGCGACCGCTATCCCGACCGGCAGTTCCCGGAAGGGCTACAGGTAGGATTGATCGCGCAGGAGGTGGAGGCCGTCGTGCCGAGCGTGGTGGTCACCGATACCGAGGGGTACAAGTCCGTGGACTACTCGAAGCTCGTGGCGCTCCTGATCGAGGTCACCAAGGCCCAGCAGGAGCAATTGACCAGCCAGGCGGCGCAGCTCGCACACCTTCGGTCCGACATGAGCGCACTGAGAAACCGGATGGACGACCTGGCGCGAAATGCTGGAACCGGTTCTGCGGATTCGTTTGGAATGAAGTAGCGGGTAGGGCCGGTCGGGCGGACAGCAGCACCCGTCTGGCGGGTGTCAGAGCGGGGCGGCCCGGGGATCCGCGACTGGGCTAGCCGTCCCGCTTCGCGCGCACTCGGCCCGACAGCCAGCGATACCACGCCTCCAGCCCGTCGCCCCGCGTGCTGGAGACATCGAATATCTCGAGCCGACCGTTGATGCGCAGGGCGTTGGCTTTCACGCGATCGAGGTCAAAATCGGACATTCCCAACAGGTCGATCTTGTTGAGGATCATGATCGAGGACCTACGGAACATGGCAGGATACTTCAGGGGTTTGTCGTCCCCCTCCGTCGTGCTGATCAGCACCGCCTTGAGATCCTCACCCAGATCGTAGCTGGCCGGGCACACGAGGTTGCCAACGTTTTCGATGAACAGCACATCCACGCGGTCGAGGTTGACGTGTTCGAGCGCTCGCGCGACCATCGTGGCATCGAGATGACACGCGCCGCCCGTGACGATGGGATGCACCGCTCTTCCGCCGGCGCGTTTGAGGCGGTCGGCATCATTTTCCGTCTGGACGTCGCCCACGATCACGGACATGCGCAGCGAATCCTTAAGAGCCACCAGAGTGCGCTCGAGCAGCCGGGTCTTGCCGGATCCGGGGGAGCTGACCAGGTTGATCGCAAAGATCCTCTTCTCTGCGAGCGTGCGCCGAATGTCGGCCGCGCGTCGATCGTTTTCTGAGAGGACCTTCTGCTGCAGGCTTACGGTTGTGCTCATCATGATGTCTCCGGGTCGATTGTGCTACGCCTGGTCCTGTCCCGTGATCCGGGCAAGCTGCAGTTCCTCCCCCTGCGTGACCACGAGGTCGCCGGAACCGCAGTGCGGGCAGATGAACATGTAGTCTGTCACTTCGATCGTCCCCTGACACGCGCGACAAGTGGCTCTCACGGGCAGGCACTCGATGTCGACTCTCACTCCGGCCAGAGGCGTATCGATCGTCGATGCCTCGAGCGCAAATCTCAGCGCGTCGGGGTCCACGCCCGACAGGGCGCCGATCCGGAGGCCGATTTCATCGACCCGCAGGAGATTCGCTCTGGCCGCTTCGCTGTTCACGGCGCGGAGAATCTCCGTCGCGATGTTCAGTTCGTGCAAGCGCTCCGCTCCGTCTGCGAAGGCGTCGCCGGCTCCGAGCGCCCGGCGTGCGTCTTCTCCGTCTTCTGCCATTGCTTCACAAGGTCCAGGACGGCCGCTTCCGCTTCGTCCAGCGCCGCTTCCACGGAGGCGGTCAGGCCGCGTCCCATCGTGCTCGTGTCCTCCGGTTCCACGGCGATGATGTACACGTCGCGCGGGATCGGCAGGTGCAGCCGCCGGGCCATCTGCAGCACCTCGGGCAGCCCCGAATGGTGGGGCGAGAGGCCCGGAAGCACCCGCAGGTCGGATGACTTCATCCTGTACAACGTTCCGGGCCGGTGGCGCCCTGTGGCCATGACGTCCAGAATCACAGCCAGCGGGCGCCCCACCAGCGGATCGAGCAGCGCCAGGCCCGCTTCCGCCGACTCGATCACGTCGACCGCCCGGCCGATCCTGCGCTCGAGGCGGCGCGCGGCCACGGGGCCGAACCCGTCATCCGCGAACAAGTCGTTGCCCAGCCCGAGGATCACCGGCTTCACGTCGGGTCCCTGCGTATCTCCTGAATCAGCGTGTGGGACCGGTCGTACACGCGCACCAGAAGCGGCATGGTGCCCGGTAACGTGTGCGTCGCGCAGCCGTTGCAGGGGTCGTAGGCTCGAAACGCCATTTCGATCAGATTGAGCACGCCGTCGTCCACTCGCCCTTCGGACAGGGCACATCGTGCCGCCTTGTCCACCGACAGGGCGATACGGGCCGCGTTGTTCTGCGTGGCGACGATGAGATTGGCCGTCTCGATCACGCCGCGCTCGTCGGTGGTGTAGTGATGGAAGAGCGTGCCCCGGGGCGCCTCCACCACCCCGATCCCTTCCTTCGGCGTGTTTGTGGGAAGCTCGCGCACATGCGTGCTGACGATGTCGGGGTCCCCGGCCAGCTCGCGCATCCGCTCGGCCGCGTAGAGTAGCTCAATCAAACGCGCCCAGTGATTGGCGAGCGTGTGATGCACAGGCTTGCCGCCCAGCGTATCGAAGAATCGCTGGTAGGCCGCCTGGGCCAGAGGCGTGGCCATCCCTTCCGCCGCGTTGAGCCGCGCCAAAGGCGCCACCGAAGCGATGCCGCTGCCGGGTCCGTCCGTAAACCCCTTCCAGCCGATGTCCTTCAGGTAGCTGAACTTCATGTAGCTCCACGGCTCGATGTGCTCTGCGATGTGGTCGAGGTAGCGCGACCCGGGGAAGGTGCGCACCTCGCGACCATCCGGCGCCACCACTCTCAGCACACCGTTGTAGAAGTTCACTTTTTTGCGGTCGTCCACCATGCCCATGTAGTAGGTGCGGTGGGTGTACATGTCCGACGTGATGTACTCCACGTACTTCTGGTTGGCGAGCACCACGTCGTCGAACACCTTCAGACTGAACTGGGCGAATTCCACGGCACGTTCGGCCACGTCGATGAAGGCGGCCTGATGTTCCGGCGCGATGGGCCGGGAGATTCCGCCTGGCAATCCGAACGCGGGGTGGATCGCCTTGCCCATGGCCAGCGCCATGAGCCCTCGCAGCTCACGCCGCATGCCGATCACCTTTTTGCCGGTTTCGATCCCTACGGCTCCCAGTACGCCGATGATGTTGCGTTCGCCCTTCGGCGCGTCCGGGCCCACCACGAAGTCGGGGCCACCCAGGTAGAAGAAGTGCAGCGCGTGATCTTCCACGAAGAAGATGGTGTACAACAGCTCGCGAACCTTGTGAGCGGCGGGCGGAGGGTCCACCTTGTACAGGTCGTCAAGTGCGCGCGTCGAGGCCATGTGGTGTGCCATCGGGCAGACGCCGCAGATTCGCGACGTGATCTGCGGCATGTCTTCCGCAGGGCGGCCCTGCGCGAACCGCTCGAATCCGCGCAGCTCCGGCACCTGGAAATAGGCGCGATCCACGTTCCCATGGTCGTCCAGCAGTACGTCGATCTTGCCGTGACCTTCCAACCGGGTGATGGGATCGATCGTGATGTGTCTGGTCATGTGGGTCTCACCTCTTCTGGATGCTGTGGCCTGTAGTGACGGTGCAAAAGCGAGGCGGGCAGGCTGTAGCGGAAGAATGTTCCGGCCGGATCGACGATTCGGGCCAGTTGCGCCTCGATGTCGGAGGCTTCCGTTGCCTCAAGCATGGAGGCTACGGCCGACATCGCCTTGGCGCCGAAGTCTGTGACGCGGCTGGTAGCGCCCATGCAGCCGGTGCAGGGCATGTTCACCCTGGTACAGGCGGCCTCGCACCCCATGCGTGTCACGGGACCGAGGCAGAGAAGCCCCTGCGCCAGAAGGCACTGTTCCGGATCGATCAGGATCTCGTGCGGCCGGTGGAATTCCTTCACGGTGAGCTTCTCCGGCTTGCTCTCCTTGCGCGGGCAGTCTTCGCAGAGCGCCTTGTCGGGCGCCAGCGTGCTCCCCCGTTCCGGCAGTTCACCCTTAAGAATCGCCTGCACCGCGCCGACGATGAGCTGGACGGGAGGCGGGCACCCGGGCAGGTAGTAGTCCACCGCCACGCACTGATCGAGCGTCTTCACGGTTTGCCACAACTCCGGCAGAGTCAAGGTCCCGCCGGGAACGCTGGATTCGATTTCGGGTCGGGTCCCGTTGCCGGTCTGGAGGCTGGGTGCGTCGCGGTAGGCCGTTGTGACAAGCTGGTCGAGCGTGTACAGGTTTCCCAGGCCCGGCACGCCGCCCGTGTGTGCGCAGCTGCCGAAGGCCACGACCAGTTGCGACTTGCGGCGCAGAATCTCCGCCATCTCGAACTGCTCGGAACTGCGCACGGCGCCGTTGATGAAGCTTACAGCGATGGAACCGTCGGGGAGGGCTTCCACATCCGTGCGTTTGAAGTCGAGCGCCACGGGCCAGAAGACGATCTCGACGGCCGCCAGGACATCGAGGATGGCCTCGTTCAAATCGACCACGGCCTCTTCACAGCCGCCGCAGCTGGCGCACCAATAGAAGGCGATCTTCGGCTTGCTCATACACGGCCTCCTTCCACCAGGGCCGGCTCCAACGAGGTCTCGAGAAGCGGTTCGGGCAGGTCCGTGTGCAGCAGCATCCGCTGCTCGAGCCGCAGGGGGCCAAGCGCTCGCACCTTCTCGGTCATCTGGTTGATCACTCGTTGCACCTTGTCGCCCTCCGAAGCCGCGATCCACTCCAGGCGCACGCGCTCGGGCTCGATGCCCATGGTCGTCAGAAACCGTTGCATCAGGACAAACCGCCGCAGAGCCTTGTGGTTGCCCTCCTGGTAGTGGCAATCGCCCGGGTGGCAGCCCCCGATGAGCACGCCGTCGGCCCCTCCGCGAAGCGCCGCGAACACAAACTGCGGATCCAATCGCCCCGAACACATGAGTCGGATCACCCTCACGTTGGCGGCATACCTCATACGAGCCGTGCCTGCCAGATCCGCGGCAGTGTACGTGCACCAGTTGCAGAAGAACGCCACGATCCGCGGTTCAAACCGCTTGTTGTCGCTCTTTGCTTCAGACATAGCTCAATACCCCCTTGATTTCTTCGAAGATCTGCTCGTCCCGGAAGAGGTTCTGCTGGAGCGCTCCCGACGGACAGGCGGCCACGCACGTGCCGCACCCCTTGCAGAGCGCGCCGTTCACCACGGATGCGTTCTTCGTTTTGTCGAACGCAATCGCGCTGTACGGACAGAGTGCGATGCACACGTGACATCCTGAGCAGAGTTCCTCCACCGAGTAGGCCGTGTTGGGTTCGAGCTCCACGTGCCCGCGGTCGACCAGCGCCAGGGCCTCCGCCGCCGCGGCGCCCGCCTGGGCCACCGACTCGGGGATGTCTTTCGGCCCCTGGCAGGCGCCGGCCAGGAAGATTCCGACCGTAAACGTGGACACGGGCGCAAGCTTCGGATGGCGTTCGAGGAACCACCCCTCCTTGCTGCAGCTGATGTTGAAGAGCCGGCGTACGTCATCGGCATCGGGCTGCGCCTCCAGTCCTACGGACAGCACGACCATGTCCACCGGAATGCGCCGTACCCTTCCGATCAGCGTATCCTCCACGCGGAGAATCAGGCGGCCTTCTTCCTCGTCGTCCATGGCCCAGTCGGACACTTCGGCCACACGCCCGCGGATGAAGTGCACCTGCTCCTGCAGCAGGCGGTCGTAAAACTCCTCGTAGCCTTTGCCGGGCGTCCGCATGTCGATGTAGAAATTGTAAACCTCTGCGCCGGTGCGCTCCTTGAGCAGGTGGGCCAGCTTGAGCGAGTACATGCAGCACACCTTGGAGCAGTAGCGGTTCGTGGCCACGTCCCGGCTGCCCACGCAGTGGATGATGCCCACGGCGCGGGGTTTCGCCCCGTCGGCCAGGTGCACCTCCCCGCCCGTCGGACCCGCCGCGTTCACCATGCGCTCGACCTCGAGGCTGGTGTACACGTTGGGGTACTTGCCGTACCCGTAGCGGGAGATGCGTTTGGCGTCGAAGGTCTTGAAGCCCGTGGCGAGCACGATTGCGCCCACGGGGACCTCATGAATCTCTTCGACCTGGTTGAAGTCGATGGCGTCCTTTTCACAGGCCTCTACGCACGTCTTCTTGCAGTGGTGCGACTTGAATTCGATGCACGTCTCCGGATCGATCACGGCCACCAGCGGCGTGGCCTGCGGGAAGGGCACGTACACCGGTTTGCGCATGGAAAGCCCCACGTTGAACTCGTCGGGCACCTTGGCCACCTTGTACACGCAGGACTCGATGCAATCCAGGCAGCCTACGCACTGGTCTTCCTTCACATAGCGCGGCTTCCGCTTCACCGTCGCCTTGAAGTTGCCTACGTACCCCTCGACGTGGCTCACCTCGGAGTAGCTCCACAGCGTGATGTTCGGGTGCGATCGTACCGCCGACATCTTCGGCGTCAGGATGCAGGCCGAACAGTCCAGCGTGGGGAAGGTCTTGTCGAACTTGGCCATGTGACCGCCGATGGTGGGCTCGCGTTCGACGAGGTAGACTTTCTTGCCGGCGTCAGCCATCGTGAGGGCGGCATGAATACCCGCGATGCCGCCGCCCACGACCATTACGTCGGGATGGACGGGCACCCGGGTGCGCTCCAGGGGCTCATGGAAGGAGATGCGGGCCACGGCCGCCGCGATGAGGGACTTGGCCTTGTCGGTGGCCATGCCCTTGTCTACGGTGACCCAGCTCACGTGCTCACGGATGTTGGCCATCTGGAACATGAAGGGGTTGCCGCCGCCCACTTTGGTGGCCGTGCGGAACGTGTGTTCATGCATCAGGGGAGAGCAGGACGCCACCACGACGCGATTGACGAGGCCATCCCGGAGATCCTGTTGAATCAACTCCTGGCCGGGATCGGAGCACATGAATTTGTACTCGCGAGCCACGGTGACGTGCGGCAGCGCTCGGGCAAATTCCGCACAGGCGGGCACGTCCACCGTGTGCGCGATGTTGATGCCGCAATGGCACACGTACACGCCGATGCGAGGTGTTCCGTTGGAGGCAGAGTCAAGCGCTGGCATGAACGGCTCCTTTCGATTCGGGAGCTGCGGGCGTGAATTCAAACGGTACGAACAGGCGCTGCAAGCCCAGCGCGCGCTCCTTCAATCCGAAGGCCACGCCCATAAGCTGCGTGAAGTATACCACGGGCATGTGCACTGTGGTGTGGTTGGCACGGCTCATCGTGGGCTGGTAACACTCCAGGTTGAACTGGCACAGTGGGCAGGCCGTGATGATCACGTCACAACCACGCCTTTGGGCCTCGCGCAGAAGCACGTAGCTGAGCCGGTACCCGACGTCGGGAACGGTTCCGGTAAGCGACCCACCGCAACAGCGAGTCTTGAGGGGCCAGTCGACTGGCGTGCCGCCGAGCGCGGTCACGATGCGGTCCATCGACGTCGGATCATGCTGGTCGTCGAAGTCGGCGTACGGCCGGACGAGCTGGCAGCCGTAGTAGGAGGCTACCTTCAGCCCCTTCAGGGGCCGGGTGACCCGGGCCTTGATGGCGTCCATTCCCACGTCGTTGATCAGAACTTCGAGAGGATGTCTGACCTTGACATTGCCACGATACGTCAGTCCGGCCTCCGCGAGAGCCTTGCTCACCGTCTGACGCAGGTCGTCATGCTCCCGGAGGTAACGCTGCGCCTTGTTGAGGCCCAGGTAGCAGGCGGCACAGGGCACCACCAGGTTCACGTCGCCTTTGCCGTTGTGTTTCTCGGCCAGCGCGAAGTTGCGCGCCGACAGGGCAAACGCCTTCTCCTCGGAAATCGACATGTAGGCGGTGGCCCCGCAGCAGTTCCAGTCGTCGATCTCTTCGAGAGAGTGACCCAGGGCCGTGAAGACCGCCCGCATCGACTCATCATACGGCTTGCCCGTGCTCTTGAGAGAACAGCCGGGATAGTATGGGTAGTTCACTGGACGGCCTCCCTGGTTGCTTGCGGGGTGTGCCGGCGAGCTGCCTCTCCCCGATCGATGGACCGGAGCATGGCCTGAAGTCCACCGGGGCGCTTGATCGACTCCACCTTGGGGGAGAGTCGGCCGCGGCGCAGCAGGGCGAGGCCGAAACCCGCGCGGCCAAGCAGGCGCAGCGGGTTGGTCTTGAGAAACAGCCGCACGAGCAGGGACCCCTCGTTGCTGCGACCGGTCCGCTCCACGCCCTTGTAGAACTCGGTGGCGAGCACCTGCGCGGGAAACCGCTTCGGATGCATGCCATCCCGAATCGCCAGGCGTTTCGTGGCGTACATGAGATCGGTGATCTTGATTCCCTGCGGGCACTCCACCGTGCAGGCATAGCAGGAGGCACACAGCCAGGTCGTGTAGCTCGACAGGACTTCGCCGCGGAAGCCGGCCAGAATCATGGCGACGATCTGGCGCGGAGTGTAATCCATGAAGGAGGAGAGCGGACACATCCCGCTGCAGGTTCCGCACTGGATGCAGCTTAAGAGCTTCTCCCCATCCGGGATCGACATGACCTCCTGTGCGAAGCCGCTGTCGAGCTCCGACTCGTACTGAATTTTGTCCCACGTGTTCCACTTATCCATACAGAGCATCTCCTGTTTTCGAAGTGATGAGGCACGCGCCGGCTGTGTGTGGCGCACGGCACCACGAAGTGGTGGGGCCTGTGGCCGAATGTCATAGGGTGGATCATCCGCCCGGTGCGAGCGGAGAGAGTCAGTCCGGTGAAGTTATTCGCTCGACCGGTCGAGCGGTCCCTGCCCAGCCGTGGCTTGGCATGGCCCACGGTTCCACACCTCCCGTCCACCAGTATAGTGTATCGGCGTCTCACGGGCAGTGGTATTGAAGCCAACTGCGCGAGAGAGCACATGTGAATCACATGTGGTGACAACAAGGCACGATCACTCGGCCGCCATGACGGACGGCGCGTGAAGGATCTTTACACTCGTGGTGAACGCGAGCGATCTGGAGCTGGAATTCTCAACAGTTCGTGCGGCGAGGCGATGTGAAACACATCACATGCGACCAGGGAGCTCTGTGAGAGTTGTCAATTCTAACGGAGGAAGAACTTCAGGCCTGCGGGTGGGCGCTGGCCGGGGTCAGGTGAAGAGTACCAGCAAATATATGGAGGCCGGAAGAGTGCCTCACGATCTCACCTGTGGTTTGTCAGAGTGGGGCCACCCGGAGACATGGAGTGTCTCCGGGCGGCCGGCCTCTGAGACGCGCTGAATCTGCCGTCTTATCTGGCCGTGGCGGCCAGGCGCTCCACCTTGTGGGCCAGATCTTCCATCTGCTTCTTCAGGAGCGCATTCTGCTCCATCAGGGTGCGATTCTGTGCGGCCAGTTCGCTGCTCGTTTCAAGCAGTGTCCGATTCTGCCGGTTCAGTTCCTTGATGGCGGCCAGCGCAATGCCGGACGGATCGATGGTGGAAATCGACTTCCCGTCGGAGCCTACGCCGAAAATCTGCTTGAAGTCCTGGGCGGTGGGGCCGATGTGCTCGCTCGACTTGTCGGCCTTGTAATTCCACCGGGTAATCTCCAGCCCGTCGAGCTTCTCGAGGAGCTCCTCCCCGTCGATGGGCTGGAAGTTCTCTTTCGCGTTGGCATCGGAGGCATTGGTCCAGACGCCACCGTCCGTCAACTTCGCGCCGGAGGAGTGCTCAATCGGATTCGTCGGCTGTGAGACACCAATGCCGAAACGCTTGGTCGCTCCGTCGATGACGATGCCTGTATCGACGGTGCCCAGCGTATTGTCCGTCATGGTGATGCTGGACTGGCCCGTCACTTCGCTGACGTGGAGGCCGATGTTCTTGCTGGCGGTTCCCACCTCCATGGCGGCGTCGTCGCCGGTCGTCTGACTCACCACCCGATTGGGATCCGCGCCGGTGCCTTTGGTCTTGATGGCCACGCTGGACGTGGTGGGTGTGACCATCATCG
>Ga0105347_1000972_pt1 | contig 12819 bp, 7 predicted proteins | sample EasRivMeERMLT890_FD_89677 | JGI IMG/M metagenome (GOLD analysis project Ga0105347, IMG submission 89677) | Soil microbial communities from meander-bound floodplain in the East River, Colorado, USA - East River MetaG ERMLT890 | ecosystem: Environmental > Terrestrial > Soil > Floodplain | place... | reverse complement strand
GCTGGCGTGCGACGGCCAGCTTGAACTTTGGCGTGGGCGTAGGGCCGCTCCAAGAGCGCGTTCCTTTATACCCGCGCTCGTACGAATACTGTCGGCTCTACTGGCCGAACTCGGCTTTACAGGACCAGCCGGAGTTCTGGGCGGACTACAACTATACGCATATCCTGGTGGCTCCAACACCAGACTTCGCGTATCCGTTTGAGTGGAACTACTGGCAACAACCGCCGCTTCTCGATAACGTGAATCAGACGAACTGGCTGACGGACTTCGCTCCGCAGGCTTTGCTCTACGGTTCGCTCGTACAGGCGTTCCCGTTCCTCAAGGACGGCCCTTGGACACAGGAGTGGAAGGCGAGCTACGTTGAGCAGATGGGAAAACTCAACGGACAGGACTTACAGAGAATCATTGACCGGACCGTCACCCGGAGGACAGTCTAATGTCTTACACCGACGTTTTCGGCGGACAGAATATCTTTCCGTCGGATCTCTCGTTCCTGGCGCTTGCGCCTACCGCGAACGTCACACTGCAGTGGCCTACCGAGGTCGCGATACCGGGCCAGAACGTCTTCCCCGACATCCTGGAACTCGTTCCAGCCGCTGGGCTCTCGATCACATTCCCCGATGCTCGGATCACAGGGCCTGGTCAGTCGATCCTCGTCAACAACGTTGGCGTGAATACGATCAGCATTCTCGACAATACGGGAGCGAACATCGGCTCCGTGGCCTCGGGAGAGGTTTGGCAGTTCTATCTCAACGACAATACGACGCAGGCGGGTGTCTGGCGCACGTTCGAGTTCGGCGCCGGCGCTTCGGCGGCCGTAGCGGCAGCTCTCGCGGGAGCAGGCCTCAAAGCGATCCTCACCACCCTGAACGTCCGACTCCTGCCACGGTCGTCAGCGGTTAGTCCTCTGGCCATCGTGGACGCAGATCGAGCGACTGTCGTCCAGTGGACCGGTGGCGTCGGTGCCGGAACGCTTCCCGCTCCCGCGACTTTGGGTACCGACTGGTTCGTCTATATCCGCAACAACGGTGTCGGAACTTGGACCATTACTCCCGCGGCTGGTACGATTGACGGAGAGGCCGATCTGGAACTGGCTCCGTTCAATTCAGCGATCCTCTACACCGACGGCGTCAACTACTACACCATAGGGCTGACGCGGACGACTCCGCAGAACTTCGATACGGTCACAGTCAACGTCGCCGGGACCGGTGACTACGTCCTAAGCGGAACGGAGCTGAACCGGACCTCGTACTCATTGGTCGGTATCCTTACCGGTCCTCGGAACATAATCGTCCCGAACACCGTTCAACAGTACTGGGTCTCTAACGAGACCAGCGGAGCCTTTCCCCTCACGGTCAAGACCGGTCTCGGCGCAGGTGTCGTCGTTCCGCAGGGATACTCACTGATCCTCTACTCCGACGCCTCGGACGTGATCTCGGCAATGGGCGCTCCGGCGACGGCCCTACTTCCAACGGACATCGGTGGAACGGGGCTTCCGACCTACGCTCAGGGAGACCTGATCTACGCAACGGCCGCACAGGTTCTCGCTCGACTGTCGAAGGATACGAACGCGACGAGATACCTCTCGAACACAGGCGCGTTGAACGCTCCGACTTGGGCGCAGGTTGATCTGACGAACGGCGTGACCGGACAGCTTCCGCACGCGAACATCGCGAATCTCTCGGGAACCAGCGTCTTCGGGCGGTCAGTGAACTCCGCCGGCGTTGGCGGCTCGATTGCCGGTACGAACAGTCAGGTACTTCGGGTCAATGACGCTGGCACGTCCTTGGGGTTCGGTCAGGTCAATCTAGCCGCTGTCGCGGCGGTCATCGGAACTTTACCGACCGGGAACGGTGGGACCGGACTCATCGCATACGCGCAAGGCGATCTGATCTACTCGGACGCAGTCAACCAGCTCGCGCGCCTCGCGAAACATACGGTCTTCAAGCGGCCGTTGATGAATACCGGTACGAACAACAACCCGGTTTGGGGCCCGCTGGAGGCGTTCGTCCAAAGTCCGCCCAACGCGACTATTGCCCAGGGTACCACCAACTGGACCCTCCAGTACGAGGCGAGTGCTGGCGGTGGAAGCGTGATCGAGATTCCGGAGAATGCCAGCGAAGCGTTTCCGACTGGAACGATTATCCTATATAGCAACGACGAGGCTTCCGGCGGAAATTTGGAGTTCACACCCCTAGGCGCGGTTATCCTCAACGTTCAGGGTCAGGCCGTTACGAATCCTGCTACGTTCCCCCTTCTGCCAGGCTACAACGCGATGCTCTGGAAGGTCGCGACCGATACCTGGCATCTATTCACGGATGCCCCGAATACAGCCGAGATTGGCTTCGTTTGGTCAGGTGCAGTTACTATCGGAGCGGGTGGTATCGACGCCAGTAACCTTCCCGTAGGCTGGTCGGTAGCCAAGATTGCTACCGGTCGTTGCGAGGTGACGCAGACGGTCGGGGAGCAACTCCATGTCACTGCTACCGCTGTCGCGGATCTTGACGGAGATCATAATCAGTATTGCGTGGTAGGTGAGGACGATACTGATTCGTTTCAGATCACGAGATTCGATCAGGACGGCGGGGACGCAAACGGTTCACTTTACTTCTATGCAAAGAGGCCGAACTAATGGCTATCGTTCCGATTCGCTCTGAGCCCGGTATCCAGCGTGACGGTACTGTATTCGACTGTAAGGCGTACGTGGACGGCCTATGGTGTCGATTTCAGAGAGGACTTCCTCGGAAAATTGGGGGCTATCGCTCCGTCACGCAGTCGATGGCCGAGATCATCTACGGTATTCATTCGTTCTCGGTCAACCAGACGCAGTACGTGCATCTAGGGAGCGCTAACGAGCTGACGCAGCGTCGGATCAATAACCTGGGAGTGCAGACTGGTTTCAACGACCGGACACCGGCTCTCGTCGGTAGCACCGATAACATCTGGCAGTTCGACGCGATCTTTGACGTCATCGCCGGGGAAACTGTTCTCGTCGCCCATGTGGCACCGAACATGAATATCGCGAGCGATGACGTGCAGCCTTTCTGGTACGGCCCGTTGACGGGAGTCGCGCCCCTGGCGGCCATCGGAGTGAATCGCGATCCTCTGAGCGGAGGCGGTTTCGTCGTCGGCGGCTACTACATCACGTTCGGAAGCGGTGGTCAGATTCAGTGGAACCAGACTCCGAATAACGTCGCGGATACCGTGGACGAGGATTTCATCACTCAGCAGAAGATCATCCGAGGCCTGCAGGTTCGAGGCGGGGGCGTTCCTGCGGGCCTCCTCTGGTCGCTCGATTCGCTTCTGATCATGTCTCTGAACGCTGGCGGCACACCGATCTGGGACTTTGATACGGTCGGTGAGATCAGCGTGATGTCGTCTCGTAGTATCATCGAGTACGACGGCATATACTTCTGGCCGGGGGTAGACCGTTGGCTCTCGTACAACGGAGTTATTCGAGAGATTCCGAATACGTTTAATACCAACTTTTTCTTCGATCGTATCAATATGGCGCAGAGGCAGAAATGCTTTGCGTATAAGGTTCCGCGGTTTGGGGAAATCTGGTGGTGTTTTCCGTTGGACGATGCGACGGAGTGTAACCACGCGATCATCTACAACGTCCGCGAGAACTACTGGTATGATACGGCACTTCCGAATGGCGGCCGATCGGACGGCATTTACGCGAAGGTTTACTTCAAGCCGTTCATGACCGGCGTCGATCTGGGAACAGTCGGGTACACCCTCTGGCAGCACGAGACCGGGGTCAACGCCATCGGCGCCTCGACCGAGCCGATTCCGTCCTACTTCGAGACCAACGAGATTTCCATGCTCTCTGCTGATGAGCCCGAGGACGGTACCCTCGGTATCTCTACCATAGAGCCGGACTTCGTTCAGGCGCAGAGCTTGATCTTGACCGTGAAGGGTCGCGCTAATGCACGGGCGCCCCAGATTGTCCACGCTCCCATCACGATCACAGAACAGGAACCGGTCGCCGTCGGTGTGGAAGCGGAGAGGCAGCTGGCCCAAACTAAGTTCACGCACCGACTGATGAGCTTCAAGTTCGAGTCCAACGACATCGACGGAAACTACGAGATGGGTAGAGTCATCGGACATATTCAGCCGGCGGGCGGAAGGAAGACACAGTGAACGTGATCGACCCGAGAGGACTTTCCGCCATCGACTGGGTAGACTACACCTCGGACCTATTCTCTGGAGTAGTACCTCTCATGGTACTCCGGACCGGGTTAGAGTGGAGACTCTGGGGATACCACGTTCGACAGACTCTCAGCCTCCAAGGTATACTAACGCCCGATCCGGATGCATACTCGAACTGGCTAGACTGGGCATTCCGCTTCAACCAAGTACTTGGACCCGTGAGGTTCTAACATGACGGACTATTACTCCGAGCTTGACGTACTGAATCAAGCGCCATCCATAAGTCCCGAACAGGCTCAGGCCGAACGTGATGCGCAGGCCGCTGCGCTGGGGATTCAGACGGGGCTCAACGAACAGGACTATCTCACCGCCTTTCAGAAGCGCACTACCGACCCCGAGTGGATCTCTGAACGGAATGCTGCACAGCAAGCGCAGAACGAAGCGGGCGCCGCCGCTCACCGTCAATACCGACAGCAGGTTCGGGATCGAAAAAAGAAGGCTCTCTTAACGATGGCGGCTGCCGCTGGGACGGCTGGATTGGCTACCGGGGCGTTCGGAGCCCTGGGGGCCGGCTCGGCCGGAGCCAAGACCGGGGCTTTGACTAAGGTTGGTGTCGGTACTGGTACCAAGGCTGGAGCTGGAGCAGGCATCAAGGGCACGACGATCAAGGGCGCACTCGCCGGGGCGGGTACGGGGGGTAGCACCTACGTTCCGGGTCTCGGATTCATCGACGCGACCGCCGTTTCTCCCGCCGTAACGCAGGCGGCGACTCCTGGCGTCTGGAGCCAAATCGGGAACGCAGCCAAGAATTTCGTTCGCAATCCGGACGGATCGCTGAACCTCGGAAATATCATCAAGGGAGGCGCGACGCTCGCCAGTGGCCTCTCGATGCTGAATCCACCCGACGTAGAGACCGGGCCGCCGCCCGGCTGGACGCAGGGTAACGACGTACTGCCCCAGATGCAGATGAGTCGCGAGCAGACGGCGATGCCCCAAAACCTGAGGAACTACGGGAAGACCAGCGGTGAGCATCGATTCTTCACGGACGCTGAGTTTACGCCGGTAGAGCCTCAGATCGCTCCCGATGTGGCCTCTCCTCAGCCGGTAGGCGATGCCTCAGTCCGAGACCCCCGTCGCGGCGTTCGAGCGGCGCAGGGTGGCCTTGCGCAGGCGATGGGCAGTCCTCAGTTCGTCAGCGGGCAGGGTAGTGGCCGGGACGACACGGTAGAGGCTTTGCTGTCTGACGGAGAGTACGTCATGGACGCTGAGTCGGTGGCGCTCCTAGGTGACGGATCGGCCGAGGAAGGCGCTCGGAGACTCGACCAGCTACGGGCTAGCATCCGTCAACACAAGGGCGGGGCATTGGCGAAGGGCGAAATCTCTCCGGACGCGAAGGCACCGGAGGAGTACCTGGGTCTGTCCGAAGGCGGAGAGGTGGCTCCCGTTACGCCGGCCGACCGAATGGTTCGGACACTCATTAACCCTGAGACTTCGAGAGACCGACAGGCCGACCTTCTCGGAGAACTCGCCAATCACCCGCAGCGTCCGTTGATGGCGAAGGGCGGCGCTCTGAATCGCTACCTCCACGAACAGCGCAGCGAGCCGCGTACTCGTACCTCCGAGGTCGAGTCACTGCGCCGGCTAATCGAAGCCATGAAGAAATCCAAGGGTCACAAGTCCGAGGGCGAGAGGCAGGGTCACGATCCGTACAACTACACTCCGCCCCCGGTCAAGAAGGCTAAGGGCGGCGAGATCGACGTCGCTGGCGCACGTCAGCGGGTTACGAGGATTCAGGATCTGGCGAAGAAGACTCCGGCCAAGCGGTCGGCCGACCCGGTTAAGGATCTGGTGGCCTTTGCGGATCGCCTGGAAGCGTCAATTGGCAAGCAGGAGGAGCCCGCGGTTCGGGCGGAGATCGACGCCTACGAGCCAACGATCCAGCCTCACTACGCGAAGGGCGGCTTCATCAGCGGAGAGCAGATCAGCCGGCTACTCGACAAGTTCAAGCCGAAGCCTGCTTCTGATCTGCCGCCGATTCGACATCGAACGCCTGAGGAGCTGCGGCAGATGGCCGAGGAGCTACGCCGTATCAATCCACGTTCCGAGGTTCTACGTTCATACGATTCGGCTCAGGTGGACCGAAGGTACTCGGCCAAGCAACGCCGACGAGCTGAGGGAGAAAAGTAATGATTCGGAACTCGCAAGCGGCTGAGATGAAAGGAGCTAAACATGGGCGCGCTTGATTTCTTGTTTGAGGGAAGACCTCCGCCTTCTACGACGACGTATGGCTCCAGCACGACGGACATGCCGAAGTGGCTTTCAGACTATACCCAGGGTCTCATCGGGCGGGCAAACTCCATCGCCGGCGAGGGCTATCAGGCGTATGGCGGTCCGCGTCTGGCTGGATTGACTCCGGACCAGGAGCGGTCGATGGCGATTACGCGGCAGGCGTCGGGGAACTATAACCCCCTGATGACGAGCGCAACCGGAGCGGCGCAAGGTGCCCTCGGCGCGGCACAGCCGTATCTCGCCGCGGCTGGTAGGACGTTCCCTGGCGCGGCGCAGGAATACATGGACCCGTATATCGAGAACGTCATCAACCGAGGTTCGCAGCTCGCGACACGGACGCTGAACGAGGACTTCATGCCGGCGGTCGCTCGGCAGTTCGGTGCGGCTGGAGCTACTCCCCGATCCACTCAGATGCGACGCACGGTCGACCAGGGTGTTCGGGACTTGACGGAGGGACTCAACGCTCAGAACCAGGCAGCTCTCTCGGGCGCCTATACGAACGCCGGCCAGATGTTCGGCCAGGACGCCACTCGAATGGGGGCGCTCGGTCAGACGGTCGGGAGTCTCGGCCTACAGTCAGCGCAGACTCAAGGCGCTCTTGCGGAAACTGGACAAGCTCTGGCTCTTCGGGACGCGGCGTCGCAAGCCGCGGTCGGCGAGACACTCCAGAGGGACGAACAACAGTCGCTCGATCTGGCTCGGTCGGACTTCGAGGCTCAACGGGACTACCCCAGGCAGAACGTCGATTGGATGTCGAACGTCATTCGCGGGGTACCCGCCGCCCAGGTTACGACGAGCAGCAACTACGGACCGGCGAACGCTTACCAGCCGTCGCCTCTCGCGCAGGTCGGTTCGTTGGCTACAGGCGTCGCGGGTATCTGGGACCTCTTCAGAGGGAACCAGGCGGGCGCGAAGAAAGAATTGGGTTCAGCGCGTGGTGGTAGAGTTCGACGGCGTTACAATCGCGGCGGCGCATTGAGGTACGCATATGCTCGTGAATAGATTCGATAAGTGCTGGAAGGCGGCCTCAGGGCCTCTTTCTACTCCTTGTCATATCTGGCAGAGATCCACTCGCCGAGGATATGGCTATCTATCCGTGAGAGGGACAGCTGTTCGTGCTCATCGTTTCAGCTATGAGCGGAGTCGTCGGAGACGGTTGAGATTGGGGCAGTTTGTTCTTCATCGATGCGATACTCCGGCCTGTGTAAATCCGAAACACCTCTATGTTGGAACCCAAACAAAGAACATGGAGGATCGAAAAGCTCGTAATCCGTTTACGGGGTCGCGGAATCCTTTCGCTAAATTAACCGAATCAAAGGTGCGACAAATCCACCAACGGAGACGGCTGGGCTTGACTCTTCGAGAGATCTCTGAACTTTTTGAGGTCTCTTATGAAACGGTCAAGAAAATCTGCTCTGGAGAAAGATGGGGACATATCCATGGCTACTAGATATCAGGTTGGTGGCGAGGTCGAGGAGGAGCTGGATGCCGACGATGTCGACAGCGGAGCTGGTGCGCTCGGTCAGCTAGACCCCTCGACCATGATGATGGCCGCCTTCGGGCGGTTCACGACTCCGGAGGCACAGCAGTACTCCAAGGATATCCTTGATGAGCTGCTTGCGAGCCGTAGACAGCCGTCTTCCTCGACAGCCATCGACGCGATGAAGCTGCAAGCCGAGCAGGTTCGCAAGGCATTAAGGAACGCGCGCGAGAGACTAGAGTCTCAGGAGTATAACAAGGGCGAGCTGCTACTGGCGGCGTCGCAGGCTATGGGGGCTCCCACCAGAACCGGAGCGCTAGGCGAGACGGTGTCGAACGTCTTCGGCGCCATCCGAGAGCCTCTGGCTCAGCGTAGGCAGTTCGAGCGTGACCGCGATGAGTCTTATCGCGAGCTGGACTTAGCCGAGGCGCAGGTCGATTCTTCAGTTACGTCCGCCGAGTTTGAGCTGGAGAAGCTCAGAGAGCAGCTCGACAATCGGCTCCAGATCGAAGCCCTGGAGAACTTGGGACGTACTACTCTGGGACGGAATCCTTTCAGCAACGTTGTTCCACAGTCGGTTACGGCTCTGAATCGTGCCTATGCGCCGGAGTACCTGGACTTCGTTCAGGGTGGTGCGGGCCGAGGTCGTGCGGGTATCGATACCCAGAGCTTTGCCGCCAAGCTACTGCGAGGCGACAGCGATGCACTCTCTGGACCGTACGCCGGAGCCATTGCGCAGGTTCCCTATGTCGGTCGCTGGCTACAGGCGTTTACGAATCAGGAGGGCGCCGACGTTCGCGACTTGATCGAATACGTCGTTCAGGAACAGCTACGGCCGATCCTCGGTTCGCAGTTCACGGAACGCGAGGGCGAGCGCCTGATTTCGCGCCTCTACAACCCAAACCTGGAAGAGTGGCGGAACGCTCGCCGACTCGAAGCCTTTGTTCAACAGCTGGAGCGCGCCTACAAGAATCGTGTGGACCTCGCGCAGTTCTACCGAGACAACAACAACTCGTTGTTCGGGTACGAGGGGCCCATCGGTTATTCGGCCGACGACTTCCGATTCGACGACGTGGACCAGGACGAGGGCTCGGGCATGAGCCCCGAGGCACGACGGTCTCTGCAGCCGGGCGCGAGGCTCGACAGCCCTGAGGACGCCGAGTTCCTCCAGAACAATCCACAGGGTAATGCGAAAGGTGGTCCGGTCCGTCGCTATCAAGAGGGTGGTCCGGTCCTGACGCTGCCCGACGAGGTTGTCGTTCGTCCCGAGGAGCGCGAGGAGCCCACCGGGATGGAGACGGCCGGTCAGCTGTACGACCTGATGGGCGTTGCTCCGGATATGGTTCTCGGAACAGGTGCGGGTCTCACGACCGAGGCACTTCTCAACAACATCCTGAGAAACGTCCGCGGTGGCGTTCCGGAGCAGCGTGTAGAGGGTGCGATGCATCGCGCCGGTCTCGATCCGGTCTCCGTAGCCCAGGACATCAAGAGGGGCCGACGCATGGGCGTTCCCGAGACACTGATGGATGTCGATGCTCCGGGGATGACGGTCCTGTCCGAGGAAGCGTTTAAGTACGGCGAGGCCGGAGCGGCCCGAGCCCTCCGCGAGCTACGGCAGCGAGTAGAGGGCAGCCGGGGGCGCGTAAAGGAGAGAGTCAACAAGGGTTTGAAGCCCTATGACTACTTCGATCAGGAGAATCGTCTGGTGAACCGAATCGAGGTCGAGGGCCGAAGAAACCTGAAGGGTATCTTCGACCAGTACGAAGGCATGGCGATGGACCCGGTTATCAGCGAGATTCTCTCTACGCCAGAAGGCCAGAGCGCGCTCGCTGAGGCGATGAAGTTCTACGAGAACACGCCCGGCAAGAAGCCTGGTAAGATGACCCTGGACGGTATGATCGCGAAGCCGTCGCTGGAGTTCTACGACTATATCCGCAAGGGCTTCGATCAGCGGATCGCGCAGGAGGGAGACACCGAGTTCGGTGAGGTGATCCGGAACCTGCGCTCGACGTTCCTCGAACGGGTGGATGCGATGGCGCCGGAGTATCAGGAGGGTCGGCAGTCTCAGGGGACCGACATCGAGGTCCGGGACGCGCTACGGCAGGGCCGAGCTTTCGAGAAGCTCCAGCATCAGCAGATCGCCGAGCTGATACCGACCCTCACGTTCCACCAGAAGAATGCCTTCCGAACCGGAGTGGCTCAGCGTCTCTACGAGATGATGGATCGCTCGTCGGCGCAGGGCTATCAGGCGGCGCAGCGGATCGTGGGCTCCCCGGAGATGATGGAGAAGCTACGGCCGCTGTTCGACTCGGAGGGTGAATTCAAGCTGTTTTCCGAATCACTCCGCCGCGAGGCCGAGCTGTTCCGGACGAGCCAGCAGAACCTGAGCCTAGGCGAGAACGCCATGCTCAATCGCGAGCGTGGTCGCATGTCGCCAATGGAGTGGCTCTCGAAGAAAGCGCCGGGCTTTCGGTTCGCTATCGCGCCGATGGGCATGGCCCTCCGAGTCATTCGAGACAAGCCGAAACTGACCGTGGCCGAAGCGAACAAGGTTCTCAACCTTCTGCGATCCGGGCGGACCGAGGAGATGGACAAGTTCATCCGGCGAGCGGAGAACCTCAAGCGGCTCCGTAGCCGGCGGGGCGCTCGCGGCGCGGCAGCGGCTGGTCTAGGGGCTGCGGCGGGCGCCGGCATGTACATGCTCCGGAATCGTGAGACCGAGACTGAGGAGGAGTAGCCGTGGCGAAAGGCGGACACTTCGATAAGGTCCTGAAACAACTCCGCGAACAGGACGCTGAGTCGGCTCGACTGCGCGAGGAGATGTACGAGCGCTGGCCTCATCTACGCGAGCAGGAGCAAGGCGTGACTCGGATCGGACCGAAGGGCCGCTGGAACTACTTCATCGAGAAGTTTGGCTTCGGCGGCTCCGACGAAAAGCAGAAGAAGGCCAAGGGCGGCTCGGTCAAGCCTGAAGCGGACGGCGGAATGTCTTCGCTCGAATACCTGAGAGCTGCGGCCGACTCGCTAGCCAACCAGGTACCGTTCGTCTCGGACGAGACTCGCGCGGGGATCTCCGACGATATCAAGCGTCCGTTGGGAGGCTTCGCGTCGCAGTGGATGGCTCCGGACGACGAGGGCAATCCAGCTACCTCCGATTTGCTCAACGTCATCTCGAATCCGCTGGTCGGAGGTCTCGCGCACCTCGGGGCCAAGGCTATGGGTCAGCGGCGTACGCTCGCGCCGCCCGGTCTGGTTACGGAGACCCTTGGGCTTCCGGCGGATATGATGGATCTCTACGGCGTCTTCAGTGGAGCCGAGGAGGAAATGGACGCTCCAGACATCTCGCGCGCGGCGCAAGGACAGAGGAACCTCCTGCGGGAAGGGATGATGGACGAACTCCAGCTCGATGAGCCGAGCGGAATCAAGGAGCATTTGCTAGAGTCAGCCGGGATCATGGCCGGACAGGTTCCGATGGGCGGCATACCGGGGATCGCGACCAAGGTCCCGAAGCTCCTCAAGCCTGTGCTCGCTCCGGTCATGGCCGCCGCCGAGTGGTTCGCTCCGACTATCGACCCGAAGATGGCGAACTACGCCATCGGCACAGGATTTGGCGGGGCACTTGGTGCGACCTCCGAGCATTTCATGAATAAACAGTTCGAAGAACAGGCCGGGCAGCTTCGTCAGGAGGTTCAGGACGCACTCGAAGCGGGAACCATCGACCTGGCGGACTCTGAATTAATCCTTAACCGCATCGAGGCAGAATTAGGTACGATAGCTCCCCCGGAAGAACCTGAGGAGGAGTACGTGACGGGTGGTAAATTCGCGAAAGGCGGCGCGGTTCGGTCGCCGCAACGATGGTTACATGGCACGAGAGTGGAAGACCCTTTGACTCTAGACCCAGAAAGAGAGGCTACGGCTCCGATCTTTCCTAGAGCTATCCACTTAACCCAGGACGAGGGACGTGCCAATTTCTTTGCGATGGCCCCGAAAGAGGAGGCCCAGCTTGGCCCCTTTGGAATGCTAAAGGTTCCAAAGCGAAAGAAACTAGTTCCGGGAGCTCAGGTTCAGGCATATACACCCGAGCTACGTGCTATCTTTCAGGCTACGACGCACAAGTACACTCCTGAGGAGGCTCGCAGAATTGTCTCTGAGGCTTTTGCGGACGATGATCCCGACCTAGCCGCTGCGGTTCTAGAGCGGCTTGAAAGTCGTCCCCTGACGGGAGAGAACATTCTCAAGTTCCTCGCCGCTCCTGAGACCTGGAGACGTTCTAATCCAGACGCCGACGCGATTCGGCGCCAAAGAGATGCGCTCTGGAGAAAGTCCGAGCGTGGAGTAATCGGTTGGAGAGAAGGACAGGGAGAGACCCTTTACGATCAATATGTGAAGTTAGGAAAACAGCTCTCTACTCATGCTCCGTACGGGATGGGAGTGATCTCGGCTTTACCTGCACGGTCTCTCCGGCATAACCTAAGTAACAACGACTGGACTAGAGCTCAACGTCGATTACAACGGGCCGGATTCGATGCAGCTGAGTATTTCGATCCCATGAGCCCGGAGTTCTATGAGACGGTGACTGGAGAGCCACTACCGAAAGGTCCATCACGTAGTCTGGCGGTCTTTGATAGAGACCGGCTGAAGCCTGGTTTTGCTAAGGGCGGCAAGGTAGGCGGTACACTTACCTCGCTACGCCAGAAGCTCGCGAACATGATCGCTCCTGCTTCGGTCGAGGGCACGGGACAAGAGATTGTTCCCGTAGCTCCTCGTGAGCGCGTCGATCCGTCTACCGGAGAACCGCTCGATCTACCGAACACTTCGATCAGTCTTGACGATATCACTCGGCAGATCGCAACTCCTGCGGCCTCCGCTCAAGCTCCTGGAACCGTGAGCCGTCG
>Ga0105347_1000971_pt1 | contig 12834 bp, 7 predicted proteins | sample EasRivMeERMLT890_FD_89677 | JGI IMG/M metagenome (GOLD analysis project Ga0105347, IMG submission 89677) | Soil microbial communities from meander-bound floodplain in the East River, Colorado, USA - East River MetaG ERMLT890 | ecosystem: Environmental > Terrestrial > Soil > Floodplain | place... | reverse complement strand
TAACCTACCGCATCGTAACACTATGAGTTGCCAAAAGAAGCTTGTCCAGCCGGCTGGTGGTTTGGGGATCCCTGATCGTTCGCTGTACTGATCTTATAACAGAGCAGCGGCAAACTCGCCACCCTTATCGGTCTTACGGATTTTGCTGCGCGAGTGCCGATCCTGCTGGAGCAGGACCTTATAGCCCTGTAGGCGTATACCCTCCTCACCCCTAGCCGCCCATCCACACCCGGCTTGTCGCCCGCTGAGCCGGATCCGAGCAGGCGACCGGTGTGATCTCACCTCAGGCGCTCCACAGCCTGCTCCTCCGACAACTCAATCACTCCTGAAGGTCTGGCGAGTGCTGGTTTCTTAGCCGCCAACACCACCGTGCTGCGCCCATTCGCAATATAGTGATCGGAAGGATCGACGGGAATCTCCCGGCCAGGCTCGGCAAAATCTTCACCGCTCATTAGGCTCGTGTCAATCGCGCGATGCCAGGCAAGACCGGAGCCAAGCGGCGGTAGATTCACCCATTTAGCTTCAAAGTACGCGTTGAGAATAAAAAACAACCGTTCAACACCACCACGCGATCCGTCTTCGCGGGCGTCGAGTTGGTATGAAAGCGTTCGTTCGCTGCCATCGCTCCACTCCGGAGGACCCAGATCCGGCGCAAACCACGTTAGATCCGGCACCTGATCGTCGTCGAGGTCCGCGCCGAGGAAAAACTTTCGGTGCTGCAGGATTGGAAAACGCTGGGTGAATGCGATCGCCTTCTGGAAAAACTCGAAGAGGTCACGATTCCGCGACACCCCGCTCCAGTCGAACCAGCTGATCTCGTTGTCCTGGCAATAGGCGTTGTTGTTGCCCCGCTGCGACCGCGCAAACTCGTCGCCCCCGAGCATCATGGGTGTCCCTGAAGCAAACAAAAGGTAACAAACGTAGTTCTTCATCAGTTGCTTGCGCAGAGTTAGGACGGCTGGGTCTTCGGTATCTCCTTCCGCGCCGCAGTTCCATGAGTTGTTGTCGCTGGCCCCATCCTGATTGTTCTCGCCGTTCTGCTCATTATGTTTACTGTTGTAGGACACCAGATCATGGAGCGTGAAACCGTCATGGCAGGTGATAAAATTGATGCTATGGTAAGCCGAGCGTCCGTCCTCGCCGTAGAGGTCGGCGGATCCCGTAAGCCGCCAACCGACGTCGGCCAGTTGGCCGGTATCACCTTTGCCGAAGCGGCGCATCGTGTCGCGGAATTTTCCATTCCATTCAGACCAGTCCACGGGAAAATTTCCCACCTGGTACGTGCCGATATCCCACGGCTCAGCGATCATGATTGCCCGGTTCAACAGCGGGTCCTGTGACACCGCATCAAAGAAGGACGCCGATGACTGGAAATAGCCATCCTGTTCGCCCCGCCCCAGGACCGAAGCGAGATCGAAGCGGAAACCGTCCACGTGCATCGTCTCAACCCAGTACCGCAGCGAGTCCATGACCAGCCGGATGACAGCCGGGCTATCGAAGTTGAGGCTGTTGCCGCAGCCGGTGTAGTTCCTATAATAACGCCGCGGCGCGTCGTCGGGTCCGGTCAAACTGTAATAAGAGACATTGTCCAGCCCTCGAAAGCACAAGGTGGGACCCATCTCATTCCCCTCGCCGGTATGATTGTAGACCACATCGAGGATAACGGTGATCCCGGACCTGTGCAGTTCCCGCACCAGGGTCTTGAACTCGGCGACCTGGCAGCCCGGTGTCCGGCGCGTGGAGTAAGACGATTCTGGCGTAAAAAATCCGATGGAGTTGTAGCCCCAGTAATTAGTCAGACCCTTTTGCGCCAGAAAATCATCCACGTAAAATTCATGGACGGGCAACAATTCAACTGCGTTGATGCCGAGCCGCTTAAGATGCGGGATCTTGTCGATGAAACCCAGATAGGTACCCGGAAATCCCACGCTTGAGGAGGAATGTGCCGTGAAGCCCTTGACGTGCACTTCGTAAATCACCAGTTGCTCCAGCGCTCGATCGGGAGTGGCGACCCCCTGCCAGTCGAAGGCGTCATCGACGACAATAGCTTTCGGCACGATCACGGTGTTGTCGCGGTTATCGGGCAATAGCTCCCCCGCTCCCGGCTGGGGATCGTAAGCCAGCAGCAGGTTATCGACGTTCTGGAACTTACCGGCAACGGCCTTGGCGTAAGGATCAAGGAGCAGCTTCGCCTCGTTAAAACGCAAACCCCATTCGGGACGGTATTCGCCGCGGACCTTGTAACCGTAGAGCTGCCCCGCCTTCACCCCCTCAACCTGACCATGCCAAACAAACTTGTCACGGTTGCGCAACTGGATGATATCCGCAGGTTCGCTCTCCGGCTGATCGAAGAGCAGGAGGAAGACTTCGGTTGCGTTCTTTGAGTATAGCGCAAAATTGACCCCGTCTTCCGTGAGGGTTGCACCGAGCGGATAGGGTCTGCCTTTAGCGACCTGCTTGGTCGTGCGATGCTTGAGTTCGTAGGCCATGTTCACGTCCTTCGTAGCCTGGCTTCGTCGGCACGCCAACGTTAAGGTTTCTGTGTAGATAACCGCGTCCTTCGACTAAGCTCAGGATGCGCGGCTTTGAAGAATTCCGCTCGTGGTGATTCCTCGACGGGCTCGGAACTGAAGGCCGTCGAGGAAGGCTGCCGTGAGGCTTCTCGAACGGCCGAACCATGCGGTGAATATTCCTTCACCGTAGACCCGGAAGGCGCAAAACTTTGAACCCGGAACTCTAGGGCCTTTACTGCGGTATGGCCACTGTCGTTTGCCTGGGTTTGTGAATTCCCAGTTTGTCCATGCGCGAACGCAGTGTGCTGGGATTCAGACCCAAGATCACTGCCGCTCCCTTGGGCCCTTCGATCCGCCAACCCGTCTGATTCAACACTTCAAGAATATGCTTCCGATGAAGCTGTTCCAGAGTCGCTGCCGGCAAACTACCCGCGCCATCCTTCGTCCGCCCGGCTGCGGCTCCCATTGGCATGCCGGAAGAAACCCCGGCACCTAAAGGCAACTCCCATCCTTCCGGCAACTGGAGCACTGAAGTGGTGGACGTGACGGCCGCCCGCTCTATCACGTTCTGTAACTCCCTGACGTTGCCCGGCCACTCGTAACGCCGCAGCGCGTCCAACACATCCGCCGGAAGCGGCTCGAACACTCGTCCCAACCTTCGACCCGCTTCCCGGAGAAACGCCTGCGCCAACAATCCAATATCATCACCCCGCTCTCGCAACGGCGGCAACTGAATCGGATAGACGTTCAAGCGATAGTATAGATCCAGTCGAAACCTCTCCTTTTGTACCGCTTCCGCCAGATTGCGGTTGGTCGCCGCAATCACCCGCGCGTTCACTTTGATCGTTTTGCCGCTTCCCAAGCGCTCAAACTCCCCCTCCTGCAACACCCGCAACAGCTTCGGCTGCAACCTCAGCGGCAACTCCGCCACCTCATCGAGAAAAATCGTCGCCCCATCCGCCAGCTCAAACCGCCCCACCTGCCGCTCTGTCGCCCCCGTGAACGCCCCCTTCTCATGCCCGAACAGCTCGCTCTCGATCAATTCCCCGGGCAGCGCCGAGCAGTTCACCTTCACCAACGGCCGCTCCCGGCGCGCGCTCTTCTCGTGCACCGCCCGGGCGACCAGCTCTTTGCCCGTCCCCGTCTCTCCCAAAATCAATACCGTCATGTCCGTCGCGGCCACTTGCGCCACGTGTTGAAGAACCTTGCGCATGCCCTCGCTCTCTCCCACCAGGTTCCCGTAACGGTGTACTCCGGAGACCTCGGAGCGCAAATAGACGTTCTCAGCTTCCAGCCGATCCTTTAGGCGCTGCACTTCCGCCAGCGCATCCTTCAAGGCTTCCTCCGCTTGTTGGCGATCGCTAACGTCCATCAAAGACCCGATCCTGCGCAACGGCTTCCCGCTTTCGTCACGCACGATGGAGCCCCGCTCGTGAACATGAGCGTAAGAACCGTCTGCGCGGCGAAAGCGATACTCGGCTTCAAACGCCTGTCTTCCGTCCCGGATCCCCGCTTCCAATCGGGAAGTGACCCCACTTTTATCCGCCGGATGAATCAGCCCAGCCCACCAAGCCATGTCGTAACGTCCGGTTTCCGCCGCATACCCGAAGACTATTTTACCGTTCTCATTCCACCATAACGAGTCCGCGACCAGATCCCAGTCGTAGATGACGTCTTTGGTGGCCTGTAGCACGAGCCGAAAGCGCTCTTCACTTTTGCGCAACGCCTGCTGCGCCATCTTGCTCTCGATGCCAATGCCGGCGATGCGGCTGGCAACTTCGATCATTTCCATATCGCCCGGATTAGGGCTTCGGGGGGTGCGGTAATACATCGCGAAGGAACCCATCACTTTGCCGTCCGAGGAGACGATCGGCGTGGACCAGCAAGAGCGCAGTCCATGGGCGGTAGCCACATCGCGGTAATCGCACCAAAGCGGGTCCTCGAGAATATCCGTCACGATCACAGGCATTCTTTGAAACATCGCCGTTCCGCAGGAGCCGACTTTCGGACCGATGGAGAGGCCGTCGATGGCTTTCGTGTAGGTTTCAGGCAGACTCGGGGCGGCGCCGTGGCGCACGTGCACGCCATCCTCATCGAGAAGCAGAATCGAACAAAGCATGCCACTGGACTGGGACTCGATGAAGCGCGCCAGGCTCACGAGAATATCTTGCAGCGGCGCATTCATCGCAATCATCTCGAGCATGTCGCTCTGCCCGGCGCGCAGGGTTTCGGCCCGCTTGCGCTGGCTGATATCGCGAATATAGGTAAGAAACTGCACCGGCGTCCCGGCGGTGTCCGGCACCACCGAGCAGTTCAGATAAACCCAAATGATCGAGCCGTCTTTGCGGACGTAGCGTTTTTCGACGTCGAAAGATTTGATCTCGCCGGCGATCAGGCGCAAACATTGACTCCACTCTTTTTCAATGTCATCGGGGTGAGTCACCTCGTCAAAGCGATGCCCGAGCAGTTCGTTCTCTTCGTAGCCAAGCAGATGGCACAAGGTCGGCGGCACCTTAATCCACCGGCCATCCAGGTCCAGATGCGTGGTCATCACCAGAGAAATTTTTTCGGTTCGTACCAGGCGTTCTTCGCTTTCGCGCAACGCCTGTTCGACCAGCTTCCGTTCCGTGACGTCCCTTCCGACGCTTTGAAACTCGACAACCCGTCCCGAGCTGTCGCGAATTGGGCGATCGACCCATTGCTGCCAGCGCAACTCACCCTGGCGTGTCCAACTTTCGTGCTCATAGGAGCCCACCCTGGGGTTCTCGACGAGGGATGCGATGTGTCGCCTCGCAGCCCCATGTTCGGTCTCGGGAACAAGCCTCAAGAAACTTTGACCGACAAGTTCATCAGGCGATTTGCCGAAGTAGCGAGCATAGGCGCCGTTGACAAACGTTAAGGTGGTATCGGGCAGAAAACGACAGACCAATTCCGTCTGATCTTCCACCACCGCCCGGTAGCGTTGTTCGCTACGGCGCAGCGCCTCCTCCGCGGTCACCCGATCGGTGATATCGATGTGACTAATAACCACGCCGCCATGATCCGGCGGCATCGGGTCGACACTCATCAAAAACCAGCGTTCCCGTCCGGATGGCTCGTGGCAGGGATATTCCAACGATGCGCGGGGAAGCCGCCCTGCAAGTACCGCTTCGATACTCTCCAACGCCTCCTGTGCGAAGGGATGGCCCTGTTCTGCGGCCCGTTTGCAGACGCTCAGATAATCTACCCCACGGGAGGTTCGGGCATCATCTCCGCCCTGCTCGCGGGCGAAAGCAATCCACGACCGGCTGGCGGTCTCCACTCTACCGCAACGATCGAGCGTAACGACGTGGGCCGACAGTGAATCAAAAATCGCGGCGAGGATTCGGTTGTCCTCCCATAAAGCAATTCTAGGTTCTGATCTTTCCATCGCGCCGCACGGACCCTTTTCCCTCTAAGTTACTACGGCCAGTTCCCGATGCCAACAGATGGGAATTCGTTGATTATTAATCACAGGAATACGGCGCGAGTCGTGCGGAGCGCCGGCGCCCGGATTTAGCGGAAGCCCAGGCAGTCGCAATAACCCCGCAGCGGTGTTGAAAAGAAACGTATCTAAAGCTCAATCACGGCGGGTTTGATTCCCGGTAGCTTGCTACGCCAGGAGCTAATCCCAGACCTCTTAGAGTCCGTCATTCCCGAATGCTTCTATGCCTCGATTTCCCTCGGCACGGTGCGGTTCTCGAACCGTCGGGAATCCAGACGAGACCGGAAACTGGACCCCCGACCCATTCGACATCGCTCAGGGTCGTGGTGAGCATAGTCGAACCACGATTAAAACATTCGGGGGTGACGCCTTTTGGGATAAATTCTTATCGCTATCTTTGTGATACCCGGCGGTATCCCTCGGGTAGTTCCGGCAAGCCTTTGCTTCCCCCGAGCGGGGCAGCCTAAGGGATTTCGAGGTAAGAATCAGAACTGTCCTGATAGCCACATGGTTGAGCACGTGTATATGTTGTGAGAGAAAGAAGAGACAATGAATCTAAAGCGGGAAAGATTCCCAAAAACAACGCCTTTTCAATAAAGAAAGGTGAGGCATGCGATATGGAAGAAGGACTCATCACCATTCAGCAGGTCGCTGACTATTTGAAGGTCGACAGATTCACCGTTTACCGGCTCGTCACGCAGAAACGGATTCCTGCTTTCAAAGTCGGCGGTCAATGGCGCTTTAAACAAACGATGATCGATTCTTGGCTTATGAGAAACTCCAACATGAGCGAAGACAGGTTTCCATTGGCGCGTTAAGAGCGCGGGCGTCACGTGTCATCATCCAGACAAAGAGTCACTGTCAATTTCACCACAATATCGGCAGTGAGTTCGCCAAGCGACGAAGAATTTTCCACTCCACCAGCAAGGACTCATTTGGCCGCGATCGCGTGGACCGGCTTGATCCTTCCTTTCGGGTAACCACATCCCCCAACTGCCGGTTGGGGGAATTCACAATCATCTAGACAAAATCGGCTTCGCAAAAACTACCGAGCGCGCGCTGCTCAAAGACAATAGCTCTGCCTTACAGCCAATCAGGAACTATGCCGCCATCATGATCAGCGCGCTCCAGTTCGTCAATATCTCCGGGGGAAGTGGTCCGCAGCTGTTCCGCTCCAGACCATCTGATTCTTGACCGCTGCGCCGCAAACTACGCTAGACGGTCGTTATTTTTGCTTGCCTGGAGCGCCGCCGGCCTTCTTCAACTCGGCCCGATAAGAGATGCCATCTTTGCCCTTGCCCTCGGCTTTCAGCATGGATTGACCCTTGGTCTTATCGGTAAAGAGTTGTACCGCTACGCTGCCCCTTTCACCCTGCGCCGTAGCTTTACCATCTTTCACGGTCAAAGTGCCTTTGCCGCTGAACACGCCGATTTCCCGATAACTGGCAAATTCGTAATCCCCGCTATCTTGGATGCTGACGTTTACCCAATCATCGTTTCTAGATCTCGGCGTTCGAATCATGATTCCTTCCCATTTCCCGGCGATACTCTTAATGTCCGTGATTGCCGTGGGCGACCATTGGGCCTTTTCACTAGCCGCAAACACAGCACAAGCGAGCGCTGCTTGGACGCCGATGATTAACCCACTGATTTGCAAAAATCGGATAATTCTTTTCATAAAAGCCTCCTCTGTGTTGTCGCTAAAATTGGTTGCGTGATTCGCCGGTCATGCTGTGATTTTGATTTGCGGGTTCGCTGCAAACCTCCGTTTCCATTACTCCAATCTGTGGTATCCTAAACATTGTCGCTCTCCGTCGAGCCGGCGCCGCCGGAAGCCGCCGCCTTACTTCCTCCCCATCTCCAACCGCTGATTTGCGGCGCGTCCTCGCCGTGCTCGCGAATATATTCCTTGTGCTCGATGAGCGCGTCGCGGATCGCTTGTTTCGCATAAGCTGCCCGCGCGCCCAACTGCGGCACGCGGTCGATGACATCTTGGACCAAATGAAAGCGGTCCAAATCATTGAGCACGCACATATCGAAGGGCGTGGTAGTTGTCCCTTCTTCCTTATATCCTCGCACGTGGAGATTGTCATGGTTTGTGCGCCGATAGGTCAAACGATGAATCAACCAGGGATAACCATGAAAAGCGAAGATGATCGGCTTGTCCTTGGTGAACAGCGCGTCGAAATCTTTGTCGCTCAAGCTGTGCGGGTGCTCGTGGGGCGACTGCAAAGTCATGAGGTTGACGACGTTGATCACTCTGATTTTCAGCTCGGGAATATGCCGGCGCAGGAGATCCACCGCCGCGAGGGTCTCCAAAGTAGGTACGTCACCACAACAGGCCATCACCACGTCAGGCTCCCCGCCCCGATCATTGCTCGCCCATTCCCAGATCCCAATGCCCGCCGTGCAATGTTTGATCGCCTGGTCCATATTCAGCCACTGCGGAGCGGGCTGTTTCCCGGCGATGACGACATTGACGTAGTTGCGGCTCCGCAGGCAGTGGTCTGTTACTGAAAGCAGGCAGTTGGCATCCGGCGGAAGATAGACGCGCACGATCTCGCCCTTCTTGTTGATGACATGATCGATGAAGCCGGGGTCTTGATGGGAAAAACCATTGTGGTCCTGGCGCCAGACATGCGACGACAGAAGGTAGTTGAGGGAGGCGATGGGACGGCGCCACCCGATATCGTTGCATACTTTAAGCCACTTGGCGTGCTGATTGAACATCGAATCGATAATATGAACGAACGCTTCATAACAGGAAAAAAAACCATGGCGCCCGGTCAGCAGATAACCCTCCAGCCACCCTTGGCACTGATGCTCGCTCAGCATCTCCATCACCCGCCCATCGGGAAGCAGGTGATCATCGTAGGGATAGCGGTCCGCGACCCAGGCACGATTGGTGACGTCGAGCACATCCTGCCACCGATTGGAGTTGTTCTCGTCGGGACTGAAGAGACGAAAATTCTTGCTGTCCATATTCCGCTTCATCGTGTCGCGCAGGAATTTGCCCATGACGCGGGTGGCCTCCGCATCGACACTGCCGGGACTGGGAACTTGGACGGCGTAGTCCCGGAAGTCCGGCATGCGCAGGTCCCTCAGCAGCAGCCCGCCGTTCGCGTGAGGATTGGCGCTCATGCGCCGTTCTGCTCTGGGCGCCAGCTCCGCGAGATCGGCCTTGAAGCGGCCGTCACTCTCGAATAGCTCCTCCGGCCGATAGCTCTTCATCCATTTTTCGAGGATCTTTACGTGCTGGGGATTCTCATGCATCTCGCCCATGGGCACCTGATGGCTGCGCCAATAGTCCTCGGTGCGCTGGCCATCGATTTCCTTCGGGCAAGTCCAGCCCTTGGGGGTGCGCAGGACGATCATCGGCCAGCGCGGCCGCTTCAAGCCGCTGCCTTTGGGCGAACCCCTCCGTGCCTCGGCTTGAATCTGCTTGATCTCAGCGATGACCTGATCGATGGTGGCGGCCATCAACTGGTGCATCTTCGCCGGTTCATGTCCCTCGACGAAATAGGGTATATAACCATAGCCGCGCAGCAGCTGATCCAATTCTTCGTGGCTGATGCGCGCCAGCACGGTGGGATTGGCGATCTTGTAGCCGTTCAAGTGCAAGATCGGCAGCACCGCGCCGTCGCCGACTGGGTCGAGAAACTTGTTCGAATGCCAGCTCGTGGCCAGCGGTCCGGTCTCCGCCTCGCCGTCGCCGATCACACAGGCAACGATCAAGTCGGGATTATCAAAGGCCGCACCGTAGGCGTGCGAAAGGGCGTAGCCGAGCTCCCCTCCTTCATGGATCGAGCCGGGCGTCTCAGGCGCAACGTGGCTCGGGATGCCGCCGGGGAAGGAAAACTGCTTGAAGAGTCTCTTCATCCCCTCTTCATCCTGGGAAATATTCGGGTAGATCTCGCTGTAGGTCCCCTCGAGGTAGGTATTCGCTACCAGCCCCGGTCCGCCATGCCCTGGCCCTGTAATGTAAATCATGTCCAGGTCCTGCGCCTTGATGACTCGGTTGAGATGAACGTAAACGAAGTTCAAGCCCGGCGTTGTGCCCCAATGACCCAACAGACGCGGCTTGATGTGATCCTTGCTGAGCGGCTTTTTCAACAGCGGATTGTCGTAAAGGTAGATCTGACCTACCGATAGATAGTTGGCAGCGCGCCAATAGGCATCGATTTTCTGCGCCACCTCCGCCGGCAGCGGCTTGGTTTTATCGGCTGGCCTGGGTTTAATACCGGAGTTTTCATGGGACGCCGCCATCCGTTCTCTCCTCCACTCAGTGAATTCGAAAGCCGGGCTTCCGTGAGGGTTCTACCTCGCCATCATGTCATGGATCTGAGTCTCGTTAAACTAATCAGCGGTTGTTTTCATCCCCTACTCAATCTCTAGCAAGAGACTGTGTCGCAATAAATCGTAACTCCCACAGAGGGCGAAGCCTTGTCGTACTAGTAGAGGAAACCCGAAAACTTTGCCATTGGACCTTGGTCCAACAAAGCCTAGCTAAGACCTCGGCCAGGTACGCATCTCTTGCAGCATTGCAATATCTCCACCCAACACCCGGTATTCGTCAACTTGAAAACTTTTTTGGTGAGTTTGGATCCAGGCCTTAGAGCGCTGGGTCAATTCCTTTGCGCGGCTTCAGCGCCGCAGGGGAATCATCAGCAAGCCGACGGTGGCTAGCAGAGCGAGCGCCGCGCCAAAGAGGAACGGTGCGGCGGGACCGTACCAGTCCCAAAGAAGTCCGGCGAGAAGACTTGCCGGAAATGCCGCTACGCCCAGGGCCGCGTTGAAAATGCCGTAGGCCGTCCCGCGAAGCTGCTCGGAGACTAAGTCCGCCACTAGCGCGCTGGACGCTCCTAAAAAAGCCCCGTAGTAGAGCCCGTATCCCGCGTAGAGAATCCAGATGTGCCAACGGGCCGACGCAAAGGCAAAGCCGAGATAGATGAGCGCATAGATCAGCCAGCCGGCGATGATTAACCCGCGCCTACCGAAAGTATCGGAGAGTGTCCCCCCTTTTGTCGACGTAAGCGCCACCACCAGGCTGAACGCGGCGACGACCAGAAATATTTCAACGGTTGAGAAACCCACCGTCTGGGCTCGAAGCATCAGAAAAGCATCGCTGGAGTTACCGAGGCTGAAGAGAGTGAGGGCCGCAATGAACGCCCAGAACCGGCCGTTCATTGCGGACCAGATCAAAATTGGGGAGCCTTTGACGGGCGATCTGGGCCGTTCCTCCACCCACCACGCCATAACGCCAACCGCCGCCAAACCAGGTAACACGGCGAGCAGCACCAGCCACTCGTAACTCTCGCGAGTGAGCGTGAGCGTGTCTTGCTGCGTCGAGTAAAGCATGCCGGCCGCCACCATCAAGCCGAGAAACCCGCCGGCTTTGTCCATCGCTTTGTTAAAGCCGAAGGCACGGCCGCGGATCTCAGCAGGCGTGATATCGGCGATCAGAGCGTCGCGCGGCGCCGTGCGGATGCCTTTACCGACCCGGTCCAGGAAACGCACCGCAAGCACCAGGCCCCAGGACGTGGCGAAGTAGAGCAGCGGTTTGGTGAAATTGGAGAAACCATAGCCCCACAAGGCCAGCGCTTTCTTCCGTCCGGTGCGGTCTGCAAGGTATCCGGAGGCGAGCTTTAGAAGGGTCGCCGTGCTTTCGGCAATCCCTTCGATGAGCCCGATGATGCCGATCCTGACTCCCAAAACGTTGGCCAGAAAAAGCGGCAAGGTGCGGACGGCAACTTCACTGGAGAAGTCGTTGAGCAGTGAAACCACTCCCAACGCCCGTACTGTAGGATCAAGCGGGATTGCCTGATCGCGTATCGCTACGGTTTTTGCCATGCCCGGCAAGCTTTCAGGCCGGACCCTATCAGATGTTTGCCCCGCGGGAAAGAAAGAAGACAGGAGACGCAGTTCATATTCTACGGCCGATCAGTTTTGATTTCTTACCCAAATAGACAAGGCTCTGATGCGAATTTCCTTAATTCCGAGTCGCCTTAAATCCCCCTCTCCGAGTCTCTATATAATATCATCGTTCACGAACTGGTCCATTTGCTGGAGCGGCATGATAACGACACCTTTACTGCGCTCATGAACAAGTTTCTGCCGCAGTGGCAGTTACGCCGAAAACGAACTGAATGCCGCGCCACTGGCGCATCAGACCTGGAGTTACTGAAGCTTCAATAGCGTTTGATTGTGTCTGGCTCCGGGGAGCACGTCCTAATCGGCCGGCCTGGCATCTATCCTCACACGGGTTATCGACCCAACATATCTTTGACCTTATGTAACAGATCATACATGTTAAAGGGCTTCATAAAACAGGTGAGGTGTCCGAGCCCTTTTTCTGCAAGCAAATAGGGGTGACCCGTTATGAGGATGATTGAAGTCGATAGGGAACGGGACTTTATGTAATCGAGGACGTCGAATGCGTTGAGGCGCGGCATGACGACATCACAAATCATAAGATCAAAGACCTTTTGTTCAAGTATTTTTAGTGCACTCACACCGTCATCCGCCTCGTCTACCTCATAACCTTCCTCGCGCAACAGGTGGGCGACTAGCTGTCGGCTGCGAAGTTCGTTTTCGACCACAAGGATTGTTTTTGGCATAGCCGCGCCATGCAGGATGTCTGAACAACAGACCTATAGCATGTTTGATAGCGTGGTCAAAAGTTCGAGGTCTCACTGGGCTGGGTCCCGAGCTAAGGGTTTATCGGTTTTAGTTTCTGCCGTCACGCCCGCATTCGGGGCTTCCTTATGTAGACCCTTCGCGCTAGAATTTTCTCAGGGCGCCTATTTAAGGCGAACGACCCTGGCAACGGTGGGCTGAAGCGAAGGCTAACGAGGAGGT
>Ga0105347_1000968_pt1 | contig 12864 bp, 10 predicted proteins | sample EasRivMeERMLT890_FD_89677 | JGI IMG/M metagenome (GOLD analysis project Ga0105347, IMG submission 89677) | Soil microbial communities from meander-bound floodplain in the East River, Colorado, USA - East River MetaG ERMLT890 | ecosystem: Environmental > Terrestrial > Soil > Floodplain | place... | reverse complement strand
TAGTCGAATCACGATTAAAACATTCCCGGGTGATAGACGAGAACCTCAGGTCTTGCGAACAAGTGGGTGGTCGCCAAGGCCGAAACTCTGCCGCCACAGAGTTTCCCAAGGGTGAGAATGCAAGGCGCGGAATCTCCAATAAATGAGAAACCGCGACTTATTATTGACACTGCCCCCGGCGAATGCGCTGACCATTGCGGTGCTTCTCCACAGAGTCTCAGCATGCACGAGAAATTTATTGAGGGAATTCAAGGCGTCATCTTTTCGCGCTGCGCCGGTCGCATAACGCACATGAAACTTTCTCTCTAACCCGCTACGTTGCCGCGTCGATTGTTTGCTGGCATCTCTCTTGCTCAATTCATTTCCATCACGCTTTGAACAAGGGAGGGCAGGGCATGTTTACAGATAAAATCGAATTGAAAGACTTCGACAAGATGGATCCGGAGTACAAAGAGCTCCTGGGTCACGTGTTGAAGATACAAGCGGATTGTGAGATCGGCGGTCCACACCTCTACGTGGAAACGATGCTGCCTGCCGCTCCGACCAAGCTGGATCAGTTAATCGTCGCCCGGACGGCAGCCGAAGAGATCGACCACTTCCGGAAAGTCGCGCGCGTGGCGGGCGATATCGGCGTGGATGTTTCGTTCGTACTGAGTCAGCCGAACGAAAAGCGCTTTGTCGATGCTTTTAGAGGCCGCATCACTACCTGGGAGGACAATGCGGTCTTCGGTTTCCTCATCGACCGCATAGGCCGTTATCAGCTCGAGGAGTTCTACGATTGTAGTTATCTGCCGCTACAACGAATTCTCCCCGATATCGTTACGGAAGAGCTGGGACATATCGAATACGGTTACAACAAGACTCTGGAACTGATCGCCAAGGGCGATGAGGGAAAGGCGAAGGCGCAAAAGGCGGTGGATTACTGGTATGTGAAGGCTCTGGACATGTTCGGTCATAGCGGTTCAAAGCGCTCCGAGCGGTATCGTTATTGGGGGCTGAAACGACGTTCCAACGAGCAAGCTCGCCAGAATTACATCGATGAAGTGAATCCGATCCTGGAAACGATGGGCTTGAAAGTTCCTGATCCGAACGTAGGACGCCGTTACCTGTAAGTTACGAAGGAGGTCATATGCCGCAACCAGTACCTGACATCGACAAAATGGATGAGCACTTGCTGGAGGTTGTTCAGGCTCTACACGGAGCAGTGAAGCGGGGAATACCCAACGTGAAGGATCCTAAGATCGCCGATAGAGCCATCCACGACTGCAAAGAAATTTTGGACGTTATCATGGAGGGTAAGGTTCAAGAATGGCTGAACTGACAATGTACAGAGGTGACTTCTTCGAGAGGTTCATCGGTAGCAAGCGGTGAGTGGGACCGCAGGCTTAATGTGTTGCGGTCAAAGCCAGGGTCAAGACCCGTTGGATTAGGCGCGGATAGCTAAGGCCGACTTTCATGGCGGACTGGGCGAATTCATCCTTGCGGTCAAGATTTGGATTCGGGTTGGCTTCCAGGATAACTATTTCTCCCTCCGGCGTGATGCGCAGGTCGATCCGGCCGTAGCCGCGAATGCGTAAAGCTCGGTAAACCGCGCGGCAAATTTTCGCGACGCGCTGACCCGTGCCGTTCGGAAGGGGTTCGGCAAATACATTTTGGATTCCCCACCGTTTTCGATAAGCGTCGTCCCACTTGGCTTTGAACGTCGAGAACTTCGGTTGACCTTCGGGAACTTCGGCGAAGATGACTTCGCGATAGGGAAAAACGCGCAGACGATCGGTACCTAAAATACTGACATAAAGTTCGCGCCCCTGGATGTATTCCTCCGCCAAAGCTTCCTGGTTCAGTCGTTCGTGGATGAAGCGAATCCGCTCTTCGAAGGCTTCGTCGCTATCGACGAACGAATCCAGCGAAATACCGACGGAGCCCTCTTCCTTCAACGGCTTGATGAAGAGTGGAAATTTGAGCCGCTTGGGCCGCTTGATGCTCGAACCCGGAGAAAAGATGGCAAAGTTGGGCACACGAATCTTGTGATAGGCTAGCAGCTCCTTGGCCATGGCTTTGTTCTTACACAGCGTCAGGCCGGTGGGGCTCGACCCGGTGTAAGGCACATCCATCATTTCCAGCAGGCCGGCGACGTTGCGATCGTAGGCGGACACTTCGTTAAAGTGCTCAGTCAGATTGAACACCACATCGGGAGAGCTGGTTTTGATCTCATCGATGATCATTCCCGGTTCGTCCCACACCCCGATGGTCCGCACCTCGTGGCCGAGTTTCTTGAGCGCCCCGATGACGTGGGCTTCCGCCGCCCAATCGTCGGTTTTTAGCTCTTTGGTAAAATCCTGATCCGGGGGAGGGGTGCCGGCCGTATCGAACAGCACCAAAACCTTATAGCGTTTTCTAATTCGAGCCATTATCAAGAATCCTTGAACTTGCCGGTTAGACGATAGTGGGAAGCGAGGGTCGCTAGATAGGCGGCGATTTCGACGCCCGCAGCGTCCGATCGAAGTCGCAAGTCCAATGCGGAGCAGCGTTCCGCCAACGCCCGCAGCAGCCGGTGGAGCGTGAACTTCGGTTCCCCCGTCCATGCGGAAACCGCATTCAAAATCGGCTTGGTGGAGCGCCGCAAAAAAGTCGATGCACGCTCTGCGTTCGCTGAAGCAGAGGGCTCGACAAATAGCCTTTTCAAATCCGCGTCAAAGAAGTCGGGAAATTCTTGCGCGTAGGCGCGACGGCGCCGCTTGTAATAGAGCGCCAATCGGGATCGAAGCCGGGAGGCCTCGCTCATCCTGGTTTTGGCGAAGACCAGCGGCGGTTTGCTGGCAAGCTTGCGCATCGTATCATCCACATACTCCAGCTTGTCCAGCGCTTTCCAATCCCTATACTGGTTTTTCCAGTCCAAATCCGGCGTCAGCCAGATGGCGACGGTTTCGGCGAAATCCTCCTCGGGGTGGCTTTGCGCGTACCAACCCCCTAAGTGGCGCACGAACCGTTTGCTGTAGGGTCGAGCGCGAAAACTTTCAGAATACTCCAGCGACGGCGGCCCGAATAGCTTTTGCCACCGTCTTTCCTTTTCCAGCAGGTAGGCGTGATTCAAGACATGGCCCATCTCGTGGCGCAACAGGCTCATGCACCAGGTTTCCGTGCCGCCTTCCACTTCCATCATCATCTTTTCTTCGAGTTTTTTAAGGCGCGGGTGGGCGAGATAAAAGGGAATGGCGATGGTCGCGCAGCCTTCGGGACAAAACCATTCGTCTCCCAGGTAACAGAGCGGCTTGAAGGAAATTCCCTTGGCCGCAAGCTCGGCGTAAAAGATTTGGATTCGCGATTCGAGTTCGGTGCCGGAAATTTTGAGATTCAGATCACAGATGCGTGTCTGGAGCAGTTCGTCATCGCTCAAGCCGCCCAGCTCCGGGGAAGGGGCCATCGCCTTCGTCGAATCGGGCTTTGGTTTGCTTTCCGTTACGTCCATCAAACCTATTTTAGCAGAGGGAGGAGGAAGCGGCTACCAAGTGGAGATGGAGTGATGGAGTAGTGTTATTTCTATATCGTCAACATGACTTTGCCGAAGTGTTCGCGCCCTTCGAGATAGCGCTGGGCCGCGCGGGCTTCCGCCAGCGGGAAGCTTTTGCCGATCACGACTTGAAACTTTTTCTCCTGCACAAGCTGCAAAATCTGGTCGAGCTGTTTCAAATCTTCCGGCTTCGACTTGAGATAATCCGTAATCGAGAATCGAGTCGCTTTTCGTCCGTCGCTGAGCGCCGGCAGTGGGTCGGGAATCGCGCCGAAGGCGCCGCCGATGGAGAACAGACGGCCGCCCGGCGCGAGCGCTTGCAAGCTCTTTTGAAAAACTTCGCCGCCGATCATTTCCAACACCACATCAACGCCGCGATTATTGGTTACGCGCAGGACTTCCGGCAGAAAGTCGGTTTTAGAGACATCGATGGTGACGTCAGCACCCAGTTGTCGCAGCCTTCGACATTTTTCCTCGCTACCGGAGGTGATGATGACTTTCGCACCGCGGTGTTTGGCGATCTGGATCGCGGCGGTGCCGACACCGCTGCTACCTCCTTGCACCAGCAGCCATTCGTCAACTTTAAGGTTGCCGTCTGTCAACAAGCCGAACCACGCGGTGAGAAAGACGGTGGGCGTTGCCGCCGCCTGGGCTGAGGTGACGCCGTCGGGGACAGGCCGGACTTCGGAAGTTTTTGCGACGGCGTATTCCGCGTAACCACCGAGACTCGGATAGGCAACGACACGCTGGCCTGCTTGGTATTCGTTAACGCCGGCGCCTAGCTTTTCGACTGTGCCGGCGAAATTACGACCAGGAATAAGCGGGAGTGCATCGGCAGAAATACGGTAAGTGCCTTTGCGTAGGCCGAGATCTACCCGGTTCAGCGACGCCGCCTCGACCTTGATCAGAATCTCCCCGGCTTTAGGTTCGGGTATCGGGACATCTTCGTATTGGAGAACGTCCTCTGTTGGGCCGAATTTGTGGATGCGAATGGCTTTCATCCTAGCCTCCAATGTTATAAAAGATCCAACAAAGTCAGACTATTCAGGTTAAAGTTACGCTGTCAATCGGCGCTTTGCCTTCGGGGCCGCTTGACCCGGCGACAAATTATTAGATCGGAAAGGAAGAGACGACGATGAAGATTGCAGTTATTGACGATTATCAAAACGCGTTCCTCACGCTGTCAAGCTACCCGAAACTCAAAGGGCATGACGTGGTGGTTTACAACGACACTGAAAGGGACCCCGCCCGCCTCGCTGAGCGCTTGAAAGACGCCGATGTGGTAGTGCTCACCCAGCAGCGCTCGTCTTTCCCCCGCGCCGTGATCGAGCGGTTGCCTAAGCTCAAGCTCATCGCTCAAACGGGGCGGGCGGCGACCCACGTCGACCTCGGAGCCTGTACCGAGAAAGGCATCATTGTGTCCGCCGGAGGCTCGGGAAACTCCAGCAACACTGCGGAACTGACCTGGGGACTTATCCTTGCCGCCCTCCGGCATATTCCCGACGAAGTGAGGCGGTTACGAGAGGGGCAATGGCAGTCGACGTTGGGAATCGGCATCCAGGGAAAGACACTGGGGATCTATGCTTTTGGAAAAATCGGCAGCATCGTGGCGGGCGTGGGCAAGGCATTCGGTGCGAAAGTCATCTGCTGGGGCCGGGAAGGCTCGACCGGGCGCGCCAGAGCGGCGGGGTTCGAGGTGGCTAAAAGTCGCGAAGAGTTTTTCAGCGCGGCGGATATTTTGAGTTTGCATCTTCCTCTCAATAAAGAGACCCGCGGCATTGTTTCCCGCGACGACCTCGCACAGATGAAACCCACGGCATTAATCGTCAACGCCAGCCGCGCCGGGCTCATCGCCGACGGAGCCTTGGTCGAGGCTCTCAAAGCCGGTCGGCCCGGCATGGCGGCGGTGGATGTGTACGAAGACGAACCGGTGATCGGCGCGAATCATCCGTTGCTCAAGATGGATAACGTCACTTGCACGCCCCACCTCGGTTACGTCACGCGGGAAGGCTATGAGGATTACTATAGCGTCGTGGTGGAAGATATTCTCGCCTACGCAGCCGGCAAGCCCAACCACGTGCTCAATCCCGCTGCGGTCGCAGGCCGCTGAAAAAGACTCATCGTAACGTTTGAGGATCGAAGATAGAGAATCGAAGATTGCGATTGTCGATCCTCCATTCGCAATTCTCGAACTTGCGAACGCGCGGCTCGCCGCTGAGATCTCTTTGAGCAGACTGCAATCCGAGTTCTTGAGCACACTGCTAGCCCGGTTTATTCACCCCGTATGAGCGATCGAGCGGCGAGACCTCCGGAGTGAAGGCAATAAGCCTGTGGCTTGGAGAGGCCGACAAACTGACGTTGTGGAGCGAACGCCTGGAGAAACGCGCGTGCCGCATCAAGCACCAAAGAGGCATTGAGGCTGTTCGTCCGTGTGCCTTCACTCCTTCGGGCTCACCCCTCGATCGACACAGTGTCGCAGTTTTGCTTTTGCGCATGAATAATCCGGACTAGGAAAGGAAATAATTTCATTTGAAGGCACCTTCTCGATCCAATTCTTTCAAGGCGCGTAGATCGACGAAGTCTTCGAACTTGCTGGACTTCGCCTTCGGCTCTTTGCCGAGCTCATCCAACACCGTCTGGATTCCGGCCGGGGTGGGAAAGGGGCGGCGCGCGAGCACTTGGATGCTGCGCATGGTGGCGTAGTCCGCGGTTTCGATATCATCGGTTCGCAGCACCGATCGGACGACGGCTTTGGCCGCGTTGGTATCCGTCTGTAAGACGGTGATCGATTCGGCCATTCCCTTGATGAGCGCTTTCACCATTTTTGGATTGCGGTCGATATAGCTGCCCATCATGTTCAACGAAAGAAACGGATAATCGATCTTGGAGTCGGCAAGGTCCGCGACAATGTTAAATCCTTCTTTCTTTGCCCGGGGAACGAAGTCGGCGGCTATGATGGTGCCGTCCACAGTCCCACTCAGGATGGCCGCCATGCGGGCGCCGGAGTTGCCGATCTGCAGCACGGTTACATCTTTGTCGGGGTCCAGGCCGCCTTCCTTGAGGGCGAGGTTACTTTGAAAGTGCGAGCCGGAACCGAAGCGGCTGACCGCAACCTTCTTGCCTTTCAGTTGCTTGATCGAAGTGATCGTCGGGGCGGTCAGATAAACATGGTTGAAACGATTCGCGATCACTGCCGTGATGCGCATATCTGCGCCCCGAAGTTTCGCTAGCATCGACTCGGATCCCTGGGAAAACGACACGTCGAAGGTGCCGGCGATAAGCGCCTGGTTCAGTAACGATCCGCTATTCACATAGACGACTTCGAGGTCAAGCCCGTTCTTGCGAAATATCCCCGCTCGGCGGCCCATTTCGAGGACGTAATTGTTGAGGCCTGTGCCGCTATAACCGAGGCGCATCTTGTCCAGCGTCTGGGCTGAAAGAGGACCGACCGCTGCCATGGCTGCCAGCGACGCAGCAACTAACACAGCAATGTGACGGGCAACAAAAGTTTTCATGAGGATCTCCTAATCTATTTCGGCCATGGTTTGATTGAGGGTATCATGGGAGGTCCCGGCTGTCTTTCAGCCGCGCGATGATGGCGAAGCCATCAATGAGAGCTCGACATCGACGTTTTCTTCCCTTTGGATAGCTGCGAAGCGCTCCCGCAAAGCATTGATATTAGTCTTTGTGGGAACCGCAATATTGGCTTCCAGCCGGAAAATCGGTGTGCCGCTCACCGGAGCTGCGTAGGTTGTGGTTTCCATGGATTCGATGTTGATGCCGAGGCCGCTCAAAATACCGCTTATCTGGTAGACGATTCCGGGATGGTCCATACAGGACACCGTAAGTGCATAGGGTAGAAATGATTCCGGCGGTTTCCGGGAAGAGGGAGTCTTGATTGAAATGGCTAAGCCGGTGTCGATCTCGAGATCGCGGTAATGATTGGCAATCTTGAAGAGGTTACTCCCGTCCCCGCTAATCAGCAGAATCAACGCGAATTCGCCGCAGAAGACGGCCATCTTGCTGTCTTCTATATTACAGCCGTGCCGGGCAATGAACTCGGAAATCTTTTCTACCAGCCCGATCTGGTCCGGTCCGACGGCGGTGATGATCAGGTGATCCTTATCTGCCATCGTCTTCTCCTCGGTTAGAGCAGCTTATAGGTAAAACCCGTTCATGATCGCATCGACCCAGCACTTGGCCACCACCGGGGCTACGCCTTCGGGCAACTCCGGTTCCGTGTACGACCATGTGTGCACGCCGGCGCCGATGGAGACACAACGCACTTTGGGTGCCGGCTTCAGTCGAGCAAACAACGAAAGAGACGCATGGCAGCGCGCCAGGGTAACGGTGTCGTCGTCGATCCCATGAATCGACAAAAAGGGCGGCATCGACTTGACCCCCGGGCCTGAAAGCTCCCGCGTATAGCCGAGATATCTCTGAACCAGCGCGCCGGTTTCCTGATCAGACATCTTCAAGCGCGCGGCGGAAACCCGGGCGGCCGCTTCCAGGGCCGGGGTCGAGTTCTTGTGAACAAAGTCTTCAGCTTTGAAGTTTGGCCGCTTTTTCCCGGTCTCCCAGCGTTCAAAGGTCAGCTCCATAAGCATCGGCAGCCCGATCTTCTTGGCTTTCATTCCCTCGTAAAGATAACGGGCCGTGTCCCGCCAGGTACGGAGACGGAGCCAGTTGAAAGGAAAGCTCCACTGGTCGCCCGTGGTTTGGGTATACATGTAGCCGAAGGGCGAAGTGCCATAGCCAAGGATGCCGGCAACGTTGGCTATGCGCTGGCTCGCCATCATGGCGAAGGGCCCGCCGGTGGAGTGCCCGTGAATATAGATCGAAAACCGGTCTTCCGGGAAGTGCCGGCGGGCCGTCTCTTTCAGCGCCGCTTCGAAGGCCGATGGCCACGCCGCCATACGATAGTAGAATTCAGTTCCCTCTCGAGCGGATAGCGATAGGAGGGTGCCGTAGCTTTCCCGCTTAGAGGCGTCCTGGACGATTTCGTACTGATCCCTCGTGATGCGGGTTGCCTTGGTCCAGAGCGGAGTCCGGGCGGTGCCGTCAGGATTTTCCACGTCGGCGGGCCAATCTCGGCTAGGATCGAGCAAGTAGAATCTGCCGGGGAAAGTCATGCTGGCGACTTTGATGCCGAATTTTTCGGCCAGGGCGCGCGCAACGCGGTCCAACGATTTATAGTCGGAAACACCGCCGTGAAGCAGAAAAACGCCAACTTTTTTGCCGTCGGGGCCGGTGGGGACGCCGGCTGAATTTTGCGGTTCGTAGATCACCACGCCGATGTCCCAGTCCATGGCGAGAGCTTCAATACGAAAGATATCTTCATGGATTCGTAGGGGCAAGTTGGGCGTCGACGCGACGTCGCTATGCAGAGCGAGAACTTCTTCTCTCGATAGGATAGGGGTGGGTTCCCAGACAGTCTTGGCTGGCATTACTGCATATCCTTTTTTTATGAACCGTGACCGGTCGACGGTTGGAGACTAGGCGACGGGCGCGGTTCCTGTCCACGCGGGTCCGCGAACACTTCGTGCAATACCCGTCCGGTCGCGTTTTTGGGAATGGGAATGCCTAGTAGTTCGGCCAGGGTCGGCGCGAAATCGATAAGCCGCACGTCGCGCAGCCGCTCTCCGCTCCGGACCCCAGGTCCGTTGAGTACCATGAGCGTACGCATTGAGGGCTTGTGGGGATTAAAGCCATGCATGCCGTGGGGCTCCCGTTTCGCGATCAGCTCCACGGCGCCAAGTCTCGAATCCGCCTCGTACCCAGGCAGAAGATCGAGGTAGAGGTCTCCCCCGGATTCTCCACCGATGCCCTTGGAGTCGCCTTCGGTCTGGGCGTCGTACACGGCGGTCACGACTTGACGGTCGCCATCGTGAAACTCCAAAAGCAACTCGCGTAGGCGCCGCACCACGTCGCTGCGCTCCTCTGGGGGAACGATACCGTCTTTACGGTCCGTGGAATTGATCAGCAGGTAGCCGTTGTTTATCGTCGCATAGATCGCTTTCGTCCTCGCAAGGTCGACGCGACCCCGCTGGTCCGTAGCCAGGAGCCCGCTTGCTTGCAGGAGCTTGTTGATGGCGACGAGCTTATAGGTTCCCTCCATGCCGTGATCGGAGATCAACGCGACCACCGTTCTTTCCGTTCGATAAGTCATCAAGCAACCGAGCAATTCGTCCGACATGCGGTAAACCTCTTGCAGATAAGGCCGCAAGCGATCCGCTACGTCGGCGCGAAAACCGGGTAGGCTCGGCTCAAGGAAACCCCGCCACATGTGCTCCGCTTCGTCGGGGAAGGGTGTATAGGCGACAAACAGGTCCCAGGAAAGATGCTCGAGTGCCCATCGGTTGGTTTCCGTGAGTTGGCGCTGGGCGAAAGAAATCGTTTCAAGATAACGCGATTCGGCGGCGCCGGCGCCGCCATTCGGCAAGGTGGGGCCTAGAGCCCCCTGGCTATAGATGGCACTGGCCCCGTTTCCGATAAAAGCTTTAACCGTGCGGCTTGCACCGTGCACCAAATCAGGACGAGATATTATTTCACGGGTCGGCCGCGTGAAGAAAAGCAGAAAATCACTGCCGTCGGGCTTCAGCTCGAACAACCTGAGATAAGTAGTTGCCTCCCGACCATCATTGGCTTTGACCTGGATCGGTTGACTCCAATAAGGTTCGCCACCCGAACCGCCGGGTCGCGGCTTTTGCTGCGCTTTGATTTCTCTTCCATCACGAGCACTGGCCACGACCAGGGTGTCGTACCCTTGCTGTGGGTCTGATGGGTCGTCGACGAGCAGGCCATAGAGAGTGGACGCGGCGATGTTAAAAGTGATTTCCAACGGTGGAATGACACTCGCAGGGACGTTTTCCCAAGACCTCGCCGGTTGTGGCTTGGCGGCGCGGCCGTTGACTATCCCGTCGCGTCCAACGATGCCGCGGTAGCCTTGAAAATGCACGCCGTGCTCCGATTTGTCGCCCCCGAAGGGAACATGGGTAACCACGACCCTCCGGCCGGCGTGATCGGCGGATGCCCAAAGCGGTTCCGCTCTTAGCAGAGCGTTATTAAACCCGTCGCGATTTTCTAGTATGGTAAATTGGCTGCGCGGCAGTCGCGGCACACGATTGCCGCTGATGCCGGTTATCCTCGGCGGGGCCCCGGTCCACAGGGATGCAAACCCTGGCGCGGTGAGGGATGGAAAAGCCGGAGTTGCGTCATCGGCAAAAGCTCCTCCCTCGATAAGTTTCGCCAGGTTGGGAAGTTTGCCCAAGCGCAACATCTCATGGACGAAAGCGGGGACGGCGCCGTCCCAGGCGAGGACGATGGCTTTGACCGGCCCCTGGGCAAAAACGCCGGACGGAACGCTCCACGCGATAACCAGGAATAGCAACAGCGATGCGGTAATTCGGCGATACCAGAGCTTCATAGGCCCTTTGCGTTGAGCAAATTGACAGTAGCCGATGATCAATGAAGCTGTCAACGCACGATTGCTTCGCCGCCGGGCGGCGTTTTTCCCAAGGCCCCTCTGGAGAAGCCGCCCAAAATTATCTAAACTTTGGCCTCTTGGCGCCTGAGCTTTTGCGCCCGGTATGGAGGGCTCCGAATGGTGAAAAGAATTTCCACCCGACTCGAAACACACGGCCATGAGCGGATCGACGATTACTACTGGTTAAGAGAGCGTGACAATCCGGAGGTCCTTGCCTATCTCAGGGCGGAGAATGAGCGAGCGGAGAAGTCGATGGCGCTTACCCAGCCGTCGGAGCAGCAGCTTTTCGACGAGATCAAGGCCAGGTTCAAGCAGACGGACATGTCGGTGCCGTATCGCAGAGACGGTTACCACTACTACACCCGCTATGAAGAGGGCAGGGAGTATCCGATCTTCGCGCGCAAACAAGGCGCTTTGGATCGGCCGGAAGAGATCATGCTCGATGCCAACTTGTTGGCGGCGGGGCAGGAGTTCTTCGCCATCGGCGGGTGGGCGGTGAGTGCGGAACGAAACCTGCTGGCCTATACCGTGGATACGCAGGGACGGCAGATCTATACAACTTATTTCAAGAACCTCGCGACGGGTGAAATGCTCGCGGATGTGATACCCGAAGTGAGCGAAAATCTTGCCTGGGCGAACGATAACCGGACACTTTTCTATGCCAAACAGGATCCGACGACGTTACGCGCCTACCAGATTTATCGCCACGTACTCGGGAACGATCCGGCACGGGACGAAATCGTTTTTGAGGAAACTGATGAGACGTTTGCGGCCTACGTTTTCAAGACCAAGTCGAAGAAGTATCTGTTGATCGTCTCGACGCATACCTTGAGTCAAGAATATTGGTATCTAGAGGCGGACAATCCGACTGGAGCTTTTCGCGTTTTTTGGCCTCGGGAGCGGGATCACGAATACCACATGGACCACTTCGAGGATCGGTTCCTTATTCGTACTAACGATCAAGCAAAGAACTTTCGTCTCATGGTGACGGCCGTCGATAAACCTCAGAAGCAGCATTGGCGGGAAGTAATTCCCCATCGGGAAGACGTCTTCCTCGGCGACTTCGAAATCTTCAAAGATCACTTTGTCCTCGAAGAGCGGAAACGTGGTTTGGTTGAACTTCGAGTCGTGCCTTGGGCGGGCGACGGTGAGCACTACCTGGCGTTCCAGGAACCGGCGTACCGCGTGAATCTTGGGACGAATCTCGAATTCGACACGACGACTTTACGTTTCGACTACACCTCCATGAGGACGCCGCTATCGGTTTACGACTACGACATGGTAACGCGAGCGAAGACACTGCTGAAGCAGGAAGAAGTTCTCGGCGGCTTCCATTTGGCTAATTACGTGACCGAACGTCTCTACGCTCCGGCGGCGGATGGAACGGAGATTCCAGTGTCGATTGTCTATCGCAAGGGCATCGAGAGGGATGGGCAAAATCCGCTGTTGCTTTATGGTTACGGCGCTTATGGTCTCAGTATCGACCCGGCGTTTGCTTCGCCACGTCTGAGCTTGATCGACCGCGGCTTCGTGTACGCCATCGCGCACGTCCGCGGCGGCCAAGAGCTTGGGCGCCAGTGGTATGAAGACGGCAGGCTTTTGCAGAAGAAAAACACCTTCGAGGACTTCATCGCCTGCGCGGAGTACTTGATTCGCGAAAAATTTACCAATCCCGGCAAGTTGTTTGCCATGGGACGAAGCGCCGGCGGTTTGCTCATGGGGGCGATTGCAAACATGCGACCCGATTTGTTCAAGGGGGTGGTGGCCGAGGTGCCCTTCGTTGACGTGATCACGACCATGCTTGATCCATCGATTCCTCTCACAACCGGAGAGTATGACGAATGGGGAGACCCGAGTCAGAAAGAGT
>Ga0105347_1000967_pt1 | contig 12865 bp, 15 predicted proteins | sample EasRivMeERMLT890_FD_89677 | JGI IMG/M metagenome (GOLD analysis project Ga0105347, IMG submission 89677) | Soil microbial communities from meander-bound floodplain in the East River, Colorado, USA - East River MetaG ERMLT890 | ecosystem: Environmental > Terrestrial > Soil > Floodplain | place... | reverse complement strand
TTCCGTCGCTGGTCCGCCATCACCGCTGAAGCCCGGCGTTCCCGTGCCCGCGACTATGGTCAGCCTTCCGTCGGACTGGACATAAAGAACTCTGTTCAGTGAGAGGCTGGCGACGTACACGCCCCCTTGGCCGTCAGCCACGACCGCGTATGGAGCATCCAGAGCCTGCGTAATGGCTTGTGCCCCTGCAACCGGCGCGGCGGGACCGGCGTACGTGGAGATCGTGTATGACTGCGCAAACGCGTTCCACGCGCACAGACAGACGATCGCGATGGTCGATAACAGATTCCGCATTCGCCGCAATTATAGGTTGAGTGTAGGTAAAGGCAGTCAAAAACTAACGTACTTTACGCTGTAGCAGTACCTTGAAGCGCTCGCCCATGCGATCGGGCACGATGAGGTTTTTCATGCGGAGGAGCTTTTGCATGGACTGGGCGTCGCCGGCGTAAGCAAGCTGTTGCATCTCGTCGAGGATGCCCAACTCGATCAGGAAATCCTTCTGCGAGAGGAATCGGATGTCATCCAGCCCATATGGTTTTCCTTCGTCAATCAAATCGGAAAAATTCACGTGTGCCGTGAGGTCCTGCTCGCCGATGTGGATGTACGGATCCTCATGAACCTGATGGCGCCAATAGCACATCAACGTGCCGCGAGGCTGCGCATAGAACTCATCGCGTAGATAGCCATAGTCTATGGCGAGGTGATACCCACTTTGGACCGCTTGGGCAATCCGGCGGATCCACGTTCGTGCCTCGAAATTAATGTCGGCGACCTGACCTTCCTTCAAGGAATGATTCAATTGAACGTCGCTATCGCACTCGATCTCTTGCAGGTTTTCGTTGACGAAGATTTCCTTGATACTGCCCTGCCGTCCAACGAAACGACGGACCGGAAGGGCATCGAAAAACTCATTCGAGAAGATGCATCCCGTTAAGCCGTCCGGCAGTTCGCTTATCCAGTCGACACTGAAGTCGCTCAGCAACGACTGCTGGCGCTCGCGCATTGCCGGACTGCGTTCGAGGATCAGATACGGAAATTGACTGTGTGTCAGGATGTCGCGAGCAAGCAAACCTTTACCCGCTCCGAGTTCGACAATCGTGAACTTTTCAAAACCGTCAGCTAACTCTTCAAAGTAACGTGAAAGGAGTTTGCCAAAGATGGGGTCTAGGTCGGAAGAGGTGTAGAAGTCACCTTCCGTTCCAATTCGAGAGCTTTGTGACGTGTAGTAACCGAAGGTGGGGTGGTAAAGAACCTCCTCCATGTAATCGCGAAATGAAAGAGGACCTTCGGTACGAATGCGGATCTTAAGGTGATCTTCAAGCCCCGACACAAATCCGCAATTCGCAATTCGAAATTCGCAATTTCCCTAGATCTTCATGCCGATGCGTTCCATCTCTTCCTTGGCGGCCTGAGAGATGCTCATATCGTTCTTAACGTCGTCGTAGCGGCTGTCGACAGGCTTCTTGGCGATGGTCATGCGGTCAATCTTGTCTTGCAGGCGCATCAGACCATAGAGCAAAGCTTCCGGACGCGGCGGGCAGCCGGGAACGTAAACGTCAACCGGGATCACATGATCGACGCCTTGCAGCACCGAATAGGTGTCGAACGGACCGCCGACATTGGAGCAGGCGCCCATCGAAATAACCCACTTGGGATCCGGCATCTGGTCATAAACTCGACGAACGATCGGCGCCATCTTCAACGTCACGGTTCCCGCGACGATGATGAGATCCGATTGGCGCGGACTCGGACGGAAGATCCCGGCGCCGAATCGATCCATGTCGAATCGTGACGCGCCGGTGGCCATCATTTCGATGGCGCAACAGGCAAGACCGAAGGTCATCGGCCAGAGCGCAGATTTCCGGGCCCAGTTGAAAAGGAAATCAACCGTCGTCGTAATGATGTTTTTTTCGAATCGATTCTCAATCCAAGCCGGCACTTTTCAATCTCCTAAGCCCAGTTTAGCGCGCCCTTCTTGATAATCCAAACGTACCCAACGATCAGGATGCCGAGGAACACCACCATCTCAATGAAGCCAAACAGGGCAAGTTGCTTGTAGATGATGGCCCAGGGAAACAGGAAAATCGTTTCGACGTCGAAGATTACAAACAGGATAGCGACGACGTAATAGCGGATCGCATAACGCTGCCGCGCATCCGAATCCGGATCGACGCCGCATTCGTAAGGTGAAAGCTTTCCTTCACCGCCCGTCGAGGGCCGGATGAGTTTCGCGATGAAAAGCGTCACGATTGGAAAAAGGAACGCGATAGCGATGAACAAGAATATTGGAAGGTAACTGGGAAGTACGGAGGGATTCATCTGAATGGTTTACTCTCCACATCCAAGAGACGCTTGTCTCAACGTATCAACCGCATGGCCGAGAATCGGACGTACGGCGCCCAGACATTCTCTCACACCTTTGACGCTTCCGGGCAAGTTGATGATCAGCGTTTTCCCCCGGATTCCGACAACGGCGCGGGAAAGCGCCGCCCTCGGCGTGACCTTTAAACTCTCCAAACGCATGAGTTCGGCGATGCCCGGTACCTGTTTGTCGATCACCGCCAGCGTCGCTTCGGGCGTGACGTCGCGGGGTGACAAACCGGTCCCGCCGCTGGTCACGACCAACTGGATGCCCTCCTCGGAAGCGCGGATCAGCCGCGACTCTATAGCTTCCAGGTCGTCCGGCAAAATGTCGACCGCGCGGACGACAAAGCCGGCCTCTTCCAGGATTCGCCGGGCCTCCGGCCCGGACAGGTCCTCTCGTTTACCCGCCGCTGCGGAATCGGAGATTGTGATAACCAGCGCGTCACCTAGTGCCATATTCCCGAATTACCTTTTCCAGTTTCCGCTTTTGCCGCCGGACTTCTCAAGCAGCCGAACCGGACCGATAGAGATCCCTTTTTCAACGGCCTTACACATATCGTACAACGTCAGCGCCGCGACCGACGCGGCGGTAAGCGCTTCCATCTCGACGCCGGTCTCCCCTTTGGTCCGCGCAGTGGTTTCAATTCGGGCGCCTGAGGAGGTGACTTCGATGGAAACGTCGAGATGCGTTAACGACAGAGGATGGCACAGCGGAATCAACTCGGATGTCCTCTTCCCCGCCTGGATCCCGGCAATTCGCGCAACTTCAATGGCGTTTCCTTTCGGTAGACCACTCTCACGCAGTAGCTTAACCGTCGAGGCCGACATCGAAACCAAGGCCTCGGCGCGAGCGACTCGAATCGTTTCGTCCTTCGACGTGACATCTACCATTCTCGCCCGACCCTGGCGGTCGACATGCGTCAATTCATTTTTTCGTGATGCCACCTTTACTCCATCAAAAGGAATTGCGCCGATTCACCCGCCTGCAGCGTGCCGTCGCGGCGCGGAATCACAATAAGCGCGTTCGCCCTCGACAAGCCCACCAGATCCGACGATCCCTTCCATGGCGCAGTCGAAATGCGGTACCCGCCTGCTTCAAATCGTACGGACGCCGGAACCAGAGCCGCCCGTTCAGGATCACATTTGGCCGGAGCCTCCAGAGTTGCTTCAAATAGCGCAGGCTTTGTGTCGCTTGCTTTAAGCAATGAAAGGATCACCGGCCGAACAAACATGTGGAAGGCCACTATGGTCGACACCGGATTCCCGGGTAAACCGAAGACAAAAGTTCCAGGCACAGAGCTGCGAAATCCAAACACTGTCGGCTTACCAGGTTTCATCGCAATTTTGTCGAAGAACACTTCCACACCAAATTCGGCAAACACGTTCTCGACAAGATCGTACTTACCCATCGAGACTCCACCCGATACCAGCAGAATGTCCGATTCCAATCCTCGCCCGATCTTTTCCCGCAGATCATCCAGATTATCCCTGGCAATTCCGATCAGGACGGGATCTGCGCCGGCCATCGCGCATTGAACGAGAAGCGTGTAGCTGTTGCTGTTGCGAATCTGACCGGACGCCGGCTGGTCTGCGACCTCAACCAATTCGTCGCCCGTCGCGACGATCGCCACTCGAGGGCGCTTCGAGACCATGACTGTCGATTTGCCGGTGCTGGCCAGCACACCGATATCGGCGAGCCGCAGCTTCCTTCCCGGTTCGAGCAGATGATCGCCCTTGTGCGCCTCGGCACCCTGACGCAACAAGCCTTCGTTCGAACGCGGCGATCGATGAATGTTTACGGAATTGGCATCCGGTCGATCGCTGTGCTCCACCATGACAACAGCGTCGGCGCCAGCCGGCAGGGGCGCTCCCGTCATGATCTCGCAGCATTCGCCCGGACCGACAGTAACATCCGCTCCCAGACCTGCTCTGGATTCACCAATAACTCGCAAAGCCTTTGGCACGTTTCGAAGATCCTCGGATCGAACGGCAAACCCGTCGCGTATGGCCTTGTCGAATGGCGGCGAGTCTGCGTCGGACAGGATCGTTTCCCGAAGTACCCGTGACGACGCTTCCGGCAATGGTACTGCTTCAGCGATCGTCCAATCCGGACGAGTTTGCTTTGCCGCCACGGACATGACGATCTCCAGTCCGTGTTCAATCGAAATCATTGATCGAACAGTTCTCCAGTCTCGGAGACATGAAAGACGATGTCATGCTTGTAGAAGCGGAGATCGACAGGGATGAAGTAGTCCAGTTGAATTGTGAACGAAGGTCCGCGGCGCGTGATGAGAATATCCTTTGGGCCTACGTTTATTCCCAGTTCCCTGGACTTTTCGACGATCTTCGCGCGAATCATATCCGTAGTTCTACGGGACGCAACCGCGAATTTCACTTCCTGTTTGATGTAATCGTTGAACTGAAACGCATTGAAGTAGGCGGGAATAATTTGTGACCCGACAAACAGCACGAGGATCAACAAAAGCAGCATGATCAACTGCTTCGCGTTGAGGCCAAACATGGTGCGGAATTATAGCACAGCGTGTTAGAGTCGATTTTTCGGCATCAGGAGATCTTATGAACCGTATTGACATGCCGCTTAAGGATCTCGACCCAGAAATCTATTCCGCAATTCAGAACGAAACCCGCCGACAGGCCAATGGTCTTGAACTCATCGCTTCGGAAAACTTCACGTATGAAGCCGTCCTCGAAGCTGCCGGCTCGGTCTTTACCAACAAATACGCTGAGGGCTATCCAGGAAAGCGATATTACGGCGGCTGCGAATTCGCGGACGTTGCGGAAAGCATTGCGATCGAACGCGCCAAAAAGCTATTTGGCGCCGAGCACGTCAATGTTCAACCCCATTCCGGCAGTCAGGCGAATATGGCCGTCTATTTAACGGTGCTCAAGCCGGGCGACACCGTCCTTGGAATGAACCTTTCGCATGGCGGGCACCTCACCCACGGTCATCCCAAGAATTTCTCGGGCAAGTACTACAAAATCGTGCCTTACGGCGTTCGCAGGGACACTGAACAGATCGATTATGAAGAATTGGCAAACCTCGCTCGCGAACACAAACCGAGGCTGATCATCGCCGGCGCCAGCGCGTACCCCCGCATCATCGACTTTGCCAGAATCTCAAAAGTGGCTAAAGAGAACGGCTCGGTCTTCATGGTCGATATCGCCCACATCGCGGGACTCGTTGCAACCGGCGAACATCCGTCACCCGTTCCTCATGCAGACTTCGTGACCAGTACTACGCACAAAACTCTTCGCGGACCGCGCAGCGGCATGATTATGTGTCGCGACCAGTACGCTAAGGAACTAAATGAAGCCGTTTTTCCCGAAATGCAGGGCGGGCCACTCGTTCACATCGTGGCGGCGAAGGCGATCTGTTTCAAAGAGGCGGCGACAGACGAGTTCAAGATTTATATCCGACAGGTTGTCCGTAATGCCAAAGCGATGGCTGCCCGAATTGCGCAGCGCGGATTCCGCGTTGTATCCGGAGGCACGGACAATCATCTGATGCTCGTCGATGTTTTCTCAAAAGGGATTAACGGCCGGCAGGCTGAACAGGCTCTCGATCGCGCCGGCATCACGGTAAGCCGCAGCACGCTGCCGTTCGACACCAATCCGCCGTTGCGACCGAGCGGCGTCCGCATCGGTACGCCCTCGTTGACGACGCGAGGAATGAAAGAAACGGAAATGGAAACCATCGGCGATTGGATCGCTGACGTACTCGAAAATTCCAGCGATGAAAACGTGCACCGCAGAGTCAAAAAAGAAGTGGAAGCGCTTTGCGAACGGTTCCCGCTTTATCCACAAAGACGGAAATAACCTCAAGAGGCACAAGTTAAAACGCAAAAGGCACAAGGAACCAATTCGGGCCTGGCACTTGTTCTATCAGCTTTACGTGCCTGACCCCGAATTGCCCTTGTGCCTTTAGTGGTTAATCGCAACTACTGTTGCGGTTTGGAACTGCCTAGCCGCTTGTCTTACTCGTACACCAGTTTCACTGGGGATAGCTCGGAAGAATGACCGAGATCACCTCCTCACGAGGGCGCAATTCATTTAGCTTTACAGCTGGTCCGGATTCTTGCTGGTCAGTCAACTCGTTTGAAGTCCCTTTGGTCTTAACTTCGACGTCCACCAAAAAACTGAATCAGGACAAATGTCCCCCCACTCTTATAGATAGGGCTTCTAAAACTGGGTTTGGGACGGAGTGGTACCAGTCTTTCAGCAACAGTTCTTGGCTTTTGCCTTCGCAGACAATTGGCCAAGCTCAGATGGCTCAATGGTACGGCTTTGGGAATTGAACCAGACGTGTTGGTATCGGTCGGAGGCAACAATGTCAAACATGCTCTCGGGAAACCTAGTTTTTTGCCCAAGATGTGCGAAGCACGTATCGCTTTTGAGGATTAGCAAAGCGGCGAGGATCGCCGACGTTAAGCCTCGTTCCATATACAGGTACATTGAAGATGGATCTGTCTATAGTCTGAAAATAGCGGGTAAGACGCTGCGCGTCTGCGCGGAATGCCTTCTGGGTGTCAATCTTTTGGACGGCAAGTAGAGCATATCTTCATAAGCAGACGCTATCCGCGCTGAAAGGATTTGTCCGTCGTGTTCAGATCTTAAAACTGGTAGACACTGCCAGTTTGTCCCAGAAGTTCCAGTATTTCCTAAGGCATGCGCCTGCTCATATAGTTAGGCATAAAGGGATGGGAATGGAGGTGTGCGTGTGCGTGCTAAACATTCCCGAAGAAAGGCTGCTGCAAAAACTACTCTAGCATCGGAGATCCAAAGAACAATCATCATGGAGTCATTCGACTATTACCCCGCACTTAGTCGACTCTATTCTCACGTCAAGGATAAGCCGAATGCATCGCTGTCTCTCGAGGATGCGGCGTCCATCGCAGGTATGGAGCGCACGCACTTTTGCAAGTTCTTTCGTTCGAAAACCGGCGTGACATTCAAACACTGGTTCGATTACATGCGAATTCAATTCGCGATTTCATTGTTCCAACGGTCCGACGAGTCAGTCACTGAAGTGGCATCCAAGTCCGGATTCGATGAACTGGCAACGTTTGAACGAACCTTCAGAAGAGTTAGGGGGATGAATCCAAAAAAGTTCAAGGAGCAACACTGTAGGCCAGAAATGATTACTCCCAAGGTCCGCGAAAAACCGCTGTAGGCCCGATTCAACGGCCGTATGCAGCTGCTGCACAAGCGTACATTGGTCTGCTCTCACACTCGTTGCTGTCTAAGATGAATCGGTAATTTTCTTCGACGAGAGTCGCGATAGTTCCATTTTGATCGGTTTGAGCCGATTTGGTGGCAATTGTAAGTCGTTAACCTTTGCGAAGGTCTTGCACTGAGGTGACGATACCGCGACTGATCAGAACTCCTTAAATCTTAGAGAACCTACTCTCAACTAGATTGAGCCACGACGCAGGAGTTTATGCTGCACCTCTTCACCTTTGAGTTGGATCGAAGGAAAATCGCCACACGCAGTGTTTTGTGGCCTGGTGCTCGGCATTGAATGCGCAACCGGCGAAGTCCACAGTCGCAAACGGCACGCGTCCGATGAGTTCGTCGCATTTCGGGCTCAGCTCGTCGCTGGCCAAACCTCGGAGACGCCAAATTCGTATAATTGCGGACAATCTGTCGGCACACAAAACCGAGCGGGTACGTCAGTTTTTGACCAACCGCAAGGGCGTTCACATTTCGCTATGGCCGACCTACTTCGTTTGGCCAAACCAAGTCGAGATCTGGTTCTCCAATGAACGTCACGTGATCGCACACGATATCTTCACGTGGAAGCAAAATCTGAGTCGAAAACTCATGCGATATGTTACGGATCACAGCCCAAAGATCCCGAAACCTGCAAGTTCGTCCTGGAACTATACTGGCGGCAGAAATTATTTCCAGCTACCGCTTCAGCTGTTACAGGCGCTGGTGGTGGGGAACCCTTCACGGAATGTTCAATAATTCCTTGTGTCAGCGGCTTAAGGGCTCTTTTGCTCCTTTGCCAACATCTGTCCAACAGAACTCAAGGACCGCCAATACCATCCCAACCAACGCTTAGAATTCGCGGTTGACTGTGGGTATATTTCCGAACGGATTACCATAGGTACCAAGTCGCCAGCCGTACCAACGGCTTGCGAGTGTGCTTGTCTCTGCGGGGCAGAGTATGTCCTGAAATGATACAGGCTATCAACTGGTTGGTCGTCGGCCGTTAGTTTGCAAAAAACGGAAACGTCGAAAACGAATGTGTTCATCGTGGAGTTGCTGAGAATCAGCATTTTGGGGGACACATAGCGCGACGATCTCCTAAGGCAGTCGGCCCGACGGCCATCGGTGTAGGATGCAGAACCAGATGCTTTGAATCCACCTTCGTTCGAGCCTGATCCGGCCGTTGGGAGGATATAGCTTGGTGTTGTGGTGAGGCTATGTGCGGGGCATCGCCTAAACATGGACGGCAGTTGCTTGTTATGTTAGTTTCCCTTCCAAACAAATCTGCGTTCCTAGACCCACTACACCTGTGGAACACGCTTTGCGCGGACGGAATCTAACAAGAGAAACCATCAAAGTGTAAGGAGCGAGTTTATGAGTAGACGAAATCAATTGATCGCATTAGTTTCGATGCTGGTCCTTAAATGTGTCATTTCAGTGGTGGTGCTGGTCTTTCCGAGGATAGCGGCCGCCGAAGCATCAGGCTGTGGTGACCCAATCTGGCAGACCGATGATCAACAAGAGTGCGACGAGTATTGCACGCCACTTAACTATGACTATGGAGAGATTCAGAGCGGGTGGTGCGTTTGTTGCTCGATTTAGACAATTAGTGAACCGGATTACCGCTGGTCGCGGGCCCCGAACGACAGCCAGCGGTTCTCCCATTGGGAATCTTAGGAACTCCTTTAAGGAAAGGAGCGCATGAAAATCCTCAAGACTCTGCTGTACTCGGTTGTCCTGCCGATTTGTATTGGCGTGGGCATCCAAATCGAGATATTGGCGCGACCGCAAACATCTAGTGCGCCTTTGGCCTTCGAAGTAGCGCTGCTCAAACGTTCTCAGCCGAATTCCGGTGGTATTTCTGCAAGCGCGTGTCATGGCGTGAACGTTCCTCGTCCGGGCTCATCGGTCCCACTGGGCCGATGCCGTTTTATAAGCGTGAACCTCAGGGACCTGGTTCTGCAAGCCTATCCATCGCCTTATATTGGACTTGTGCCGAAGGATCAATTAGTCAACGGTGGACCGGACTGGATAGATTCGACATTGTTCGATGGCGAGGCGAAAGCGGCAGATCCCCCAACGGTCACTCTTGAGCAGCTCCGAGAGATGCTTCAGACATTGTTAAAAGAGAGATTCAAGCTGTCTTTTCACCGAGAAACCAAAGACATTTCGGGATTCTTACTGGTGGTGGTTAAGCAACCTTCTGCGGCGCCAAATACATTAAGCCCCGGCGTCAAGCCCTTTCCTCTAAGACGCGGAACTCTTCGCCAGTTGACGTCGATGCTAACCGTTAAGATGAAATCTATGGTTCTGGATAAGACGGATCTTCAAGGCACATACGACTTCTCAGCACTGCCCAGCATAGAAGATGATACGGACGGATCGTTCTTTACTGCTTTGCACGAGCAGCTTGGACTGAAATTGGTAGCTCAAAAGATACCGGTCGAACTTGTAGTGATCGATCATGCCGAACGGCCTTCGGAAGAGAATCCAATGCGCTCGTTGGCCGCGGGGCTGCAGGGCGCGAGATTCAATAGCGCGCGGTCCTCCACCATGCAGTAGGAGTGTAGTTTGTAAAATGGCCGAGGTATAGGACTTATGGGCGAACGTACAATTGTGCGTTTAATGGTTCTGCTTTTGATAGCGGTGCTAATTGATATAAGCGTACAGGCTGTCAGCTTCTATCAGAGTTATTCCCGGAATAACCGGCGTGTTGTCCGTGCTGCCGCCGATGGGTCAACAATCAACCTTTCGAGCCATGTCATCAAAGGTGATCCAAACCAGCGAAGAATCGTTGTCGAGTTTTCGGATTATGAATGTCCATTTTGTACTAAGCACGCTACTGGCGTGTACAGGAACATCCACGATACCTTCATCGCAACCGGTAAATTGCGTTATGCATTTGTGAACAATCCGCTTCCGATTCATCGGGATGCCAGACTGCTAGCGAGCGCTGCCATCTGTGCTGGACAACAAAACCTTTTTTGGGAAATGCACGATGCAATCTTTAAGAAGGAGCCTAGAACAAGAACTGACATCGTTGCGTTGGGAATAGACTTAAATCTTGGAGAAAAACGATTTAAGGATTGCTTAACCAACTCAAGAACGACAGATCAAATCGAGGAAGATATAGCTCAGGCCAAGAGCTTGGGATTGAGCATGACTCCCTCGTTTGCCCTCGGGACAATCGACCTCGCCGGGCAAGTGCGGGTTCAACAGGTCATAACAGGAGCACAGCCTATCCAGTTATTCACCAAGATGATCGAACAAATCACGATCTTACCGTAACACTCATTCACGTCTTGTCATGCCGACTAGTGTCGGGAAGGCAGCCGCACATGCAAATTGGGAACCAACTATTGCCGCAGCCTAATGTTCCAATTAGTTGATGACGATCCAGCGGGTGCTAGTTTTTGAATTAGAGTGGCAATCCTACAGGAAGGAAAGTAGCAAGTAACAGGGTTGTAAGGATGACGGACTTAAGACAAGGCCGAAGAACACTCTGGGCGATAATAAGCCGGGTACTGAGTATCGTTCCTTTCATTCTCGCTTCATTCGGGCGCGCATTTTCAGGTGCGAAGTGTCGTTGGGCATTGCCTCTCATTTTTGACCCAAGACCTAACGACGTTTTCATCGTGTCTTATCCGAAAGCCGGCACCAGCGTATTGCAGATGATGCTATACCAAATGACGGGTGACGGTTCAATGGATATACGCCACATCGATGCAGTCGCCCCCTGGTTCGAACTAACGCTATTGCGGGACCACCGTGTTCTTGACAGACTGCCTTCTCCGAGGATATTTAAGACTCACCTCACAATCGCAAGGCTCCCGCAAACTGCAAAGTGCATTTATTTGATTCGAAATCCGAAAGACTCTTGCGTTTCTTATTATCACCACTTGACTGCCGCCGGCGGATTCGATGTTACCTACAAGACGTTCGTTCACCAATTTGTTCGAGGGCAACTTCCTTGGGGATCCTGGTTTAAGCACTTTGAAAGCTGTATCAAATACTCTAATGAGAGTCGCATTTTAGTATTGCACTACGAGGATCTGGTAGGGAACCTTACGGCCGTTGTGAGAAAGGTCGCCCACTTCTGCGGAACTAGCCTTGACGATCAGAAGCTTGAGCGGACCGTCGAGCGTTGTGGGATTGAATTCATGCGAAGACACAATGATAAGTTTGACCCAAGATTCGCCAACATACCACGAAACACCAGCAAGTTCATTCGATCGGGAAAGCCTGGAGACTGGCTCAACGAGTTATCACCAACCCTTTCTAATCAGCTTGATGATTACTTAAGAAAGACCATAAATAAGATTCCTCTGAAGTACTCAGCTCACATGGACCGTCTTACAACATCTGGGAATATCATCGGCATGATTGACATTCCTCTTTCCTCGAACAGCGGTCATAGGCTACTCACAGAGAGTGTCCGGGAAAAAGCGCCTCATGGACTACTTATGATGGGCGGGGAGGATGGTCTCAAGTTGGGGCAAAGTGTGCGGATGCGGCTACGGTTGGCCGAAAAGGAGTCAATAGTCATCGCTGATGCGGTGGTGACGTGGATCGGAAAACGTAGCGAAGCTGAGGCCGTAGTGTTCAGGTTCAGTCATATCGATGTTGCGGATTCGAAAACACTGGCGAATTTTTGTGAGGGCGCAGGCCAATCACTGTGCGAAAGTCATCCCAAACTACTGCGATCAATGGCAAATGACACTCTTTAAGAAAACAACACGCAGAATCTGGATCGGCGGCGACGTGGTTATCCATTGTCACTTCACAGGGGAGGGAAGGACCGTTTTGATGATCCCAAGTCTCGGTCGAGACGCGGATGAACTCGACACGTTGTCCGAAGTTCTGGCCGAAGCAGGGTTCAGCGCCGTCGCTGTCAGTCCCCGAGGCACTGGAGAAAGTGTTGGACCGCTCCAAGGATTGACACTCCACAGCTTTGCCACCGATATTGCCAGCGTCATCACAAACTTAAATACGGGCCCCGTGCATCTCCTTGGCCGCTCATTCGGAAATAGGATCGCGCGTTGTCTGGCAGCAGATCGCCCAGATCTTGTTCGCAGTCTTGTCCTTCTTGCCGCTGGAGGGAAGTTCAGAACAGGGCATAACAACGTCCCTATTTTCCGTCGGGACTGGATTCCCCCGTTTCTAATGCGAAATGCAGGGAATCTAACTCACCGACAGTCTGCGGCGCAACTCGAAGCAGATAGGGCGACGCCGCTCGAAGATTGGTGGACTGGTGGGCTCGCGCCAATGC
>Ga0105347_1000966_pt1 | contig 12868 bp, 10 predicted proteins | sample EasRivMeERMLT890_FD_89677 | JGI IMG/M metagenome (GOLD analysis project Ga0105347, IMG submission 89677) | Soil microbial communities from meander-bound floodplain in the East River, Colorado, USA - East River MetaG ERMLT890 | ecosystem: Environmental > Terrestrial > Soil > Floodplain | place... | reverse complement strand
TCTCCATTCAGACATACCCGCTTTCGATTCCACCGAACTGAGAGAACTCAAGCAGAAACTGGTCGATGGCTGTCATATTCTCGATCGGGAAGGCATCACCGACGGCTTCGGTCACGTGAGCGTGCGCATTCCCGAAGCCGAAGCTTTGCTCACCCTCGCCGGCGTAAGTCCTGGCTGTGCGACGCCTGATCGGCTCGTCATGCTCGACTTCGACGGTCGTTATCTGGGTGGAGAAAAATCGCCGCCCTACGAGTGGCCGATTCACGCCTGTATCATGCGCGCTCGTCCGGACGTGATCAGTGTTTGCCATACCCACTCAAAGTGGAGTTCGCTTTTCAGCGTCTTGAAGGGCGGTCTTCGCCCCGTCCACATGTACGCGAAATTTCTTCCCACCGAAGGCCCGCCCGTCTACCCGGCATCCGGTCTCATCGGTACCGCCGAACGCGGCGAAGCGCTTGTCAACGCCCTGAAGGACAGCGCGGCGGTGTTGATGCGGGCGCACGGCGACGCGGTGGTCGGTGCCAGCCTCGAGCAAGCGATCCTGCGGACTATTCAACTTGCTTTCCTTGGCGAGCTTGCGCATATGGCCATCGCCCACGGCGAGCCGCTTTACATGACCGAAGAGGAATTGGCGACTTTCTCCGCCGACCAGGCTTTTCCAGCGCGCCCGTGGGAATACTACTTGAGCCGAGCGCGGGAGCGCCGTTCGGCTTGACAGGATGATAACTGACTAATAGCTTCGCAAAGCTAGACGCGCGGCTCGTTGTCCTGATTCTTGGACGATGATGGGTTTCGTTAACGCTCAACCAATCCTATAACGCTATAGCTCGTGGAAACTCCTACCGAGTTAGCCGTTCGAGCAAAATATCCTCAACGTTTCGCCTCCCATCGATCACAGTCATCACAAAAACACTCGGACCTACGATCCGATAGATGATCCGCCACGGCGGGCACAAAATCTCATGATACAGGCGCAGGCCGATCTCCGCGAGTTCAGGAACGATCCTTCCTCTCTCGGGCATCCTTTCTAAAGTCGCCGCTCTCTTCCGTGTTTTTTGAGAACCTGAAGGGCGTTAGGGATATTGTCGCGGGCAATAAACTCTACGATCGACTCAAGATCCTGGCCCGCCGGATGAGTCCATTGAACTTTATATTCTCGTCTTTTTGGCACGCGCGGTTTTCCGTCTCAAGAGCCGGTTGGTGAGACTCTGGAACAACTCGTCTTGCTCGTAGGTCTTTCCTGAGCGGACGGCTTCCTCGCCTTGCACGAGGAGCTTCATCAGTCCGACGGCTACCTTCGTTCGCTCATAGCTTTCCGGGTCTTGCATAACAGCCCTGGCTTCGACGTTCTGAGTTATGACTACGGGCCGGTGGGTCTTGTTGAGTTGAGCCAGAAGATCGGCGGCCTTTGACTTAAGGTACGTAACCGGGCGAATGTCTTCACGCATCTTCATATTCAACCTCTCAGTCCGAATAAAGTACTTTACAAGGCCCAGTCCAATCAAGGTCGAGCTTTTGAAACCTCAGCGCGCAGCCTTGACAGCCCGCGGGTCGGCGAATAGATTGCCACACAACTAGTTTCTCATGTGAAGGAGTCTTCATGGCAGCAGATCGAGCGAACATTCCCGCGTTTGATTCATCCGAGCTAAAAGACCTGAAAGAAAAACTTATCACCGCCTGTCACATTCTCGATCACGAGGGCGTGACCGACGGTTACGGCCATATCAGCGTGCGCGTGCCCGGCGCGGATGCGTTTATTACCATCGCCAACGTAAGCCCGGGATACGTCACTCTGGACCGTCTCATTATGCAGGACTTCGACGGCAACCATCTTGGCGGTGCGAAGACGCCGCCCAACGAGTGGCCGATTCATGCGTGCATTCTCAAGGCGCGAGCCGATGTGGAAAGCGTCGCCCACACGCATTCCAAGTGGAGCACCATTTTCAGCGTCTTGCCCATCAAGCTCAAGCCCATGCACCACTATGGCAAATTTCTCTCCGCCGACGGTCCGCCGGTATATCAAGGGGTCGGGCTGGTGCGCACGGTAGCTCGAGGTAATGAGCTGGCCAAGTCCCTGGGCGACGGTCCGGCGGTGTTGATGCGCGCCCATGGCGACGCGGTGGTGGGAGCCAGTATCGAGCAGGTCATCGAGCGCACGACCCGTTTGGCCATGCTCGGAGAATGGAACCATTTGGCCTTGCTTCACGGCGAGCCCAAATATCTGACCGCCGAGGAGCTGACGGTTTACAACGAGGATCAGCGTTTCCCGATGCGCGGCTGGGAATATTTCGTCAGCCGGCTCAAAGACCAGCGGTAGTTTTCGAGTGTCAAGTTGGCATTTCCTGCAAATCATCAGCGCGCAGTTACTCTCCGCGAGCTTGCCAAGGAGGTGGGAGTCAGCCCATCGACGGTTTCACGAGTGCTGAACCGAGACCCGAACGTCCGCGTCTCAGAAACAAGCCGCAGCCGGATACTTGATCTCGCGGCTGCCACAGGTTATCGCCCGAATCGTCTCGCGCGCTCTCTAAAACTGCAACGGACAAACGTGATCGGAATGTTGATCCCGGATATTACTAACCCGCTTTTCTCGGCATTGTTCAGAGCGGTGGACGAAGTCGCAGCCGCTGCGGGCTACCACGTTATTCTATGCAATACCGGAGACAGCGTAGATCGCCTTCAACAACATTTAGAGGCGCTCAGCGAGGGACACGTCGATGGATTGCTCCTCGCCACCGCGCATCGAAACGATCCGGTTGTTGAGACGTTGCGGCGCCGGCGTTTGCCTTACATCTTGGTAAGTCGCCGGAACGAAAATAGTGATGAGGCTTGGGTCGTTCCCGACGACCGGCAAGGCGCGCATCTCGCGGTGGAGCATCTGGTCAACTTGGGACATCGACGCATTGCGCACATCGCCGGCTTTATGGAGATTAGTCGCAGCGCCGACCGTCTTCATGGCTATCGGGAAGCGATGGATTCTTGTGGTCTAGATCCGATGGTCTGGTTGACTCCAGCGGCCGGCCTTGATGAAGCGGCAGGCGAGATGGGGTTCATTGAACTCCTGAAGTCCTCCGAGAGACCAACAGCTATTTTCACAGCAAACGACCTCGCTGCTGTGGGAGTTATTGCTCGTGCACGTCGGATAGGCCTTGCGGTGCCTCGAGACCTATCTGTGATCGGCTGTGACGATATTCCAATGAGCAAACACATCGAACCTAGCCTTACGACGATCCGCTATCCGTTTCACGAAGTGGGACGACTATCGACAGAGCATCTGATCCGCCACATCGTAGGACATGCTCCCGCTGATGAACTTCCTCCGCAGATGGCGTTGCCTTTCGAATTAATCGTGCGCGAATCAACTGACGTACCGAGGAATGACAGTATTCCATGATCCTCTTGACACGAAACAGACTGCCGTATTATGGTGAACAAACGTTTGCAGCAAACGATTGTGCAAAATATTCTACCAAGGAGGAACGAGATGATTAGCGAAAATCACGCAAAGGGAAAGATATTCTGGCCCGAAAACCGTCGGATGACGGTAGCCATAACTTTCGACTTTCAAGGTGGAGAGCCCGTTAGGCCTCTTGCCAACGGCAAAATGAACAACGAAGACTACGCCGAAGGCGAATACGGACCGAAGACCGGTATTTGGCGGATTCTCAGAATGTTGGACGAAGTCAAAGTCAAGACAACTTTTTTGACTTGCGGGGGCATCGCTGAAAGGTATCCCGATGCAGTCAAGGCGATCGCGGAACAGGGGCATGAGATCGCCGGCCATGGTTACCATCACGAGATCGCCCGCGATTTGTCCAGAGAGGAAGAAAGAGATGTGACGCGGCGCACCACAGACATGCTGATGAAGCGGACCGGGAAACGTCCGATAGGCTGGCGCACATGTACTCAGAGCGTCAACACGGTAGAGATCCTCATGGAGGAGGGGTATATCTGGAACAGTAATTCGTTTGCCGACGATCTTCCTTTCGTTTGGGAGGACGGGCAATCGCGACTGGTTGAGCTTCCCCGCCAGCCTTTTGGCGACGGCAGGCTCTATGGTCATCAGAACAGAGCCGGCGACCATCCTGATAACGCTTTGACTTTGTGGAAAAGCTTCTTCGACGAGCTCTATCGGGAATCATCGATAGCGCCGACTTTCACCACGTTTCAGCTCCATCCCTATGTTTCCAGCAGACCTGGACGGACCAGTGCCCTCAAAGAAATGATTGAATACATGAAGGGCCATCAAGGCGTTTGGTTCGCAACCGGTATCGAGATCGCGGAGTGGTGGTTGAAGCAAGGATTTTCCGAGCAGCCAGCGCTACTTCGGGCCGCAGCCGGTTCTTAAACGACAGCCATAGACCCCTAAGCACGCGCTGGAGCACGTGGAAGCTGATTAAGACAAAGCCCGCGGCTCCAGCGCAAATCTCGACCACGATCCGAATAGCGGAGAAAAGCATTCCGTTCCATTGGCGCTGGTGCGTCAAGCACGACCGGCGCTATGACTCACGAGAGGGACAATGAGCATAGCTAAACCCACCCGTTTGAGATTGACGGTCCTAGCGCTTCTCTTTAGCTTGAGTTTTCAATCGGTCTTCGCGCAGGAACGATTGAGAATCGCTTGGTCCGGTTCGAGCCCTGCTCACACTCCGATCTGGGTCGTCGAAGAAAAGAACCTGTTAAAGAAATATGGCATCGATGGGGAGATTATCAGCATCACCGCCAGCTCCATCGCCGTGCAGGTGCTCCTAGCTGGAGAAGTTGATGTCATCATCGGTTCCGTAGCGAATCTCACCTCGCGCTTGGCTGGGGCCGACACGGTCATGATCTTGGGCCTCGTCCCCACTTTTGTGGATCATCTGATCACCCATCCTTCCATTACCAAAATCGAGCAGCTTAAAGGGAAGGTAGGAGCGGTCAATCGCGCCGGGACTTCTTCCGAGCTCGGGATCAAGTTAACGCTGAGAAGACTTGGCATTGATCCCGATAAGGAAGTGAAGCTGGTGCCGCGGGGCGGCAATCCCGAACGACTGGCCGCTATCTCCCAGGGAATAGCGCAGTTCACTCACATGCCCGAACCTTTCATTCGCGAGGCCGACAAACTGGGGCTGAGAGACTTTATCGACATCGGCTCGTTGAAGATCCCGTTTCACTGGAACGCATCCATGACCCGTGAAGCAACCATCAAATCGAAACGCCCCCTCATCACCCGCTACGTGCGCGCGATGGTCGAGTCGATTCAATTTATAAAGACCAACAAAGAAGCGACCAAGGCGATCCTGGCAAAAAAACTTCGAACCGATGATCAGGATGGACTCGAAAGAGCCTACCAAGCCTATAGTGTGATTTTTCGCGAAGCGCCTTATCCGTATGTGGAGGGGGTAAAGACATTTATGGACGATCTAGCGGTGACCAATCCCAAAGCCGCGAACGTCGATTTGAGTAAGTACGTGGACATGAGTTTCGTACAAGAACTGGAATCTTCGGGATTTATTAAGCAACTCTACAAGCGATAGATCCCGGCAACGGAACAAATTTAGGAGCGAAAATATGGCCCGCGCAACTTCTGGCAAGCATCTGGTGATCGACGGAGGAACACTAATCGATGGAACCGGATCCCCCCCCTTAGAGCATGGGGTCATCGTGGTCGAAGGCGAGAGAATAAAGTCGATGGGCAAGAAAGGCGAGCTGTCCATTCCGAAAGGCAGCCGCGTCATCAACGCCAAAGGCAAAACGGTCCTACCCGGGTTTATCGACGGTCACGGGCATTATGAAGATTTTGCCGGCGAGATTTACCTCCATCTCGGTGTCACCACTTGCCCCGACATCCAAACGACCCGTGACGACTACTGGTCCATGGCGCAGAGAGACGGCATTCGTCTGGGCAGGATTCGCGGGCCGAGGATATGGTCAGCGGGGAAAGCGGTGGGACAGACCTCCGACACCTCGGCCATGGGCGGCGGTCGTAGGGGCTCGTTCCCGATCAAGAGTCCAGAGGACGGCCGGGAGATGGTGCGGTGGAAGAAAAAGATGGGACTCGATCAGATCAAGATCGGGGAGGCTCTTAGAGGTGAAACGCTGAAGGCGGTTGTCGACGAAGCCCATCGGCTGGGCTTTTCTGCGATTGCCCACAGCATGGATGTGTTTGCTTCTGCCGAGGCCGGAGTCAATGCGGTAGAGCACCATTGGTCGGTCGGGTTGAGCTCGATCGCCGATCCCGAGAAAAGAGCCAAGATAATCGCCGATCGCTGGCAAGGAAGGCTCGATACCGAAGAGATGACTTTTTACTACGAGCCCGACAACTTCGACCGGCTCATCGAGACAATGGTCAAGCACAACGTCACATGGAGCCCTACGATTGGCACGTGGTTTCGGCCGCTCTCGGCCAGTGCCGCTCGCTTCAAACGCCGGGAGTTATCGATTCTAAACAACCCCAAGGCCAGGTATTTGCCCGAAGTCCTGCGCGCCATTACGTTGGGGCCCTACGACAAGTATCGAAAATGGCCGGTTGAGAAACTGGATCGCATCAAGCAAGGGTATGAAAACGTTTTAGAGTTCATGCGCCGCTTCGCTCGGGCTGGTGGGTTGGTCCGCGCCGGCAGCGATCCCAACCACGGCATGCCGGCTTTAGACATTCATGAAGAAGTGACCATGTTTGTCGAAGGCGGTCTGACGCCGATGCAAGCCCTCCAGTCTGCTACCATTAATGTCGCCAAGACCTTTGGCAAGGACCGCGATTTCGGAACTATCGAGCCGGGCAAAATCGCGGATATGATCCTGATCCATGGCAACCCGCTGAAGGACAGCTGGGCGACACAGAATGTGCAGATGGTTATTTCGAGCGGTAAGGTCATAGACCACAACTTCCATGCCGATTACAAAAACCCGATCCCCAGTCCTGAGCCATGGCGAAACATCGCTCGGGAGATCGAAATCACGCCACGCTCCATCCCGCAGCGATCGAAGCCCACCGTTTTGACGGTGAAGGCCACCGCAGGAAGGGTGGCGCGCTGGCACAAAGTTGCTATTGACGGAAATTTGCTGGAGACGCGCTTCATCAGTTCGACGGAGCTGCGAGCAAAAATTCCGCCACAAGCGATCAAAAATGCGGGCACCTATCCGGTGGCCGTGGTGAGTCCACGCGAGTCTGGCGGGCACTCTAATCCGGCCCATCTCATTGTGACGTTTGCGCGTTAAGTACCCACGTCGTCGATCCGGATATTTGTAAGCGCAACCATCCATGGCCGAGAGTCCCGAACTTTTCCCACGGCGGCGAAAAACCGCGCTCCCCGGCGGGTACATGGGTAAGATCCTGCGCGTCGATCTCACGACCGGGTCGTTCAAGGATGAAAACCTTCCTGAGGAGCCGCTGCTAAAAAAGCTAATCGGTGGCCAAGCTCTGGCGACCTATATTCTGCTGCAAGAACTCCCTCTTGATGCCAAACCTTTCGGTCCGGAAAACAAGGTCGTCATGATGACCGGACCGATCACGGGTACCGGGTTCACTCCCGGAGGAACCAAAGTCACTGCCGTCTATCTTAGCCCATTGACGGAACATACGTTGGGCCGAGGGGCCGCGAGCGGCTATTGGCCGGTCTCTTTGAAAGCAGCGGGGTACGACGGTCTCATCATCGAAGGGGTCGCCCTCCGCCCTACTTATCTCTACGTGCATGAAGGGAAAGCTGAATTGCGTGACGCCGGCAAATTTTGGGGTAAGGGCACACGGGAGACGGAGGATCTTCTTCGCCAGGAAGTTGGGACGAGAGACGCGAAAGTGATGTGCATCGGCCCGGCGGGAGAGAATCTCGTGCGCGCGGCGATGTTGGTAAACGATTACAATCATAGCGCCGCCCACAGCGGCGGAGCGATCTTCGGCTGTAAGAACCTTAAGGCGATCGTGGTTCACGGCAGCGCCCGTCCAAGACTCCATGATAAGAGCCGTCTCATCGACGCCGGTCTGAGATGGCGCAAAACGTTGGTCCAGCGAACCACCGCACTGAAAACAACGGTCGGTCATGCGGCGGACCTCGAAGCGCTGCCTAACTTCAACTACCGGAGCACGCTCATTGCGGACCACGCTCGTGATTTTGATAAGAACGAAATTACCTCCAGGCCGTGTTTTCAGTGCCAACGGCTCTGCCCAACCGATGTCGAGATCAAAGATCGTGGCATCGTCGCTCATTTCAATGCGGGCAGCGAATGGCTCGACGCTTTCTTCAATCTCGGATTCAAGGGTAACGACGTGCTCTATTTGGCCGAGAGGATCAACGATCTGGGGATCGAGTGCAGCCATTTCTCGTGCGGAGTAGCCGTGGCTTTCGAAGCCTGGGAAAAAGGACTGCTGGGCCCCGCACAAACTGAAGGGATCCCCTTCGAGTGGGGCAACTTTGACGCGGTTAATGTTCTTTTGGAAAAAACCGCGCGGCGCCAAGGCCGCTGGGGAAATCTGCTCGCGGAGGGACCGACAGAAGTGGCCGAAGCGATCGGCGGTGAAGCGCACCAATGGGTAGTTCACACCAAGAAGGGCACGCCGGCGCTGCACGATTGGCGCCCGCATTTCGGCCTGATGCTGCGCGAGCTGGTGGCCAGCGGAGGAATGAAACCCCAAGGAGGTGGATCGGAGAAGCCTCCACCGGATCTTAGATACAGGGAAAAATGGGGACCTCTCGATCGCAACGACCCGACCGGTTGGCCCTGGTCGCAAGTTCTCGCCGAGCAGTATCGTCAGTTTTGCGGCCTCATGGGTGGTTGCTGGTTTGCCCAACTGCCCGGGCGGCCGGACAGCCTCAACAGCATTGTCGACTCCCTGAATGCAACCACCGGCTGGAACTTCGATCTGGATGAGGCATTGATAGCCGGTCATCGGAGTATGATACTGCAGAGTCTGTTCGGCACCCAAAGAGGATGGGTTGCCGACCATGACTGGGAACAAGTGGGCCCGCGCTTTCTAGAGCCGATCCCTGACGGCAAATTTAAGGGATTTACGATTGCCAAATGGCTTCCTGAAATCCTCTTCGAATATTATCGCCTCTCCGGCAGGCATGAGCGCACCGGCCGCCCTTTCGCCGATACTCTCGGGCGGCTCGGTCTGGAAGATTTCAATCAATGGGCGCAGCCGGATTGAAAAACTGATCCGCAGGAGTCAAACGATGAGATCCCATCTCGGAGCAAAATTGGCTTTATGGATTCTCGTGGTCATTGCAATTTCCTTCTCACAACCAGCGGCGAGCCAGAATCTCAAAAAAGTCACCTTAGGTATTTCTGCCACCAACGTAAATTACCTGCCCTTCTTTGTGGCGCTGCAAAAGGGTTTCTATCGGGAAGAGGGGATCGATCTCCAGGTCATCTATATGGCGTCCACTTTAACCAGCAGAACCGTCCTCACCGGCGACGTGGATTACAGCGGCGCGGTCAGCGGCGTAGTCGGCGCCGCGGTGCAGGGGCAGCCTCTAAAGGTAGTCATGTTCACAGTTGCCAGGCCATTGTTATTTCTAATCAGCAGGAAAGAAATCACGGAACCGCAGCAGTTAAAAGGGAAAAAGATTGCCGGCAGCACCCCCGGGGCGAGCGCAACGCTTCTCGCGGCCCAGGCACTGAAGCATTTTGGTTTGGAGCCCGGACGTGACGTCGCCATCATGCCCATGGGCGGGAGCGCCGCTAGCCGCTACGCGATTTTGGAATCCGGCCTCGTCGATGCGTCGGTGCTTTCCGTCCCGGAAAACATTATCGCCCAAGAAAAAGGGTTCAGAGAGCTACTTTTTCTCGGGGACATCATCGAATTGCCGCAAACGGGAATCGGCACGTCAGATAAGAAGATTCGCGAGAACCCCGACGAAATCCATCGCATGACCCGCGCAACGTTGCGCGGCATTATGTTTGTTTGGGACAAGCGGAATTACGAAGAAATTATCGGTATCATTATGAAGCATTGGAAAATCGAGAACCGAAAAATGGCCGAAGAGATGTTCAGGCACGTGACCCGCGTACTGACCAAGGATGCCTCGGTCAAACCCGAGTCGGTGCAAGGGCTCATCGATCTGGCGCGGGAAAATGCCAAAGTATCAAAACCGGTGAGTCTGGCCGAAGTGGTTAACTTTAGTTTTACGGACAAGGCCAGGAAAGACTTGATGGCGACCAAATAGACGAAGGGAAAGGGCTGCGATGGCGCGAGCGACCCAAGAAAAAACTCTCAAGGTCGGTGTGGTTGGCGGCGGCTTCGGCCGAACTCACATATTGGCGTACCGGGCGACCCCTAACGTGGAGGTGACGGCATTCTGCCAGCGCACAAAGGCCAATGCCGAGAAAATCGCACGGGACTTCGGCATTCCTCACGCGTTCACTGACTACAGGGAGATGCTGGCACACGGTGATCTTGACGCGGTAAGTTTAGCCACTCCGACCAATGTTCATCTGGTTATGGCGTCTGAAGCATGCAATCAGGGTGTCTCGGTTTTGTGCGAGAAGCCTCTGGCGATGAATAAGGAAGAGGCGGCGGCAATGTTGATGGGGGCCGAAGAAGCGCGCGTGATTCACATGACTTCTTTCAATTTTCGCTTTCTCCCGGCGTTTTGCCGGATGAAAGAGCTCATGCAGGAAGGATACGTGGGTAACCGGGTTCTTCATGTGGAAGCGAGTTGGTTCACGGAACGGCGGGCGGATCCCAACCTGCCGTTTGGATGGCGCGATCAGAAAGAAGCAGTGGGTTTTGGCGCCATGGGCGACGTAGGAGTCCATTTGGTTGATCTAGTGCGCTGGCTCGCAGGCGACTTCAAACGGGTCTGCGGCCAGCAAGCCATTTTTACCAAGGAGAGACCTCTGGCGGATGGTTCCGGGAAGCGAGAAGTTACCGTGGAGGATTGTGGTGTTTTTATCGGGGAGCTAACTGGAGGAGGATTGATTTCCTTCACAGCGAACGCGGCGGCGCATGGCAGCGCTTATCAAGAGATTCGAATCTTGGGTGACGAGGGCGTGTTGCGTGCGGCAGTGGACCGAACTAAGCCTGACTGGATGATCGGCGAGCTTTGGGGTGCGCAGGGTGACGGCGACACTCACCTTCTACCTATTCCTGAACGGTTGACCAAAACTTTCAATCTCTCAGACCCGGGGCGCGCAGCGAGAGAAGCTATTTTCGCCAATCTCACGCACCTTCTCGCGCATGGTATTAGAACCGGAGAGCAGCCGAGTCCGAGCTTCCGCGATGGACTGGAAGCACAGAAAGTGCTCGATGCCGTGGAAAAGTCGGCTCGAGCAGGAAGTTGGATGCCGGTTGATTGAATCACCCTCACCTTTGCCTCTCCCTCGTGGGTTCAAAGCGGATTGGAGAGAAAAAATGAAATAGATGTAACCAACGGCTTGGACGTTTGTATTAGAAACTCAAAACGGCTAAAGCACAGGAAGGCGTTTTCCTGGGATCGACCCAGGTTGGAAAACAGGAGGAAGCAAAATGACTACGCAGTCGCAAAACCTTTCCTCGGCGGAGTTTGTGCAACAACTTAAAAAAGAGATTCAGGCGTTCCCCAAGATCCGGATCAAGCATCCATTTCTGAAGGCGGTATGCAACGGCACCGCCACCATGGACCAGATTCGTGCCTGGGCGATCCAGGACTACCAGTTTCGCGCTGCCGTCCCGCGCATCGCGATGATGCGTTATATCGCCTGCACCGACCCGGAGATAGCTCAAAAACTTTGGGGTGTCGTTGAAGAGGAAACCCGCGGTATGGATACCGGCAGCGCCGGCCATAATGAACTGGCGATCCGGTTCGCCGAATCCATCGGTCTGAGAAAGCAGCAGCTTGAGAACGCCGAGTTGCTTCCCTCCACCGCGGCACACCTCTACTACGTCGAGCTGATCATCCATACGCTGCCGTGGTTCGTCGTCATGGCGATCCAGATCGGCGCGGAGGGGACTTTCGGCCCGGCGGCGGCGGCCCTGGGACACGGCTTCATCAAACAATACAACATGAAACCTGATGACGTCCGGTTTTTCACCGTGCACTCTGAAGCGGATGAAGAGCACAGTAGCCTCGCCGAAGAAATCGCGGTGCGCTATATCAGTTCGCCCCATCTTCAGGAACAAACCCGCAAACACACTTTTCGACGCATGGAGCTGCTCTACGATATTTGGAGCATTGACTATTGAATCAATAAAACGACGGATTGATCGTGAACTGTTTTGACTAAGATTTACGCGCAACGCGCAGACGGGAGAAACCCCATGGATAAGGCAAAACGAAGGTTCGCCGCTGTTTTGATTGGCTTCCTGATGGTGACTTTTTCATGGTGTGCCAGAGGTGATGCCCAGAGTCTCGATGAAGTTTACCAGAAGGCCTTGACCGAGGGCGGAACACTGAACTTCTACGGAACTCTAGCTCCCAATCAGGCGAGCAAGATTTTGCCGGTCTTTGAAAAACGCTTTCCCGGCATAAAAATCAATCAAACCGACCTTACTTCTGACGCGCTCGCAGCCCGGGCTATTGCAGAGGCCCGCGGCGGCAAGACCATCGCCGACGTTTTTCAAGCCTCCCTCGAAACCGCTATCCGCATCCATGAACAGGGACTGCTGCTTGAGAAGCTGCCGCCGGAAGCCGATGCCTATCCGAGCAACCTAAAGGGCTCCTACTGGTTAGCGGGCGAGTTCGATTTTATTATTGCGGGATGGAACACAAACCTGGTGAAAAAAGAGGAGGAACCGAAGCAGTTTGAGGACCTTGCCGATCCTCGCTGGAAAGGACGGCTCGTCGCTGAGCCCCGCGATGCCGAGCTATTGATCGGTCTGGCCAATCATAAATATAAGAGCGAAGAGAAGGCCATCGCGCTTCTCAAACGAATTGCCGCCAATAACGTGGAGTTTCACAAGGGCCACTCGCAATTG
>Ga0105347_1000960_pt1 | contig 12921 bp, 13 predicted proteins | sample EasRivMeERMLT890_FD_89677 | JGI IMG/M metagenome (GOLD analysis project Ga0105347, IMG submission 89677) | Soil microbial communities from meander-bound floodplain in the East River, Colorado, USA - East River MetaG ERMLT890 | ecosystem: Environmental > Terrestrial > Soil > Floodplain | place... | reverse complement strand
TTACATTCCGAAGCACGGATGGATGGCGATTCCTGAACATAAGAAAGGAGCATAGCTTATGAACGGTCTCACGCTGCATCCCATGAAGGAAATTAGAATCATCATTCCCGGGGAACATCTAAGTTTCGTCACCGATTTGCTGGACCAAGTGAAAGCCACCGGCTACACCATCATCCACAACGTTTCGGGAAAGGGTCACCATGGATTTCATACGGCCCATCCGATGTTCAATGAAACGGAAAGCCTGGTGATGCTGATGACGGTGGTTTCGCAAGATCGGGTGGACCCGATTCTAGCCGGGTTGAAGCCGCTCTTTGACCGATACACCGGGGTCATGTTTGTCTCAGAGGTCGCCGTCAGCCGCCCTGAATATTTTTCTGCCCCGTCTCGTAATGAGTGACAGAGATGAGTAGACCAATCCTGGAGGATGTTAACGTGATACCCTTTATCATTCTCCGATGTCCGCCGCTCAGCATTCTGAGAGGCCGACCGGGAACCTTTCGACATAGGAAAGTATCCCGCGCAGCATTGGAACTCGCGGCATCTCCAATGCCGATTGACATCGATACAACGATTTGGTCTGAATAGATTACCAGCGACGCTATTTTTTTTCTTTTGGCGACTGGTTCACCATATAATTTCGCAGAAAGGTTCAACATGGCAGAAGAAATGCTACCAGGACTCAAATTGTTCAATCGCGGCAAAGTTCGCGACATTTACGAGTTAGGCGACACGCTCCTGTTGGTCGCCAGCGACCGCATCTCGGCCTTCGACGTGATCCTGCCGACCGTTATTCCCGACAAGGGCAAGATTTTGACGGCAATGTCAGTTTATTGGTTCGAGGTGATGAAGGACATCATTCCACACCACTTGATCACCGCCGACGTGGCACAATTTCCGGCCGACTGTCAGTCGCACAAAGCCGAACTCGAAGGGCGCAGCATGCTGGTCAAGAAGAGCACGCCGGCGCCGGTGGAGTGTATCGTCCGCGGCTATCTCGCCGGCTCAGGTTGGAAAGATTACCAACAGACCGGCGCGGTCTGTGGCATTTCGCTGCCGCGGGGACTGGTGGAAGCGGCACGCTTGGATCAGCCGATCTTCACGCCGTCGACCAAGGCGGCCGTCGGCGCCCACGACGTGAACATCAGTTTCGACCAGATGAGAACCAAGGTCGGCAAGCAACGAGCCGAGAAGATGCGCGACGCCACCATCGCGATCTATAGCCGCGCGCGGCAGCTGGCTGAAAAGAAAGGCATCATCATCGCCGATACGAAATTTGAATTCGGCATCGAAGGCGACGACATCATCCTCATCGATGAGGTTCTCACCCCCGACTCGTCCCGTTTCTGGCCAATGGATGGATATAAGCCCGGTAAAACGCCGGACAGCTTCGACAAACAGTTCGTGCGCGATTATCTGGTCAATCTACCCTGGGACATGAAATCGCCGCCGCCAGAGTTACCGCCGGAGATCGTCAAAAAAACCCAGGAAAAATACGCCGAAGCTTTGCGACGGCTCACGGCAGCATAAGAATTACCCGCCCTAGATTGACCCACCCGCCGGATACAGGACTCGCACCGAGCGCTAGAAATAAAACTGGCCGCGCGCGGCGGCCAGTCGGGTTAACCGTGAAGTCAATCCAGGGTATCAATCTTTGGCTGCCGCTCGCAGGGCGCCACCTACGGGTTCCGTCGAGTCGCCCGACGCGACCTCGTGGTAAATCTTAGCCCCAGTTTTTTTGAACTCTTCGGCCTTCTCCTCCATGCCGGCTGCCAGCGCCGCCTGGTCTTCGAGACCCTTTTGCGCCGCATAGTCGCGCACATCCTGGGTGATCTTCATCGAGCAGAAGTGCGGGCCACACATGGAGCAGAAGTGAGCCACTTTCGCTCCCTGGGCGGGCAAAGTCTCATCGTGAAATTCACGCGCCGTGTCGGGGTCCAAACTAAGGTTGAATTGATCCTCCCAACGAAATTCGAAGCGGGCGCGGCTCAGGGCGTCGTCGCGCAGTTGCGCGCCCGGGTGACCCTTCGCCAAATCCGCCGCATGGGCTGCGATCTTGTAGGCAATGACACCGTCCTTCACGTCCTTCTTGTCTGGCAGCCCCAGGTGCTCCTTGGGGGTCACGTAACAAAGCATCGCCGTGCCGTACCAGCCGATCATCGCCGCGCCGATGGCGCTGGTGATGTGATCGTAGCCGGGAGCGATGTCCGTCGTCAGCGGCCCCAACGTATAGAACGGCGCCTCATGGCAGGCTTCCAATTGTTTGGTCATGTTTTCGTGAATCAGGTGCATCGGTACATGGCCCGGTCCCTCGATCATCACCTGCACGTCGTGCTTCCAGGCAATCTTGGTCAGCTCACCGAGGGTTTCCAGCTCACCGAATTGTGCCTCATCGTTGGCGTCGGCAATGCATCCGGGCCGCAGCCCGTCCCCCAACGAGTATGACACGTCGTAGGCCTTCATGATCTCGCAAATGTCCTCGAAATGGGTGTAAAGAAAGTTCTCCTTGTGGTGAGCGAGGCACCATTTCGCCAGGATCGAGCCACCGCGAGAGACGATGCCGGTAATCCGCTTAGCCGTCAGCGGCACATAGCGCAGCAACACCCCGGCGTGAATTGTGAAGTAAGAGACCCCCTGCTCGGCTTGCTCGATCAAGGTATCCCGGTAGATCTCCCACGTTAACTCTTCGGCCTTGCCGCTGACCTTTTCCAGAGCCTGGTAGATCGGCACGGTGCCGATGGGCACCGGAGAATTGCGCAGGATCCACTCACGGGTCTCGTGAATGTTATCGCCGGTAGACAGATCCATAACCGTATCCGAGCCCCAGCGGGTGGCCCAGATCATCTTCTCCACTTCCTCCTCAATGGAAGAAGCCACAGCCGAATTCCCGATATTGGCATTAATCTTCACCAGGAAGTTGCGGCCGATGATCATCGGCTCGCTTTCCGGATGGTTGATGTTGGCCGGTATGATAGCGCGGCCGCGCGCCACTTCATCCCGCACGAATTCCGCCGTCACAAATTTAGGAATCGCCGCGCCGAAACTGTTTCCGGTAGTCGTCCGCGGGTTGCCATTCGCGCCATTTTCCAGAGCCTGCTGCCGGCCGATGTTTTCGCGAATCGCGATGTATTCCATCTCCGGGGTGATGATCCCTGCTTTTGCATAGTGCATTTGCGAAACGTTGCGACCGGCCTTGGCGCGCAGCACCGGACGCAGGGCGTTTTCAGGGAATCGTTCGGTGTGAGAACCGTTTTTCCCATTGCCGTTGGCGTAACTGCGGCCCGAGATTTCTTCCACGTCGCCCCGGGCTTTGATCCAGTCCAAGCGCAGCGGCTTCAGGCCGGCGCGGATGTCCGTGGTTACGCTGGGGTCGGTATACGGCCCGGAAGTATCGTAAACCATGATGGTAGTATCCGCGTGCCCGTTGCCCGCATGGTCGCCGGACAACGTAATGGCGCGCATCGGGACACTGATATCGGGCTGCGCATGGCTATAGACGTACGCCTTCTGCGAAGCAGGAAGCGGCTGAGTCGTGATTCCGTTAGGCTGCGATCCATTTTGGTCATCGGAGTTCGGCATTATTGATCCCCCCTTGGATGCGGACTTTCAGCTGACCCGAAAGCCGTTAAACATGACGATAAGGTTTTACGTACTCTTCGTACAGCCCTTCTTTGCCCTTTTCTGCCAGCTCATGCGATCGTTGCATCAGCACTTCCTTGGTCTCGACAAATGCCTTGCGACTAAAGCCCAGGTTGCCCGGATGGGTTCCCGAATCCATTCTAATAGCGTCACACGGGCACGCCTCCACGCAGAAGCCGCAATAGATGCAGCGCAAGGTGTCAATCTCGTAGCGGATCGGAAATTTCTCAATCGGATTGTCCGGATACTCTCCCGCTTGGATATAAATACATTCCGCCGGGCAGGCCGTCGCGCAAAGGAAACAAGCGGTGCACTGCACGGCGCCGTCTTCTTTCAGTGTGAGACGATGACGTCCGCGAAAGGTGTCAGGATAGGTCGCCCGTTGGTCGGGGTATTGCACCGTGACAGCTGCTTGAAGATTCCGCGCCAGGCCCAACTGATGCAGCATGTGAACCATCAAGTTGCGCCAGAACCGGTATCCGGTAATTGTGAGACCGCGAATCACTTCGGGAAAGTAGAGCCGCTCCCAAAGTGACATTTCTTCGATTCGTTTCATTCGGTTGGTCCTAGACTGCTGCCGACGGCAGCGCTATGCGCGGAATTGATGCAAACTTTAACTTATAGATCATTGCCCGGTGATGTCAAGGAAGTAACTTCCCGTTAGAGCTACCATTTTTCGACTTTTACTCAGAGTCGTATTGGAGCAGCGAGAATACTCCGTAGGGCTTAAGCTTTTCTCTGCCCTTGAGTGAGGACAACTCGATGACAAAGGCACATTCGACAACCGTACAACCAAGGTTGGAGACCAATTCCGCTGTCGCCGCCGCGGTGCCCCCGGTAGCGATCAAATCGTCGGCAATAACCACACGGGCATGCTTAGGCAACCCATCAATATGAATTTCTAGGGTGTCGGTACCGTATTCGAGCTGATAGCTGGCTTTGTGTGTTTCATAGGGCAGCTTCCCAGGTTTGCGGACAAGAGAAAAACCCGCGCCCAGTGCATAGGCCAGCGCGGAGCCGACGATAAAACCACGCGACTCTATGCCGAGCACCGTATCAATCTTCTGGGATCGATAGCGACCCGCGAGCAGGTCGATGGTCTTTCCGAAGAGCGGACCGTTACGCAAAAGTGGAGTGATATCCTTGAAAACGATCCCGGGTCTAGGAAAATCCGGTATGTCTCGAATGGCTTGTCGAATGCTCGCGATGTCTTGTTCCATGGTTGTCAGCTATCACAACCGCTACAGACCGGCAAGAATACCTCCCTGGGGCATTTGCGGTGGCGACAGCCCGAAGCTGAGCTTAGCGCTCTTCGATCTGAGATTGTCAATCTGCAATTCCGAACGTCAGTGAGGATCAGCCCCAAACCTGCCGGCTGGTCTCCACCACCAATTCGAGTTTCCGCTTTTGGTCGTCCTCAGCGATCAGATTGCCGACTACGTCCGAAGAGAAACCGCACTGCGGGCTGATGGCCAACTGCTCCAGCCGCGCGTACTGGCTCGCCGCCTCAATGCGGCGCTTTATGTCGTCGATTTTTTCCAGCTCCGGCACCTTCGTGCTGACTAAACCGAGCACCACAACTTTGCCTTGCGGCAAGAAGCGCAGCGGTTCGAAACCACCAGCCCTCGGCGTATCGTACTCGAACAGGAAGCGGTCGTGCCTAAGCTCGTTGAGAAGCCGTTCGGCGATGTCGTCGTAGGTCCCTTCCCGATGCCACATGCTGCGTTGGTTGCCGCGGCAGAGATGGATGCCGAAGGTCACGTTGTCGAATCCTTCCACAACTTGGTTATCCGCCTGCAGCGATCGGCTAAAATTCTCTTGGGGATCCTCGCCCCGGTCCCGCATCGCTTGCAGGGAAGGCGGATCAACGTAGGCCGTGTAACCCGGCGCATCGATCTGCACATAGCGGCACCCCGCATCGACCAGTTCGCGGATCATTATCCGCTGAATCTTGACGACATCCGCCATAAAATCATCCATACTCGGATAAATCGCCTTTGAGTTTTGCCAGTCGAACCTTTGGGAGATTCGATCCGGCCCGATGAGAGTAACCTTGGCCGGTTTCTCCGCCACCTGGCTGACGAACCGATACTCCTCCAAGGGAATATTATTGACCAGGTGCAATTTTTCGACGACGGGTCGTCTTTGCGACACGGCCGTACCTCGCTCTTCGCCGCTATTCGGAATCTCCCAGCGCTGCAAGGGACGCGAGCCTGCGACCCGTTGCTCGTAGAACTGGAGGCTCGCTTTGCCGGCGTCATAGCCGCCGACCGACTCGCCGAAACTGTCTTGAAAATTCAGCCGACGATACTCGCCGTCCGTAACGACGGCCAGCCCCAACTCTTGCTGAAGGCGGACCGCATTGCGAACTTCCCGATCTTCCGTTGCCCGCAGCGCCTCCAGGCTCAATTTCCCTTCATCGTAGTTCATTCGCGCCTGTTTGAGCTCGGCCGGACGCAGTAGACTTCCAACCACGTCGTTTCTGATTTTAGCTAATTCTTTCATCGCTTCATTCCTTGACTATTTTTCCGCGTTGGCCGATGCCGGTAAACAGCACAACTGAGGCAGATAGCGTAGTGGATCCTGGGCGGCATTGTTCCGGCGAATTTCAAAATGGAGATGAGGCCCGCTTACCCTTCCCGTGCTCCCTACTTTAGCCACGACTTCTCCTCGAGCCACCGTCTGTCCGTTCCGCACCAAGTTCACTTCGTTATGGGCGTAGACCGAAACAATTCCAGCGCCATGACGCAGGATCACGATATTTCCGTATCCGCGCAACTGATCGCTGTAAATCACCTCGCCTGCTTCAATGGCCCGAATCGGTGTGCCTTCCGGAGCGGCGATGTCTATGCCGTCGTGAAAGCTGGAACCCCGCGGCCCGAACCCCGAGTTGATCGTCCCGTTGACCGGCCAGAGAAATGTCTCGAATCCCGGCTCAGGAGAAGCCGGCACTGCTGGTGCCGGTTCTATCGGCGTGATGGTTTCCACGGGAAGTGGATGGGTCGCCCCTGGGACGAAGATCCGTTGGCCGACGTGGATTTGACCAGCGTCTTTGATGCCATTCACGCGGGCCAGTTCTTGATAGGCCACGCCGTAGGCTTTACCGATCCGATACAAAGTCTCACCTGGCGTGACTATATGATAGACCCCCTGGAGTCTTGGTTTGGAAATCGTTGTCTGCGATGCACAGCCCCCGACAAAAACAAAAATAAAAACCAGCAGCGGTCGGGTGCAGCGCTTCCCGCCTATTCCTGCCAACCGAATTTCCCCCACAGTTTGACGAATCGACAATCCCCCAATGGCTCCTCGGCGAACGTCAGAGGCCCCCGTGTGACCCGGACCAGTACCTGGGACTGCTCGTCCCCCACCGGTATGACCAACCGGCCACCCATCGCCAGTTGTTCCAACAGCGGACGCGGAACGTCCGGCGCTCCTGCCGTGACGATGATCGCATCAAAGGGCGAGTGCTCCGGCCACCCGATAGTACCATCCCCCACCTGAATGGCGATATTGTGATACTGAAGCTGATCCAAGCGCCCCCGAGCCTTGGCGGCGAGCCCGCGAATCTTTTCCACGGAAAAGACATTGAAACTCAGCTCCGCAAGCAATGCCGTTTGGTAACCCGAACCGGTGCCGATTTCCAAAACCTTTTCCTCGCCGACGAGCTCCAGCGCTTCCGTCATTCGCGCAGCCATATAGGGCTGAGAGACAGTCTGCTTTTCACCAATTGGCAACGAACTGTCATGGTAGGCGCGCTGCATGATTCCCGGATCGACAAAAAGATGTCTCGGTATCTTGCGCATGGCTGCGAGGAGGCGAACATTTTTGATCCCACGCCCAACAATTTGCTCCTCGACCATTTTTTCTCTGGCCCGGAGGTAATCTTGCGGGATCGATTCGGAGGACTTCACTTCGAATATGGCAAGGCAAGTCGGAGCGGTCGAATTTTTGTCGCGCTAGCCGAGCCGCCCGACGGAGCTATATAATTAGCGCGAATTTATCATTCCCCCCGTTTTAAAGCAATTTCGCGGGCACCCACCGTGGACACTGGTGGTGGTTCATTTACAATCGGAGCTTACTTTTAACATCAAGAAAGATTCCCCTCGGCTCGGACTGGCCAGGAATCTTCGATGATTGAATTCGTCGAGGCCGGGAAAGGTTGTGCGGGTCGTGGTCGTATTCTAGCCTCTCAGGGGAGCAGTAGATTACAAGGCATACCTCTGCGTCATTTTTTGATTGATGCTTTCCACCTTGCCTGAGCTTGAAAACAGTAGGGCCCGCGATGCAGACCTGCGCAGTTTGCTGGTTCGCCGGACTGCGACTATTTCCCGCCAAGCGCTGATTGCACTTTTTTCAGCGTCTCCAGATTTTTCTGCAGGCCGTTGACATGGTCCTGCATCTCCACGATCGAGGAGCCAAGTTGGGTTATCGAACCTAATCCCCCGCCCGACTTACCGGCCTTGTCCAAAACGTCTCCCACACCGGGGATTTTTTGCGCGTCAGCGTAGCGCTGATTCACCGTTCCAACAAGAAAACCCAGCGCAAACACTCCTAAAATCATGCTGATCATGAGACCACGGGCCAAAATTCTCTTCGTCATAATTCCCTCCTGAACCTTTGTTTTGACAGCCTTATTCTATGTGCGTTTGTTATATCTGCTAGAAACAGGGATGGCTACCAACATTCCCTGATTTTGAACTTCGAATTGCCTTAGAAATACAGCGTGACCTTTGCACGCTACCTAAATGCCGCTTCTTGAAAGCTCCTCTACAGTTTGCTTACTCATGCTCGGCACTATTTCCGATAGCAGCGCAGCACGTCCATTTCCCGGCCTGAGCTGACCGCTTGAAATTTCTCCCAATAAGCTTCATCAACTTTCTTTAAAGCCGGGTTCTGCTTCGCGGCGCGGTAGCGCGTCAAATGGCGCGGTCCGCCGTTGTAGGCGGCGTAAGTCGCGCGCGCCAGATTTCCGCCCGGTTGTTTGTCTTCGTTTTTCCTGATCGCGTAACGCGTCAGATAGTGCAGCAGTATTTCTCCGCCGGCGTTGCCGTTGTATTCGATGTCGCCAACCAGCCCTTTGATGTCATAAACTCCGCGCCAGGTGTTCCGGTTGACCTGCATCAAACCAACGTCCCCCGTGGCCGAAGCGAGCGGCGTTACGTCTTTTCCCTTCTTTATGTATTGGCGCCAGCAGCTTTCCTGCCAGCCGGCGGCAAATACGATCTGGCGGTAGACGGGCCTGTGCTCCTCGGCGAGCTTGGATTTTACGGCGACCTTATCGCTCATGTCGGCAAGTAACCCCCTCACCTCCGCTAAATAGGCTTCAAGCTCTTTTGCGTCTGGCACCCATCCGTTGAGCTTTCTGACGGTAGGCTCCGCCGCCAACGCCGCCCCATCGAGCCAGGAAGGAAGCAAAGACGTGCGCTGCGCATCCAGAGGAAAGGGGCCGCGCAAACCGCTCTGCCTTATTCCTGGTAATGGGTTAGGAGTAGCTAAAGGAGTAGTGAAGCCCAACAGGTTACGGAGCGCCGCGTCGATGTTGAGATTATAGGCAACTGGATCCGCCGTGCCGCCAGGTTCAAGTATGCGCGCCAAGCCGCGCAACGCGTCCGGTGACAATTGCAGCAGCCCGAGCTGAGAGCCCTGCTGTCCGAGCACTGCAAGTTTGTCGGCGGCGCTGATGAAACTCGCGTACTGGGTGACAGTTTGCTGCGGCAAGCCGGACACAGCCTTGTTCAAGATCGGCGACAACCGTTTCCAGCCGCTTAGAAAAAGCTCCGGCACGGGATTTTGTCCTGGCCCCGATAGAGCAATGACGCTCGTCAGCTCGTAGCGCGAGTCAAGAAACGCTTCCCCCAATGAGTCCCTCAAATCGCCGCTGAGATCCTGACCAAAGCGCTTCACGACAAACGTAAAAAATGAATCCCATTGGCGCCAATCCGCCGAAGGCCCGGACAAGCCGGGCAATTGAGGCAACTGAAACGCCGCCGCAAGTTTCAATTCAGGTGGCTTCGCTTCGTTAGCTGCCGCCGCTGATGCAAGAAAGAAAAATAGAAAAGTAGCTCCCGGGGTCAAAAGGAAGGTACGCATAACTGTTATCGGGCTGCTGATCTCAAAGAGTTCTACCGTCCTACGTGCTTGTCAGGTAACTTTTACTTCTTTATCAATTTGTATCCTTGCTTATCGAGCATGTTAAAGATTTGGATCACCTGATTGGTCGGCTCGTAGCCCCGGGAGGGAAAGTAAGTTCGAATAATGGAGCTCTTCCACTTCGGATGACCACTGGCTTCGAGAGTCTCCCTATTGTTCAGAATAGTGAGAACCAGCTGCTGCATTTGCGTCACGTACTTTTCATCTCTTCTGTCCAACCCCGTAATCACCGCGGGCACGGCATACGTCTCGGTGTCGGCTCCGGCCCATCCATAGAGTTGCTTGCCCAGCGCAGTTCGCAAATAGATCTGTTCCAACACCGGATTCGCGGGTAGTCGCACAAACTGAAATTTGCCGCCGAGCTTGCCGATGAAGGGCACCGGCGCGCCGCCGACAAAAATCACCGCATCAAGACTCCCTTGCTCGATCTTCTTGATGGCATCGTCGAAACTTTCCTCAGAGACCGTCGCTTTGATATCGTAGACATTGAACAGCACCGCCGCTGTAACCGCGGTGCCACCTCCGGGAGGTCCCACCGACACCCGTTTTCCTTCCAGATTATAGAACGTCTGGATCTCTTTCTTGTTGGTGAGAATATGGATCTCTTCCGGGTAAAGATTCAGCACGACTTTGATTTTCTCGAAGACATCCACACCCAAGTCCTTCTTGGTCACGTCGGAAATGAATCTGAGCGCGTCCAACTGCACGATCGCCAGGTCCACTTTGCCCGTGGTCAAAAGCTCGATGTTTTCCAGCGATCCCTTGGTAGGCATGACTTGGACGTCGATACCGTCCTTCGCGGCAATGTTCTTGATGTCCTGGGCGACCTGAAAATAACTGCCGCCGCTCGGACCGGTGGCGATGGTGATGGCCCACGCCAGGTGCGCGTGGAAAGAAATCACCAGTGCCAATAGTATTCGCTTCATTTGGTTCTTCTCCTTTGGTTTCTCTCAATCGGCTCGCCCACGCCTATCCGTAGTTCTTGCAGAACGTACTCAATAGTCCTCGCGCCAAGCCTGCCTTGAGCAAAATCGAAAGGACGCCAAGAAGGCTAAGTTAAGAATTCGTTTTTCCTTGGCGCCCTTTGCGCCTTTGCGCGAGTCGCTCCGATTTGGTTGTGGCTTCGCTGCACAGCTCCCCGCGGCTACGCACTAGGGGGTTTGGCTCTGGGATTGCGCCTAAGAATCGGCCGCTTGCGAGCGCTTTTTTCCTCTTCGGATAGCATAGCGGGTTTGACCGGCGGCTCTGGGAGTGCTGTTTCTTTCGGCTCTAGCTGGAGGGGCTCAACGGGTTTCGGTTCAGCGGGTCTAGGCTCGACCGCGCTGGGCTCAACCTGCTCCGGCTCAACTTGCCTTGGCTCGACAGTCACAACGGCGGCTGGTTGCGGTGTGGGCGGCGCATACCAGGCGGATTTTGGCACGACCACCGGCCTTTGAGGCTGGGATTCGAAATGCGGCGACATGATCTGCGTACCGTGCTCGTTGAAGGCGTCCTGGATCTGGGCATGGAGATCGGACAGCACCGTGGCGCGGCTTTTCGCATCCTCCAAATGTGCGAGCAAGAGATACTGGACATAAAACTCGGACAGGTCCCGCTGCAAAACTCGCGGCGGTGGTTCCTGGCGAACGCCCGGCGTTCGCGACGCGCCCAAGATTAATAACGCATGCACTTGACGCCAAGGGACGTCGTAGCCGATCGTGACTGAAACCGTAACGGCCATACCCTGGTTTCCCGCCAAGCGACTGTAGTTGGTTGTCGCCGTTCCCACCAGAACCGAGTGGGGAATGGTAATTTCTTCGTGCCAGGGCGTTTTCAGTTTAGTTGCCAAGAACCCTACATCGACGACTTCGCCTTCCACGTCACCTACTTTTACATAGTCCTCCGCCCGAACGCTTTTCGAATACGTGACAAACAGACCGCTTAAAATCTGATTAATAAGACCCATCGAACCCAGAGCGACCATAACTCCGATCAGTACACTCAGACCTTTGAACGCTTCGGTATCCGAACCCGGAATATACGGATAGGCCAGCACCAACGCTATGAGCCAGACCACTACGGCGAACAACGTTTGCGTGGTCCGCGCGGTCTCCCGCTCCATCCAGGACAGGGATATCTTCCCCGCCTGAACCTCATTAAAGACGACGTTGATCAGACGGACGCACCAACGCGCAATGATAATGATCGCCAGGACGACCAACAGCCCAGGCAAGGCGTTGAGGGCGCCTCTGCCGAAATCGGCCAACAGGCTCACCAGAAAACCGCCGAGATGATCGCTCCACGGCAAACTGTAGGAAAACTGCGCCAGCCCATAGACCAGCCACACGTATCCCAGCACGCAGACCGCTACGGTGGCGACCAGCCGGGTTATGACGCGCACCGCTTGCTGGAGTTGGCGTCGCAAATCGACTGCGAGAGTAGATTGGGCTTTGCCGGTTACGGGAAATGTTCTTTCAAGGCGGCGCAGTAACCAGACCCGGGCTCCCAGCAAAAGCCAGATGGCAACAAGCAATAACAGAGTAGCAATCAGGACGTGGGCTGCGCCCATGAGCAGACCGGACCACTGTGTCGGTTCTGCCTGCGAAGCAGATCCTGCAGCCTCGGTTGCGGCAGCTTTCTGATCCGGAGACTCCACGGCTTTCTCCGATTCCGACAAGAGCTCAGCTTTCGCTCGAGCACGTAGATTCGACTCCGCAGCTGCAATTCGCAACACGTTTACCGGCCGATGCGATGCTATGGAAGGTCCTTGTTCAAAGCTTGCGGGTGTCGGCCCATAGGACAGAGCCCTTTCGGCGGCGTCGCCTGCCATGGGGCTCAACAGCAGACACGCGATCAGCATTGCCGTGTAGCTGAAAAAATTGGTTAACCGCATGTTCAAGAACCTTTCCACTCCGCCGACAAAAGATCGCCCGCGGAAGATTTGGGTTGCCAGAAACGATTCATCCTGCCGATGGCGGTCACCGTTTGCATGATCTGGCTGATGTCCATTGGCGGCCTTCTCCCACGCTAAAGTTTTTTCTCTTATCAGCCTATCGCTTTATTGTAAACCACTAGTTTTTTGCGGCGCCTTGATTGCCTTGACGTTGTCGATCAGAATCCGCTTGATTTCCTGGATCGCTTCAGGGTTTCCCT
>Ga0105347_1000957_pt1 | contig 12939 bp, 11 predicted proteins | sample EasRivMeERMLT890_FD_89677 | JGI IMG/M metagenome (GOLD analysis project Ga0105347, IMG submission 89677) | Soil microbial communities from meander-bound floodplain in the East River, Colorado, USA - East River MetaG ERMLT890 | ecosystem: Environmental > Terrestrial > Soil > Floodplain | place... | reverse complement strand
GACACCAAGGCTGCGCTCGAATACGCCAGCAAACTCAAGCCGATTGCGGACGCGCTGGCTGGCGCGCTGCTGATTGTCATGCGCGTCTACTTCGAAAAGCCGCGCACAGTCGTCGGCTGGAAAGGGCTCATCAACGATCCTGACTTAGATGAATCGTATCACATCAACAAAGGCCTCCGCCTCGCCCGCCAATTGCTCGCCGATATTCTCGATCTGGGTGTCCCCGCCGGCACCGAGTTTCTCGACACCACCTTCGGCCAGTTCTACGCCGATCTGATCAGCTGGGGCGCCATCGGCGCGCGCACCGCCGAGAGCCAAATCCATCGTGAGCTGGCGTCGGGTTTGTCGATGCCGGTCGGCATCAAGAACCGCACGGACGGTAACGTCCAGGTGGCCGTGGACGCGATCCAGGCCGCCCGCAGCCGCCACCTGTTCCCATCTCTAACCAAGGAAGGCGCCCCGGCCATCCTGGAAACCACCGGCAATCCCTACGCGCATCTCGTGCTCCGCGGCGGCAGCGAGACCGGACCGAACTTCGACGCTGCATCGATCGAAGCCGCGGTTGGACTGCTGCGCGCAGCGCGCTTGCCCGAGATTCTCATGGTCGACTGCAGCCATGGCAACAGCGATAAGGACGCCAACCGGCAGCTCGACGTCGCCGACGCAATCATGGAGAATCTTCGAGCTTCGCCCGTTCGTGCGCTGATGATCGAGAGCCACCTGATCGCCGGCCGGCAGAGCGCGCCCGTCACCTATGGTCAGAGCATCACCGATGCCTGCCTCGGGTTCGAGGACACCAAAGCCTTGCTTTACCGGCTCGCCGACGCCGTTTCGAACACGAGCGGTTCAACCAGCCTCCGCAACAATCACTAAGTGGCTGAGAGAGCCGGGGAAGTTCGAGCCCTTTCCCGTTCAGGCGTAGGACTTTCCCCTCGACATCGAGAATTGGCTTTTATAGTGTGGGCCTCGAATGGTTTCGGTGTTTGCTCGGCAACCTATTTCCAGAAGGGATTGGACGATGAAAAAAATCACTGCGTCGGTGCTCGCTCCGCTGCTGATAGGTATGTTGTGGCTTCCTGCCAAAGCCGCATTCGCCCTCGATCGAATCAACGTCACCCTGCCCTCCAAGTCGTTTCAGTTCATTATCTTTCCGCTCGCCAAGGAGCGCGGCTATATGAAAGATGAAGGGATCGATCTCAATACCGTTATCATGGCCTCCACCCCGGGGCTGCAAGCCGTGCTCGCCGGAGAAATGGATTTCACCGGGTCCGGCAGCAGCGCCCTGGTCGCCGTCACTCAAGGCAATGCGCCGCTCAAAACCGTCTTAGCCATCACCGACCAGGTGCTGCAATGGCTGATGGTCCGGCCCCAGTATGGCGCCTTCAAGGACCTCAAGAACAAAAAAATCGCCGTCACCGGCGTGGCCGCGGTGGCGACGTATATGTTGAAAAAGGTCGCGCCGAAGTACGGCCTCGACGCCAACAAGGAATTGACCTTTCTCGCCCTGCCGCCAGGGCAGCGCCTTGCCGCGCTACAGTCGGGTGTCGTGGATGGCGGGCTGTTGAGTTCCGAGGAACGTTTTGCCGCCCTGGATCAAGGTATGAAAGAAATCTTGTATCTCGGCAAAGAAGTGAAAAATTCCTGGGGCACCATTGCGACCAACGATCAATTCATCAAAACCAAGCCCAAGTTGATGCAGGGATTCACGCGCGCCCTGCTCAAAGCCCTGCGCCTGGTCAAGCACAACCGCGAGGTCGCCATGGACGCGATGATGAAATTTTCCGAGTTGGACAGGGATCTGGCCGCGCGCACCTACGACGGTATGATCGGAACCTTCACTGCCAACGGCGTTGTCGACGAGGAAACCCAGAAAAACGACCTCGACATCGTGCGCGAGGTCCTCAAAGGCGCCAAGGAAGTGCCCATCGAGCGCGCCTACGATTTCAGCTTTGCCAAGAAAGCCGACAGCGAGTTGACCCAAGCGGGTTGGAAGCCGTAAAAATTCCCACGCTGGGACATTACGAGCGCCGGCTACGTGGGCAACTTGATGTTTGTCCCGCTGGCGATTTTTGCACATCGCAGTCGACTTAGATCACCAATCATCCAATGCTATACTTCTTGCTTGGAAGAAAACTGAATTGTGATCTCAATCCCCTGACCAAGGACGCCACACAATGACGCATGTTCCTAACAACCCTACCACAGCGCAATTCGCCTTCGACAACAGCTATGCGCGCGAACTCGAGGGCTTCTACGTAAGTTGGAAGGCGGCGCAAGTGACGCAGCCTGCGTTGATTAAGCTCAACCATGAGTTGGCTGAAGAATTGGGGCTCGACGTCGCTGCGCTCGATTCCGAGCAGGGTGCGCGAATCTTTGCCGGTAATGAAACACCCGAGGGAGCCGTGCCGCTGGCCCAGGCCTACGCCGGCCATCAGTTCGGCGGCTTCTCGCCCCAACTTGGCGACGGCCGGGCGCTACTCTTGGGCGAGGTGATCGACAGCAACGGACGGCGGCGCGACATACAACTCAAAGGCTCGGGTGCAACGCCGTTTTCGCGTAATGGCGACGGCCGAGCCGCACTCGGGCCGGTGTTGCGGGAATATTTGATCGGCGAAGCGATGCACGCGCTTAGTATCCCGACGACCCGGGCGCTGGCCGCGGTGGTCACCGGCGAGCCCATTTATCGCGAGACAGCGCTGCCGGGCGCGGTTTTGACCCGGGTGGCGGCCAGCCACATCCGCGTGGGCACGTTTCAGTTATTCGCCGCCCGCGGCGAGCAAGACAAGGTGCGCCGCCTGGCCGATTACGTGATCGAGCGCCATTACCCGGAGTTGAAGCACCACGCGAGTCCCTACCTCGAATTGCTTGAGCGCATATGCGACAGACAAGCGGCGCTCATCGCCAGCTGGATGCATGTTGGCTTCATCCATGGCGTGATGAATACCGACAATATGGCGATCTCCGGAGAGACCATCGACTACGGACCATGCGCCTTCATGGATCACTATGATCCAGCGACGGTCTTCAGCTCCATCGACACCCGCGGCCGCTATGCCTACGGCAATCAGCCAAGCATTGCGCAATGGAACCTGGCGCGGCTGGCTGAGACGCTTTTACCTTTGATCGATACAGATACTGAACGCGCCATCGCCCGCGCCACCGAGGTGATCCATGCCTTCCTCGGACAATATGAGCGCCACTGGCTAGACGGCATGCGCGTCAAGCTCGGATTAGTCACGGAGGAGGAGGCCGATCTCAACCTCGCCGCCGGGTTTCTCACCGCGCTGGAGGGCAAGAAAGTTGACTACACGTTGGCCTTCCGGTATCTCGCTGACGCTTCCTTAGGCGACGAAAAACCGATTCGTTCACTGTTTGCTGATCCGTCGGCTTATGAAGTCTGGAGCGGGCACTGGCGCGAACGGTTGGCACGCGAATCGGTGGAACCCACGGCGCGGGCGCAGGCGATGCGGCGTGTTAACCCTGCGTTCATTGCGCGCAATCATCGCGTCGAGGCAGCCTTGAGCGCCGCCGTGGAACACGGCGATTACGCGCCTTTCGAAACACTGCTGCATATCCTGGAGCGTCCTTTCGACGATCAGACGGAGTATGCCGCCTTTGCCGAACCGGCACCCGAAGGGCGAGCGCGCTACCAAACCTTCTGAGGCACCTGAGTCACGCGTCCGGGCGACGCAAAATTACCAAAACCAGAATCTGACGCAATTAGATGCTCTCCTGATTAATTGATAGCCTCCTCCCAGGTTTGCTGTGAAGATGTCCTCACCATGAAGGACACGAAGGGTTCGAATAATTTAGACTCCGAACTGCGTGCTCTTCGTACTACTATACCTCAAAGTTTGCGCGGCTTGCGCAAATTTGCGGGGAACGAAAATTCTCGAATTCGGAAATTTATCCCGCCAAAGCGCAAAGGCGCGAAGTTCGGAGGGGGAAGACCAGTATTCTTACGAATTATTTTCACTATTTTTTCCGACCTTTGCGGCCTTGGCGCCTTTGCGGGAGATATTCCGAGTTTCGGTTGCGGCTGTGCCGCGCTAGGCTTTCGTGGTGAACATTTTCCTTCTAAATTTGTTGCGGCTCTGCCTTGTTGGGCTCTTCGTGGTAAAAATATCAAACCGAGTGTGGTAGACCATTCAAACCAGAGCTTCCAGAACCAATTTCTAAAGGAGGCAAATTAACGCAGCATGGCGCAAAAGTTCTACGTGGTATGGGCAGGACGGCAGACCGGTATCTTCATGGATTGGGCCACCGCGCATCGGGCCGTCGATAAGTTTGCCGGGGCGCGCTTCAAGTCCTTTACGACCCGGGCGGAAGCCGAGCAAGCGTTTGTTCATGGCGGCGGCGCAAGCGATTCACCAGCAACGGACAGCCGGTCCAAAGCTAACAGGTCCGATAGCACTCGCCGTGCCGGGCACACCGCGCATCAGTTCGATGTCAGCATTTATTGTGATGGCGCCTGCGAGCCCAACCCCGGTAACGCCGGCTCCGGCATCGTCGTGTATCGCGCAGGCGAACTCGCGCAACTATGGTTTGGCCTGTACCACCCCATGGGCACCAACAACACCGCCGAACTGAACGCGCTCTTTCACGCTTTGCGTATGGCCGAAGCGGAAATCCAGACTGGCAACACCGTCGAGATTTGCAGCGACTCGGCGTACTCGATCAACTGCATTCGAAGTTGGGCGCCGAGCTGGGAAAAGCGCGGCTGGAAGAAGCCTGGCGGCGAGATCAAGAATTTGGAAATCATTCAGGACTGTTACGCGATTTTTCTACGGATTGAAAAAGTGCTGAACCTCACCCATGTCGCCGCCCATGTAGGTACCGAAGGCAACGAACTCGCCGATCGCATGGCCATGCTCGGCGCGCTGCGTCGAGAAAAAACACTGCGTCTTTATCAGGACCACATGGATATTCCGAAACTGCTGAAGATGCGGGCGGGTTGATCAGGCAAAATCGGTTGCGTCATTACTGGTGACGATCAAAGGTAAAAGTCTTCCGCCTTGGCATACAGTACCGCTAGAATTCTATGTGACGAGCGAACGGTGAGAGAGCCAAGCGCTAGCTCACGATAGGAGAGGAGATGTGCGGGATTGTTGGAGTCGTCGATCCGTCGCTGGATAGTTCTCGACTAGAAGCATCACTGAGCCTGCTGCGCCATCGGGGCCCAGACGGCCGTGGCGTGTTTCTGGACCCAGACCGGCATCTCGGGCTGGGGCACGCTCGCCTGTCCATCATCGACCTGAAAACTGGCGCTCAGCCAATGTGCAGTCATGATGGTCGCATCGCTCTCGTGTGCAACGGTGAGCTGTACGATTTCGAGCGACAGCGCGGCGAGCTTGAGAGAGAGGGCGCTCGGTTCGCGAGTCAAAGTGACTCGGAATTGATAATCCATCTCTACCTCAAACACGGCGAACGCTTTTACGAACACCTTCGCGGCGAGTTTGCCTTTCTGCTCTACGACAGAACACTCGGTCTTTTGATAGCGGCACGTGACCGTTTCGGCATCAAGCCGTTGTACGTCGCCCGAACAATGGCCGGCGGCTGGGCCTTCTCGTCTGAAATTAAGGGTCTGTTCGGAACCCGGCTCGTCAAACGAGAGATCGATCTCTACGCGCCAAGCAAAGAGGGAGCAACGTTATTCCGCGGTGTCGAGCATGTGCCGCCCGCCGCGGCGGTCATCCTCGACGTCGTAAACAGCACACAGCGCGTCATATCCTATTGGCACCCTAATTTTCCGCGCGCTTCCAAGTATGACACGTCAAAAAGCTTCGAGGAGTACAAGGAAGAAATCGATCAACTCTTGACCGAGGCTATCCGCCTCCGCCTCAGAGCAGACGTACCTGTCGGGCTCTACCTAAGTGGTGGGTTAGACTCGGCACTCGTGGCCGCGAAAGTGAAAACACTGGCGCGGTGGACACCCCATGCATTCACGCTCGCCTTTGTCGACGAAGGTGAGCCTTACAACGAGGCCGAGATCGCGAAACTCATCGCACGCCATGTCGGGGTCAAACACCATATGCTGGAAGTAACCACCGAGACGCTCTTGCGTAACCTCGAAAGCTGTCTCTGGCATGTCGAGACGCCCCTCGGCGACCTTGCACCGGTCGGCAAGTACTTACTTTCGGACTTGGCGCAGAGGCATGTAAAAGTCGTTCTGACGGGCGAAGGTGCCGACGAGGTATTTCTCGGCTACCAATTTTACCACAAGGTTGTGGACGGGAGCGGCTCTGTTTCGTCGTCTCGACGAGCGTCGCTCTCCGCATGGTTTTTTGGTATTTTAGGGAGATTGGTCGTCGCTGCCCCAAAGTCGGCCTACACGAGGGTCTTACCTGAGGGACAGCAGCGCGAAAGCGACGCCGAACAGATCGAAGGCAGGGCTGCCGTCGTTCAACTTCAGTATCGACGACTCGTCACGCACTTGCCCCGTGTGATCCTGTGCGCATATGGGGATCGAACGGAAATGGCCCATTCGATAGAAGGCCGCGTGCCGTTCTTGGATCACCACTTATTCGAGGCCGCGCGCGACATTCCAGTCGAGCACAAGATCCGAGGCCGCGTTGAGAAATATATCCTTAGAACGATCGCAGACGACTTGATACCAAAGGAGGTCGTTGAACGCCGGAAATGGCCACTCTCGACACGAGTGCCGGCTATGCTGCCCGGCAAGCACCCAGGGCTCGATTGGCTTCTGACGACCTACGCCTCAGCGCCCGCGCTACGACGCGCGGGAATTTATAATGTTCATTTCGTGCGAATACTGCGGCTAATCAGGGCGATACCGAGATTATCGCGACCGATCGGCCAGAAAATCGATCGCATCCTCTTCAGGATCTGCTGCATCCAGATACTACACGCGCAGTTCATCGCAGATGACTCGCGTCAGTTCAGTTGACGGCACCTCGGACGCTCGCCCCATAGTGCGACTACGTTTTATAACGGCGCCCCGCGAGCCCAACCACGGCAACGCCGGCTGCGGTATCGTGGTGTATCGCGCAGACCAACTCACGCAACTGTGGTTCGGCCTGTACAACCCCATGGGAACCAACAACAGCGCCGAACTGAGCGCGCTCTTTCACGCTCTCCACATGGCCGATGGATATTCCCGCGCTGCTCAAGCTGCGGGCGGGCTGATCAACCGACGAAACGGCTGTGGCGGTGCAATATTTGAGATTAGTCTGGGAACCCTATGAAGAATTATTCAGCGCGGAGACACAGAGTTCGCAATTTTTCCGAAGTAGAACATTCATTCCTCGGCTCCCTCAGCGCCTCGGCGGTGTAATCTTCGAGCCTAGCGTAATATGACAGCCCCAGAGTCACGCTTGATAGCCCTGCGTGATTGCGATAAGCCGTTCCAGTAACTTGAGAGGAGAATTTCGTTGAAGCAAAAGTATTTCGATTGCCATTTTCATATCATCGACAAAAACTTTCCGGTCGTGCCCAATCAAGGGTTCATGCCCGACGCCTTTACCAGCGAGGATTACCTCGAGCGGGTCAAAGATATCGATCTCTGCGGCGGCGCAGTGGTGTCCGGCTCTTTCCAGGAGTTGGATCAAACCTATCTATTCCATGCTTTGAAAGTGCTTGGTCCGACCTTTGTCGGCGTCACCCAGGTGCCGCAGACCATCTCGGATCGGGAGTTGCAGGAACTCAACGAAGCAGGCGTGCGCGCCGTCCGTTTCAACGTCAAGCGCGGCGGTTCGGAAGACATCCGGCATCTGGAAAACTTCGCCCGGCGGGTTCACAAGCTCGTCGGCTGGCACACCGAGTTGTATATCGATTCCACCGACGCGGCTGGTCTGTTCGACACTCTCGTGTCACTGCCGGCAGTCAGCATCGATCATATCGGTCTTTCCAAAGCAGGCTTTCCGACGCTGCTCAAACTCGTGGAAAAGGGCGTGCGGGTAAAGGCAACCGGCTTCGGCCGGGTCGACTTCGACGTGCGTTCCGCCCTGACCGACCTCTACGCGGCCAACCCGAACGCGCTGATGTTCGGCACCGACCTGCCGTCCACTCGAGCGCCGAGGCCCTATCTCGACAGCGACTACACGCTGGTGTTGGAAGCATTGGGCGAAGAAAAGGCCGCCAATGTTTTCTACAAAAACGCCATTGAGTTTTACCGGCCGAAGAACGTTGGGTAGCTCGAAGGGTGCTGGAAAGATCAAAAGTACGGATCTGACCCGACTCGCCTCGACTACCGACTGATTATACGATGCCTGTGGGCCGCATTGCGGATCGTCGGATGATGATTGCGGGGGTCGGCTTGCTGATTTGTTGAAGCGAGTCACCCCTAACTAGCAGAGGGCTTCACTTCCGGGTTGGCAGCGACAGCCCGAAGAATAAAGCAATTGTCACACTATTTTAACGACAGCATGGTTGTAATCAGCGTCAAAGCCGTCACAATGGATTTTTCGATGACAACTACGGTCTCGCATGTTTCACTCCAAATCACTACGAGTCATTGGGCAGTCTGTGGAACTCGTCAAGATTACTACTTTCGAGGTCGAAGCGGACGGCCCGAATTATGTCGTGAAATGTGATTCGCTGACCCAAACAGGCGAATGGGTTTTGCGTCACGCACTTGATCGTAATGATTTTTCCGAGAAGACCACTCGCCAATCAACAGTTACACGCTCAGTCCGGTTCAGTCCGACCGATATTTCTCGGCTTGATGGCCAGGTACAGCTGCAAAGGCGAAGGACATCTTCTCAACCCGAGGCCTTCGCCAGGCTGTCTCAACTTTTGCGTACTCTCGGCGATCAACTTGACCAAAGTAACGTAAGCGCGTTTCATTTATCCTGGGTATCTGATTCAGTTTCTGTCTATTTCCAGTTCCTGGACGGTCAATGTGATTCCAGAAAGTTTACCGTCGAAAAACTACAACAATTGGGTTCGACTTCAAGATTCCGCCGGTCGAGCCAAGAACGATTGGATTTTGGTTTCCGCGACTTTCCGAAACCGACTAGACCAGGCAAGCGTTAGCTAGCCACCAGTTTTGTTTCACCGATATTCCCGAGAAGGCAATGGGGTCAGATCCAGCACAGAAGTTATTACCTGCGACAACAGAAAAGCCGACGGGATCTCTACTATCAGAATAGACCTGATGACGTTCCAGTTTCGTTCCAGGTTCGATGCTCAGCAGCAATACCCCGAGCAATGCCAAGCAGGTCTGAGTGGATCTCTGGTTTACTTAGTCCCCAACGCGTCGTTGGTAGCCAAGTCTCCGCGAGCGCAAAAGCTCACTGATATCACTGCCGACGGCGCTTCGAGAACACCAGCTCTAGACAGCTCCCGTTGATAGTCTGGCCAAAGTTTATTTGGGCCGATGTCCAAGCGATCTGGCGGAAGTATGCGGATCAGCTTTGCAGCGCGATCCTTTGTGTTGGCGTCCCAAGCAAACCCGCCAGCGGCTCGTACCGCTCCGTAGATCGCGAGCCGCTGCGGGCCGGGAACATTGTTTTCAATCATCCCCAAATTGAGAATCTGGTCGGATTGATCTCGCGAGCAGCTCTGTGTCCAGTAGAGATAATCGTGAACTACAGCGGGAAGCAAATATAGGCCGTTTTGGCGAAGCAACGAATGAAACACCTGCGGGATGCTCGCGAAGTCAGTTACGAATCCAGGTGGGACAGTAATCGTGTCCTTTGACACTCCAATCGTGTAAACCAACGGCTGGCGAACGATCCAGTTACGCCCATCCACGAACGGCCTAAAGTCAACGGGCGCGATCGGCTGCTGGGCTAGGGCAGAGGTCCATAACCCGAGTACACAGGCAATCACGCACAAGGCTTGTGTTGGGATAACCATACAAACCTGGTGTAGGACCCACAACCTCAGATCACAAATAATTTTGCTCACGCTATGTGTTAGGTAACCTCGCCGACTTTTCTTGTCGATCTTTGCTACGTCTGTCGTCATGTGACCCTCTTTGGCTATTGCCGTGTCGATTTGGACACCGGCTAAGACCTCGCTCACTCTTCGGCTATCTCTCGCAAGAGACCCTGTTATGTGATGATGCCCTTGGCGATGAGAGCAACGCCAATGCGCCGTTGGCGACTAACGACCTAATTAATACTCTTCGATAATGGCTGACTTACTAGCCTCGACTCGTTCCTGCAACAAAGGGATACACCAACTGTAAACAAAAGTTTACCTGGTCTTAACCAAACAATGCCCTTTACCTAGATACAATAGCGGACATGCTTCTGGAACGGACGTTGCTTAACCAAATGTCAAAACCGAGACCAATCTTTCGAGTTGCCGCAAGGCGGATGATGAATACGAGGTATCGGCCACTGGTGAGAGATGTGAATAGAAACATTTTATGGAGAAAAAAACAAACGGCATAAAATCGCCGGCCAACTTTAAAAGTATCATGCCCGACGCTAGTGAAATGTGGGGAATTTCCCAGCCGCTGCGACGCTGGAAATTTCGCATGATTGGCAATCGTTTCGAAAAATTTCGCAACGCGCTCTACCCTAAGCTTGCTGAACAGGCGCGGTCGTCGCAGCGCGCACCGTTGCAAGGGCAACCCGATCGGCAGACAGGCGCTGAATTGGCAGCCGATATCGGACGTCAAGCGCCAACTATCAGCGACCCCAAACCGATGGCCGTTATAAGCAAGGCACACCCCCCGCTGACCCCCGATATCGACTGCGGCATTGCTCGGTTGCTACAACGCGACCTCGGCAGCACCCCGCCGCGGGACTGGGGCCGCCTGATCACAACCGCATCGATGACGACGCGGCTGGAGAAGTTGAAAGCCATTGTCGCCAAACCTGATGAATTGCAAAACTTTCCCGATGTCGCTGATTACGTTCAAAGCTTCGGCCAGGCGATCGGTAGCAGCGATCACACCCTAGTCGTGCAATCTTTGTTCGAGAAGGAAGCGCGCGTTGCCGGTTTTCTGCTCTTCCTTGCACGGCACAAGCCCAGTCAATTGAACGAATTATTTTTTACAGCGTCGCAGGCGGATAATCTTCCGGAGGCTTGATCGTCGCGGCTAGGAGCACGTGACAGTTGGGGCACGTGTAACCGAGCCAACCGGTATTCACCGAGCTACGTCCACGTTTTTGGCGGTGTAGAACGTCACGGCTTGCTTGCGGCCGGGAATTAGAAACCAGCCCTTGAGCTGATAGCCGCACAACGCACAGTAGCCGGTAATCGGATACTCGCCATCGCTCGTGGCTCGTTGATGTACGTCAACACAGAGGTAATCGCGGCACTTGGGGCAGGATCGATGAAGGTATTTTACCATTATGCTCGACACATATCGCAGCGACCACCGATGAGTCAACTTGTGCTATGAATTTATTGAAGCGTCGCCAATTCAATCCGACGGCGATAACCCTTTCGAACTTTGTCTAGTGGTCGAAACAACCCGCCGCCGAACCGGGCCCGGACGTGAGCAAGCGCATAAAGCAGTAGGATTTTGAATGCGTCAAGCGATCCTGAAAGTTTGAGCAAATAAACAATGAGTGACAGCGAGGTAACACCGAGGACGCTCCCCACGATTACCGCCTAGGGCCAGGTCGTTCATCGCAGGGCCCGTAATAATCGACAACCTCACGTTCGGTCGGATTGGCCGGATCGCCATAAGTCTCGATCTTCATATGGCAGCGATTATCCTCGCCTTCTTCCTTCAACAGAATACGGTCGGGTGTGGCGGTGCATCCCATGAACGAAAGGAATAGCATAGTGACAAATCCAAATGTCGCAGGTTTCATTTCCATTTCCTTTCCCGGTTCACTGACCTGGCAAACTTTTCACTCCCTTGCTATTTAGCGTAACGCTTTGCGGTATCGAGGGCCAGAGGAAGGCCGCGGAGCCAAGTCGAGCATCGTAGGGCAAGCCAAATCTTTTAATTCTGCAGCGGTGTGAGAGCAGCAAGGCAACGTCGGTTCGAAATAGCTACTTTACAAGTGCTCGGTTTCAATTAGAATCTAACTGAATCTTAAACAGCGCTTTGGGAGCTGCGGTAACGTCCGCTCGTGAATCGTCGCATGCGAGTAAACCTCGCAGTCGGATTACCTCGGTCAAGCCAGCAGCACTCGCGCGCACCGCAGTGAGCTGTAATTGAACTAGGCAACTAACGTTGTTCAATCGGTCGCTCAACCGAACTGCAGAGATGCCAAGAAAAATGCCTGCGCCGCTATCGAAAATTTTTGCGACATGCTAACCCGTTCTAACCCAAAAGGAGCCATATCTATGAAGTACTCCCCCCTTTCCAAGAATGACGCAGTTTGCTTGCTGGTGGATCACCAATCCGGCTTGATCTCGCTGGTGCAAGATTTTTCTCCGGCCGAGTTCAAGAACAATGTCCTCGCCCTGGCGGCCAGTGCGCGCTATTTCAAGCTGCCGACGATCCTTACCACCAGCTTCGAGAACGGCCCCAACGGACCGTTGGTTCCGGAGCTAAAGGAAATGTTCCCAGCCGCGCCTTACATCGCGCGCCCGGGTAACATCAATGCCTGGGATAACCCGGATTTTGTCGACGCGGTGAAAAAGACCGGGCGCAAACAACTCATCATTGCCGGCGTGGTCACCGAGGTTTGCGTGGCTTTTCCGGCGCTCTCCGCCCTCGAAGCGGGCTACGAGGTGTTCGTGGTCACCGACGCATCGGGTACGTTCAACGACGTGACCCGCCACGCGGCGTGGGCGAGAATGGCTGCGGCCGGCGCGCAAATGATGAGTTGGTTTGGCGTGGCTTGCGAGCTGCACCGCGACTGGCGCAACGACATCGAGGGGCTCGGCGCGCTCTTCTCCGAATACATTCCCAATTACCGCAACCTAATCACCAGCTATCTCGCCAAGAAATAGTGGCGCAACCAACCTGTTAATCCTTAGTCTTCAAAAAAGGAGGTGAACGATGCCGCCACCAAGCGAAATGAAATCAGTCAAGAAGCTCCGCTGCATCCAGCGCAGCGT
>Ga0105347_1000954_pt1 | contig 12948 bp, 10 predicted proteins | sample EasRivMeERMLT890_FD_89677 | JGI IMG/M metagenome (GOLD analysis project Ga0105347, IMG submission 89677) | Soil microbial communities from meander-bound floodplain in the East River, Colorado, USA - East River MetaG ERMLT890 | ecosystem: Environmental > Terrestrial > Soil > Floodplain | place... | reverse complement strand
CCGGGGACGAGGGCGACCAGCTCACGCGCGCGCTGCTCGAGCGCGTGAACGCACGCCAGCGCCTCCACCTGTCGGGCACCCTCCTGCGCGGCCGCTTCGCGATACGGATCTGCGTGCTCTCGTTCCGGACCCATTCGGATCGGCTCGAGGAGGGGCTCGGGCAGATCGCCGACGAGGCGGCGGCGCTGCTCGGTCGCGCCTCGCCGCAGGTCGGCGGTTGAAGCCGTGCGCCGTCCAACATAATGAGGCGCGGATGCCCCCCCTGAACGCCCTCCTGAGCATGCTGCTCGTCGCCGGCGACCAGGACGCGCCGCCCGTGCCGCGCTTCGCCGACGTGACGGAGAAGAGCGGCGTCACCTTCACCTGCAAGGGGGGCAGCGGGCGCCTCCTCATCCTCGACACCATGGGGAGCGGGCTCGCGGTCGCCGACTTCGACGGCGACGGCGACGACGACCTCTACCTGCTGACCGGCTCGCAGCTCGACCCCTACGAGAAGGGGCAGCACGCGCCGACCAACCGCCTCTATCGCAACGACGGCAAGCTCCAATTCACCGACGTGACCGCCGTGTCGGGGACCGGGCTCGACGGCTGGTCGTTCGGCGCGACCGCCGGCGATTACGACGGCGACGGCGACCTCGACCTCTTCGTCACGCGCTTCGGGGCCGACGTCCTCCTGCGCAACGACGGCTCGCTCCGCTTCACCGACGTCACCGCGGCGGCCGGCGTGGGCGACCCGCGCTGGGGGAGCGGGGCGACCTTCTTCGACTACGACCGCGACGGCGACCTCGACCTCTACGTCGTGAACTACGTCGACTTTGCCGAGCGGCTGGCGAAGTACGGCGGCAACCTCGACCACCCCGACTTCAAGAACTTCAAGCAGCTCCCGCAGTACTTCCACGGCCAGCCCGCCGTGCTCTACCGCAACGACGGCCCCGATCCGAAGGGCGGTGACGTCCGCTTCACCGACGTGACCGCGGCGGCGGGCGTCGCGAACGCGAACGGCAAGGGGCTCGGCGTCGTTACGTGCGATTTCGATGAAGATGGCGACCTCGACCTCTACATCGCCAACGACACCACCGCCAACGCCCTCTACGTGAACCAGGGCAACGGCACCTTCGACGAGCTGGCGTCCGACGCGGGCGTCGCGCTCGGCGAATCGGGGCGGGCGGAAGGGACGATGGGCGTCGGCTGCGCCGACTTCGACGGCGACGGCCGCTTCGACGTGGTCGTCACCAACTTCGACAACGAGCCCAACACGTACTACCGCAACTGCGGCGACCTCCAGTTCCAGGACGAGACGAAGCGGCGCGGGCTCTTCGAGCCGACGCTGCGGCCGGTCGGCTGGGCGAGCGAGCCGGCCGACTTCGACGACGACGGCGACCTCGACCTCTTCTTCTCGAACGGCCACCTGATCACCGACGTGCCGCTCTTCCTGATCCGCCACCTGATCCCCCAGGAGAGGCTGCCGGGCGTGATCGAGCCCGAGCACTTCTCCGGGAGCTACCGGCAGAAGCAGCAGCTCTTCCTGAACGACGGCAAGGGCGTCTTCTCCCTCCACGCGGACGACGCCGGCGATTTCTTCGAGGAAGAGATGGTGGGGCGCGGCGCGATCGCGGCCGACCTCGACCTCGACGGCGACGTCGACCTGGTCGTCCAGCGCTCGAACGAGCCGACGTTGGTTGTCGAGAACCGCGGCACGCCGAAGAACTCCTGGGTCGAGGTCGCGCTCTCCGACGGCACGGGGCGCAACCGATTCGGCGTCGGCGCGCGCGTCGAGATCTCCGTGGCCGGCCGCCGCCAGGTCCGGCAGGTGACCTGCGGCGACAGCTACTGCTCGCAGCGGCCGCTCACGCTCCACTTCGGGCTCGGCGCCGGCGAGCCGGCCGCCGTCGAGGTCAAGGTGCGCTGGCCGGACGGGACGGCGCAGCGCTTCCCCGACGTGAAGCCGCGCCAGCGCGTCGTGCTGCGCCGCGAAGAAGGCAAGGCGCAGTGAGCTTGCGCGGCCAAGGAGCGCCTGCGGCCGGGCTCGCGCTCGCGCTGGCGCTCGGCGGCTGCGCGGGCGGGCCGCGGCTGCGCTCGGCCGACCTCGTGCTCGAGCTCGAGCGCTCCGGCGAGGGGCGGGCGAGCGTCACCGCGCTCGCGCTCGACGCCGCCGGCGAGCGGCTGCTGGTCGGAGACTACGGCGGCCGCCTCTTCGTCCAGGACGTGGCCGCCGCGCGCCGCGACGACTTCGCCGACCCGCGTCCCGAGACGTTCGAGGGGGGCGTGCTCGCGCTCGGCTGGCGCGACGGTCGCTGGCTCGCCGTGCCGCGGCGCGGCCGCGGGCTCCTCTCGGCCGGGGCGGCCGACCGCTCCGGCGACGAGTGGCTGCTGTTCCCGACGCTTTCGGGCGCCGTCGTGACGCCGTCGCTCGACGTGGTGCACTGGTCGGTGCTCGCGCGCACGCTCGCCTGCTCCGGCGCGCCGAGCCGCGGCGTCGCCGCAGCGTCGATCAAGGAGGTTCGCATCGCGGGCGTCGCCGCGCTCGCCGATCGCGTGGTCGTCCTGAACGGCCGCGCGCCGGGCCCGACGAAGCTCGAGTCGCGCGCGCTGCCGTCGCTCGACCTGCACTGGTCGGTCGACCTCGGCCACAGCGCCTCGTCGCTCGCGCTCGACGCGCGCGCGCAGGTCGCGGTGGTGGCCGACGCGACGCGGCTCGAGCTGCGCGCGCTCGCCGACGGCGCGCTGCGCGGCGCGCTCGAGCTCGCCGATGCGGTCCCCCACGCGTTCGGCGATGGCGAACGCTTCCTTTTGGTCCAGGGCGAGACGCTCTCCGTGCTCCACCTGCACGGTGCGGGCGAGGCGGGGGGAACCGCGGCGGACCGACTGTCGCCGCGCGTCGAGCCCGCCTTCGCGGCGCACCGCGGCGGCGTCGGCGCCGTCGCCTTCTCCGCCGATGCGCGCTGGCTCGCGACGGGCGGCGCGCGCGGCGACCTGCTTCTCTTTCGCATCGAACCCCTGACGCGACCCGGCGCCGCCTCGTCCGGCGCCCCTTCCCCGTGAGGTGAGACCGATCGTGAGCCCCCTCGCCTTCGCCCTCGGTCGGATCGGCGGCGACGTCCGCCGGCGCGCGGCCGCGTGCGCCGCGCTCGCGCTGCTCGCGGCGTCGGGCTGCACCGCCTGGTCGCACGAGCGCTACGTCTCGCGCATGGGCCTGCTCATGGGGCAGCAGAACCTGCTCGAGAGCTACCAGAAGGCGCTCGAGCGGCGCGACTACGCCGCAATCCGCGTCCTCTTCGACGACACGCCCGAGGCGCGCAGCGCGGCCGACGCGGCGGTCGCCGACGTCACGGGCAAGCTCGGGGTCGCGGCCGATCCCAAGGCGACGATCGACATGGTCGAGGCGGAGGTTCGCGACTTCGACCTCTTCGCCGAGCTGCCCGAGGCGACGCTCTGGTTCTACGTCGGGGCGCGCACGCCCGACGGCGCGCGCCACCTGGTCCGGCTGCAGAGCCGGGCGACCTTCCGCGTCCTCTCCCGCGACCCGCCGGAGGCCGACCAGGACGGGATCCCGCTCGGCCACCTGAAGCTCGTCGCGCAGGCGCCCTTCGAGGCGGAGGTGCGCTCGTCGAAGCGCACGCAGTACGAGGACGCGACGCAGCGCGCCGGGCTCGCCGACCGCCACCGGAACCAGGAGATCGAGGCGCGCTGCCGGATCCTGCAGGGCACGATGCCGGGCAGCGGCGCCGCCGCCGCCGACTTCGACGGCGACGGCCGGCTCGACCTCGCCGCCATCGACGGACTCCACAGCAAGCTCTACGTCAATCGCGGCGACGGGACCTTCGACGACCGCTCGGCCGCGTGGGGCCTCGACCGCTTCGCGGGCGCGGGCGCGGTCGCCGCCGACTACGACAACGACGGCGACCAGGACCTCTACATCTGCGACCACTTCGGCGGGGCGCGCCTGCTGCGCAACGACGGCGGTCGCTTCACCGACGTGACGGCCGAGTCGGGCGCCGGCTGCAGCGACCCGTGCTTCTCGGCGTCGTTCGGCGACGTCGATCGCGACGGCGACCTCGACCTCTTCGTGCCGTGCTCGGGCGACTACTACACGAAGATCCCGATGCCGCCGTTCGACGCGCGCGACGGGCAGCCCGACCACCTCTACATCAACGACGGCCACGGCCATTTCACCGAGGAGGGGGAGGCGCGCGGCGTCGACAGCACCGGCTGGGGGCTCGCCTCGTCCTTCTGCGACTTCGACGGCGACGGCGACGACGACCTCTACGTCGCGAACGACTTCGGCCTGAACGAGCTCTACGTGAACGACGGGACCGGCCACTTCGACGACGTCGCGGCCAAGGCGGGCGCGTCGGACCGCGGCTACGGCATGGGCGTCACGTGGGGCGACGTCGACAACGACGGCGATTTCGACGCCTACATCTCCGACATCTGGTCGGAGTTCCACGCGGTCTTCATCGACCCCGACTATCCGCTGCCGTTCATGGGCCGGGTCATGCGCTTCTGGGTGGCGCCGCAGATGGACCGCATGGGGATGGGCAACGCGCTGCTGCTGAACCAGGGCGACGGGAAGTTCGTCGACGTCGCGAAGACCTGGCACGTGAACGAGGCCGGCTGGGCGTGGGCGGCGATGTTCCTCGACTTCGACGCCGACGGCGACCTCGACATCTACTCGCCCGACGGGAGTTACACGGGAGAACGGGAAGAAGACCTCGAGCTGCGCTTCTGGGCGCTCGCCTCCCTCATGTGGGAGCGCAGCAAGATGAACGAGTTCCTGTTCGAGGCGGCGGGCCGCTCGATGCAGGGCCACGAGCGCAAGCGGCTGTTCGAGCAGCTCGGCCCCGGCCAGTTCGCCGAGGTCGGCTACTTCCACGGCGTGAACGCGATCGAGAGCGGGCGCGGGCTCGCGATCGGCGACTTCGACGACGACGGCTACCCCGACCTCTACCTGCGCAACCTGAACGACCGCGCCCTCTACTACCGCAACAGCGGCGGCGCCAACCACTGGCTCAAGCTGCGCCTGGTCGGGACGAAGAGCAACCGCGACGCGATCGGTGCCGTCGTCCGCGCGACCGCCGGCGGCGTGACGCAGCTGCGCCAGGTCACCGCGGGCGAGGGCTTCTACTCCTCGCACGACAAGCGGCCGCTCTTCGGGCTCGGCGCGGCGAAGAGCGCGGCGGTCGTGGTGAAGTGGCCGTCGGGCCGGGTCGAGACCTTCCCGGAACTCGCGGCGGACCAGTCGTACGTCGTGACCGAGGGCGAGGGGAAGGCCGTCCCCGGCCGCTGACCGCGGAGGAGCACTCCATGTTCGAGCTGCGGAGCGTGCGCGGCGTCGTCGCGCTCGGGATCGCCTGGATGGCGCTCGCGGCCTGCGCCGACGCCGCGGCGCAGGGCGGCGCGATCGAGGCGGCCGCGACCGAGGAGCTGCCGCCGGCCGTGTTCGCCGCGCGCCGCGCGAAGCTCGTCGCGGAGCTCGGTGCCGACGCGGTCGCCGTCCTCTCGGCGCCGCCGAGCTGCGTGCGCAACGCCGACAACGACTACCCCTACCGGACCGGCAGCGACTTCTGGTACCTGACCGGCTTCCCCGAAGAGGGGGCGGTCGCCGTGGTCGAGACGCGCGACGGGAAGGCGCACTGCACGCTGTTCGTGCCGCCGCGCAGCCCCGGCCAGGAGATGTGGACCGGCCGGCGCCTCGGCGCCGCGGGCGCGAAGGCGCTCGCCGAGGAGGTCGTCGAGCTCGACCGGCGCGGCAACGTCGGCGCGAAGCTGAAAGAGCTGCTGCACGGGAAGAAGCGGGTCCTCGGCCAGTTCGAGAGGAACGACGCGCGCCGCACGGCGGTGAAGGCGGCGCTCGACGCGGGCATCGACGTCGACGAGGTCGAGCTGCGCAACGCGGTCGGCCGCCTGCGCCGCGTCAAGGGCCCCGAGGAGCTCGCGCTCCTGCAGCGTTCGATCGACCACACCTGCGAGGCGCTCCGCCAGGCGATGCGCTCCTGCCGGCCCGGCATGCACGAATACGAGCTGCAGGCGGTGATCGAGTACTGCTTCAAGGCGCTCGGCTCGCCGCGCGTCGGCTTCGACTCGATCGTCGGGTCGGGCCGCAACTCGGTCATCCTGCACTACATGTCGAACCGCGAGGCGATCCCGGCCGGCAAGACGATCGTCTGCGACGTCGGCGCGGAGTACGGCTTCTATTCGGCCGACGTCACGCGCACGCTCCCGAGCGACGGCAAGTTCACCCCCGAGTGCGCGGCGGTCTATCGCTCCGTGCTCGCGTCCCAGAAGGCGGGCATCGCCGCGGCGAAGCCGGGCGCGACGCTGCGCGCGATCGAGGCGGCGGCGCGCAAGGAGCTGGTGGCCCGGCTCGTCGAGGAGGGCGTGGTCGCGAAGGGCCAGGAGAACCTCGGCGCCTCGCTCCTGCCGCACGGGACCTGCCACTGGCTCGGCCTCGACACGCACGACGAGTGTCCCTACGACGGCAAGCTCGCGCCCGGCATGGTGACGACGGTCGAGCCGGGCTGCTACATCCCCGCGGGAACCGCCGGCGTCGCCGAGAAGTTCTGGGACATCGGCGTGCGCATCGAGGACGACGTGCTGATCACCGAGGAGGGGTGCGTGGTCCTCTCGACCGGCGCGCCGCGCGAGATCGCGGAGATCGAGGCGCTGATGGCGGAGGGGAGCGAGTTCCCGCGTCTCGAGCCGGCCGCGAAGCCGACCGCCGAGCCCCCCGAGAAGTAGTCCCGACCCGTGCCGCCGCTGCGCTTCCGGCTGCGCGTGACCGCGCCCTTCGACCTGCGCGTCGCCCTCTTCGGCCACGGCTGGATCGACCTCGCGCCGAACGCCTGGGACGAGGAGACGCGCACGCTGCGCACGGTGCTGGCGGCGGGACGGCGCGCCGCCGACGTCGTCGTGCGGCAGGAGGGCGACGTGCTCGCGGTCGCCGCCGACTTCGGGAGCGCGCCGCCGCGGCCGGCGATCGCACGCGCTTCTCTCGGAGCTCAGCTCGCGCGCATGCTGCGCCTCGCGCACGACTACGAGCCGTTCTGGCGGCGCTGCCGCGCGCAGCCGCGGCTGCGCTGGGTCGCGCGGCGCGGCGCCGGCCGGCTGCTCGCCGGCGCGACGCTGTTCGAAGACCTGCTGAAGCTGCTCTTCACGACCAATTGTTCGTGGGCGGCGACGCGGCTCATGGCGCGGCGCCTCGTCGACGCGCTCGGCGCGGCGGCGCCGTCGGGCGCGCGCGCCTTCCCCGACGCGGCTTTGTGCGCGGCGCAGCGCGAGCCCTTCTGGCGCGACGTGGTGCGCGCGGGCTACCGCGCGCGCGCGTGCCGGGAGCTCGCCGCCGGCTTCGCGTCGGGGCAGATCGCCGAGGAGCGCTTCGCGGAGAGCGGGCTGCCGACCGAGGAGGTGCGCCGGCGCCTCCTCGCGCTGCACGGCTTCGGGCCCTACGCCGCGGGGCAGGCGCTGCGCCTGCTCGGGCGGCACGACGACCTCGCGCTCGACTCGTGGTGCCGCGCGAAGATCGCGCAGCAGACCGGGCGGCGCCGCGCGCCGGCCGACCGCGCGATCGAGCGCGCCTACGCCTGCTTCGACGAGCACCGCGGCCTCGTCCTCTGGATGGATCTCACGCGCGAGTGGCACGGCGAGGGCGCGCTCACGCCGCGGGACGCCGTCGTCACGGCGCTCGGCGGCCGCCTTCGCCGCGCGAAGCCGAGTCGCTAACGTCCCCGCCTCGCGCCCATCTCGGGACGCGGCGCGTCGCCGCGTTCACCGGCGCGGAGTTCGGATTCCCTTCCGGAAGCGAAGGGTCAAGGAGAGACCATGTTGCTGCAGAAGTTCCTGCTCGCGGCCCTCATCCCCGCGGGTTTCGCCCTGTTCCACGATTTCGGCAACGACTACGACAAAGCGCCCAACGTCGCGACGACGGCGCTCGAGCTCGACGCCGGCAAGCCGATCTCGATCTCGAGCAACGCGATCCACTGGCGCGAGGACCTGTTCGGCGCCGTGAAGTCGGGCGGCACGAAGCAGTACTTCAACGGAATGGCCTGGTACCGCAAGATCGGCGCGGCCAAGGTCGGCGAGGACATCACGCTCGGCGGCAAGGCGATCACGGCCGGCGACTGGACCGTCTCGATCAAGGTCCCCGGCGACGACACCTCGAAGTTCTTCCTCGAGTGGAAGAAGGGCGAGACGGCGGTCGACGTCCCGCTCGAGCTCAAGGGCGGCCACGAGGTCGAGGACCACCTGATCCTGGCGCTCACGCCGCGCGGCGGCGCCGGCTCGAAGGACTTCGAGCTCAAGGTCGGGTACGGCGACCACTACGGCAAGATCAAGGGCACGATCGGCGGCGCGAAGCAGTAACGGCCGCGCGGCGATCGGTCCGGCGGCGCGCGCGAGCGGGGGTTCGAGCCCGTGGCACCACGAGGCGAGGCTCCCGCCGCGCGCACCGCGCCGCCGGCGTCGCCGGTTCCGTCCGGCCCGCTCGCGTCGCTCCCATCGCTCATCATCGTCCTGGTCGAGCCGAGCGAGCCGGGCAACGTCGGCGCGGTGGCGCGCATCCTCCTCAACCTCGGCGCGGGCGAACTGCGCCTGGTCGTCGCCGACCGCCGCCGGCGCGCGCGCCTGGTCGGCGCCTCGGCGCGCGCGCGCGCCCGCCACGCGCGTCCGCTGCTGGCCGCGGCGACGTTCCATCGCGACCTGCGCAGTGCGCTCGCCGACGTCGAGCGCGCCTGCGCATTCAGCGCGCGCTCCGGCCGCTTCCGTGCGCCGCGCGGGACGCTCGACGCGGTCGCGGACGACTACGCCGGCGCCGGCGGCCGGCGCGCGCTCGTCTTCGGCAACGAGACCGCGGGGCTCCGCGCCGCCGACGTCGCGCTCTGCGCCGATCTCGTCGCGATCCCGGCCGGCGGCGCCGATCCGGTCCTGAACCTCTCGCACGCCGTCGCGATCGCGCTGTGGGAGTTCGCGCGGGCGCGCGGCGGCCATGTCGCGCCGCCGAACCGCCACGCACCGCCGCGCGCCGCGTCCGTCGCCGAGCGCGCCGCGCTGCGCGTCGACTACGACGCGCTGCTCGTCGAGCTCGGCTTCCCGCGCCGCGCGCTCGGCGACCTGCACGGCCGCATCCTGCGCCGCCTCACGGAGCTGCTCGACCGCGCCGGCGGGGAGCACGCCGACGCCTCGATGCTGCGCGGCCTCGCCGTCGCGATCCGCCGCCGGCTCGCTGCCGTTCCCGCCAAGAGCCTGTCTGCCGGGACCGGCTCTACGGCACCTGCCGCAGGTCGCACAGGATCCAGCGGAAGCCGGGGAAGGAGACCTTTACGATCGGCGCGGGGGGCGGCGCCGCGGAGCCGGGCGCCGGCGCGCTCGCCGGCGGCACCTCGAGCGTGACCGAGTTCATCCCCTTCGCGATCGTCACGCGCTTGCGGAAGCGGCTGCCGTCGGCGAGCTCCGCCTCGATTTCGAGCGGCATCTCGAACGGGAACTGGCCGCTGCACTTGCACTCGATCGCCACGGTCGCCTTGGTCCCTTCGAGCTTGGGCTGGTGCACGGTGTAGCCGGGCCAGCGCGTCCCGTAGAGCCACGGCTGGAAGAACGAGCGCAGCGGCACGCCGGCGCGCCGCTCGCAGATCGCCTGGAAGTCGGCCGAAGTCGCCGTCTTGAAACGAAGGCGCGGGTCGGTGGCGAACTCCTTCAGCGACGCGAAGAACGCCTCGTCGCCGATCACGTAGCGCAGCATGTGCAGGAGCCAGGCGCCCTTGTCGTACATCTGCGGGTCCCACGCCTCGCCGCAGTTGGCGTGGCGCGGCCGCCAGACCGTGGTCAGGGCGTCGAGGGAGTGCTTCTTCTCCTGCATGAAGTCGAGCGCCGCCACCTGCCCGTGCACGTGCTCGACCCAGAGCGTCTCGGCGTAGGCGGCGAAGCCCTCGTGCAGCCAGAAGTCGCCCCAGTCGGCGCAGCTGATCGCGTTGCCCCACCATTCGTGGGCCGTCTCGTGCACGAGCACGTAGTCGTAGAGCTCGTTGCGCAGCTCGAAGGGGTCGACCACGCCGGTGCCGCGGATCGCGTCGGGGAAGCTCGAGCCGTACGAGACGAGCGTCGCGTGCTCCATGCCCCAGAGCGGCGTCTCGGCCAGCGCGAACTTCGCGTCGGGGAAGGGGTAGGGGCCGAACTTCTCGCTGAAGAAGCGCAGGATCTCCGGCACCTGCGCAAACTGCTTCCTCGCCTTCTCCTCGCTCTCGGGCAGCACGTAGAAGCGCACCGGGAGCTTGCGCGGGAGGCCGGGCAGCTCGACCTCGCTCTCGACCACGACGTAGGGGGCGATGTCGATCGCGATCGCGTAGTCGGGGACCGGGACGTCGAGTCGCCAGCGCCAGGTCTTCCAGGCGCCCGCCTGCGACACGTCGACGAGGCGGCCGTTGCTCGCGGCGACGAGCTCGGCCGGCGCGGTGACGTTCACCGTGACGCGGTCGGGCTTGTCCTCGGGGTGGAAGAACGACGCCTTGCACGGGAACCACGTGTGCGCGCCGATCGTCTGGCACGAGGTCGCGATCCACGGCGCCCCCGACGGCGTGCGCGCCCACTGGAAGCCGTTCGCCTCGTCGACGCGCTTGGGCCGGCCGGCGTAGGCGACGCTCACCTGGACCACCTCGCCGGCCTTGGCGGGCTTGGCGAGCGTGATCTTCAGGAGGTCGTCGGCGCGCGACCACTCGAGCGGGCGCGTCTCGGTGAGGACGTCACGCGTCAGGTCGCCGTCGACCGCGTGGACCGACTGGACGACGAGGCTGCGCTCGAGATCGAGGACGAGCACGTCGAGCGCCGGCGCCGTCACGACCGCGCCGAGCGCGCCGAAGCCGCGGACCGTCTGCGCGGCCGGATCGACCAGGAGCTCGATCCGGTACTCCTTCACGTCGTACGCGGTGCGCGGGTCGGCCTCCTGCGCGCGCGCCGGCGCGGACCAGGCGACCGCGAGCGCGACGACGAACGACCTCACGCGCGATAGATGTCCTGGATCTGGTTCAGGAGCTTGACCGCGTCGGCCTGCGGCCGCTGGAAGCTGTTGCGCCCGACGATCGAGCCGAAGCCGCCGCCCTGGTGGATCCCCTGGACCTCCTTCAGGATGTCGTCGGTCGCCTTCGCCTCGCCGCCCGAGAAGATCACGATGCGCCGCCCGCCGAACGAGCTCTGCACGACGTGGCGGACGCGGTCGGCGAGCGTCCCGATCGGGATCTTCTGCTCGAGGTAGACCTTCTTCGCGTCCTCCTGCTCGAGGTGCTCGGTCGGCGGCTTCACCTTGACGACGTGGGCGCCGAGCTGACAGGCGATCTGGGCCGCGTACGCGACCACGTCGACCGCCGTCTCGCCCGCCTTGCTGAGCCCCGCACCGCGCGGATAGGACCAGATCACGACGACGAGGCCGGCGCGCTTGGCCTCCTCGGTCATCTCGCGGATCTGCTGGTACATCTGGTTGCGCAGCGACGAGCCGGGATAGATCGTGAAGCCGATCGCGGCGCAGCCGAGCCGCAGCGCCTCCTGCACCGAGCCGGTCACCGCCGAGCAGGGGTCCTTGTCCTTGAAGAGGACGTCGCTGTTGTTGAGCTTGAGGATGAGCGGGATCCGGCCCGCATAGCGCGAGGCGCCCGCCTCGAGGAAGCCGAGCGGCGCCGCATAGGCGTTGCAGCCCGCCGCGAGCGCGAGCTCGAAGTGGTAGCGCGGGTCGTAGCCGGCCGGGTTCTTGGCGAAGCTGCGCGCCGGCCCGTGCTCGAAGCCCTGGTCGACCGGCAGGATCACGAGCTTGCCGGTGCCGGCGAGGCGGCCGCTGCAGAGCAGGCGGTAGAGGTTGGCCTGGGTGCCCGGGCTGTCCGACTCGTACCAGCTCAGGATCTCCTGCACGCGCTCGGTCATCGTCGCTTCCTCGGTGGGGCGGGATCGGAAAAAGGCGGGTCGGGGAACGCGGAAGTCTAGCTCCGCCCGGTGGGCCGCCGCGTCACCGGGAATTCGGTTCCGACCGGTCCCATTGCGCGACTCCACCCCTCAAAAGCGGGGGTACGCATCCGATGGCGGTGAGGGATGCGAAACATGAACACACGAGACACGATGGATCCGGACGGACGCACCCGGTGCTTCCAGTCCACGTCGGGGTTCCGCATGTGGGGAGGCGAGCAGCGGCCGCCGGCGCAGCCGGTGCCCTTCGCCTGGATCTCGCTCGGACTGGTCGTCGGGCTCGCCATCCTCGTCGGGACCTGGTTCGCGATCTTCCGCTGAAAGGCGGCGTGAACGGCCGCGCTACCATCGCGGCCCCATGCACGCCCCGCGCAGCGAGGATCCCGGGCCGGCCGGCGGGCTGGCACGCGTCACGGCCGTGCGCAGCGTGACCGCCGCGGCGGCGGGACGCGCGCGTGCGAAGCGTGCCCGGGTCGTCGAGCGCGACGACTGGATCGCGCACGAGGAGCCGCTCTCGATCCGGGTCGACGGGCGGCCGCTCGGCGTGGTGATGCGCACGCCGGGGCACGACCTCGAGCTGGTGCGCGGCCTCCTCTTCGCCGAGGGGATCCTCGAGCGCGCCGACGACGTCGCCGCGATCGCCCACTGCCGCGAGCTCCCGCCCCGGACGCCCGAATCGTGGCGCGCCGACGCCTCGGACAACGTGGTCCTCGTCACGCTGGCGCGTCGCCGCCGCACTGTCCGCCGCCGCGCCTGGACCGCCTCGACGAGCTGCGGCGTCTGCGGGCGCGCGACGATCGACGAGCTGCGCGCGGTCGCCCCGCCGGTGAAGGGGGACCTCGCGGTCGACGTCGAGCTCCTGCTCGAGCTGCCCGACCGGCTGCGGGAGGCGCAGCACGGCTTCGCGCGGACCGGAGGGCTGCACGCCGCGGGGCTCTTCGACGGGCGCGGGAAGTTGCTGGTCGCGCGGGAAGACGTGGGGCGCCACAACGCCGTCGACAAGGTGGTGGG
>Ga0105347_1000953_pt1 | contig 12959 bp, 9 predicted proteins | sample EasRivMeERMLT890_FD_89677 | JGI IMG/M metagenome (GOLD analysis project Ga0105347, IMG submission 89677) | Soil microbial communities from meander-bound floodplain in the East River, Colorado, USA - East River MetaG ERMLT890 | ecosystem: Environmental > Terrestrial > Soil > Floodplain | place... | reverse complement strand
CTACGATCCCTACGTGTCGGAATCGCGGGCCGTCGAACTGGGGCTCGCCCTCGTGTCGCTACCGGAGCTCTTGAAGCAATCCGACGTGGTCACCCTTCACACTCCCTCCACCGACGCCACGCGAGGGCTCATGTCGAAGGACAACCTCGCCCTCATGAAGAAGTCTGCACTGCTCGTCAATTGCGCGCGCGGCGATTTGGTGGACGAGCAGGCGCTGGCTGCGGCGCTCTCGCGCAAACAGATCGCGGGCGCGGCCCTGGACGTGTTTCAGAACGAGCCTCCGAAGGGAAGCCCGCTTCTGGGTGTAGCCAACGTGGTGCTCACGCCTCATCTGGCCGCCAGTACGTCGGAGGCGCAGGCCGAAGTGGCCAGGCAGATCGCCCGGCAGGTGATCGGAGTGCTTTCCGGGGAGCGCTACGAGAACGTGCTCAACATGCCGTTTACAGGCCCGTTTTCCGAGATGAAGCCGTACCTCAAGCTGGCCGCGCGTGTGGGCTCGCTCTCCGCACAAATCCTGGACGGGCGGCTCACACGCATCGAGTGGGACTACGCCGGCGGTCCGGAGGAGTACACAGAGGCGGTTCGCACGGCGCTCTTGCGCGGCATTCTCGAACCCGTGTTCGGTCGCGAAGTGAACTACGTCAACGCGCAGCGGCTCGCCGCCGACCGCGGCCTGAAACTCTCGCGCGTGGAGCACCTGGCCGATGCCGCGCACAACACGATCTCCTGCCGGCTGGTGGCCGGACGCAAGAGTCGGCTGGTGGTGGGCGCCCTGGTGGCGCGTGAGTGGTTGCGTATCGTGCAGATCGACGGGTACCGGCTCGACGCAGATCCCTCGGGCGACCTGTTGTTCACGGTGAGCCGCGATGTGCCGGGCGTGATTGGCAAAATCGGAACGCTCCTCGGGAAAGCGGGCGTGAACATCGGCGAATGGCGTCTTGGACGCGACACCTCGCACAAGCTGGCCGTCACTCTGATCAATCTCGACAGCACCATCCCTCCGAAAACCCTCGCGGCCCTTCGCAAAATGCCTGCGGTGGTGGAGGCGCAGGCGGTGCGCCTGGGGCATGAATAGACGGCCCCTGGAGTCCGACATCTTGAATAAGAGAAACCTGAGAGCGGGGGCCAAAGTATGAAGGGCATCGTGCTGGCCGGCGGACTGGGCAAGCGGTTGGCGCCGCTGACGGCCATAACCAATAAGCATCTCCTGCCGGTCTATGACCGGCCCATGATTTTCCACCCCATTGAGACTCTGTCGAGGGCGGGCATCCACGAGGTCCTGCTCGTGGTGGGACCCGACTCCGCAGGCGATTTCATGCGCCTGCTTGGCGACGGCACCCGGTTCGGCCTGAAGCGCCTGGACTATGTTTACCAGGAGAAGGAACTGGGTATCGCCCACGCCATCGGCCTGGCCGAACCGTGGGTGGGCGAACACAAGATGTGCGTGTTCCTGGGCGACAATATCCTCGAAAAGGGCATCGCCCGTGAAGTGGCACAGTTCCGCAAACAGCGGCGTGGCGGGCGCGTGCTGTTGAAGGAGGTGCCCAACGCGCGTGACTATGGCGTGGCGGAGATGTCGGGGCTGCACATCAAGCGCATCACGGAGAAGCCTCGCGATCCAAAATCGTCGTACGCCGTGGTGGGGGTGTACTTCTACGACAGCCACGTCTTCCGGATCATCCGGAGTCTCAAACCGTCGCGGCGCGGTGAGCTGGAAGTGACCGACGTGAACAACGCGTACATCAAGAAGCACCAGCTCTCCTACGGAATTCTCGACGGGTTCTGGGCCGACTGCGGCGCCTCGATCGACGCCTATCTTGGCGCGCAGAACACCATGGCTCGCGCGCAGCAGCTGCTCAAGGGGCGCAGGCGCAAGAAATGATCGAAGGCGTCCGGACCAAGAATCTCGTGGCCCACCCCGATGAGCGGGGCAGGCTGTGGGAGATTCTGCGCTCCGACGATGATCTGTTCGACACGTTCGGCCAAGTGTACGTCACGACGGCCTTTCCCGGAATCGTGAAGGCCTGGCATGCGCACAGGCTGCAGACCGACTTTTTCACGGTGATCTCGGGCAGGGCGAAATTTGTGCTCTACGACATGCGCGAGGGCTCGCGCACGAAGGGAGAGCTTGCGGAATTCTTCCTCGGGCGCGACAAGCTTCAGCTCATCACCATCCCTCCCGGCGTGTATCACGGCTTCATGTGCCTGGGCGAAGAGGAAGTTCTCGCGCTGAATTGCCCCACCCGGCCCTACAACGCGCAGACCCCCGACGAACTGCGGCTGCCCTTCGACACCGACCAGATTCCGTACCGCTGGAACGAGCCGGGCGGGTGAGCCGACTCCTGGTGACAGGTGGCTGCGGCTTTCTCGGCGGCGCCTACCTTTTGCATCTGCTCGGGCGGCGCGACGGGGCAGACGTTTTCAACTTCGACGCGCTCACGTACGCGGCCCAGCCGTCGCGGCTGGCCGGCCTGGACCGGGATCCTCATTACCAATTCGTGCACGGGGATCTGGCAGAGGCCGGGCAGGTGCGTGCGCTGTTCAAGTCGCACGGCCCATTCGACCTGGTGGTCCACTTCGCCGCCGAGACTCACGTGGATCGCAGTCTCTTGAATGCCGTTCCCTTTGTGCAAAGCAATGTGCTCGGCACGCAGAACCTGCTCGATGCGTTTCGTGCGCAGACATCCGGTCGGCTCATCCACATCTCCACCGACGAAGTGTACGGCCCCGTGCCTCCCGGAATGTTTCTCAAAGAGGACGCGCCGCTTCACCCGCGCAATCCGTATGCGGCCACCAAGGCAGCGGCCGATCACCTGGTGCTGGCGGCCGTGCGGTCGTTTGGATTGGACGCCTGGATCGTTCGCTCGGTCAACGTGTACGGGCCGGGTCAGTACCCGGAGAAGTTCATTCCGTTGGCTGTCACAACTCTTTTGTCGGGCGCGCAGGTGCCGGTGTACGGCGACGGCGAACAGGTGCGTGACTGGCTGTATGTGGAGGACTTCGTTCGGGCGGTGCGACTCCTGGAGACGCAAGGGCGGCCGGGAGAGATCTACCACGTGGCGGCGCAGGATGAACGCCCCAACCGCAAAGTCGCGGAACTGCTCTGCGCGCTGTGCGATGTGCCGGTGAAAGACGGCATCCGACTGGTGGATGACCGCCCCGGACATGATCGTCGGTACGGACTCGACGCGGGCAAACTGCGTGGCCTGGGCTGGAGCCCCGAAACCGATTTCGGCGCGGGTCTCTCGCGCACGGTGGACTACTTTCGTGCTCATCCCCACAGACCGGCGGGGGTTCGCTAAGCGGTCCCCATGGATCGAATCGCTCTGTCGGGACACCGCTGATGGTGGCTCCGCCCATTGTACTCGGCGGCACGGGCAAGGTGGGTCGAGCCTGGCAGAGGCTCCATGCCTCGACAGGGGACCCGGCCGGATTTCATTTCCTCGGGCGTGAACACTGCCGACTGGACGATCCTGCCTCTGTAAGTGAGTTGGCTGGGAGTCCCGAGGCACAGGGCGCACTTCTCGTTCTGGCGGCTGCGTTCACGGATGTCGATGGCTGCGAACGTGACCCTGCGCGAGCGGAGCAGGTGAATGCGCACGCGGTGGGCAACCTGGCGCGCGCGCTGGCGAAGGGCAGTGGCGCACTGCTCTTCTACTCCACCGACTTTGTGTTCGACGGAAAGGGTCCGCGCTCCGAGAGCGATGGTCCGGAGCCCTTGTCCGTGTATGGACGCACCAAGGTGCAGGCTGAGGAAGCGATCCGCGCGTCGGGCGTGGATCACCTCATCGTACGTATCAACGTGCCGCTGGCGCCACCGGACGATGGCGAGAGTTTCTACTCCTTCGTGACAGGTAATCTCAAAGCGGGGAAGCCGATTCGCATCGTCACCGACCAGTGGAGCAATCCGCTCGACACCGACCGCATCGCGAAGTGGTCGTGGGAGGCGTGGCAGCGGGGCGTGCGCGGCACGCTGCACCTGGGCGGCGGCACGTACGCCACTCGTTACGACATAGCCCGCTTCATCGCGGAGTACGCGAGCGCCGACACCGCTCTGATCCAGCCCATCCGAACGTCCGACCTCAAGCAGCTTGCCGAGCGTCCGAAGCGAGGTGGCTTGCTGATCGCACGGCAGTCGGAGTTGTTCGGCACCGCTCCCGACCTGCCCACCATCCTCAAGTCGCTTCCGAAATAGCCTGCCCGGGCGGCAGAAACTGCCCGAACCCGGTGGGACAGAATACAGGGCGACCTGGCATAACGTATTGCTGAGCAACACATTACCAACCTGACATAACTCCGGCACCGGCCTTGCCTTACCCGGCTTCGACTGCCCAATCGAAGTTTGGAAGTGCCGATGGAAAAGAAAATTTCAGCATGGGTCCCCGGCGCATTCGTGCCCGGGAGCGACGACGGAGCAAACGGGGCCACCCCGGCCGTCTGCGCATGCCTGTTTGCCGGTGAACCGCCGGTTCCTTCTGCCCTCCAACAGCACTCCGCTCTTCGATCGCCCGGTCTCCACCGCCACGCCCGTGGCTCAACCGTGCAACAGACTCTCTAAAGAGGTTAGGAATGCAGAAGCTAAGATTGGATCTGGTGGCCGGTGCCCGGCCGGACTTTATCAAACTCTCCTCGTTGTATCACCGCCTGGCTCAAAGCGAGAGCGCGTTCACTCCGCGCCTCGTGCACACCGGACAACATTACGACACAAAGCTGTGCGAAGTGTTCTTCACCGACCTCGGCCTGCCCCAGCCTCACGTGAACCTGCACGTGGGCTCTGCTCCCACCTCACAGCAGACCGCGCGGGTCATGGAGGCCTATGAGAACTGCGTGAAGCGCTCACGGCCGCAGGCGACCCTGGTGGTGGGCGACACCACGAGCACTCTGGGCTGTGCGCTGGCGGCCGCGCAAACACAGCTCCCACTCATTCATCTGGAAGCAGGGCTGCGCAGCTTCGACCGCGCCATGCCCGAAGAGATCAATCGCGTGCTCACCGACCGCATGGCCGATCTGCACCTGGTGCCTTCGGAAGACGCCATGGCCAACCTTCGGCGCGAGGGCGTGGACGACGAGCAGATTCAATTCGTGGGAAACACCACGATCGATGCGCTGGAGTCGCATCTCGAGCGCGCCCGGACATCCCGCGTGCTGGCCACGCTGGGCCTGGAGCCGGGCCGCTACGGACTGGCCACGCTGCATCGTGCCGGGAACGTGGATTCCCCGGAGGTCCTTTCGGAGCTGGCCCTGATTCTGGCCGAATTGTCGACCCGACTGCCGATCGTCGTACCTGCGCACCCGCGACTGAAGAAGAATCTGCTGGCCCTGGACTCGCGCATCACGGAACAGCTGAAGCGCGCCTCCCACCTGAGTTTCATCGACCCGCTGGGCTACATCGACTTCGTGGCGCTCGAGATGCAGGCGCGCCTGGTCCTCACCGACTCCGGCGGCGTTCAGGATGAAACCACGGTGCTGGGCATACCCTGCCTCACGCTCAGACACAACACGGAGCGCCCCGTCACCGTGCACCAGGGCACCAATGTTCTCGTAGGCCACGACAGAAACCGGATCCTGAACACCATCGATGAAGTGCTGGCGCTGCCCATGCCCGGGGCGCGACTGCCCAGGCACTGGGATGGTCAGGCGGCCGGCCGGGTGGTGGAGGCCCTGACGAACTTCATGCGGGCCCCTCGCTCGCAAGCTCCCAAGGCCGCCCTGAAGCCTGCCGTGAAAGCGTTTCTCCTGCCTCATGTTTCTGCACATCGCTCTGCCACCGTGCGCCGCGAACTCCTCTACATCGCGGAGAGCGGGGAGTGGCAAAACGCGTCCGGCACAGAACAACTATCCGACCGCGTGGCTTCGTACGCGGGAGCCGACCGCGTGGTGCTGTGCGCCGATTCGTCGGGCGGATTCGCCACGTTGCGCGCCCATTACAGCGGGCGCGTGGCCGTGCTCAGCGGATTCGTTCCCGATGACATCGCATCCACACTCAACGGCAGTGCCACGCCCTGGGCGGGGCTGTCGGAGCCCTTACCGGCGGATGTGGAGATGGTGTACATCCCGCCCGTGCAGATAGGATCGTGGACTTCTGCCGACACACAGGCCCTGGCCGAAGCGGCGGGTCGCTATCCCACGCTGCCTTTCGTGGTGGATGAACGCTGGTTCGAATACTCCAGGGTGTCTGCTGAAGCACATATGAAGCAGGCCGACAATCTGATCCTCCTGCGCAGTCTCGGTCCTGCGTTCGGGCTCGATGGCCTGGGAGCGGGCTACATGCTGGCGTCCCGTCGCATGCTGCCCGATGGAGTGGCGAAGGCGTCCGAAGCAGCGATTCTGCCGGTGACCCGGCGCGCCGCCTGGGTGGCTCTGGTCGATCTGGGCTATTGTCAGGAGTACGTGCACACCCGCCTGACCACCCGGTCGTGGATTGCGCGTTCACTCGAATCTCTTGGCTTCAACGTCGTTCCGCTTCCGGGGCCGCACGTGTTCGTGCGCGGTGACATTCCGGCCGCTCTCGCCGGTCAGGAAGGTGTCGGTCCCACGGAGGGTGGGTGGCTCTGGGCCATTGGCACCCCCGACCAGATCGAGGATCAGTTCTCTCGACTTGAAACAGAACAAGTGTCCGTGACGAGGTCGTGACGAGACGGCCATGAACGACCTGTCGGCCCATGACAGGCGGACGCCTGCGAGAACACGTCTCACAGTGCGTCCGGATGCGAACGAACCACGCGACGGGGCCGCCGCCCGACTTGGGCAAGTCGATCGGCACACGGCGGCGGTCCCGCTCGCTTTATCACCAACGGATTGGATGCGCACTCCCGCGGCAAATTGTCCCTTGACAATTGACGCGCCGTACGCGATTCTCGCTGCAACTTTGCTGGAAAGGGGTCCGGCAAAGGGGGGGGAATGGATTCCGGCAACACCATAGCGCCCACAGGCACGGTTGTGGTGCGTTCAAGTCAGGGTGACTTCGGCATCACGCTGCCGCCACCGCAGGGGGTGCACTACACCCACGACGCCACACTTACAACCAGATCGCTGGACGCAGCCGAGCCGCAGGTGCCGGCCGCGTGGGTGTTCACTCCCATCACGACGCAGGGCTTCGCCCGTGTCGTCAAGCGCGCCATGGATCTGGCAGGCGGCGTGTTTGGCATCGTCATCAGCTCACCGTTGTGGCTGCTCGCCGCGCTGGCCGTGAAGTGCGACGGCCAGGGCCATGTGCTGTTCAGACAGGTGCGCGTGGGGAAGGAGGGTCGGCCCTTCAAGATGCTGAAGTTCCGCACGATGTGCGCCGACGCCGAGCACCGCAAGGCGGACCTCGCCGCGCACAACCAAATGACCGGCCCCGTGTTCAAGATGCACAACGATCCGCGTGTGACGCGCCTGGGCCGCCTGCTACGCAAGTATTCCGTGGATGAGTTGCCGCAGCTGGTCAACGTGGTGCGCGGCGAAATGTCCCTCGTGGGCCCGCGCCCGGCTCTGCCTTCCGAGGTGAATCAGTACGAGGCGTGGCAGCGCCAGAGGCTGGCGGTGAAGCCTGGCCTCACGTGCCTGTGGCAGGTGAATGGCCGAAACGAAGTGGACTTCGAAGAGTGGATGAAGCTCGATCTCGAGTACATCAGCCGCTCGTCGCCGGGCCTGGATCTTGTGATTCTGGTGAAGACGGTTCCCGCCGTGCTGAGAGGCACGGGGGTGTAAGGCCTCGCGTCAGATCTTCGAAACGAGAATGATGGCGGTAAGCGAGGCCGTGGCCACCGTGAGAATCATCACCAGGTCGCGGGTGAAGTGCCCCTCACGTTCGATCTTGGTAGGCACCGCGATCACGTCCCCCAGATCCACCGTTTGACCCATGGTGCCTCCGCCCGAGTAGGCCATGCCATTGGCGCGGATGAGGCGGGTGCCGTCTTCGTCTGCCCTGCGCGTGAAGCCCCCCGCGCGTTCGATGTAGTACTTCACACTTTCGTCTTCACGGAACTGGATCGTGGCGTTGATGCCGACGGCGCCCAGTACGGAAATGCCCGACGGGATGGCCGGAACGATCACGCTGTCGTTCGGTTGAAGCACCAGATCGCCTTCCTTGCCTTCCGATTTCCGCAGCCGCTCCACATCGATGGCGATCCGATTGACGGATCCGCTCTCGAATTCCACGAACGACAGCTTCAATGGCTGTCCGAGCGTGTCGAGAATGAGGGGCGTGGACTTCTCCAGCTGGCTGCGGAGTTTGAGCCTGTCCAATCGAGCCGAGATGGTGGGTCGGAGGAACACGGTGCCGCGCGGAAACGCTTCGGTGGTGAACCCTCCCGCCCGCTCAATCAACCCCAGAAGAGTCTCCTGCCGATGGATCAGGGCGTACTCCCCCGGGAATTGCACCTCGCCCAGAATCGTGACCGTGGGATGATATTGCCATTCGGGAACCTGCCGGATGTACACGCGATCGTCCTCGTGCAACACCACAGACAGTTGTGCTGAGTCGAGCAGGTCGAGAGGGCTCACCGACACCTGGCCCACCGAGTCGAAATGCGAGATTTCGCCGCGGAGCCTGTACGCGCTCCTGGAGTAGGAGCCCGCCAGAAGGATCAGGTCACCCACGGTCATGCCTTCGTGGAAGGCATAGGTGCCCGGGCGCGCGACTTCGCCCTGAATGAACACCTGCTTAAGCCATTGCGTTTCCTGAAGGGAGTAGATGTACACGGAGTCGAGGTCCTGAAGCGGCACATCGGCGGCCGGGTCCGACAGGAGCAACCTGGGGCTGAAGTGAATCAGCTCCGAACTCCAGTCGGTGTGCCGTCGGAACAGATTGGCGCGATCGAGATAGACGTCGTACTCCTGAAGCTGGCTCTGGCGCAAGAGGTGCGACAACCGGGTGGTGTCGCTGCGTTCGTAGTAGCCGGGGTACTTCACTTTGCCGAAAATGGCCACCCGGTTTTTCCGGCCCCCGAAGACGGAGTACACCGTGACGCGGTCCCCGTCCTGGAGCGGCCGGGCGGACAGTGTGTCGGGCGGAGCCTCCGGCGACAGATTCAGATCGAAGACCTGCCATTCGCGGTCGGCGGTCACGCGCTCCAACTGGATTCTTGAAAGATGGGCCCGGGACGTGGGGCCGCCTGCCAAGTGGAGCAGATCCCGGGGCGACTGACCTTCCAGAACTTCGTAGACGGCGGGTCGAATCACTTCGCCCCGAATGGCGACGCGCCGGCCGGCCACTGGGACAAATACGACGTCGCCCGATTCAAGTCGTACATCGAAGGAGTTGTCGCCCTTGAGAAGGAAGTCGTACAAGTCCTTGTTGAGAATCTCCTCGCCCTGGCGAATCAGCCTGACGGAGCGCATCGAGCCGTGGTCGTTTGGCCCGCCTGCCAGATAGAGTGCATTGAAAATGGATGTGAGCGACGACACCGTGTAGGCGCCGGGACGCGTCACCTCGCCGGCCAGGAAGATCCGGATGGATCGTATCTTGCCGAGCGAGATGCTGAGTTCGAACTCGGAGTAGGCCGATGCGAGCCGTCGCTTGAGCTCCTTCTTGAGATCGGCGAAGCTCTTCCCCCACGCCATGACTTCGCCCACTTTGGGGATGACGATCTTGCCTTCCCGGTCTACCGTGAGGGAGTACTCCTGGTCTACTCGTCCCCAGAGGTAGATGATGACCTGATCTCCGGCACCGAGCACGTAGGTGTCATCGGAGGCGATGTTGTCTGGAGGCGGTTCGGATTCGAGCTGGCTGAACAGATGCGACCCGAACGCCCGTAGCGACTCGAACGTGGGCAGTTCGCCCGGTTTCGGCTGGGCAGGTTCCGACGTCGGCCTCGCAGCAGGTCTGCTCGTGTCTGGGTTCGTGAGAAAGTAGTCTGGGCTCTTATATGAGCTGTCTTCGCCTGTCTTGGGCGATGTGGCTTCCAGTCTCCGGAGCAGCTCCGCCTTCTGCTCGTCTGTGAGTTGACTTGGATCCGACGGCAGCTGTGCACGAAGACCACCGGCCAACGTCAGGAGGAGGAACAGAGCGCAGACGCAGAGGCTCCTACGAAAGAGCGGCCGCACAGACGGTGCCACCCTGCTACGACCGTCTGGACTCGGGTTCATTCTGATCGACACCCTCCGTAGGTGGTCCGGAGGGAACTTTGGTCGCCGGCCGGATGAAACGAAGCAGGCGCGATGGCATCGAGGGCGCATGGAGGCTGGCCCTGCCAATGCGTCCGACGATCTCATGGCTGCCCGGTTCCCTCATGATGGCTTCGTACACGACAGCGGTTCCGGACGCCAGCAGGAACGTCAGGCACACGATCGACGCCAGAATCAGGGTGCGAAACGGCCCCGATTTCCGGCTGGGAAGTGAAGGCTCATCCAGAACCCGGAGAATGGGCGTGTTCTTCTGCGCCTCGAACTTGGCGGCCTCGTACTCCTGCGAAAGATACAACACCGTAGTTCCCTTGAGCTCGACCTGCCGCCTCAGCCGCTGATCGTTCTTTACGATCTCCGGGCTCGAGGTCTGATTCCAGTTTCTGTTGGCCATTCGGAAGGCTTCGAGCGAATCTTCGGCCATCTCCAGTTCCTTCGTTTGCAGCATCAGCTGTTCGCTCAGGTAACGCGCATTGTCGGCGGCCTTCGAATTCCGTTTGAGCCGCGTGATGTTCTCCAGTTCTGTGAGGTACTGCGACAGCACGTTTCGCGACAGGTCGGCGTACTTCGTTTCCAGGGCCAGCCGGATGAGACCCGTCTTGTTGTCCACGTCGATGGTGAGCGCCTGGTCCAGCGCGCGGTAGAGAAGTTCGGGGTCTGACTCCCCAACGTACTCCTGAAGGGACATCTGCCGGACCTCCTCATCGTGATCGAAGGTATACACGGTGTGGAGGACGGCGTCCTTGACACGGCGCGACCGCAGAATCTCCGGATAGAGTTCGGAAGTGGCTTCGATCCCCGCCTCGATGGAGGGGATCCCCATGAGCGATTTGATTTCGGACAACTGGGACTGTTGCGTCGTCGGGAGAATGGATGCACGCGACGTGTAGGTGTTGGGCAGGAGAAGCAGAATGCCGGCGAACACAACGGTGGCTCCGAGGACGGCCAGACCAATGCGCCGACGGTGCAACCATAGCACGCCCTCGAGCCAGGCGACGCTGACTTCATTCGGCAGTCGACGGATCGGCCCGTCAGGCGGCAGGGTCACTGGCTGAACTCCCCTCAGGCATGGTCGCGCTCAATGATCCCGGATGAGGCATGCCGAATATGGACGCGGGTTCCCGGGTGGTCAATCTGTATCCGACGAGCCGGCCGGCATCGGGCAAAGCATGCGTGCGCACAGACAGGGTTCAACGCGAACGCGTGACATGTGGCAAGCCCTGTTCCGCTTGACTCGTCACGATGTGGTGGGGTGTCCCGGCGCCGGCGTGCGGCAGGCGGGGCCCCGGCCGTCCGGGGCGACTCTGTACCGAGTGCTCAATGACTTCGGCAAACTCCTTCAGAAAGCGCTCACGGGAGAACCGCAGCGAATGCTCGCGTATTTCAGCGGGATCAAAGGTCTCCCGGTTCCGCTCGAAGACCTCTATCGCCTGCATCAGGGCCTCGGGTGACTGATCGTAGTAGAGCACCCCCGTCTTGCCATCGAGAACCGTCTCCGATGTGCCGCCCCGGCCGAAGGCGATGACAGGAGTTCCACAGGCCTGGGCTTCGACGGGAGCGATGCCGAAGTCCTCGACCGCGGCGAAAACGAAGGCACGAGCGTTCTGAACAGCTTGCCTCATGGCCTCTGGCGGCTGGTGGCCCAGGAGGGTGACATTCGGGATGGCACGACGTTTCAGGGCGGGCAGATCGGGACCGTCGCCGATGACAATGAGCTTCCGACGCGGCATCCTCGCAAACGCATCGCACATCAGGTCCAGTCGTTTATACGGTACGGCGCGTGCCACCGTTACATAGTAGTCGTCTTTCTCGCTCTGCAATTCGAAGGCGGCCACATCCACCGGTGGATAGACGACCACGGAGTCACGCCGGTACACCTTCTGGATGCGCCGGGCAATGAAATGCGAGTTGGCCACAAACACGTCGACGCCCAGGGCCGTCCGGACGTCCCAGAGCCGCAGGTAATGCAGGCACGCACGGGCGGCCCACCCCAGCGGCCAGCGGCGGAATCGCGGCGTATAAAGGTACTGATGCGACAGGTCCCACGCATAGCGCATGGGGGAATTCACGTAGGCGATATGCAGCTGGTCCGGGCCGGTGAGAACGCCCTTGGCCACCGCCGTGGAACTCGAAATCACCAGCTCAAACTGTGACACATCCAGCTGTTCGATCGCCAGCGGCATCAGGGGGAGGTAATCGCGGTACCGCGATTTCGCGAAGGGGCACTTCTGAATGAACGTGGTATGGATGGAACGCCCGCCGAATCTCGCTCGATTCGGGGGCGTCAGAAAGTCGCAGATGGTGAAGAGTTCGGCGTCCGGGACCACCTGGAGCATGTCCAGGAGCGCGCGTTCGGCGCCGCCGATGGTGACCAGCCAGTCGTGGATCAGTGCAGTTCTCATGCCATGTCGAGGTCCCCCACCTCGTTGAGCAACAACTCCGCAGAACGACTCCAACTGAAGGTCCGCGACAGTTGTCGACCCCGCTCGCTGTACTTGGTACGAAGCGTGTCGTCTGAGAGCAAGTGGCGCATCTTGCGGGCGATGTCATCGGGGCTGTTCGGGTCACAGTAGCACGCGGCGTCGCCGTAGGTCTCCTCGAGTGCCCCACAGGGAGAGATCAGGCAGGGGCACCCGCAGGTCATGGCTTCGAGTGGCGGCAGCCCGAAACCTTCATACAGCGAGGGGAAAACGAACATACGGGCATGCGCATACCAGGCGCGCAGGGCCTGGTCGCCGGCGTTGGCTTCAAACAGAGTCCGGGTGAGGTGTCCGTTGTCGCGCAGGGCCGATCCTGAGAACACTCGATTGGGCCGGCCGATCACCACGAGCCTCAGGGAGGGATGGTTCAGG
>Ga0105347_1000950_pt1 | contig 12965 bp, 8 predicted proteins | sample EasRivMeERMLT890_FD_89677 | JGI IMG/M metagenome (GOLD analysis project Ga0105347, IMG submission 89677) | Soil microbial communities from meander-bound floodplain in the East River, Colorado, USA - East River MetaG ERMLT890 | ecosystem: Environmental > Terrestrial > Soil > Floodplain | place... | reverse complement strand
GTCGCGAAGATCGCGCGCACGCGCTCGGCCTCGCTCGCGTTCACGACGAGGCGCTTGTCGACGACGTCGTACCCGAGGATCGGTCGCCCCCCCACCCAGAGTCCGCGACGCCGCGACGCCGCCATCTTGTCCCGCGTGCGCTCCGAGATCGTCTCGCGCTCGAACTGCGCGAAAGTCGCCAGGAGGTGGAGCGTCATGCGGCCGACGCTGGTGCCCGTCGAGAACTGCTGGGTCACGCTCAGGAACGTGACGCCGCGGCGCTCGAAGAGCTGCATCAACTGCGTGAAGTCGAGGAGGCTGCGGCTCAACCGATCGATCTTGTAGACCGCCACCGCGTCGACCTTCCCATCCTCGACGTCCTTCAGCAGCCGCTGGAAGGCCGGACGATCCGTGGTCGCCCCGCTGTAGCCGCCGTCGTCGAAGTGCTCCGGCAAGGCGACCCAGCCCTGTCCGCGCTGGCTCTGAACGTAGGCTTCGACGGCCTGGCGCTGCGCATCGAGCGAGTTGAACTCCTGGTCGAGCCCATCGTCCGTGGACTTGCGCGTGTAGATCGCGACGCGGACCGTCGACGATTTGGGTGGCGCCGCCCGCGCGGACCGGCGCAGCGTCGTCGTCGGGATCACGGTCGGCGCTTCCTCGCGGTCAGGCCGAAGAAGAGGCGACCGTTCCAATGGGCGCCGGTGATCGCCTTCGCGACGGCGGAGAGGCTGCGGTGGACCTTGCCGTCAAGCTCGAAGCCACCCTCCACCACCGTGGCATGCACGGCCTCTCCGTGCCAGACGCGCGTAAGCGTCGTGCCGACGGAGAGGTCTCTCGGCGGCGGGACCGTCCGCGGACGCCGTTGGACGCCACGCCCGCCGTCGCCCTCGGGCGGCACCTCGATCTGCTGGATCAGCTCTTCGAGTCGGTCCCGCGCGACCTGCGAGAGGCCGCCAAGCCGCTGTTCTTCCAGCTTCCAGGCGATGCGCTTCCAGAGAAAGGCGTGGTTCCTCGAGCGCGGTTCCTTCGCGAAGACCTCTCGGTAACGGGCGAGGAGTTCGGGGACACCGAGCTTCCGCAGGACCTCGACCTCCTCCGGCATTGCCATGGTCTCTCGCTCTCCGGTTCGCAGTTCGGTTGGTCGGCGGCGCGAGACAAGAACGGCTCTCGCCTGCGGCGACCGACAGCACCCATGAGCCGCGACCAGTACCCAGAGATCAAGGGCTTTCGGCGGGCGTTCGCGGGAGGCGCGGAGTCCGTGCGCTGCGAGAGCGACGATCGCGGTGCCGCGCACGACTGGCGCGAGGACTGCAGGATCAGAAGCTCGGAGAGCCAAGCGGACGGGGCGTTCCGAGCTTGCATCGCCTCGTCGCAGGAGCGTGCATGTCCCCCACGCGCGGTTCGTCGCGCGCTGGAGGGGCATGTGGCAAGACGGAAGGCGAAGGCGGTTCGTTACCACGACCTCGACGAGGACCCGAGCTGCGAGCACGTGGTCGACCAGGCGGTCCGGGTCCGCGTCGGGCGACCCGACCTCGACCGGACGATGGTCCGCACGACCACGGCGATCGTGAAGGCGCTCGGCTCCAAGCGTCGGCTCTGGTTTCGGTTCGAGGCGGCGGCCGACGAGCTTCGGGCGCTGCGCGATGCCGCCTACTTCGACGCCGGCGTGTCGCACGGCATTTCGGCGGCGGCGGCGCAGCAACTGCGCAGTCGACAGCCCGCGATCGAGCGATCCGCCGAGGACTCCCTGCGCCGCGCATTCATCGTGGGCGTGTCTCGCGAGGACGGCACGGCGCCGGTCGTAATGGCTGCGGGGCGTTGCCCGAGGGAAGGAACGCTCGCGTGACAGGCGAAGCGCCCGGGGCGGTGGCGGCCAGATCGGAGAGAAGCGACGGTGACGTCGTAGACTCCCGCGCCGACCGAGGTCGGAGGGGCGCACGCGGCACCGCGACGACTTCAGGGGCCCTGGCCTCGTCGCGCGAGGGGAGCCCTCCGCTCCGCTCCGGGCTCCCCTCCCGACCTGCGGTCGGACTGCTGCTCATCGGTTCCATCACTGAGATTCATCCCCTCGCCCTCGACACTAAACCTGGGGTGGGCGGTTGTCTCAGTCATGTTGGCACAGAGGGGAGCGCGACCAATCTGAATTGCCTTACCAGTTCTGCTGATTTCCTCGCGACGCTTGTCGTATCGCTCGTCGCAGCCTACTGTCCGCGCACGCGGGGGGAAACGACCATGGGGGGATCGACGTCTCGTCGAGTAACGGACTACGCTTCCTGGTTTCATGACGTCACGGCAGTCGAAGCGCATCCGTGGCAAGCGCGCCTAGGAATCGAGGACGCGTGCAGCGATCGTCTGATCCACGTTCCGACCGGATTCGGCAAGACTGCCGGCACTGTTCTGCCGTGGTTGTATCACGTCGCCGTAAGCCGGAACGGGCAATGGCCGACCCGCCTTGTCTACGTCCTCCCGATGCGAGGGCTCGTCGAGCAGACCGCCTCCGCGATTCAAGGCTGGCTCCAAAGCGCCGGCCTCTCGATTGGCATCCACGTTCTGATGGGCGGTGAGGATGCAGGGGACTGGCACCTTCACCCGGAGCGTCCTGCGATCCTTCTTGGCACTCAAGACATGGTGCTGTCGCGAGCACTGAACCGCGGCTTCGGTGCCGCACGGGCACGTTGGCCGATCGATTTCGGATTGGTCCTGCGCGACGCGTTGTGGGTGCTCGACGAAGTCCAGCTCATGGACGTGGGTCTTGTAACGAGTGCGCAGCTCGCGGTGTTCTCCCGGCCCGCCCTCCCATCGTCCTCCAAGAACGGTGCGCACACTGACCGACCGCTGCACTGGTGGTGGATGAGTGCAACGTTGCAGTCGTCATGGCTATCGACCGCCGACAGTTCCGACTTGGTGGAGCGCCTTCGCCCGCGAACGATTTCCGTGCCCGAGGCAGAACGATCGGGCCCACTCTGGCGAGTCCGCAAGGAAATTCAGTGTCGGCTCGACGTGTCCGAACCGAAGGAGCTGGCGCAGCTCGCCGTCGAGCAGCACGAAGCTGGTACGCTGACACTTGTCGTCGTGAACCGTGTCGACCGTGCAACCGTGGTGTTCGACGGAATCCAGAAACTGCCAAACTTCGTGGGGCGGAGGAGTCAGCCCGCGCCAGACGCGCCGGAGGTTCGTCTGGTACACAGCCGATTTCGTGGAGCCGATCGCGACGGATGGGACTTCCTCCGTCGGGGCGCTCCGATCCCTCCGAGCGGCCGCATCGTCGTTGCCACCCAGGTCGTCGAAGCCGGAGTCGACATTTCGGCACGTTCTCTCGTCACGGATCTCGCACCCTGGTCGAGTCTCGTACAGCGATTTGGCCGCTGCGCACGTTACGCGAGTGATTCCGGACGGATTACTGTCGTTGGCAAACCGGTCGAGGAAAGAGACACAGCTCCATACGAAGCGCAGCAACTTGAATCGGCTGCGACGGCCCTGGATGGGCTGCTGAAGCAGTCCGACCACGGAGCGGATCCTGCGAGGCTCCTGCGATTCGAGGCAGGCCTGCCGCCGGAGGTTCTTGCGGACCTCTACCGATTCGAGGTCTTCCACGTCTTGCGACGTTGCGACATCGATGACCTGTTCGACACGTCGCCGGACCTCAGCGGTGCCGACATCGATGTCAGTCGGTACATTCGTTCCGGGACGGAGCGCGATGTCGCGCTGTTCTGGCGTTCCATCGGCGACGATGTTGCTTGGATCTCCGTCGAGGATCTCGTGCCGCCCTCGCGTGGCGAGCTTTGTCGCGTTCCCATCGAGATCGCCCGCAAATGGCTCGACGGCCGCCGCGGTGCCTGGACGCTCGATTACCTCGATGGTCGCTGGGTGAAACTCTACGAGCGATCGCGCCTGCGTCGCCTGGTTCCGGGCACGACCGTGCTCATCGACGCAAATGAAGGAGGCTACGACGAGACGCGCGGGTTCGTCGAAACGTCGCGCCGCCCGGTGGCCGTGGTGGCACCATCGACCTCCGAGGACGTGCTCCATGCGTCTGAGATGACCGCTGCGGCAGACGACCTCGATCTGCTCTCGGCCTTCCCCTGGAAGACGATCGCCGTGCACGGTCGTGAGACCGGGGCCATCGCCGATTCCATTGCGGAAACGCTCGGCTTAAGTGGCCCGTTGCGCGGGATCCTGGAACTAGCTGGGCGCTGGCACGATGTCGGAAAGGCGCATTCCACGTTTCAAGCGGCGATCCTCGAAGGCGCACGAGCGCAGGCAGGCGGAGTCGCGCTTGGACGCGATCTTGCGAAGGCTCCGGTAGGAGCGTGGAGGCGGCCCGCGTACCCACAGAGGCCGGGGTTCCGTCACGAGCTCGCGAGCGCGCTCGCCCTCTTCGAACTGCTTCGACGGGTTGCGCCGGAGCACCCTGCCCTGCTGGGAAACTGCGCCGCCGTGATGACGCTGGCCGGGATGACGCCGATGCCCGTGGCACCGGACCTGCGGATCGCCGTCGACCATCCGATTGCCGTCGAGATAGCTGCGCTCGGCGTGGAACAATTCAACCTGCTGGCATGGCTAGTGTGCACGCACCACGGCAAAGTTCGCTGCCGTTGGGCCAGCACGCCGAAGGACCAGGATGCGGAGCACGGAGGGATCCACGGAGTCTGCGAGGGCGATGCGCTGCCTGAATTCGTGCTCGCGGATGCATCCGGGCGTGAAGCGGCCGTTCCTGCGCTCGCGTTGTCGCTCGCACCTGCGGCGCTCGGGCTCGGCGACCGCTACGGCAGTTCGTGGGCGGAACGCGTAGAGAGCCTGCTCGCCTGCTTCGGTCCCTTTGAGCTTGCATATCTGGAGGCGCTGCTGCGCGCGGCGGACGTGCGGGCATCGATGGGCGCGATCGAGAGAGTGACAACGTGACCCTGCACCTGCACCGTCTCGATGGCTGCACGACCAAGCCGCTCGCGCATTTTCTCAAGGCACTGGGCATTCTTCGCCTCGTGGCCGGGCAGAAGGATCCTGACGCGCGCGGTTTCTTTCGGAGCGAGGTGTTCCATCTCGTGACGGAGCTGGACCGGGCGGCGTTGCTGCGGTTCTTCCTTGATGAGTACGCGCCGACACCAGTCGTGTCGCCGTGGAACGGCGGAAGCGGTTTCTACGACAAGGACAGCCGCGCGGCTCTCGATGCCCTCCGTGGCACGGTGGCTGCCCGTTTCACGCCGATTCGGAATGCCATCGAGGCGTCGATCGATCTGGTTGGAGATCGGCGAGAGCGGCCGGTCGGTGAAGCGAAGACGTCCCTGCTCGCGATGTTTCGCGCGACCGCACGCGCTGGCGAACTCTCCTGGTTCAATGCCGCGGTCGCCTTGGGAGGAGTCGAGGCGGATCGGGCGATGTATCCGTCGCTGCTCGGAACTGGCGGCAATGACGGTCGTCTCGACTTCTCCAACAACTTCATGCAGCGGATCGTCGAGTTGTTGGTGACTGATCCGGTGGAGACTCGTGCGCCGAGGGCAACCCTGCTCTTGCGGCAGTCTCTCTTCGCGGAAGTGATCCCGGGTCTCGAGTCCGCCAAGGCAATCGGCCAGTTCCTTCCCGGTGCCGCCGGCGGAGCCAACGGGGTCGCAGGCTTCGAAGCGGACAGCCTCATCAACGGCTGGGATTTTGTCCTCTTGCTCGAGGGAACGATTCTCTTTGCGGTGGCGGCCGTCCGCAAGCTCGATGCAAGCGGGCTCGTGCAGGCCGCTGCCCCCTTTGCGATGCGTTCGGCAGCCGTCGGGTATGCCTCGGCTTCGTCGACCGAAGAATCGATTCGCGGCGAGCAGTGGATGCCGACCTGGAGTGCCCCGGCGACGCTGGCTGAGATTCGAGCGATGCTCGCAGAAGGCAGGCTCAAGCTCGGTCGCGCTGCTGTTGACCAGCCGTTCGACGCCGCTCGAGCGATCTCTCGCCTCGGTGCTGCCCGCGGCATCTCCGCGTTCGAGCGGTTCGGCTTCATCGAACGCAACGGTCGGTCGAACCTTGCCGTGCCACTGGGTGGATGGGACGTCGCTGAACACCGCTCGGTGCGGCTGCTCGACGCGCTTGCTCCATGGCTGGATGACCTGCGCCGGACCTGCCGCGGCGACAATGTTCCGGCTTCGATCGCGTCGGAGGCTCGCCGGGTCCAGGACACCCTGCTTAGCTTGGCAAGGTCGCCGCAGTTGAGCTCCGCGTGGCTGCGCGCGCTGGAGACCCTCGGCGATGTCGAGTCACATCTGCTGATGCGGCCGAAGTTGCAGCGACCGCTGCCCTGGTTGCCGCTCGAATGGCTCGACCGGGCGTATGACGGTTCGATCGAGATCCGGCTCGCCGCAGCCATTGCGTCGCAAGGTCACTGGACCGCCGGACGCGGCCTCGGCCCGCTCCGTGCGCATCGCATCCCACTCGACCCCGAATCCGGCTACCGGCGCCCCAAGCGCCAATCGACTGAACGCGACGCACCGCTTCTGATGAATCCGCGCGTGGTGTGCCGTTCGCGACGAATCAAGGACGATCTCTCCGCGATTGTCGGACGCAGGATTCTCGAAGGGCGGCAACGAGGTTTTGTGGTCTTCCCCCTGGCCGGTCGGATCAACGCTTCGATCGGCGACGTGGCGACCTTCCTGTCCGGGCGCGTTGACTTGGCACGCCTGGGTCGATCGGTCGCGGCATGCAGCGCGCTCGATTGGCGGGACGCCGATGCCGCAAGAGCCATCGGTGATCGGATGCGCACCGATGCTGCAGACAGCGGGCCCGATCCCGCGTTCGCACTGTTTCGATCGCTCTATCTCCCGTACCTGCCGGCGATGCGTCCCGTCTCCCTGGATCCACGCCCCTTCCGGCTGCTGGTTGGCGGGCGGCTCCGCGATGCCTCCGCGGCCGCAACGGCGCGACATTCTGCACACGGCATGCGCGTCCGACTGCGGCACGTTTTCGGCGATCCGAGCGTGGCCCGTCGAATCGCGGCCGCGCTCGCGATACCGATCTCCATGTCCGACTGCGAACGCTGTCTTTCCACCATCACAAAGCCGGAGGACGCGAACGACTCGTCGTTAGCCGGCTCGGGTTCCTCGACCAGGAGGATCTGAACGATGCCGCTCGACTTGTCTGCCCTGCTCCCGGCCAAGGAGCCGTTGCCGTCCCGGCTGCTGGTCGAAGCCGACTTGAAGCCGGTTCAGGGATCACGCTTCCAACCCACCGGGTTCCCGGACCTGGGTGCCGCGGTGTACGAGACGAGGGATGGGACGCGCCTGCTCGTCGAGAGCGCGCAGAGTATGGCGAACCGTCTCGAGCTCTCCTGCTGGGATCCTGCGTCCGACGAACTGATCTCGACGCTGCGCGGGCTCTCCTACGTCCGGGTCGATATTGGCGGCCAGTTTGCGACCTCATCGATCCTCGAAGCGCACCGCCTCAACTCGCCCTACATGTTGGAGGGGAAGTCGAAGGACTTCCTGAAGAAGCTGAAAGAGGATCTGACAGTGCCCGGCCGCGCGGTGCCGGATCGACGACACGTGGCGAAGGTGCTGCTGCGTTACGACGCCGGCGCGTTGCTTCACGGACTGTTCTTCGCAAAGCAGGATCTGTTCGGAGGACAGGTCCGGGTCGAGCGCGCACTCTCGTCGTTCGTCGAGGCGGAAGGCGTTCGGGTCGCGGCATCCGGAGGCGTGAAGAAGGACATGCTCGATCCCTCCGGCGATACCGAGAGAGGATTCGGCCACGTCCCGTTCGCTCGGGACGAGTACACCGCCGACCGGATCGCCGCCTACTTCAACGTCGACCTCGACCAGATTCGCGGCTACGGGCTCGGAGCGTCGGCCGAGCGGCTGCTGATCGGCTTGGCGCTGTTCAAAATCACCCGCCTGCTCGACGGTCGGATGCGGTTGCGCACGGCCTGCGACCTCGAACTGGCTGCGGCACCGAAGGTGATCCGTCCGGCAGGCTACTTGCTGCCTTCTGCGACCGACGTCGCGCAGGCGATGCCTGGTCTCATTGCTGCGTGTCGCGACCTGTTCGGCGGTACGAACGGGATCACCCGCGTCGACTACGAGAAGTGACGGCTCATGGTCGCCGTCGAGTTCCGATTTCTGACCGGTCGCTACCACGCAACGCCATGGCGGTGCCACGTGAACGAGGGCGCGATCGAGTGGCCGCCCTCACCGTGGCGTCTCCTGCGCGCGTTGCTTGCCGTCGGCTTCTCCAAGTTTGGCTGGGACGACGTGCCGGACGATGCTTGCCGCCTGCTGGGCACTCTGTCCACGACCTTGCCGCGGTATTGGCTGCCGCCGGCGTCCGCTGCGCACACCCGGCACTTCATGCCGCTTTACAAGCCAGGGGACAAAACGAAGGTCTTCGACACCTTCGCGGTGGTTCCGAAGGAGTCGCCTCTGACCGTTGCCTGGGAGGTCGAGCTCGACGCGGCGTCAGCCCGGATGCTGACGCAACTCACGAGCGGACTGGCATACCTGGGCCGCGCCGAGTCCTGGGTCGAAGCGCGGCCGGTCGAAGCCACTCCGCCGGTGGCGCTTGCGGTGGCATCGGGCGATGACTGCGAGAGTGAACGCGAGCGCGTCCCGCTGCTCGCGCCGATGACGAACGAGGCCTTTGTTCGATGGCGGACACAGTTCGTATCCGAAGGCGACGCCAAGAAGCACAAATCCACTCGCTCTCGAGGTTTGTCGGTGCCGGACACCGTCCTCGACGGACTGCTGCTCGACACGCGCACGCTGCACGACGGCGGCTGGAGTCAGCCTCTCGGAAGTCGGTGGGTCAGCTATTGGCGTCCGCCGGACGCACTTGGGGACCACGAGCGCAACCCGGTGCTGACGGTTGGTTCGTCGCGTGCTCCGACAGTTGCCCTGCTCGCGCTGTCGTCAGACACGCGGAACGCCGAAAAGCTCCCGCGCATCGAGGACACGCTCGCGCGGATGGAAATGCTCCACGACGCGCTCGTGTGTCACTCCGCGGAAGCCGACGGCTCGGGCGAACCGTCGATATGTCTTCGCGGTCGCGATCTCGACGGCACGCTGATGCGCGGGCACGTCCATGCGAGCCTTCTTCCCGTCTGCATGGGAGCTGGCGGACCGGGGCGGATCGATCACGTCCTCATCCATGCGCCGATGGGGATCGACGCCAAGGCACGCGCGGCCCTCGAACGCGTCCGCGTGACTTTCGCCCGCGGCGTAACCCGGATTTTCGTTTCGATCGTGGGCATCGGCCACGCTGCGGACTTCGAGCGCGATGTTGGGCTGCTTCGCAGCTCCCGTCGCTGGGTTTCGCTGACGCCGTTCGTGCCGCCGAGGTACATCAAGCCACGCGGAAAGGACACGCTGGCAGGCCAAGTGCGGGCGGAGCTGCAGTCGCGGGGATTGCCCCTGCCGCACCGGATCGAGATGGCACTGTCCGAGAGCGGATCATTCGTCGATCTCGACAGTTCGGGCGCGGCGACCTGCCCGCGACCCGACCCGCGGTGGCGGCGGTTCCGGCGCCGCCGCAGCGCGCCGAATTCACCGCGACCGGTCGGCGGCTCGTTCGGACTGCGGATCACGTTCGAAACTCCGGTCTGTGGACCGATCTCGCTCGGGTACGCGAGCCACTTCGGGTTGGGCACTTTCATACCGGAGCCCGACCCCAGCTCGTCGCATTGAAACCTGATTGAACTCGTCGACCCCTTCTTGCCGATAGTCGGTGAAGGGGTTTTCGAGGTATGGAAACGGATGGTTCACCGGAGCCGGCGGGCGAGGATTTACTCCCCGTTCGGATGTTGAACGAGTTCGCGTATTGCCCACGCCTATTCCATTTTGAACGGGTAGACGGGCTGTTCGCGGACAGCGCCGACACGGTCGAGGGCCGCTCGGTCCATCGACGTGTCGACGCGGCGGATGACGTCTTGCCGGACCCCGGTGGGGACGACGCCCCGGAGGTGGCGCGTTCGGTTCAGCTCAGCAGCGAGCAGCTGGGGTTGATCGCAAAGATCGACCTGGTCGAGGTCGAGGGCGACGTTGCCGTTCCGGTGGACACGAAGAAGGGGCGCGCGCCCGACATCCCGGAGCTCGCGTACGAGCCTGAGCGCGTCCAGGTCTGCGCGCAGGGCCTCCTCTTGCGCGAGCACGGTTACCGCTGCGACCACGGCTACCTCTACTTCGCCGCGTCCCGGCGGCGCGTCCGAATCGATTTCACGCCAGAGCTCGAGGCGCGGACGCTCGATCTCGCCCGGCAGGCTCGAGCGGCGGCCACGCGCACGGTGCCGCCGCCGCCGCTCGTCGACAGCCCGAAGTGTCCGCGTTGTTCGCTGGCCGGCATCTGCCTGCCTGACGAGACGAATCTGCTGCGCGCGATGGACCGCGGCGCGATCTCGGGTCAGGACCAGGATCCTGCTCCGCACGGCCCCGAACCTCGGCGACTCATCCCGGCACGAGATGACGCCCAACCGGTCTATGTGCAGGGCCAGGGTTACTCGATCTCGCGTTCGGGCGATGTCTTGGTGATCTCAGAGAAGGGCAAGAAGATCCGTGATGTCCTCGTGAAGGACATCTCCCACCTCGCGATCTTTGGCAACAACCAAGTCACCACCCAGGTCCTGCAGTCGTTGTGCGAGGCCGAGGTCCCGGTGACCTGGTTCTCCTATGGCGGGTGGTTCTATGGAATGCTCCACGGCATCGGACTGCGCAACGCGTTCATCCGTCGCGAGCAGTTCCGCAAGGCGGACGATCCCTCGTTCCGCCTCGCGCTCGCTCGGGAGTTCGTCGCCGGCAAGGTAAGCAACTGCCGGACGCTTCTCTTGCGGAATCATCCTGCGCCACCCGAACTCTCACTGCGCGAGCTCAAGGAACACGTCACGGCGGCTCGCGCGGCCGCCAGCGTCGAATCGCTGCTCGGCATCGAGGGCAACGCGGCGCGGATCTACTTCGGGTCCTTTCAGCCGATGCTCAAGCCCCGGGTCGGAGACGGCGGATTCCCAGAGTTCGATTTCCAGGGGCGCAACCGCCGCCCGCCGCGCGATCCGATCAATGCGATGTTGTCCTTTGTGTACAGCCTCCTCTCGAAGGAGTTCACGGTTTGCTGCCTCGCGGTCGGACTCGACCCGTTCGTCGGATTCTATCACCAGCCGCGGCACGGCCGGCCGGCTCTGGCCCTCGACTTGATGGAAGAATTCCGGCCGCTGGTGGCTGACTCGGTCGTGCTCACTCTCGTGAACAACGGCGAAGTCGGCGAAGGCGATTTCATCGTCACCGAGGCCGGCTGCGCGATGACGCCGAGTGCGCGGTCGAAGCTGATCGCGGCCTATGAGCGCCGGTTGGATTCGCTCGTCACGCATCCCGTGTTCGAATATCGGGCGAGCTACCGACGCATCTTCGAGATGCAGGCACGCCTTCTCGCGCGCGTCCTACAGGGCGAGATCTCGTCCTACCCATCGTTCACGACGCGGTGAGGTCGTCATGCGTCGCCGCTACGTCGTCACCTACGACATCTGCGATCCCCGTCGCCTTCGTCGTGTGTTCAAGGTGCTGCGCGACTGGGGTGATCACCTTCAGCTCTCCGTGTTCGAGTGTCACCTGAACACCATGGAAGTGATCCAGCTTAAGGATGCCGTGAACGCCGAGATCCATGCCGGTGAGGATCAGGTACTGTTCATCGACCTCGGTGCCGTGGACCGCGCCCAGGGAGCGTCGGTAACCTGTCTTGGCCGACCCTATGCACCGCGCCCGAACGGACCCGTCATCGTGTGACGAGAACTGGCGACGTGCAGCAACCGCCTTGCGAGAGGTGACGTGGTGAACTATCTAGGAGGACCGCTCGAAGTCGTAACCCTTGGCTCTTTGGCAACTTGTGTTGACCCCCTTCGAAAACTCGACCCCCCGCGCCAGCCAAACGCGACCCGCTCGCAAACGCGACCGCTACCTTGCTGCTCGTCAGCGGTTGGAGCGGCCGCCATCTCCGCGGTCTTCGGACTGCGGCCCCGTTGAAGCGTCGGCCCCCTCTTCCTCTTCAACCTCGGCGCAGCGATCTCCGCGGTCTTCGGACTGCGGCCCCGTTGAAGCTCTGCCCTGATCTTCTCCACTGTGACTTGGTCGTGATCTCCGCGGTCTTCGGACTGCGGCCCCGTTGAAGCGACCGCTGGCTGATGAACGCGAACCACGGCTCGAACATCTCCGCGGTCTTCGGACTGCGGCCCCGTTGAAGCCAGGCCGGGATGCGCGAAAAAGATATTGGCTTGAAACATCTCCGCGGTCTTCGGACTGCGGCCCCGTTGAAGCACAGCGAATCAGGTCGCTGAGTGCGTCGCCGCCGCGATCTCCGCGGTCTTCGGACTGCGGCCCCGTTGAAGCCTGGACGACGGAGCGTAGGACCGCCTTCTGCTCCTCATCTCCGCGGTCTTCGGACTGCGGCCCCGTTGAAGCGAGTCAGCCTCGTCGCGCCGGATCGCGGACACGCACATCTCCGCGGTCTTCGGACTGCGGCCCCGTTGAAGCGCCGATGCTCGCCCCTTCGCCGACGCGCGCCCCTTCATCTCCGCGGTCTTCGGACTGCGGCCCCGTTGAAGCGAGTAGGTGCGCAGGCCATCGATCTCCTGGCGGATGATCTCCGCGGTCTTCGGACTGCGGCCCCGTTGAAGCAAGCCGATGAGCCGCATCCAGACCGGACTCGGGTCCATCTCCGCGGTCTTCGGACTGCGGCCCCGTTGAAGCGTTTCGTAGGTGGCGCGCACGTTGTCGCTCACCTTCATCTCCGCGGTCTTCGGACTGCGGCCCCGTTGAAGCGAGCCAAGGAGGAGCGGCACGGCACCGGTCTTCCGATCTCCGCGGTCTTCGGACTGCGGCCCCGTTGAAGCCACGCCCTGGCCGTTGAACGCCTTGCGCATCTCGTTATCTCCGCGGTCTTCGGACTGCGGCCCCGTTGAAGCGGGAACGGCGGCAAGTAGGCGCGGCGGCGCGCAGCGATCTCCGCGGTCTTCGGACTGCGGCCCCGTTGAAGCCTTCGCCATC
>Ga0105347_1000948_pt1 | contig 12984 bp, 23 predicted proteins | sample EasRivMeERMLT890_FD_89677 | JGI IMG/M metagenome (GOLD analysis project Ga0105347, IMG submission 89677) | Soil microbial communities from meander-bound floodplain in the East River, Colorado, USA - East River MetaG ERMLT890 | ecosystem: Environmental > Terrestrial > Soil > Floodplain | place... | reverse complement strand
TGGGGTCTCCGCCGCCACCTATCAACTTATCAAGAAAATCACTCATTTATTCCTCCTCTGAGCCAGTAGCCTAGCCTTTTCTTACCCTCGCCACAAGTGGCGCTTTCTCGAACCATAACACGTCCACCAGCGCCAGCCCACGGCGGTTGGCCTCGTTGGCCAAGTCGATGTTGCTGACGTTTTCCAGCGGCGACGAAAGGTGGGGATTGTCGATCACTTCAATCGCCCGCGCCCGGCTCGGCAAGCGGCGAATGTGGCCACGCTCTTCGAGTGCCTTGAGCAGGCGGTAGACGCCGGACTTGGAGGACAGGTTCAGCGCTTCCATCATTTCGATGAACGACGGCGCATAGCCGTGGACCTCGGTAAATTCGCGCACGTATGACAGCATATCGCGCTGCGCCTTGGTAAGCATGGTGTCCTCCTCGGATGAAAATGCTGGGGTGGAATTCGGGGCTGGGATCGAACCAGCGCAATGGGGATTTCTAATCCCTGCCTCTACCAACTGGGCTACCCGCTGCCCCACCCCAAGGCAGGGTCTTTGGCCATCCGGCCCCGCGACTTTCTCCTTTGGCGCCGGGCGTTACCCCTTTGCCTCCAGCGTTCCGGCAATCGCTGCCCACCCGGCCTACAGCCCGATCCAACTCGGTTCTGCTCCGGTATGCGCCTAAGGCCACTATGTCCCCAACGCTCAACGCCTCGGTTCCATCTGGCGCGGCTTGGGGGCTTACTGGCTGTCGGCCTCCCCCGTTGATTTAGCGATGCCCATTGCAGGGCCACGCACCGTCGCTTCTTTGGCCTTCAACCATTGATGAAGTGCGGACCTGCGCCCGCCCCCATGTCTAGCCGCCAGTTTTTCTCCGGCTAAACCCTCCGCGCCCCGCACCAACGAACCCGGCCACACAAGAGAGTTTCAAACTCTGTCGGCTAGGGGAGGGATCGAACCTCCTGCATCTTCGCGTCTGGTGCTATAAGTAGCGGGCAAAACCGGAACAGTCAAGGGTGAAAGGGGAACGATGATGGCGGACCTGCTCAGGTGGTGGAACACCCACGGCCCGTTCGAGATGCAGCCGGAGCGCAACGCGCTTGACCATCTCCAGCGCTATAATTTCGAAATCGACAATGGGGTGATTTACCCACCGCCCGGTTTCCGCTTATCCAAGGAGGACCAGATGGCCATCGACTATCTGGTGGAAGAACACGGGTATGCGTACCGCCCTCCGCTGTAACCGGATTATCGTGGCCATGGCCATGCTGGCGGTGGTGGTCGCCGTTCTGGCGATCAAATAGGTGGCGGGGATTTCTGCGCTCGGCTCCCCGCCGGGCCGTTATTACCCGGCTTTCACCGGGTGCCTTTATTTCTTGCTGTACGGCGTGGGCTTCGGCCCACCAGCGCTGAGGTCTACGTCCACGTCGGGATTGGGATTGGGGTTGCGACCCGGCAGGTCTTGGCCCGCACCCGGCTGCTGACCCGGCAAGCCTTGGTCTGGCCTTGCGCCCGATGGCGGCAAGCCCTGATCTGGCCGTGGCTGGTAGCCCGGCAATGAGTTGTCGATTTCGGGCGGGATTTCGCCGTCGGGCAATTCATTGTCGATGGTGCCGTCAAACGGCGGACGCGGCAGCGAGTTGTCCGGCCTTGCGCCGGAACCCGGCAATCCTTGGTCTGGGTAGCGGCTGGAGAGCGCGTACTTGAGGGCGCGTTCGCACAGGTCTTCGAGGGGAACGCCTATGCCGTCGGCGTACTTGCTGACGCGGGCTTCAAGGTCACGGTCGAGCTTGAGGGTAATGGCGGCCATGGTCATACCTTTCATGTGTGGCCACCCGAATGGGGGGCCGTTGCTGCTTAACGCCTTTGCATGACTTTTTCGCGCAAAAAAAAGAGGGATGGCCGTGGGACCATCCCTCTCCTTTGACCGCGTTCGCTGGCCTTACGGGCTGACGAAGAGCCACACTCCGGTCAACTGGTTCGACGCGCTGGACGAACCGGCGCCGAGCGCGAGGTTGCTGTTCTGCGAACCAGCGAGACCGAGCGAGAAGGTCGAACCCTGCTGCGTGGTCTGGCTGACGTGCGTGGACGCCGAACCTTGGTCGTTGCCGCTCATGATCGACTGGCTCTGGCCACCCGAAGCCGCACCAGCCGAAGACTGCTGCGCCGTGAGACCGAAGATCGCCGAAGCGCTCGACCCCTGCGACCCGGCAATCGCCGTCGAGTTGGACTGCGAAGCCCCAGAACCAACGGCGATACCGAAGTCGATGGCCAACGCCGGAGTGGCGGCAAGCGTCGAAGCGGCCAGTGCCGCCAATGCAAAAATCTTCTTCATGCGTAGTCTCCTAATTGCCAGCCAAACAGTGAAACGTAGGGTGGCTGGCATCCCCCTAGTTGTGGATGGGTGGAGCGCAGCCAGCACGGGGACGCGCCGCGCTGCGCTCCGTGGGGCTTATCTCGGAGGTTTCGAGACAGCCGCCAACTGTTGATCGGTGGTGGCCGAGCGGGTCGCCGCCTCCGGTGTGACCTTGCCAGCGCGGGTGATCTTCGGCTCCCGCGCCTTTGCCGCCAGTGGCTGAGCCGGAGTGGCCGAGGCCATTGAATTGGCGCTGCCCAACAGCAGCAGCTTGTCGCAAGCCGTGGCCGTGTCCTGCGCCCGGTCGGTGCCGTCGGTGTCCGAGGTGCAGATGCTCCAGATCATCATGCTCATGAGACGCCCGCTCAATTCCGGCTGGCCCATGTTCTGCGCGTTGACTGCGGCCATGCCGAATTTCTCAGCCCGCCGAAGGCTCTGGCAGGACTTGTCGAAGCGGGTGCCGGAGGCGCCGAGGCTGATGCCAATCGGCGCAGCCGACACGCCGCCCGAAACCGTCCCGCCGCAATAATCGGACGAGAAGCTGGACGAGGACGTGAGAGGAACCGCGTTGTTGGTCCGCACCTCGGTCTGGCGGCGGTTCTTGGTGTTCCACGTCTGGTTGACGGTGACGCCTTGGCTGTTGGCCTGTGCGCTGTCGAGCGACTGGTTCTGGTCCTGCATCTGGCCTTGGTCGGCGGCGTTGGAGTTGGAGTTGTTGGCATCGTTGGACTGGTTCTGCATCTGGCCTTGGTCTTGGCCTTGGCCCTGATCCTGACCCTGTCCTTGCGTGTTACCGCTGCTTTCGGAGCGGCTTTCGGACGCGGAGCCAGAGATCGCGCCGGACGCCGAGGTCGAGGTGTTGGTGTTCTCGGACGTGCCGATGCCTTGGTTGTTGTTGGCGGTGTTGTTCGACTGCGCGCCGGAGACGCTGCCGGAGTTGGCTTCGGCGCCGGAGGCGCTCTGGCTGGCGAGGTCGTTGACGTTGACGTTCTGAGCGGATGCGGGCGTTGCCATTGGCAAGGCGAGCAGCGCCGTTCCGCAAAGCAAAAGTGCGGTTAAATTCTTGTTCATGGTAATCCCCCTCGTTGGTGGTAACGGACCATATTCTCATTGTTGGCCCTGTCAAGAAGGTAAAAACATTTTTACCTTATTGGTGGGTAAATGCTTCTTTTCTTGCCTTTTTGTTAAATCTCCTGCTCATTCAGATCATCGAGCGTTTCGAACAGCGGAGGCGTTTCATCGTCGGACCAATCCTTGTCCCGCATCGCGGCGATCATCTCCGTCTCAATATATTCCTGAACGCTGATTTCAATCTCGTCGGCGCGGCGTTTGATCTGTTCGTAAAGCTCGTCGTCAATTTCGACTTCCATGGTCATTCCTCCTTAGGGTAGCCAGTAGTTGGCCAAATTCCACGCGATGAAGCCAGCGGCCAGAGCCATGACGACCACGATGATGGCCACGGCGAACCATTCGAGTGCGTGGTCAAACGGGTGCTTCATCGCCGGTATCCTGTATTGGGGTGAGGGCGGCGTCCATGCCAATCGCTTCCACTCCCCACCTCCACCCCTCTCCACGCTCGATGCAGCGCTGGCGGGCTTCGCGGTACACGCGGCACAAACAATACCCACCACTCTCGCAGTTACGAGGCTCCCCATCGACACGAGGCGGCTGGTCACACTTGGTCATCATTCGTCGTCCATCAATGCTAGGGTGAGGATGATGGCCACGCCAATCAGGCCAAGCCATATCCAGTGTCCAGTGGTCATGATTTTTCCTCCGCCGGACAGCGGGTGTTGTAGATGTCGTGCTTGACTGGCCACATCAGCGAGCCGTCGGTCATGCCGCACATCACGCATTTTTCATCGTAGATGCTGCTGTCCGAATAGCGCGTGATATGGCCCATCGCGTTGGGCTGGCCATAGCGCTTGAGCGCCTCGTCGCGGCGAAGCTCGCTCATCGCAGCCACATCCACAATTCGATGGCGATATAGATCGGCAAGCCGATAACGATGCACCACGCGGCGATGTTGGTATCGCTCTCGGATGGCCAGCTAGGCCGCCTCATTGTCCCTTCCCCCCGAACAGCGCGACGATCTGGCGCAGGATGGCGTTGCCCGCCACCACCTTGCTGATCTGCCGCTCGGCGTTCATGGCCATGCCCTTTTCGGTCGGGACGTAGCCCGAGAAAAAATAGCCCGCTTCGTCGCGGCATGGCTCATACTTGGCCAGCCCGCGCCGATGCAGCGCCATGCCGCTGCGAACGTCCACCCGCTTCTGGCCAGCGCACACCTGCTCCAGCGTCTTCCACATCAGATCAGTTAATGGTTGCATTGCCCCCTCCTTCGCGCTTGGCCTTTTCGCGCAGTTGATCCATCAGTTTCATTGCCACCTCGAACGCGCCGGGGCCACAATGCTTTTCCAATTCCTCGCGCTGACCGGGAGGCTGCGCGACTTCGACTGGCACCCCCACCGCCTCGGCGGCGTTCATCACCGCGAAGCTGCATCCCATGCACATCTTGATGCTCGGCTCGGGGACGTTCGGGCGCCACTGCACCGCCACCCCGCACACCTCGCACGGCCCGGTCACATTATTGTCGAACGGGGTTGGCTTGTCCGCCTCAAGGCAGACCACGACAGTTTGATCCATGATTGTCCTCCTCCTCAAAAAGTGGGGCCGCCTCCGTGAAAGCGGCCCCACCCGCGCTACCGCTGGGCTGGACAAATGCAAGCCAAAGCCCAACGGGTCTCTGTTGTTCGCCACGGTTCCCCTTCGTTGCCGACCCGTCGGCCCCTCCGGTCGTGACTAAAGTTTGGGCCACCGAGAACCGACGTGCTTCCACAACCCGGCGGCCCGGCACCCAGTTAGGCGCCTTTTATCATACGCGCAAGATCACCACGCATTTATTTCCTACCTATGAAATTTAATGGCCGCGTTTCTTATCAGCCGCCGCCCGCGCCGCAGCCTTCTCCCAATTCACCGGCAATCGTTCCAGCCGCCGATCCGCCTCCTCGGCCTCGGCCCAGAAGTACAGGGTCAATTCCGTCATCCGCTCGATTTCTTCCTTCGGGCTGCTGCCGGGATTGGCACTGATATAGTGGTCCAACGCCCCCGCGATCAGCTTCAAATCACTGGCCATCATGCCTTCTTCCTCTCGCGGTACTGCTTCTGCCGCGCCGCCGCCTTCGCCCGCCGCATCGCGCACTCCGGACAATTCGCCGCCGCCTTGAAATCGTAGCCAACCACAATCCCCGGCTCGACCGGAACCTTCGCATCCGATTTTTTCTGGGGCGGCTTCTTCGCCTCGGCTGCCCTGACGGCCTTGACCACCCGGTCAACCAAGGCCGGGGTGGTCTTCATCTCCCCCACGCAGGGCTGGCGAGGCCAGTGCTTGTGACCACAGTGCGGGCAGGTGAAGGGTTCAGCCATAACATAACGCATACACCATTCGTTACGTCACGCAAGGGGGAGTAACATAACGAGTGACATAACAGCGCATGGGTAAGAGTACGCTATATAGCTCTCCGGCGGATGGGACCCGTGGCCACAGCGCGGTGCTAGGGGGTGGCCTCGGCCTCTATGGCCACAGGCGCTGTGGGACCCCTACCCCGCCCCCCTACCCCTCAGGAATGGCGGAAATCGTGGGTTCCTCAGGGTCTGTGTGTGTACCATGCGCGGTGGATATGGCCAGCATGGTGCCGCCCTCCACTACCTGTGTCAGCCTAGCGGCAAGCTCGGCCCTCGCCTCCTCGACCGTAGCGTGGACATGGCCGATCATGCCCTCATGCCGCACCGTAGTGTGGCCAGACAATGCGCCGCCCATTTCCTTCGCGGCCAACTCCAAGCCCTTCAGCGCGGCGTTGTAATCCTTTGATGTTGTTGCCTTTTCCACGATGCGGCCAACAAGGCGCAGCCTATGGGACTGGTGCGCTATGGCCACCTGTGCCGTCCCCTCGACATAGGCTTTGCGGCACTGATCATAGTAGGTGCGGAGGGCGCGGCCCATGCGGCAAGTGGCGCGGCCAGCGTCATAGAGGGAGATATGGCGCTGATCTAGGTTGATGCCCCAACGCCTTCGCAACTCGGCGGCGATCTCGTTAACCCCTTGGAAACAGGCGAAACTTTCGACCACGAAACGCTTTTGCTCAAGAGTGAGGCCACGCACCGCAAGCATAACTTCAGGTGCTTTTTCGCCGTTCGCGTCCGTCTCGCTTTTTTTTTCGCTGGCCAATTCTTTCGCTTCGTCTGGCCTCTGAGGAAGAGGGGGGAACGTATCGGGGAACCGGGCGCGGTGCTTTGCTGTGGCCATGGCCGGGTTTTACTCCGTGGCGCTGAGGTGAGGCAAGAGGGGAAACCTGAGCCTGAAAAAAGCGTGGCCATTGCGTGGCCACAGGGCAAGAAATTGAGCGATTTTGACCCCGATTTCCCCTCTGAAAAATAATTATTTTGCGGAAAATGGCCATTGCTCGTTTATGACGGCTTGACAGTGTCATTTTGTCTCGACTATGGGCCGATTTCAATTTGTTTCAACGTCTCTACCCCTCCCGAGACGGCATATGCGGAGGGTGCAAATTTGTCGGTTCCCACAGGGCCGCAGCTAAGGTGGAGCAGGAGGAAGCGCCTCTCTTCACCGTCCCGGTAACGGGGCTGACGGTAACGGGACTGGTCGAAGGCGAGGAGGATGGCCCCGCTGCTCACTGTAGCAGCACCAGCCAGACGCACCAGCCGGGGTGAGCGCACACCCGAAAGACCATGGTGAAACCGCCAAGCCAACGCCCTCCGGGGCTGAGGTAGGCCAGCCGGGAGGCTAGACGGCGAATTTGCAGGGTATTGAGAGGGGGCCAGACCCTGCTTTCCGCAAGGCGCCGCAAGGGGCCAAGCGGGCGGCAAGGCTGGACCCCCTCTCCTCTATCCGGTGGCCAGCGTTTGGCCATCGCATTGAGGAGAGACACCTCAAAAACAGTAACTTGAGTTTAATCGGAGGAGAAAAACAATGCCCAATTGGAACGGACAAGAAATCAGCGTCGAAGCGCACCGCATCGCCTTGAAGATCAAGGGAATTTGCGGCAGCGAGACGATGTCGGAGAGTTTTCCGGTCAGCGGTGCGGTGAAAACCCACCTCCGCAATTTCTACTCGGCGACGGGCGGAAAGCGCGGCACTGGACCGGATTGCTACGAGCCGACTGCCCGCGAATTTCGCCGCGTTTACAACGGCGTGATCAGCGGCGCTGCCCTCTACAAGGCGGCGATGAAGCAGCGCGGCGACAAGGCCGAAATCGAGGTCGTGGTCGAGACCGCTTCCAAGGAGGAAGAGGCGCTCAAGGCGCTGAAAGACCTCCTTGGCGGTGGCCAGAAGATCGACCCCGAGGCCGTGAAAACCCTTGCAAAGCAAGCGGTTGACGGTCGCATCGGCGAGGTGCTTTCGAGCATGGCCGGACTGATCGCTGACGAGGTGGCCAAACAGGTCCGCACCGTCAAGGTTCAAGTCGCTGGCCTCCCCGAGGTCAAAATCGACAACGTCCACAAGTGCTTCGAAGAGTTGTTGCTCTACGTGGTGAACCGCAAAAACGTCATGATCGTCGGCCCCGCTGGTAGCGGCAAGACGTTCGTGGCCAAGCAATTGGCGAAGGCCGCTGGCCTCGATTTTTATATGTCGGGCAAGTGCGCCGACGAGGTGAAGATCACAGGCTACACCGACGCCAATGGCCAGTATCGCAGTGTCCAATTCCGCCAAGCGTTTGAATTTGGCGGGCTTTTCCTGTTCGACGAAATGGACGGCTGGACCGCTGACGCCCTGATCGCCGCCAATGCGCCACTTGCTGGCGACAAAGGCGACTTTCCGGACGGCATGGTCGAGCGCCATCCCAACTTTGTGGCCTTGGCCGCAACCAACACTTTCGGGCGCGGTGCGGACCGTCAGTATGTTGGCCGCGAACAGCTAGACGCTGCTTCGCTGGACCGCTTCGCCGTGGTCGAATTCGACTACGACGAGGACTTGGAAATGGCCATTTCCTGCAACCGGGACTGGACCAAGCACGTCCAGAAAGTGCGGGCGGCAATCATGAAGGAAAAGGTGCGGCACGTTGTGTCGCCCCGCGCTTCGCTCGACGGTGGCGTCATGATCGCCGCTGGCTTGCCATGGGCGCGGGCTGAGGAAAGCTACATCTGGAAGGGCCTCGACACCGTGGTCCGCAACCGAGTTGTGGCGGCAATGCGCTAAAATTTGCTCACTCTCCCAGAGGGTGGCCACTGGAAACGGTGGCCACCCCGAGGATAGGCTGAGCAGCCTAGCTAAGTGACTGATTTTGGAGGAGGAATACCCATGATTTACAGAGACGAACCTTGCAACATCAAGGGCATCGCGTTGCGGACCTCGCCATGGACGGCGAAGCGTCAAATTCTCGCCTATGGCGACAGTGTGGCGGATGTTGCTCAGTGGCTGCAAGACACCCCCGCCAAGTGGCGGCACAAGTCGAGCGGCCCCGGCAATCCCGCTTCACCGAGTTGGGACCTCAACGCTGGTTATGAAGGCGCCCTGACGCTGGCCAAGGACGGCTGGCAGGAGGGCGTCGATATGATCGACGCTGCGCTTCACGCAATCATCCCCGCCGCTGGCAGGGAAGCGCGTTGGGGCTACGGCTACACTGGCGGAAGCGTCAACATCGGGCGCTACCTCACTGGCCATCCCAAGGCCATGAAAAACCGCCGCAAGCGTCAGAGCGGAAGCGCTCCGGTGCTTCATATCGTCGTCAACACCGTGGCGTCATGCGCCATCAACGCCAACCAAATGGCCAACTACGGTGCGGCCATCACTGGCCTGATCGACCGTCTGGAAAACACCGGCAAGCGCGTTCACGTTGATATGGTGATGGTCATCAAGGCGCAAAACGACATTCGGCTCTCGTTGGGCTGGAACGTCAAGCGCGCCAGCGAACATATCGACCTTGCCGAGGTGGCCTTTGCCATCGCGCACCCTGCGGCCTTTCGCCGCATCGGGTTCGCAATGATGGAACGGACCCACGCCGACGCACAAAATGGCCACTACGGCTACAGCGGAGACGCCAAGCCCTGTGACGTTCCCGACTACACCGAGGGGACGATGATCGTGGACGGCGTCAATCATCAGCCGACACGGTGCAACACCCCCAAGGACGCGCTGCGCCTTGCCATCGAGCAGCTTAACAAGGCTGCGGTGCTGGCTGGCCACGCGACCATCGACCAGCCCCTTATCCCCGAGGACGAGGAATTGTTCGCCTATTAGGTTCGCCTATTGATACGTTCTGGCCAGCGCCTAGCAAGCGCTGGCCTAATCGCATCAAGCGAAAATCGGAGGAAAAACCCATGAAAAACAAGAATTTCGTCGCCCTTGAAGCAACCACGAACGGCGGCGAGGGCTTTGGCCGTCCGCTGGCCATCGCTCCGAAGCGCCCCGCGCTGAGCAAGGCCGAATTGCTGGCAGTGCTGAGCAACAAGGCCGACGCGCTGACGGGCATGGCCAACGCTTCCGACATTGAGGTCGAACGCGAGGGCTTGCGCTATCAGGCCCACGCGCTTCGCCAAGCGATTGGGATGCTCAAGGGCGCCTGACACTCCCTGAGAGGGCCGTGGCCACAAACCACGGCCCCGACAATGGACTGCCACGGAGGAGAATACCCAATGACATACGACATAGTTGACGCTTGCGCCCTGTTGGCTCTGACGCCAGCGGGGACGCCGGAAGCCGAGTTGCGATCAATCCTGATCGCCGCCACCGACATTCCGGAAAACCGCATCGCTGTCTGTCTGGCCGAGTTGAACGCCAGCCAGATGATCAACCATTTGCGCGGGCTGGCCATGCTTCACAAGGCGGTGACGGGCGAGGTGCAGACCCCGGCCACGCTCAAGGCCACGTTCCAAGGCGCGGTGTGGAACGACGATGGCGAGGGCCATACCACCTACAAGGTGACGGTGCAGGACGAGGACGGAGGAAACTCCTCCGAAATCACCATCAAAAACACTTACTGACACTCTCCGAGAGGGCGGCATGGCCACGCTGTGCCGCCCCGACGATGGACTGCCAGAGGAGGAGACTACCCATGAAAGACCCGAATTTTCGCGCTGCCCTGTTGGGCATAATTTTCGTTGGCTGTCTTGGCGGTGTGGCCGTGGAAACGGCCATGAAAGCCGAGACGCCGAGGCTCGTTGGCCTTGGCTGCGGCCCCGAGCGTGAAACGCTGGTGGCGGTGGAAGAGGATGATTTGCCGCCGCCCTGCTACGTGGTGGACACCCCGCAAAACCTGTGTGGCCACGACAACGCCACGCAGTGCGCCGAGTATCTTGGCGACGGTTACTGACGCGCTCTGGCCAGCGGCTCACCCCGCTGGCCTAACCGCATCAGCGGAACGGAGGAGGACCCATGAAAAATATCCTAGTCAACAGCGAGTGCATCGTCCGCAAGGAGGATGGCCAACTGTTTTTCCTTGGCGTCACGCAGGACCTCAAGGACGCGGTGGACAGGTGCAACAGCCACACCCAAACCGAGGAAGACTTGGCCACGCTGGCCGACCTTCCGGTGTGGGACGAGGACGTTGTGCCGATCATCGAAATCCTGCCAGCGAGAATTCGCCATTTTGTCTGACACGTTCTGGCCAGCGCTTCACGGTGCTGGCCTAATCGTTTCAGCGAAGGAGAAGAGAAATGCCCGACCTAAAAACCCTGCGCGCCGAGTGGACCAAAGCCGAGAGGCGGGCGGTCTCCGCTGGCGCGGCGGTGGACAGGGCCGAGAAGGCTTGGAAGCTGGCCATGGCCGATATGAAGAAGGCCCAAAAAGCCTACGCCAAGGAAGCGGCCAAGCCTGTGCCAATGAAAACCGTCACCAATCTCATGAGTGGCCAGCCGGTCGAAATCGCCGAGGACACGCCGCTGTGCTGTGACCCGTCGAGCGAGACGTACTGGTCGATGTAACTGACGCGCTCTGGCCAGCATCGCAAGGTGCTGGCCTAACCGCATCAGCGGAGGAGGAGGACCCATATGAGAAGCATGATCATGGGCGAGTATGAAAGGCTGACCACGCCGATTGTCGAGAAGCTGCGCTCACCCGCACTGATCGGCGCGTCGATAACGCTCCAGCCAGACGCGGCCAAGGCCATCGCCGATGGCATCGAAAAGCTGGCGCAAGAAATCGACATCATCAACGCCAAGGCGCGGAGCAACCGCCAATGGCTGATGTTCGCGCTCGGCTTCATCGCCATCGACGCTGGCCTGTATTTGCTGGCCAGATTGGCCAACTGAACCTGTCACCCCAAGAGCGTGGCTGCGGACCTAGTCCGTGGCCACGCCGATGATGGCGACAGCCAAAACTGAGAGGAGGAATACCCATGGAAGAAATCGAGAATAGCTACGTGGTCTGCCCCGCTTGCGGGGTGAACCACAGCACCCTCGTCAAGCATCGTTGCTTCAAGCAGGACGAAGCCCCACCGCCACCGGAAAGCGAAGCCAATGAAGGCGACGGTGACAGCGGCGAACAGGGCGACACCGGCAAGGGCAAGAGTGAAGGCGAGGGCGAGGGCGAAGGCAAGCCCGAGGAAGGCGAAGGCGATGGCGAAGGCGATGGCGAGGAGGAGCGTGAGGCTCCTGCCCCGCAAGCACCTGAGCCAGAAACCCCGCCTGTGGCCGTGGTCTGCACTGTGCTGAAATTTGCAGCACTGACCGCCGACTGCGCCAAGAACGGTTCGATTGAGGTGACGCTCACCGAGGACGGACTGCTCGTTTACGGCAACAACGGCGACGAGACAGCCGTGGCCACCATCCCTTGGGGTGAATTCGAAAAGCGTTCGACACTGGACGGCGAATTCTACGTGAAACAGGTGATCGACGAAGTCGATGGCAAACTCGCCGACCCGTCGAGCGACGAGCGCAAGCTGGCCAAGCTGATCGAAGAGGCCAAGGCCATTCGTGACGCCGAGGCCGCAAAGCCGAAGCCGGAACCGGAACCACCTGCGCCTGTGTGGCCAGCGGTGCCGTTGAAGGCTGGCGATGTGGTCAAGCTGCGTAATGGCAGGGTCGATACGATCAGGGCGTTTGGCAGTCCGGACAACAGCAAGGGTGCAAAAATCCGCACCACCAATGGCTGGCATCATGCCGACACTGGCCGTTGGGGTGGCGCCATGAGCGACAATGATCAGGACATTGTCGAGTTGGTGGCCGCAGCACCGGAGGCCGTGAAGAAGGCGCGGGGAAAAAGGCAAGCCGCCTAACGCTACCGCTCACCGAGGGCCAGCGGGTTATCCTTAGGGATGGCTCGTTGGCCACGGTGGGCAAGTGTGAAAGCGGCCCACCTGCACACCGCACCAGCAAGATCATCTTGGCCAATGGTGCGCCAAGTCAGTCCGTCTGGACTGCGCTTGGCCGAGGCAACAAAACGAAGAGCATCGTCTACGACAGCGATGTTGTGGCCGACGCTGAATAATTGACGCTCCACCGGAGGGCCATGGCGTAAGCTGTGGCCCCGAGGACGGGTCGCCATTGCGAAACCGAAGAGGAGGAGAATACCCAATGAACAACCTGTTTGTTAATTTGGCCAAGCGCTTCAAGGCACAGAACCTTGAGGCCAAGGCCAAGGAGAGCATCATGCCCACGACCGTCAAGCCCGCCAAACCGGCTGAGCCAG
>Ga0105347_1000946_pt1 | contig 13017 bp, 10 predicted proteins | sample EasRivMeERMLT890_FD_89677 | JGI IMG/M metagenome (GOLD analysis project Ga0105347, IMG submission 89677) | Soil microbial communities from meander-bound floodplain in the East River, Colorado, USA - East River MetaG ERMLT890 | ecosystem: Environmental > Terrestrial > Soil > Floodplain | place... | reverse complement strand
ACTGGAGTGCTTGAGTCATGGAGTAATGTACAAAGCATTTAAATCCCCAATACTCCAGTATTCCAATATTCCAACACTCCATCCGTTTTGCTTGGGAGCACCATGGTCGAGTGGAGCGATGGCGCGGACCGGGTTTCGGATGATGCCGACGTCTCCATCGCCCCCTCTAAAATTCCGCACAGCGGGTTTCCCCCGGGACGGCTTCAAGGCCAGCATGTCAGATAGAGCCTTCCTACAAGATTGCAACCTTAAGCTTGCTCCTGGCATACGCTTGCCACCCCGCAGTTTGCTTCTACCCTTCGCCCGCTTCCACCACAAAGGAAATCCTGGCTCTGTGTCCAAGACTATCGTTGTCTCCGCGCGCTGCTGTTCGGGAGAGTTCCCTCCCTACCCCAGGTTGCGACGTGATGAAATCATATGGACTTCACCGCGCCTTCTGAGGTACCTTGTCACTCCCGCTTCTAGCGTCCTCCGTCACCGGATGACGCTGGGAGTCAAGCTAGATGGGCGAACGGGAAATCTCCCATCGTTGGGACTTTCACCCAACAAGTCACGGCAGCTAATGAGGCTGCACAATAATTCCGGCAAGAGATCCTACTTTGCTCGCGTTGTGGAGCAGTTCTTATGTCATGCGTGGTTTTCATGGAAAGCAACTTCGAAGATCGGAGCCGAGGCCCGCCAGGCCTGAGCTATCAGCATTCTGCAATCAGCCATCAGCAAAGAAAGCCGAATGCTGACCGCTGATGGCTAAAGGCCCATAACTGCGTTTAAAGAGGAGGGATTTTCGATGAAGACACTTTATTCAATTCTGATTGTTATCGTTGCTTTGTTTTTGTTTGCCTCATTAGCGATTGCAAACCCTCCGTTTTGGGACAATCAAATCAACAACTCAACACGGTTTAAGGTGCTAAACGATTTCAACAACGCCGCCGTGTATGACAAAGAGACCGGGCTTGTCTGGGAGCAGTCGCCGCTGCACCCGGCCGGGGAAGAAACGGGAGTTCGAACCTGGGTCGTGGCTCAAGCAGATTGCAACGTTAAGATTGTGGGTAATCGTAGAGGGTGGAGGCTCCCGACAGTTCAGGAGTTAGCGAGTCTGCTGGACCCCAGCAACCCTAACGGAAACCCAGATTTACCCGTTGGCCATCCCTTTAGCAATGTGCAGTCGTCCACCTACTGGTCGGCTACTACCAACGTCGAGCTTACGAGCTCCGCGTGGGCCGTGGACTTCAGCGATGCCGACAATCCCAGTGGCGGCGTGGGAGGCATCACTAAGAACGTGTCTCTCTCCGTCTGGTGCGTGCGCGGTGGACAGGGTGTTGATCTTCAGTGATTTGGTTATTTGAGTTATTTGGTAATTTGGGAGGTGCAGGGGGCTTGTTCCCCCCTGCACGTGTTTTTCCCAACGAGTTTGTAGTTGCCTCAAGACAAATCCCGCCTCATGTCGATATGGCAAGTCTTTCGTGGTTTCTTTTTGATTGGATCGGAGTCTACCATTGGAATTTAGCAGATAGGGTTGAGACTCTTTGGGTTGGCAGGGCAGTTGTTTTAAAGCCAAGAGAATCTAACGTTGACGCGTTCCCGAAAGATAAGAGATCAATGTCCGATGTGTGCGGCGTCGCGGACGCTGTGTCCGTGTGACGCGGTGCCGAGAAGCGGTGAGGTATTCCCTGCTCTCATGTCACGTCCGCTGCGCATTGAATACTCTGGGGGCTACCTTTAGAGATTGAGCTGATTGGGAGAGAAAGGGAAGGAGAGAAAAGGGGATAAGTCCAATTACCGGCGGCAGACCCTACTTTCTTGACAATCTTTGTTCGTAACGAACCTGATCTCTCTAGAAGGATTGTGTCTTACGGGAGGGCAGATGAAAAGAAGCACAAACCGAATTTTAACCACCCATGATCTCGAGCAAATCCATGGGCCGCGCCAAGCTGCCGGCACGCCATGAGCATGAGTGGCATGTCCTCGATCTAGCTCCGGCGATAGGAGATAAGTCGGGTCGACGTGAGGCGTGGGGAGATAAAGCAAACACCAAAAAGAAAGGAATCGACATGGCAACGCTAATCACGGGCTTGGGTTTGGTCGGTACGTCCTATGCGCAGCTCGCGCTCAAGCGTGGCGAGAGCATTGTTTTCTACGATTTCGCGCCACGTAAAGACTTTTTAGCTTACAAACTTGGAGCCGCCAACGTCACGGTCGTCCAACGAGATGTCCGAGACCTCCCGGCTCTGATCGAAACCATGCAAAAACACAAAGTGGACATTGTCATCCATACCGCCGGTCTCATTGGCGGCAAAGTGGCTCAACCCATCTACACTGGCATGCAGATCAACGTCATGGGGACGATCAACGTAGCGGAAGCCGTTCGACTCACGGGAGTCAAGCGCTTGGTTCAGATCAGCACTTTCGGCATCTATGACCGGCGTGGTGGAGAGCCTAGCCCTATCGACGAAAACTTTCACCGCGGGCCAGGGGAACCCTACGGCAATTCCAAAGTCGCTAAAGAACTCATGGTCGAAGCTTATCAACGTCTCTATGGTTTCGAGCTGATCGTTCTCCGGCTCGCAAACGTTTACGGCGTCGGTCACTTCGCCGGTGGCTCCGGCGGCGGAGAAATGGTGCAAAATATGCTGCAAACCGGCATCAAAGGCGGCGTCGTAAAGGTCGCTCAGGAGCAAGCTCGCGACTTCGAATATGTCTATTACAAGGATTTGGGGCGTGCCCTCGACAAGGCTGCGACCGTTCCTTTGACAGCACCGGTTACCTTAAACATCGGCACCGGCGTGGTCATTAAGTTCGACGAACTCGTCGCAACTGCGGAGAAACTCTTACCCAACCTGCAAGTCGAATTAATCCCCGGGACACGGCCCAGAAGCGCCAAGCAGCCCATGGTGATCGCAAAAGCTAAACAGATCCTGCGTTGGGAGCCAGAGTACAATTTGGAGGCCGGCTTCACGGATTACATCAAGGAACTGAAGCAGCTGGGGTAGCGCGACTAAGGTTTCGGGTCTCAGGTTTCAGGTTAACTGGCACCCGAAACCTGGGTGGTTTCCCGGACTCACGTCTGCGGGTCTGCTCGGGCTCAATTAGAAGGACACAGTGCCCTTCTTGCCGCTCTTATGGGTGCGGTAGTGAATCGTGGCACCATCGGTCTCCAGAATAATAGCGCCGTCCTCGTCCGTACGCAAAACTTCTGCTCCCACTTCACGATAGCGGGCAACCACCTCATCCCGCGGTAGCCCAAAAGGATTCCGACCGCCCACGGAGAATATTGCCAATGACGGGCGAACCGCCGCGACAAATTCCTGCGTACTGGAACTGGCACTGCCATGCCGCGGAACTTTGAGCACGGCGCTTCGGAGATCCTGGGTTTTAGGCTGCAACGCGCGTTCATCGCGCTTATCCAAGTCCCCGGCAAAAAGAAGCCGAACCCGACCAAATTCCAGCCGCAATACGACAGAGGCATCCTCCAGTCCGTCAGGGGGCGGGTAGAGCACACAAAGCTTGACGCTGTCGATGTCGCGACAAGGCTCCCGGTCGCTGAGGGTAACCCGCTTGACGCGCGTCTGTTGCAAAGCTTCTTCCAAATCGTCGAAGCGGGTGGTTTTTCCTTTGCTCGGACCGGACCAGAACTCTCCGGGGGCAAATTCCAGCACGATAGAACGCATGCCGCCATAGTGATCCACCCGTGGATGGCTGAGGAACAAGTAGTCAACTGTAAGAATCTTACGCGAGCGCAAGAACGGGCCAACGATGCTCTCGCCGGTATCGAATTCTCCCAGCGCTGTTCCGCCGGCATCGATAACGAGCACCTTCGACCGCGGCAATTCCACTACAGCGGCATCTCCCTGTCCCACATTTAGATGCGTTACACGAAGATTCGTTCGGTCCCACCGTTCACGCCACCAGTAAAAAACGTCAGCTCCCAAAATCAACACGAATAACACGATTCCAACAGCCGCAAAACGATTTCTACGCAGGAGAAAAAGCGAAACGACAAACAAATAGAGCGCCGTCACCTCAAGGACGTTTGGCACGGGCACTGCCACATTGGCTAAGGGAAGGCGAGCAAACAGTGTTACCAACCAGAGGGTTGACGACAATGGATACTCGCCAATCCAGAGCAACACCTCCGCTGCGGATGGCGCTATCAAGGAGAGAAATCCCGTAACCAGCCCCAACGGCACAACGACAAAACCGACCAGCGGCACGATGATCGGATTGGAAATGAAACCAGCCAATGACAAATGACCAAAATAGTGAGCCACTAGCGGCCCAGTGCCCAACGTCGCAAACAGCGGCACGGCCAAATGTAGTCTCCCCTGTCGGAGTTTCTCGATCCACCAACTCCGCTCCTGAGGCAGTTCGTCGCGCGGTCGCCCGGGAGACTGCTCCGTCATTCTGCGCATGCCCCAAACAATAAACAAAACCGCAAGAAAGGAAAGCTGAAAAGAAATGTCGGCGACGACGGCAGGCCAGATCAAGGCGATCAGCAGCGCGGCAAAAGTGAGACTGGCAAACACTTCCTCTTCCCGGTCCAACAATACCGCCAGCTCATAGACGCCGATCATGATCGCCGAACGCACCGTCGGCACCATAGCCCCGGCGATGGCCGTGTAAAAAACCACCGCCAGGAAAGAAAAGAACGTCCCCACTTTCAGCAGATTCCAGCGTAGGAGCAGGGTGGGACTATAAGAACAACCAAAGCGAACCAGCCAGAAAACCACTAGTCCCAACATGCTGACGTGCAAACCGGAAATCGACAATACATGATTCACACCGGCAGCGGTAAAATCGTTGCGCATCTCCTTGGTGACAGCGCTCATATCTCCAACGACCAGCGCCTTCATTAATGCACCGTTACCCGCAGTAGCGTGCTGATCGATATAGCGGCGAATCTCCCGGCGGAGGTACTCAATAGCGCCCCTCACACTTCTGAGTTTACGGACTACCAATTCCACCTCATGGTCGGCTTCCAGATATCCGATGGCGTAGATATCCTGCCGAGCCAGGTAAGTTCCATAGTCGAACCCCCCGGGATTACCGCTGTCGCGCGGTGCTTGCGGCCGAACCCAAAAACGCACGCGATCGCCGTAGTGCCATTCCCGCCGTACGTGTCGGACACTCAGTAAAAGGTCGCCCGAAATTTCTTCCGCGCCGGTGGGATGCCAAATCCTCTCGCACCGCAGCAACCACCGGCTTCGATTCGGCAGTTTCTCTGGTTCTCGCACCAGCGATCCTTCCAGGTAGACTCGCGCACCATCGTGGGTCAGCAATTGCACATGATTGCGCGAAAAATTCGGATGCAACAACTGCCAATGCCGAATGTAACCCAGCGAAACCCCCAGGCCGGCAGCAAGGACCAGTAGTCCCCAGCGTCGTGTCCTCGCTTTAATAACTAGCAACAGTGGGAGGAACAGAAGAAACAAACACTCAACCGGGATAACGAGCGGCATCGGGGCCATCGCCTGGCCCACCAGAAGTGACAAAGTCGGAACCACGAGCCAAATCGACGGATGGTGAAAACTCGCAACTGCAACTGCCCTTGTCGCGGTGTCAAAGGACATCTGCAGTTCCGTCACTGCGGCAAAGCGTGCAGAGATTGTAGGATCTCTCTAGCAGTCTTTTCATTCATCAATGGAACTTTAAGGAGTTCTTCCAATGTCGCTACTTCGATTCTTTTGATACTGCCGAAAACGCGCAGCAGAGCCCGCTTCCGTGCCCCGCCAACGCCTGGGATAAGGTCTAGCGCGGAGAAGAGTGTTTGACGTGCCCGTAGTTTTTTGTGATGCGTGATGGCGAAACGATGCGCCTCGTCGCGCACTCGCTGGAGCAAGAAAAGCGCGTTCGAGTGGCGCTTCAAAATCACCGGATTGCTCTGACCCGGTAAAAAGACCCGCTCCTCCGAGCGCTCGATCTCTGCGCTGCGTGGCGCCGATTGTACGCGCATTTTCGCCAATCCGACCGCCTCCACGCCTTTAACCCCAACTTCCGCCATTGCCGCCAGTGCCATGGCGAGCTGGCCCTTGCCACCGTCGACCACGACGAGATCCGGCAGATCACCTTCCTCTTTGCCGCGGGTAAAGCGACGCTTCAGCACTTCCAACATCATCCCAAAGTCATCTCCGCCGGAAGCGGCGTCAATACTCCGAATCCGATAGTGCCGATAACGAGACTTATCCGGCTCCCCATTAACAAAGGTCACCATCGAGCCCACGGCGTTGGTGCCATGAAGCATCGAAATATCAAAGCATTCGACTCGCTGGGGGTAATTTCTCAAGCGCAGCTTCAACTGCAGCTCCTGCAGCATCTTCTCTCGCGCTCTTTCCTGATCGTGGCGCTCGGAAAAGCTCTGGCGCGCGTTCTCACGGGCCATCGCCACCAGTTCCCTTTTATCACCCCTGTGGGGGCTAAAAATAGTGACCCGCTTCCCCTTGCCATCGCGTAAGTATTCCTCCCGAACTTCTGCGTCCTCCAACTCCACCGGCAGCAGAATTTCATCCGGAATGAAACGATGACCTTGATAAAACTGCGTCAAGAGCGCCGCCATGACTTCCTCATCGGGAAACTCCAAGTCCTCCAGCGAATAAGACTGGCTGCCAGTCAACTTCCCCTGTCGGACGAACAGGACTTGGACTTCAATGAATCCCCCTTCGCGATAAAGTCCAAAGACATCCTGGTCGCTTCCCCAATGCGAAACCATACGCTGTTTTTCGAGGGTCTTTTCGACGGCTTGAATCTGATCACGAATCTTGGCGGCGGCTTCGAACTCCAAAGCCTCCGCTTTCTCCTCCATTCTTTGCTTCAATTCCACTAGTAACTCATTCTGCTTTCCTTCGATAAACAGCATCGCTTGCCGGACCCGCTCGCGGTACTCCGGTTGACTTACCGGCAAAACGCACGGCGCCAGGCAGCGTTTGATTTGATATTGCAGGCACGGCCGGCTGCGGTTTTTGAAGTTGTGTTCCGTACAGTTGCGTAGGAGAAAATGCTTTTCAACAATGTCGAGGGTTTCGCGAGCCGCCACCGCCGACGAGAACGGCCCAAAATAACGGTTGTTGTCCTTGACAATCTTTCGCGTCGTAAAAATTCTCGGCCAGTCGTGCTGGGTCATCACTTTGATGCTCAGATAGCTCTTGTCGTCTTTGAGCCGGATATTGTAGCGCGGTTTGTACTGTTTAATGAGATTGTTTTCAAGAATCAGCGCCTCTTTGTCACTGCTGGTGACCAGCGTCTCGATATCTGCAACACGCCGGACTAGAAACTGGATCTGGCTCCGCTCGTCCGGATTATTAAAGTACGCACGCACCCGAGCGCGGAGGTCTTTTGCTTTGCCGACATAAATTACCTTGCCTCGGTCGTCCCGCATCAGGTAAACGCCGGAACGTGAGGGTAGATTTGCTATTTTTTCTGGAATCACCGCCATCGAGACACAGGAGATTGTTCGTGGAACACGCCAGATCAAAAATTACGCTATACTAAACTAAATTGACGCCTCCTGGCTAACAAACTGGCATCACAAAGCATGTCAATCCGTGGCCAAAACTGCACTCCGGTGGACATTTTTCGCAGTTTCTTACGATCTTGCACCGCGTTTCGGATTAGAATCCCACCAATTTCCCGGGCGCGCATTGGCATGACTTTTGGACTATTACTTTTCAGCCAACGCGGCAAAAGACCAACGAAACTAAAATGGAGTAATGCCATGTTCGACATTGAAAATCTGATGCGCCTTGGGGTTTTTAGCCAACTGATACCGATCTGGCAAGTGTTTTTCTTCATCGCGAGTCTCTTACCATTTCTACTGTGGAACCGCGTGAAAATCTGCCTTCTTATCACCTATATGTTTACTTACTATCTCGGCTTCATGGTTCAATGGGGAGAGCACATCGCCACCACCGGTTCGATGCAACCATTTGTCCTCTATTCACTCAGCGGTCTAGCCATCGCAGTCTTCTTTGTCGCGACGATTTTCAACGAGCAACCGGCAAAAACCAAGGTTCGCTGGGTCCGTTATTCTCAGCAACCGGATGAGGAAGAACATCCGGCGCGAATGCGCCGATCGGACCCCGTGGAAGCCGCCATCAACATAACCAACGTTTCGGACACGGACCGCTGAGAGTTCCGGCGACATACTACGAAAGACCAAGCTACGTGCTACCGACGGATCGCAGGCCGATTTCTTGTTCTTCCATCCTTCGAATGCGGTCGCGCAACTCAGCAGCCCGCTCGAATTCAAGCCGTTCAGCGGCTTTCTTCATTTCTTTCTTAAGTTTTTGAATTGCCCGCGGCAATTCTTCCGACCCGTACGGGGTGTCCTTCTCCGCAGCCAAGGGTACGTCTACATAGTCAGCCTCGTACATTTTCACCAGAGGCGATCCGAGAGACTTGATGACAGTTTGCGGTGTGATACCGTGTTCCTTGTTGAAAGCCGCCTGCCACCTACGACGTCGATCGGTCTCGTCAATCGCCGACCTCATGGAACCCGTGATGGAATCGGCATAGAGGATTACTGTCCCATAAACATTGCGCGCGGCTCGACCGATAGTCTGGATCAGCGAACGATCGGAGCGTAGAAATCCTTCTTTGTCGGCATCGAGTATAGCAACGAGAGAAACTTCCGGCAGATCGAGCCCCTCGCGCAACAGGTTGATACCGACCAAAACATCAAAAACTCCGATGCGCAGTTGTCGAATGATCTCGACTCGCTCCAGGGTCTCAATATCGGAATGCAAATAACGAACTTTAACGTTTAGATCCTGATAGTAGTCCGTCAGGTCTTCTGCCATTCTTTTGGTTAAAGTCGTGACCAGAACTCGTTCCTTACGCTCAACCCTCTTGCGTATCTCCTCAAGTAGATCGTCCACCTGATTGCGCGCCGGGCGCACAATGAGCTCCGGGTCCATCAAGCCCGTCGGACGAATAAGTTGCTCGACGATGGCCCCTCTGCTCGTTTCCAACTCATACTTGGCGGGCGTGGCGGAAACGTAAACAACCTGGTCCAAGCAGGTTTCAAACTCGGCAAAGTTCAAAGGACGATTGTCCAAAGCCGAAGGCAACCGGAAGCCGTACTCAACAAGAGTTTCCTTTCGCGATCGGTCGCCCCTATACATACCACCGATTTGCGGCACAGTGACGTGACTCTCATCGATGAAAAGCAGGAATTGGTTTGGAAAGTAACTGAGCAAGGTCGGTGGCGGCTCTCCCGGTTTCCGACCGGTCAAATGGCGCGAGTAATTCTCGATGCCCGGGCAAAAGCCCATCTCTCCCAAGAGCTCCAAATCGTAAAGCGTGCGTTGTTCGAGCCGTTGCGCCTCCAGGAGCTTATGCTCTCCGCGTAGCTGTTCCAGGCGCTCCTTGAGTTCAAGACGTATGTCCCGCGTCGCTTGCTTCATGCGATCGGCGCCCGTCACATAGTGGCTGGCGGGATAAATACAGGCTTTATCGACCCGTCGCTGAATTTTCCCCCGGATCGGGTCGATCTCATGGATGGCTTCAACCTGATCATCGAAAAACTCAAACCGAAGCGCCGACGAATCCTCATACGCCGGAAAAATCTCGACAATGTCTCCCCTGACCCGAAAGGTGCCACGATAAAAATCAAAGTCGCTGCGCTGATATTGAATGTCGACCAGTTTTCTTAACATCTGGTCCCGTTGAATCCGACTACCCTCTTCCAGATACACCATCAGGTCGAAGTAAGCTTCCGGCGAACCGAGGCCATAGATACAGGAGACGCTAGCGACGATCAGTGTATCACTTCGCTCCAATAGGGCTTTGGTTGCCGAGTGGCGCAGCTTATCGATTTCATCGTTAATGGAAGCGTCCTTCTCGATGTAGGTGTCCGTCGAAGGCACGTAGGCTTCCGGCTGGTAGTAGTCATAATAGCTGACGAAATAGCGTACGGCGTTGTCAGGGAAGAGGTCACGAAACTCGTTGTAAAGCTGCGCCGCAAGAGTCTTATTGGGCGCTATGACCAAAGTCGGCTTGTTGACCCTGGCGACCACGTTGGCCATGGTGAATGTTTTACCGGAGCCGGTGACTCCCAGTAGGACCTGGTCTTTTTTCTTTAGTTCAATGCCCTGGACGAGTTTATCGATGGCCCGGGGCTGGTCGCCTTGGGGTTTGAATTCAGAGACTAACTGGAACCGACGTTCTTCTCTCTTGCGTATCATCAGAGAAAAATACCAGCCCCAGGGGCGTCGGACAAGCAGCTGTTATCTTGCCTTCGTGTCGTAACCGACGTAGAGGCGGTCGATGTAACCGTTGCGGTCGAGTTCGGCGAGGGGCCCGAGCTCGATGAACTCCGCCGGTCGGTATTTGGCGAATTTGGTATCCCCGGCAGCCAGGTGATTGATTACCCCCTGAACTGCGCTTTCGACGGCAAAAGGTTTGGCGGGTATGTCACCTCCGTAACTCCACGATTCCTCCAACGCCTCAGGATCCCTGGTGCCGAGAAACTTTGCAAGAATTTCGTATGTCTCTTCACGCCGGGTTTTAAAGAAATGGATGCCCCGCACCATGGCACGCACCACCCGCAATGTAAGATTCGGGTATTTTTTCATAAGGGAGCGGCGCGTCGCAAAGGTCGAGCCCTGGTATTCAATTTTTAGATCCGCGAGATTCACCAGGAAATTCATGCCGGCCCTCCGAGCGAACAGCGTGGCCGGAGGTGAAACCATCGTTGCCGCAACCCGGCGCGCATCGAGGGCGACCCACATGGCTTCATTAGTGCCGAGATAGAGAAACTTGACGTCCTTATCGGGGTTCAATTTCAGATGCTCGAGCGCCGAACGGGCATTCTTCTCATAGGCATCCCCGGGGCGCTGCAGACCGATAACCGCGCCGATCATATCCTTAGCGTTGCGGATTTCCGGGCGGCTCACCAAGGTCATGCTGGCGTATCGTGTCAACCCGCCAAGCATGACAACCTCCGGGTTCCGCACCGACACCGGAATAAGCAGAAAGGCCGACATGGTGGCAAAATCGGTATCACCAGAAAGGAGAGCCATCGGTGACACGGCACCGGCGGTTCGCACCACCTCGACCTGCAGCCCCTCCTCGCGAAAAAAGCCGGCTTCATTGGTCAAATAGGGAATCGAGTGGGTCACAGCCCTTGCCGCGTATCCGATTCGAATCTTATCTTTTTCCGGTTTTCCCTGAGCGCCGGCGTTTGCACCGAAGACGACCGGTGAAAACAATGTTAATAGAATCAAAAAACGAAAAATTATATTCACGACCTAACCTCCCCCCGGGACGCTTCGATTCTCCGACGCTAGGTCAGGGACAATAACAAGACAGTCGCCGGAGAACAACTCATTCCTAACTTCATCTGATTCTAGGATACATGGACGAGCGTTCGTCACTGCGATTAAGATCTATTTGAAGATAGCGCACGGGTGTTCGAACGGGAAGGTACAAGCGCTGAGCGCAGGCTACTCAAGAATTGGGTACCCGAGGTAGTCGTTCCGGTCTCATGGACCGTTAGGTGTCTCTTGAGAATTTTCCGCTCGTAAATAGAAAACTCTAGCAGATCAGTCGAGCAAATATCACCGCCCGCGCTCCGAGCCGTCGCGGACCAATCCACCAGGCCGCACCGTCACAAGCCGGCCAGGCTGGCGAAACATGATTTGCGCGATATTAGCCGAGATTGGTTTGCCAAAAAGGCAATGGCCTTTGCCGTTTCGACTGGTACCGTTGGCCCAGGCGGCGAACTCATCCGGCGTCGGCGTATGACCGAGGTCGGCTGCGCAACGCCGCACGATGAAGCCGAGCATCATTTTCGGAGTACCTTTCTGAAGCCCAAGAGAACCATCCATGACCCCTACTGTATAAAAAATATTCACTAAGGTTGCAAGAAAATTCGCCATTGACTTCTGGTTTTTGCGGTTTGCTGTTATTCTAGAAGCCTATGGTATCGAAAAACTGGGAGAGGTATTTGAAATTTCGGTGCACTGGTTGCGGTAACTGCTGCCGCGACACCGTCGTTTGTATCACCGACGCTGATGTTAAAAGAATCGTTGACGGAACTGGCAGATCCCCACTCGAATTCGTCCGCTTTCACACGCATGATGAAATTTCGATGTCGACCAGTGATCCGCTTTGGGTCAAGTTTAACGACACGCGAGCCGTCATGGGTCTCCGTTCCATCCACGATCGTTGCGTCTTCCTCGACCATGAGACCAATTTCTGCACGATCTACGAGCATCGACCGGTCACGTGTAGAGACCACCCATTCAACGTAACTTTGTCTGACACGGGAGCGGTAGAGAGGATTTCCCTGAGTAAGATTGTGAAATGCCCTCATGCATGGGACGGCAACGTATCTCGCCGCGAATTGCGCACAGTGCAAACTTGGAATGAACGGCAAGAGGACAGCTACCTGAGAAAGGTTCGCAAATGGAATAGCCGTAAGACCGGAGCCAAGACACGACCGGCATTTCTCCGTTTCCTGGGCCTCTTGGTTTGACGTTTTCTTCAATCACCTAGGTTTCCACAAAAACTGTTGATAACTTGTTTATAATCCCCGTATCAGGCCAGAGTTGAAGAGGCGAGCCAACAGAATGCCTAAAGAAGCGGCGTTAAAACGCAAAATAAATTAGTAACTTAGAAATAAATGGCTTTTTCTTATCTACAGGTCACCGAAATGCGAGATAACTCACAGATCTACAAGTAGCTCAAACAATTTTCCCGTCTTTGGTATTTTATAGTATTTAAAAGAAGTTACCGGGATTTTCGTCCCACGAGAGTCGCCAGGAAATCAGGCAGCTTTAGGCAAAGGTTGGCAACAAGCTAGTTTTCTTCGATCTGAATCAATTGGCCCGGTAGCGCATGGAACGCACCCTCGAGTCCAGTCGTAGTAGACTTACCGACGATCTCTGTGAGTAGCCGTGCCCACCGGCGCAAAACTCAGAGTGGGCATTAACAACAACTATTTTCTTGCACCATCTCACAACAACAAACCGCTCGGCTCGCAAAGCTAAATCATGCGACATCGCGTCGCAACCGGGCCCATTT
>Ga0105347_1000942_pt1 | contig 13043 bp, 10 predicted proteins | sample EasRivMeERMLT890_FD_89677 | JGI IMG/M metagenome (GOLD analysis project Ga0105347, IMG submission 89677) | Soil microbial communities from meander-bound floodplain in the East River, Colorado, USA - East River MetaG ERMLT890 | ecosystem: Environmental > Terrestrial > Soil > Floodplain | place... | reverse complement strand
GTAACACCAACCACAAAAAATGGGTAATACCAGGGAAGCTGGTTGGTCAGATACAGTTGGCCCAGAAAGAAGACAGAGAAACTCGTCTCAGGACGATAACCGCGACTTAGCCCCTCGAATAAAAATTCGAGTATCCTCAGTCCCGGTTGATGCCACAGATAAGGCTGACATGCGATCATGATCACGGGACTCAAAAACAACATCACGAACACGTTGTTTGCGTAGGATCGTCGGTAGAATAGATGAGCCCAAAGGAACAAAGGAATGGGGATTAATAGAGCGGGAAACTTCGTTGCAAGCGTCAGTCCCCAGACCACGCCCAGCATGATGCTCCACTTCCAACTCGTGAGTCCCTTCCAGAAGCAATAGGCTGTGAAGAACCACATGGCCGCCAATGGCATGTCGGTCACTGCGATATGCGCGAAGCCGAACAGGTTAGGGATGGCGATCAAGGCGACGGCCGAAAATAATCCTGTCGCGTAATTAAAGAGATCAGCCATCCAAGAGTACATGCCGACCACGAGCAACGCGAAGAACAACGCAGGGCCGAGGCGATAGGCGACGAACTTATCGACATAAGAACCAAAAAGCGCTTTCATAATCCCCGACACTATTCTGGAAAACGGAGGGTGGGGTACATGGTATGGGTCCCAGTGCCAAGCCTTCTTGATGTTTTCGTCCTGAACTGACTTGCCTAATTCAGCTCGCAGGAGGTTCTGTCCGAATTCAACCAGCCATTCAATGTGCAGATCCGAGGCGTGGAAATATGCTGGCTCATCCCAGGCGACACCGTAATCGCGGGAAGTAACGGCGACCATTATGAAACTCGTCAAGAACAGGCCTGCCGGGATCAACCATCGTGAGAAAACGAAGCCAGTCGAAGCGGATACTGTCACCCGTATCTCCCCAGATAATGATTGACGCGAATGAACAGTAGGCCCAGGAAAGAAGAGATTACGTCTCTTGATAACTTCACCTTGGTGGCGGCATTGTTGCGCCAAGTTACGGGAACCTCCAAAACTCGGTAGCCTTTTATTTTGGCAAGGTAAAGAATTTCCGAATCGAAACTCCAGTCATCCAAGAGCTGTCGGGAAAAAAGTTCCTTGGCAATCTCTCGACGAAATCCCTTAAAGCCGCAGGTGAGATCCGAATGCTGGAGGGCCAAAATCCGGTTTGAAAGCCTTGTAAAAACTCCGCCCATGAATTCTCTAATCGCCGGCTGGTGACGTTCGACCTTTGCCCCTCGTCTACGGCGGCTAGCGATGGCTATGCCACAGCCGTTTTGCAAATGAGACAAAAATAACGGAATTGTTTCTATGGGCACAGAGAGATCCGCATCAGAGAAGAAAAGAAATCGCCCTCTAGCTTGCAGCATTCCGTCTTGAACCGCAGCGCCTTTGCCACGGCGAATGGGTTTTGCATGAAGTCTCACGCAGGGGTCGTTGCCATAGCGTTCGTTAATTAACACCCTCGTGCCATCGCAACTACCGTCGTCGACAACGATTACTTCGAACGAGTAGGACTGTGACTTGAGAAACCTCAAAATTGTTTCCAGGCTCTTTCCGATGCGCGTTTCCTCATTGAAGGCGGGGATAATTAATGACAAATGCACCGAATCGATTGTGGATAGCTTCATCACCGATTGTTCCCGACTTTCGGCTTCTGCAGAACTGAGAAGATCGAAAGTCCAAAAGGTAGCGATGTGCCCAGCGCAGCTATGAACCACCGCTCTAGGCGACCCGCATCAATGAGCACTTTATTCAACCACCGTGGTACCGGAATAGGATCCGTGGGGTAATTCGTGGCCTCTCGCATAAAGAAGCACTTCAGTTGCCTGACCGCTATGACGGCTGGAAGAATAATCAAGAAGAAGTAGCTGATCCTTATTACACGTAGTTCGGGACACAACCGTGTGAGTCCCCTTCTCCGACGCCGATCATGCGCTATTGTGATTCCAAAACAGTGGATGTGGAGCCGGTTCCACATCCACTATCTATCCCTACGCATTCGACTCTTGGTGAGTTCCCTGGTTTTGCGCTTCCTAGCAAAGACAAGACAGTTTCCCGCTCGCACACATGCCACCAGTAATTTCTTCCTTGTCGTAGAGATCGTTGTGTAGGTCTGACCGCATAGCTAGCAGCCACGTGTTAACGGCATAACGGTATGTAGGTGTATATGATAGCTTAATTCATTGGAATGATCAGTAAAATTTATCGTCCAGCGCAGCTCTTTATTGATTTCTAATCCAGTGCGGGGACATCACGTGTCGGACTCCGACAGCAAATCTTTTCCTAGGCGCGGAGGATTAACTACGGTCTTTGGATTCCAGTGGCATCGGCAATTCCAGTTGTCTTTGTCTATCCTGCAAGTCCCTTAAACGCATCAGATTGGCTAAGGAATACCCAAGCGTTGATGAATTTAAGGAAGTTTCTTGGGTTCAGCCGAAAAACAGGTCAGCGGAAAGAGCAGGTTCCTTGTTGATGGACAGGGAGCATTGTAAAATATTTCCGTCATCGAAGCAGAGGAGAATTGGTATGAGAACTACAAATTCCATAATACTGGCCGCTCTTGTATCGTTTGTCAGTCCTCAGGTGCTGTCTGCTCAAGCATTCGGTGAGTACAGCAGGGCAAGTGGAGGCGTTGGCGGGAGACAAAGCAGCGCGAATTCGAAAGCTGCAAAGACGCAGTCTCAGAATAAAGGCAAAGCAATCATTCAAGGCGTCGGAGATCTTGGAGGACGCCCCGTTCCGTCGAGCTTGATTGTTGCGTCAAAAAAGGCAGCGCTCTACCCGCGGCAAGACGATGAGACAGAGAAAATAGCCGAGTTAGTCCAGGGAGATGCTCTGATCCCAATGGCCCAAAGCAATGGTGGAAACGATTGGTACATGGTCAAGACCCAGAAGGGTATGATCGGTTGGATCAGGTCATCGGACGTCAGCAAGGAGACGTACAAATAAAACCCTGCCGCGGCCCATATACGGTTCCGCCTGGGACCCCGATAAGTCGAGAGGGCAAAAACGTCAATTTGGTTTGGCCGTTTCATAGCCTGGTTTCTAAGTCGAAATGCCGGAATTTTGCTCGCCCTCCTGTGTGCTTTAGCCGAGTTTGTGACTGATCGGTTAGGCGGGCGGCCGGATTCCGCCGCATGGATACCGCTTTGGAATCTGATCACATGCCGGGGCATTTGCTGTAGTTGCGATTGCGTTGTCTTAAATGAAGCTGAAACTCGCCGCCAGTTCACAATTAGCAACTCACGATTTGCTCACTGGTTTACCGAATGGGCGCGCTTTCTACGAGCTTGCGACACGTGAAATGAAGCAGGCATTTGGCCTGGAGCCATTGACGCTAGCTTACATCGACGTTGAAGGGCTTGAATGGATTAACCATCGCTTGGGATATTTCACCGGGACCAGATGCTTTGTACAATCGCTCAAACGATCAAACAGAGCGTTCCGAGGCCCGATCTGCTGGCGCGAATCGGGGGCACTGCCTTCGCAGTTCTGCTGCGCGGCACCACTTCTGAAAAGGCCGGTTCTATCCTAGAAGCAATTCAAAAGGCTCTCAAAGAGCAAAGGCGCAGGCATGCCCAACCAGTGACGTTTTTCATAAGCGCGATTGCCTGCACGAGAGCTCCACGTAGCATCGCAGAACTCATGCACCACGCCGAGTCAAAAATGAGCCGTATGAGGGTAAATAGCCGTGACGCTATCGAAATCACGCACGTCGACTCTGCTCCCACTCTAAACTGATCTTCCAGGCAAATTTCCTACGGTGAGTTCCCGGCGCCACAACGGCAGACCTCCCGGAGGACTGGTCGATGGCATGCAGCGTCGGTTGGGGTTGTGCAAATAAAGAATGACAAATGTCCTAAAGAAGAGCAATGTTTCCAGGCTCATTAGGCGACTTTTAGGCGTCTGAGGACGGAATCATTTCCAATAACGTGATACTCCATGTAGTCAATAAGCCGACGTGCGATAAAGAAGTATCTTTGAAGTTGTTCGGGAGACGAAGCCATCGAGTCAGGGGTGTCGGCAGGATTTCCGGCGCGGTAGGACTCCACTTCTTCTACCAAATTTCTTAGTGCCGGTGGAAGAACGTCCCAGACGCCTGTAGTCTGGCAGAGGGACACGAGTTTATTGTGATCGTGTTCGTGTGGGATGCTTCCATGGCGTTCAATGAGCGCAGCTTTGATTGCTTTCTCAACTGCCTCCGACACTTTGTCGAAGTCAGTGGCACGCCAGTCATTTGCCCCGAACGGCGGCTCGGGGTGAGCTTCTATCCTATCGCGTGCCGCACGTAACCATGGGTCGGCGTAAAATCCCATTAGTCCTCCCCTCGCTAGACTTTCTCCGGCATATGATAGAGCCGCGACTATTCTTTATCAAGCACGGGTTGGCGTGGTTTCGAATTTGCGCCAGTGTAGGCTCAACCGTTAGAGGAAGGAAAGCCGACAAGCCCCTGGTCTAAAAGAATAGCCTCGCGGCGCGGGCCGCGAGGCTATTCTTTTACGTGATTGGTGAATGCCGTTTAGGCTGCTGAGCGAGCTTTCTGTGCTTCGACCAGCGGGCGATACTTTTCGTTGAGCTTCATCCAATGTTCTGCCCGCCGCTTAGCCTTGGCAAGCTCAACCTCAGGGAAAGTTACAAAAGGTATACGAGTCGGCCCGACTTTGCAGTAGTCGGCAAACTCCGCCGGGCGTTTGTTACCCGCACCGGGTACCGGCTTGCCCCCGCTCCCATCACCGATGATGTCATCGATCACTGCGATGGCCTTTTCGTCGTCGCCCCGTCTGACAAGCTCCAGCAAATGCAGCACCGGCCATGGGCCCATCCAGACCTCGGTGGACCAACATCCAGCCGCGCCGAGCCGGTAGTAGGGATAAAGTTGAGTCTGGTTAACGAAGACACTAATCTTGCCGTGAACAATTTTTTGCAAGTTCAGGAAGGCCTGGGTGGTTCTATGGCTGTCCTTCATACCGATGATATTGGGTTTTTTGATCAGTTCTTTAAAGGCGGAAACCGGTATGGTGAATTTGTGATTCTCTGGATTATGATAGATAACGATATTGAGGCTGGGAAAAAGATCAGCGATATCATGATAAAATTTGATCGCATCTTGGATATGAAGCGTCTCGTAATAAGGCACTCCCAATAAAACACCATCTGCCCCGAGATCCTTAACAAAATTCATCTTCTGCACGACCTCCCTTGGATTCGGGCTGGTACAGCCAAGGAAAAGCGGCACTCTTTTCTTCACGGTCTCCACCGTAGCAACCGCCAGCGTCTTAAATTCATCAAAGAGTAGGTTGTAGCATTCGCCGTAGGTACCCGTTGTTGCAATGTTGTTGACGCCGTCTTTGATAATCTTGTCAACACCATCTTGAAGATTATCTACGGCGATGGTTTGCGTTGCTCGGATATCCACCGCATTTGGCGTGGCGAAAGCAGGCATCATCCCGAGGACTCCTTTCAGCTCGTTAGCACTGATCATTGGCACCTCCTAGAACTTTTTGTTTCGGTGGCAAATCGACAAACCCGTAAGCTTCCTCTCAGCTTTGTTAACAGTTCCGCAAAGGTATTGTCAAACACAAAGAATCTTCCCCGCCGGGTGCCTTTGGCAAGCGGGAGTCATCGATAGATCCGAACCGGTGAACCTAACTAATGATCGCATTAGAGCTTTCAGCTCGATGCCCGGGTTGATCGACTAGTCAGTGTTTTTTGTCGTTGAGTCCACGCAGTCCCGAGTTCGGTGACACGCAAGTGGTCGTGCTGATCCAAAAAGAAAGTTTGGTGGCTCTTAATCAGGCCTCGGGATCGTTATCCGGAATCCGATCAATCTCTTGGAGCCAGGCCGTCGCCTCGCTATCGCTCGGAGCGCGGTAATCACCTCGGGGAGATAAAGAACCGCCGGAGCCGACCTTTGGAGCGTTAGGTATGCAGCTCCGCTTAAACTGGCTCTGCTGGAAGAAGCGCCAGGCGAACTCGGACAGCCAGCGCTTGATGACGCTGATGTCGTACTGATGCCGTCGTTCTTCCGGGATGTCAGGCCAATGTCCCAGAGCTCGGTCGCGCCAGGAACAAAAAGCCAAAAAAGCGGTTTTAGATGGTAGATAGCCGAAGCGGGTCGTGTAATAGAGAGTGAAGTCGTGAAGTTCGTAAGGCCCGATAATATCCTCCGTTCGCTGAGTAGGCTGCTCGTGGTCGAGATCTCCCGGAATGAGCTCCGGACTGAACTCGGTCTCGAGAATAGAGCGTAGGACTTGGCTCGTCTTTTTACCCAGTTCATTCGTCTCGGCTGCCCAACGAATCAGAAACTGGATCAAAGTTTTGGGAACACTTGCATTGACACTGTAGTGGGACATATGATCGCCCACGCCATAGGTGCACCAACCCAGAGCGAGTTCGCTGAGATCGCTGGTACCGAGCACTAAGCCTTGATGTAGGTTGGCGAGTCGGAACAAGTGGCTGGTCCGTTCTCCTGCTTGCACATTCTCAAAGGTGACGTCGTAAACCGGTTCTCCCCGCGCGAAAGGATGATTAATATCGCGCAACATCTGCTCGCAGCTGGGCCGAATATCCAACTCGTGAGCGGCGCTCCCCAGCGCCTGCATGAGGGCTCGAGCGTTAGCCAAAGTCCGTTTGCTGGTGGCAAAGCCGGGCATCGTATATGCGAGCACGTTGGATCGGGGGAGCTTTAAAACATCCATGGCCCGGGCGGCCACAATGAGCGCCTGCGTTGAATCGAGGCCGCCGGAAACTCCGATGATGACCTTGGCAATTTTTGAGCTTTGGAGTCGTTTTACCAATCCTTGGACTTGGATATTGTAAGCTTCGTAACAGCGACGGTCGCGCAACGCCGGGTCTGAAGCTACGTAAGGAAAACGGTCGATCTGTCGCCGGCAGAGTAAAGGCCCAGTACTTGGCAGTTCGGCGTTGAACGAAACCCTGCGAAACACGCGAAGCTCTTCGTGATAACGTTGCATGCTTTGGCCGAAACTATTCTGGCGCATGCGTTCCTGGCTAAGTCGATCAAGATCCAACTCAGCGACTACAAGTTGGGAATCATGGCGAAACCTTTCTGACTCCGCCAACAGGGCCCCATTCTCGTAAATCATAGCGTGCCCGTCCCAGGCCAGATCAGTGGTCGATTCGCCCGTGCCCGCCGCCGTATAGAGATAGGCCGCTAGGCATCGCGCTGACTGGTTGGAGACTAAGCTATGACGGTACTCGTCTTTCCCTAGGATAATATTGGACGCGGAAAGATTCAGAATTACCGTGGCGCCGGCCAGCGCGGCAATGCAAGAGGGCGGAATGGGCACCCATAGGTCCTCGCAAATCTCGATAAAGAATGTAAAACGAGGCTCCTTTTGGAACTGAAAGAGAAGTCGCTCACCGAAAGGAATCTCTCGCTGGCCGAGCACATCAACGGTGATGTGGTGAGCCGCAGCCGCCGGCGCGAACTGCCGGTACTCGTAGAACTCCCGGTAATTCGGCAGGAATGTCTTGGGAACAATTCCAAGTATCTTTCCGCGATGAATAGCAACTGCGCAGTTAAACAGCAGATGCCCCGCTTGTAGCGGCATGCCGACCACGGCGATCAGGTTTAAGGCTTCCGATGCTCGGAGAACGGTGCGTAGGGATTCAAGCGCGCTATCCAACAGTGCCTGTTGGTGGAAGAGGTCCTCGCATGAATAAGCCGTGAGCCCCAATTCCGGAAAAAGCGCTAGAATGGCCTTCTCGTGCTCGGCTTTCTCCATGAGCGCGATCGTCCGGGCTCCATTGAACTCCGGATCTGCAACGCGCACTTCCGGGGTTCCGACCGCGACACGGACGAAGCCGTGGTTGTAGAGGTTAAAGAAGTCCGCATTTTCCTTCATACATTTGCTTTCTATTCCAGGGATGGACTATGGCCGATTTTTCGACGACGAGCAACGTGGCGGCCGCTTGCAGTAACCATCTCTCGTCAAAGAAGCCTCGGGTTCATAGTCTGTTGTTGGTTTTACTCGTGCAGGAATAATACGGGCTAGTGAATGAATTCAAGGGGAATCGATGCGGCGATCAAGATGTAGAAGACGAAAAATACTTCTTTGGTGGCTCCGGAAGTTCACTTCTTGCGGTGTAGCGAGGAATCAGTTGTCTGGTTGTCACAAGATCGAAGGGATGGTCTCCGGAGAGACTTCTGCCCGCTACAAGGCCGCATTTCGTGCCGGAATTTTGCCCAGACCAACCGACGATCCCCCGACGCAATAGCGCCGAGCACCCGTCTCCAAGCAGGTCTTTCGCTGACAGAACGATACTTATGGAAGCACTTTTGACGCCAAGATCGAGCAACTAGGGATCGATCGCTACTCTAGACGGCAACGGTGTCGACTATGCGAGCAGATGGAAGAGGTTTGCGGCGATTGGGATTGCGCAGTATCTGTAACGATTTCTGCTCGATCTGACGAATTCGTTCGCGCGTAACCGTGAACATTTCCCCGAGCTCTTCCAATGTGTAGTCGCGCTTCTCCTCGATGCCAAAACGCATGCGCAGTACCTTCTCTTGCCGCGGCGTTAGAATCGCGAGAGCCTTTCTCACATCTCTCCGTAGCGTTCCTTCCATCGCCTCCTCGTCGGGATGCCTATTGATCCGGTCCTCGACGAAGTCTCCAAGTTGGTCACCGTCTTCCCAAACCGGAGTTTGGAGTGATACAGGCTCACCCTGGACTTGAATGACTTTGAGCAGATCGGAAAGCGACATACGCATCGCTTTGGCGAGCTCTTCGGGCCTGGGATCGCGGTCGAGTTTCCGCTGCAGCCGCTGAGCGGTCTGCATAATCTTATTGCGAAGTTCCACTCGGTGTACCGGGATTCGAATTGTCCGACCCGTGTCGATCAGACCTCGGGTAATGCCCTGACGAATCCACCAGCTGGCATAGGTTGAAAACCTAAAACCGAGACGATAATCGAATTTCTCCACGGCGCGCATCAGCCCGAGATTGCCTTCCTGGATAAGGTCTAAAAAGCCCAAACCGCGGTTAACGTATTTTTTGGCAATACTAACGACTAAACGCAAATTGGCTTCCGTAAACTCTTTTTTGGCAGCGCTAACAAACTCCTCGCCCTCCTCTATTAGCCCTACCTGGGTCCTGACCTCGGCTGTTGGGAGACCGATCCGTTCCGCAATGAACTTCATTTCCGCCAGTATGGCGCTTCGATTTCCCTTGGATCGGTTTCCTTCCTCTTTTTCCAAGACCACTAAGCGCTCCGCCGCATTCTTCAATTGTTGGACCATTTCCTCTATCCGGCTCGACGAAAGGCGAAGCTCCTGCATCAGCATCCCGATCTTTTCCCTTAGTCCCGATTCTTTTCGAGTCAAAATAGTCCGTCGTTTACGAGACAGACGACTCCGCGTCAGATCCTGGCGATACTGTTGTTGAGTCTGGTGAAGACGTCGCAGCCTACCCACCAGTTTTAGGAAGGGCTTCGGATCGAGAATCGCCTCTCCATCCTCCGGCTCTGTATCGGCTTTGTCGACCACCGCACGGAGATCGAGATCCCCATTTGCAATGGCATTTCCTAGTTCAACTGCGTGACGGAGCGACATCGGAGTTGACCAGAGCGCCTTAAGGATTTGATTCTTGCCCCTCTCGATCTGCTTGGCGAGTTCGATCTCTCGCTCCCGGTTAAGCAGAGGGACGGAGCCGATCTCATGTAAGTATTGCTGAACGGAGCTAAGACTTGCTCCCGCCTCCTCACGCTCGGTTTGCTCTTCTTCTGGGGATTCAACCCTGGTCTCGTCCTCGGTGAGTTCTGCCTCCGCGTCAGTCAATTCATCCGAGTCAACCTCGCGGGTGTCTGAATTTTCGTCCATAGTCTTTTCTATATCGAAATGTGCGGACATTGCTCTCTCCTTTTGAGCACGCAACCCTTTAAAGCGCTTTTCCATCAGGTTTCATCCCAAACCACTTAACCCGTTAGCTCATAGGTTCGATGGTCGGATCAGCAGAAACGAACCCCCCCAAGTCCAATAAAAGATTGCAATTGTTGGTAGAATAGATAGTTGAAACGTGAACAGGGTCAACGATAGGTCCAACGCCGATATCTCCAAGATAAGGACGCCATACCGAGGTGTCAAGGTGAGTCTGCGTGGTTTTTGTCCGGCTAGGACACCCTATGACAACCCCGGTTAAAGCCATGTTCATTTGGCCCGAAAATATTGAGACTGATTCAATACTTAGTATGATGAGTCTACTTGGACAGCGCAATAGGTTGACACAACCGAAGCCGTCTTTTTTTGGCATTCTGATGCTCCAATATGGGACCTGGTGTCGTCCAGACTCTGCCCACACAACTCAGGCACGCTATTTCCCTGTGCTCCCCACAGCATGCCGATCATCCAGTCCGGCCTTATTCGATCCAGTTCAGCCCGCGACATGCCTTCATTCCGCGTAGATGCGAATCCCTTAGTGAGCGGCCCCCGAGCAGCCGCGTTCGCGACAAAGGAATCAGTCCCCCTCCAACCAGCTCGCCCATGAGAATGCAGCAATCCGCGACCGTAACCTCTTATTTGCCGGAACCGTCGGCAAGTCCTCCCTCTTTGGTAAAGATGGCTTGCCGGCTACAAACCCGTTTGACAGCCAACCAGCGCACTAAATCGACCAAATGGACTCCCACGTCACCCATGGCGCCGAAACCCACGGCGTCTCTCTGATGGCGCCACCGATAAGGTACATTTGGGTCCACTCGCCCCTCCGTATAAGACTTCACTATCGCAATTAGGAACCGGCTGCGGCCCTATGATGAGAGGGTCTTTTCCAAAACCTGTTTAACGAGTTCGACACTGGGCTTTGAAGGCCGTTGATTCGGCTCGATGAGCAGAAGCCGGGTATCATTGAGTTCAATGCTTTTAATCGTGAGCTTCACAAGAGTCTTGTTCCGAATCTCTTCGCGAACTGCAAAGACGGGAAGAACGGCGACTCCCACGCCCGCGCGAGCTGCCTCTTTCCGACCCTGCAAATTGCTGATGGTAAATCCCAGAGTGGGGTGGGGAATCCTATGCTTTTGCATAATCTCGTCTACCATGTCGGAGAATTCGTTGCCTTTGACCCCCAGTGCGAACGGAGCCGAATTCAAATCCTTTAGTGAAACTACTTTCTTTAGTGCCAACGGATGTCGGGGGGAAACCACAAAACATAACGGTTCAGACCTCAACGGCTTCACCAGAAGACCTTGAGGAATACTATCCGACAACACCACCGCCAAATCGAGCTCGCCCTTCATAAGATGTTCATAAGTAGGGATTCTAGACTGGGTGAACAAGGACAGCTTCAGCCTTGGAAAGTCTCGGGTGATGCTTCTAAAAACATCGGGCAACACGTAAATGCCTACAGATCTTGTAGCTCCGATCTTAACTTCCCCTCGAAGGCCGGCACTCAATTCCTCAAACGACCTTTTAACCTCCTCTGCTTTGGCCAAAGTCTCTTTGGCAAACACAAAGAACAATTCGCCGGCCTCAGTCAGCCTGAAGTGTCTCTGAGATCGATCGATGAGTTGTAGCCCTGCCTGTTCCTCCAGTTTGGCAATCTGAGTGCTGATCGCGCCTTGCGACTTATGGACCCTGGAGGTTGCAAGACTGAAGCTCTTGCACTCACTTACGGCCACGAAGGTTTTAAGATAGTCCGTCGAAACATCCATCTAAGAAACAGATAATAGTATCAAAAAAATTCCTTTGACAAGGAGGGCGATAGTTCATAAGCCAAGCGATGCGCGGTCTGCTCTTGCAGTGTGTCGTCGCACTGGATTGCGCGCAAAACCAGGAAAGTCTTGGTAAGGATGTTTTCTGTGAGCTGCCTTTATAAGAGACTTCTGTGGGTTGGTCTCGTCATACTCTCGTTGGCGAATGTCAGCTATGGCCAAGAAAGATCGCGCTTTCCGATCAGTGTCGCCTCCAAGACCCTGGGTTTCAGTCCCGTCTGGGCTGCCTGGAAACTAGGTTTTTTTGAGCGCGAAGGCTTGGCGGTCGACCTTGTGCTGATGCGCGGCGCAGAAAAGGCCGCCATGGCTTTGGTTGGCGATTCTGTCAACGTTGCCGTGGGTTCTGCTGATGCTTTTATCGCTGCCGTTGAGTCCAATTTTAACGTCGCCATAGTGGCGGGAATCATCAATCGGCCGAGCTTTTTCATAATGGCCAAGAAAAACTACCGGACATTTCATGATCTACGCGGCGCCGTCATAGGCGTCACCAATATCTCGTCTGGGCCTGCCGTGGCTCTGCGTTACGTTCTAAAGACCAAAGGGATTGAGTATCCGAGGGACTACAAGTTACAACCCGCCGGTCCGGATGCCGAGCGAACCATGGGCTTGAGTTCGGGACGCATCGACGCAACACCGCTGGCCGTTCCATTTAATTTTGTCGCAGAAGAATTGGGCTTCAATACAGTAGGTTCGTTCCTGGATGTCATTCCCGACTATCAAGTCTCTGTTTTTGCTGTGAATCGCGTGTGGGCCGGAAAAAATCGCCCACAGCTGATCCAGTTCCTAAGGGGGATGACCCTGGCTATGCGCTGGCTTTTCGAAAACCGAGACACCGCGGTTGATTTTATTGCCAAGGAGCTCAAACTAAAACCTGAATACGCTCGCAGAGGTTATGACTTTTATAAAGAAAGGGGCTTGTGGGATTCGAATACGCACATCAACATGGCAGGGATGAAAACCACCATTGCCATTTACAACGAGACCAGCCCTCCGAAGCCGGCAACGGTGCCGGAAAGGTACATTGATCAAAGCCTTCTGTCCGAAGCGCTGAAAGGAATGGGAACCAAGTAAGTCCGACAGTTGCAGTCCCCGGCATTGGGGCTTGGAGTGTTCTAATGAAAGATTTGAAACAGTTTAACGCTGAGCTGAAACAGAAGAACCTGGCGGGATATTGGGAAACAGCGGAAGGCGAGGTTTACCGTGAGCCGGCTGCCACCTTCGAGCCGTGCCTTTGGAAGTGTAAGGATATCAATGACGCGATCACCCAGGCGGGTGAGGTGTTCGGCCTGGAGATGGTTTCGAGGAGAG
>Ga0105347_1000941_pt1 | contig 13044 bp, 12 predicted proteins | sample EasRivMeERMLT890_FD_89677 | JGI IMG/M metagenome (GOLD analysis project Ga0105347, IMG submission 89677) | Soil microbial communities from meander-bound floodplain in the East River, Colorado, USA - East River MetaG ERMLT890 | ecosystem: Environmental > Terrestrial > Soil > Floodplain | place... | reverse complement strand
GTGGTGGTTCCCGCCTACAACGAGGCGAAGCTCATCGACCGCGTGCTCGACACCATGCCCGCCTTCGTGGACCGCGTGATCGTGGTGGACGACGCCTCCACCGACGCCACCGGCGAGCTGCTCCTGGCGGCGCGGGAGCGCCTCGGCCCGCGCCTGCTGGTCATCCGCCACGAGCGCAACGGCGGCGTGGGAGCGGCCATCGTGACCGGGTACAGGGCCGCGCTGCAGGAGGGGCCGGAGACCGGCCTGGTGGCGGTGATGGCGGGCGACGCGCAGATGGACCCCGATGACCTGCCCCGCCTGCTCCTCCCGCTGGTGCTGGACCAGGCGGACTACACGAAGGGCAACCGCCTGTTCACCGGCGAGGCCTGGCAGATCATCCCGCGCCACCGCTACCTCGGCAACGCGGCGCTCTCCTTCCTCACCAAGATCGCCTCGGGGTACTGGCACGTCGCGGACAGCCAGTCGGGCTATACCGTGATCCAGATGCAGGCCCTGAAGGTGCTGAAGCTGGACCGGCTCTACCGGCGCTACGGCTTCCCCAACCACCTGCTCGTGGAGCTCAACAACTACAACTTCCGGGTGAGGGACGTGCCCATCCGCCCCGTGTACAACATCGGCGAGACGTCGGGGATGCGGATCCCCTCCGTGATCCCCACCCTCGGCTGGCTGCTCGTGAAGTGCTACTTCTGGCGGATGAAGGAGAAGTACATCATCCGCGACTTCCACCCGCTCATCTTCTTCCTGGTCTTCGGCCTCTTCCTCACCACCTTCGGGCTGGGCCTGGGGATCGTGCTGCTCGTGCTGCGCTACCACACGGGCGCGCTCTCTCCCAACGCGGTCATCTTCGACGCGTTCTGCACGATCATGGGGATGCAGATGCTGTTCTTCGCCATGTGGATGGACATGGAGCAAAACAAGGGGCTCAAGTAGGGTGCTCGGGTCCAAGGTCGGGGTGGGGCTGGCCGGCTGCGGCTATTGGGGCCGCAACCTCGCCCGGAACCTCCACCTGATGGGTCACCTCCGGGCCGTCTGCGACCCGAGCGCGAAAGCCCTCAAGGAGGTGAAGGGCGCCTACCCCGGGGTGAAGGTCACGCGCGACTTCGCCGACCTGCTGAAGGACCCCAAGGTGAAGGCGGTGGCGGTGGCGGCGCCAGCGGTCGAGCATTACGACCTGGCCCGCAAGGCCCTGCTCGCCGGCAAGGACGTCTTCGTGGAGAAGCCGCTGGCCCTGCGCGTGCCCCAGGCCGAGGAGCTGGTGGACCTGGCCCGCGCCCGGAAGCGGATCCTCATGGTCGGCCACATCCTCGAGTACCACCCGGCGATCCGTAAGCTCAAGGAGCTGGTGGAGGCGGGGGAGCTGGGCGAGATCCACTACGTCTACTCCAACCGCCTGAACCTGGGGAAGGTGCGGCAGGAGGAGAACATCCTCTGGAGCTTCGCCCCCCACGACATCTCCGTCATCCTGCTGCTCGTGGGCGCCATGCCGGAGTGGGCGTCCACCAACGGACAGCACTACCTCCAGCACGACGTCGCCGACGTGACCATGACCTGCCTGTCGTTCCCGGGCAAGACGCGCGCCCACATCTTCGTGAGCTGGCTGCACCCCTTCAAGGAGCAAAAGCTGGTGGTGGTGGGCAGCCGCAAGATGGCGGTCTTCGACGACGTGATCAAGGAGGGCAAGCTCAAGATCTTCGACAAGGGCATCGAGTGGAAGGACGGCCGGCCCGTGACGCGCCAGACGGCCGAGTCCACCCTCTTCTTCCCGGAGACCGAGCCCCTGCGCGAGGAGCTGGCCCACTTCGCGGAGTGCGTGCGCTCCCGCAAGGCCCCGCGCACGGACGGCCCGAGCGGCCTGCGCGTGCTGCGCGTGCTCGACGCCTGCCAGCGGTCGATCGCGGGGAACGGACAGCCGGTGAGGCTGTAGAGGGCCATCACCTTGAGAAGGAACGGAGGCAGGGACGGGGGGAAAGGCATTGAGGAGACCGGTAACGGACGGAATGCCTGAGACAGCCTTTTTTGCACACGAATCGGCGTATATCGATGAGCCATGTGACATCGGCTCGGGCACGAAGATCTGGCACTTCTCCCACGTGATGCGGGACTGCGTCATCGGCAGGGGCTGCAACATCGGCCAGAACGTGCTCGTGGCGTCCGGCGTCCGCATCGGCGACGGCTGCAAGATCCAGAACAACGTCAGCCTCTACACCGGCGTGGTCCTCGAGGACCACGTCTTCTGCGGGCCGTCCATGGTCTTCACCAACGTCGTGAACCCGCGCAGCGAGGTCGTGCGCAAGGACGAGTACAAGACGACGCTCGTCAAGCGCGGCGCCTCCATCGGCGCCAACGCCACCATCCTCTGCGGGACGACCATCGGGGCCTACGCCTTCGTGGGGGCGGGCTCGGTGGTCACGCACGACGTGGCGGACTTCGCGCTGGTGGTGGGGAACCCGGCGCGTCCCCAGGGCTGGATGTGTCGTTGCGGGATCAAGCTGCGGGTGAGCGGGCCCGCCGCGCGCTGCGAGGCGTGCGGCGCCTCCTACACCCATCGCGACGGGCGCCTGTCCCCGCAAGACCTCGGCTCCGCGCGCGGGTGAGAGGGGTCCTCCGCGTCGCCTCCTTTTTCGCGCTTCCTTTCCTCCTCTTCTGGTGGACGTTTCCCTTCATCTCCGACCGTACGTTGGGCAACGACTACGGCATGTTCGTCCCTCCCATGCAGATGGAGCTGCAGTTCGCCTTGCGAACCGGGACGGTGCCGTTGTTCGTGCCCGGCTTCTCGGGCGGCCAGCCGGCTAGCGCGCTCACGTTGGGCCAGTTGTTCCATCCGGTCTCGCACGTCGCCGCCCGGGTGCCCGGCTACTGGACGGGCCATGCGCTCGACGCGGGCACGCTGCTCAAGCTGCTCGAGCTCGGCCTGACCCACCTGGTCGTCTTCTGTTTCCTCCGGCGCCTTCGCCTGCAGCCGGTGCCGGCCTGGCTCGTGGCCCTGGCGGCCGTGTACAACCTCCGCATGCTCGACAGCTTTCGTTACAACATCGCGCTGGAGAGCTACACGGCCTTGCTGCTCCTCTGCTCGAGCCTGGGCTTCCTCTTTCTCGACCCGGACCGCCGCTGGCCCAGGCTGGCGGTCGCAGCGTGCGCGTATCTCTTGGTGGCCAGCGGCCACGCCCAATGGGCGTACTTCGGGCTGATAGGCGCCTCGGCACTCTGCATTGCCCTGCCCTTCGCGGTGCCCGCCATCGTTCCCGGCTGGCGGGCGGCGGCGCCGTTCCGGACCACGGTCACGGCTTTCGCGGCGATGGCGGCGGGCGTCCTGCTCGCGTCAGCCTATGCCGTGCCGTTCTATTTCGAGTTCATGCAGAACAACGCCTGGCGCGTGGGTCGCGACTACGCGTGGGCGAGCGAGCTGAGCCAGCCCGTCCGCGACCTCCTCGGCTCCCTGTACGACCCCTTGAACAGCGATGTCCACGGAGCATTCGGTGGCAGTGCGCTGATCGTGCTCGCGGCCGGCGTGCCGGCGCTGCGCCTGTTCCGGATCCGGGTTCCCACGGTGATCATCGCCGTCTGGGGTTTCAGCGCGCTGATCGTCGTGGCGGCGGCGGGCAGCAGCACCCCCATCTATCGCTTCCTGTTCGATCACGTTCCGTTCTGGTCCTCGTTCCGCGTTCCCGGCCGTCTCACCCTGGTGATGATGCCTGCTCTCGTGTTGTTGATGGCTTGGGCGGCTGCGCCGGCCGACGGCGAAGGCGCAAACCGCCGCCTGCCCGCGCTGGCCGTCGTGGCCGCCCTCGCGCTGATCGCCTGGCATGCCTTGCCCCATCCGCTCGTCGCGAGCGATTCCCATTACTCGCCGTACCGGATCAATCGGCTGTCGTGGTGGGCGGACGTCGTTGCTGTCGGTCTCCTCGTGGCATCCCTGGTGGCGCTGGCGGGAATCGGCAGGTCGGCGGGGCGGCGCCCCCGGCTCGAAACCGTGTGCGCGCTGATCGTCGTCGGCCACACGGCGTTATTGATGCTGTGGGGCACCTGGCGCTGGCCGAAGCCGCCTCCCCCCACCTTCGCGACCATGGTGGCACAGCGGCGCGCCGCCGATCGGCTCGTGAACTGGATGTACGAGCGCACCGTGGCCTCCGCCCCCATGGAGAGATATGTCGGCCACGCGGACCTGGATCCGCGGTTCGCGTGGATTGCTGACCGCTGCATCAGCGTGAGCGGCCTGAGGAGGGCCTACCAGCTCGTGCATGATCGACGTTGGCCGGAGGAGCTGATCGTCGAAGGGCCTGTCGGACTCTGTGGACCAGGCGACGGGGAGGCAGTCGCCGCCTCGATCGATACGGTCAATCTCGACTACGTCTCGTTCAACCGTGTGGTCCTGGACGTCCAAAGCAGGCATCGGGGTTTCCTGGCCGTGAACCTGCCCTACACGAAATGGGACAGTACGTCGTGGCGGGCCGACGTGAACGGCCAGCCGGCCCCGATCCGCCGTGCCAACGGCATCCTGCAGGCCATTGCGATCCCCGCCGGGCGTTGCCGCGTCGAGCTGCGCTACTGGTCATGGCCGGCGCTCATCGGGGTGTTGATGAGCGCCGCCACGGCGGCCGCGTTGCTGGCCTACGCCGCCGGCGCCCTGCGGCGCCCGGGATGGCGGACCGCGGCGCGGATCGCGGCCGTCGTCACGCTCGCCGCCTGCGTCCACCTCTGGCTGGCGCGCCTGTATGCCGGCGAGGGCTGGGGCACCGTCTATTCCTGGACGAGCGCCGCAGGCAGCCCCGGCCGGCCCGCCAACCAGCGCTAGGGGGCGAGCCCCAGGCGCCTGCGCAGCGGCACGTAGAACGTCTCGTACCAGAGGAGGAGCGGGAAGCTCGTCCGGTTCTTGCGGCAGATCCGCCGCCAGTCCGAGAGCTTGGCCAGCCAGCCCAGGGTGGCCGTCTTCGAGTGCTTGTGCACCCGGAACTCCGCGAGCACCCTGTCCAGGTGGGCGAAGCTCTTGCCCGCCCGCGCCATCCTCAAGAACCAATCCCAGTCGCCCGGGTAGCGCAGAGTGGGATCGAGCCAGAGCCCTTCTTCCTTCACCACCCGCGCGCGGAGGAACGTGGAGTGGGGCGGGATGAAGTTGTAGCGCAGCAGGAGGCGCGCGTCGAAGCGCGGGCTGCGCCTGGGGCCGCCCTTCACCGGCCGGCCCTCCTCGTCGATGTAGCGGAAGTCGCCGTACACGACGTCGGTCTCGGGATGGTCGAGGAGGTAGCGCACCGCGCTGGAGACGGCGTCCGGCGTCACGTAGCGATCGTCCGCGTTCTGGTAGGCCACGATCTCACCGCTGGCCATGCGCAGCCCCGTGTTGATGGCCTCGTACATGCCCGCGTCCTTCCGGCTGGTCCAGAGGACACCCGGCGTTTCTCGCACCCGGTCCAGCGTCCCGTCGCTGGACCCGCCGTCCACCACCACGTGCTCGATGCGGGGATAGTCCTGCGCCCGGACGCTGGCCAGTGTGTCCCCGATGAAGCGGGCGGCGTTCAGGGCCGGGGTGACGATGCTGACCAGGGGCAGCGCGGGATCCGGCGCGTCAGGGGAGGCCCCCGTGGGGCTCACAGGTTGTAGCCGGCCTGCCGGGCGTCGTCGTGGAACATCTTCACGGTGTCCAGGGAGTAGGCGGTGAGGTCCCTCCCGACCAGGGGCCGCTTGTTCAGCACGTCGCTGGTCGCGGTGATGATGTGGCAGACGGTGGCGTGGGCCTGGAAGATGTTCAGAAGCTCGCGGGGGCTGGCCCAGAGCAGCTCCTGGTTGGGATGGGGGGCCAACAGCTCCACCGCCGCCCTCATCAAGGGAACGGGGTCCCGCCCGGTATCCGCGATACGTCCCGCGAAGACCGAGATCACCGCGGGGGTGCGCCCGCCCAGGGCCGCGGAGACCTCGCGCACCTGCTCCAGGGTCAGGATGGCGGTCACGTTCAGCTTGATCCCGGACTCGCTGAGCCGGCGGATGAGCCCGTACGCCGGCTCGCTGCGCGTGTTGGTGACCGGGATCTTGACGTAGACGTTGCCGCCCCAGCCCGCTATCTGCCGCGCCTGCCGCTCCATCTCCGCGAACTCGTCGGAGAGCACCTCGAAGGAGATCGGGCGCTCGGGGATCGCCTGCAGTACGTCCAGGGCGAAGGCCTTGTAGTCGGTGACCCCGGCCTTGCGCATCAGGGTGGGGTTGGTGGTGAAGCCCGCGACGTAGGGCAGGCGGGCCATCTCGAGCATGCCCGCCTTGTCGGCGCCGTCCGCGAAGAGCTTGATCCGAAGGTCCTCGATCCTCTTCACTCCGGCTCCGGGGTGGGGCCCGCCAGGGCCAGGATTCGCCGCGCGGCCTCGGGCAGGTCACGGACGTCGTGGTCGGGCGCGCAACGCGCGCGCTCATTGTAGGGAGCAGCGATCAGGAAGGTCAAGCAACCCGCGGCCGCGCCCGCGGCCACGTCACTCCATCGGTCGCCCACCATGAAGCTCCTGGCAAGGTCGATGTCGTGCTCGCGCGCCGCCTCCAGCAGGAGGCCGGGCTTCGGCTTGCGGCAGGCGCACGCGTCCGCGTCGTCGTGGAAGCAGGTGCGGATCTCCAGGAGCGGCAGGCGGCGCAGCAGCAACCGGTTGATGCGCAGGACCTCCTCACGGAACTGGGTTCCCCGGGCCACGTCCGGCTGGTTGGTGGCGCCGATCAGGAGGAGGCCGGCCGCCGCCAGGTCGCGGCAGGCCTCCGGGACGCCCGGCAGGATCTCCACCTCGGACACCGCGCCGGTTGGATGGGGTTTTCCCGCGCGCACCACGCCGCCGTTCAGGACGCCGTCGCGATCGAGGAACACCGCCCTTCGGCCCAACTAGCGGGTCGACTCCCACTTCGTGGGCGTCGTCTGCAGCAAGGGATGGGACACCAGCAGGTGCCACACCACGGCCTGGAAGGCCTCGGCGTGGGGGGTTACGGTCTCCGGCCGGATGGTGGGGATGATCACGCAGGCGTCGGCCACCTTGGCGGTGAAGCCGCCGTCGCGGCCCACGATCCCGCACACCGGCGTCCCGACGTCTTTGGCGAGCTCCAGGGCGCGCACCAGGTTGGGGCTGATGTTGCGGGCCAGGTCGCCGCCGCCCACCGAGAAGACCAGCACCAGGTCCTTCGGCGCGAGCCGGCTGACCCGCAGCCAGTTGGCGAACGAGGTCTCCCAGCCGTCGTCGTTCACGCGGGCGGTCAGCTCGGCCACGTTGTCCGTCGGGGTATAGGCCTCGATCCCGCAGATCTTCCGGAAGTCGTTGACCGCGTGCGAGGCGTTCCCGGCGCTGCCGCCCACACCCAGGATGAAGAGCCGGCCCCCTCTCTGCCGGAGCGCGACCAGCAGGGCCACCACGCGGTCGATGGCCGCGGGATCGAGGCGGTCGAGGACCTGTCGGGCCTCGGCCAGGTAGTCGATTGTGTAGGACATCACATGCTCCTGCGCGTCAGTCCGGCTCGCGCGCGCCGAGGTGGGCCCGCGCCTCCTCCAGGCCCGCGGCCGACCCGATCTCGTAGAAGCGGCGCTCGACCTCGTGCCCGCCCATCGACCGCTCCGCCACCAGTTCGCGGTAGAGGTCCGCGAGGTCGGAGGGCCGGTCGGACGGGATGCGCTCCACGGCCGCGCGGCGCAGCAGGGCCACGCCGTAATCGATGTGGCGCATCTCGGCGCCGGGGTCGTCCTTGTCGTAGCGCAGCAGTCGCCCGTCGCGGAAGAGGACGTTGCTCCGGTCCCAGCGGTCCTCGTTGCGCAGCACCGCCATGAGCGCGGGCTCGGGACGGCGCAGGAAGTCGGCCAGCATGGCCTCGTAGTCGATGTCGAGATAGGCGTCGCCGTACATCACGAAGCATTGCTCGCCGAGCAGCGGCAGGGCGTGCCGCAGGGCGCCACCCGTCCCTCGCGGTGATGCCCCGTCGTGGGAATAGGCGAGTGCGATCCCGAAGCGCGCGCCGTCGCCGAGGTGGGCCTGCACCTGCTCGCCCAGGTATCCCAGGCAGAGCACCGCCCGCCGCAGGCCTCGCCGGCGCAGCAGGGCGAGCTGGTGCTCGATGAAGGGCCGGCCCGCCACATCCACCAGGGCCTTGGGGACCGTCTCGGTGAGCGGATGCAGCCGGGTGGCTCGACCCCCGGCCAGGATGGCCACGGGGACGGCGGCCAGGTCCACCGTCACTGGACCACCACCCTGGTGCCCTCGAAGTCGAAGCGGAAGCGCACCTCGCGCAGCCCCGCCGCGGTTATGGCCCGGCGCAGCAGCGCCTTGTCGCTGGCGTAGAAGAGGAGGAAGCCGCCGCCCCCCGCGCCGATGAGCTTTCCGCCCCGGGCGCCGTTGTCCATGGCCAGGCGGTACCACGCGTCGATCCGCTCGTTGCTCATGGCGCCGCTGCGCCCCTTCTTGCGCGCCCACTGCTGGTTCAGCAGCTCCGCGAAGCCCTCCAGGTCCCCGGACTCGAGTGCCCGCTGGCTCTGATGGCCCAGGTCCTTGACCACGTCGAGGTTCTCGGCCATGGCCGCGTCCTGGCGCCGCGTGGCGTCGTCCTGCTCCTTCAGGATGGTGGAGGCGGAGCGGCTGTAGCCCGTGAAGTAGAGGAGCAGGTTGTCCTCGAGGTTGTAGAGAGTGTCGGTGGAGAGGCTCAGGGGACGGGCCGTCACGGTGTCGTCGGTGTGGAACTCGAAGCTCGTGACTCCGCCGAAGGCCGCGATGTACTGGTCCTGCTTGCCGATGGGCTCCTTGAGGACGTCGATCTCGATGTGGCAGGCCTGCTCCGCCAGCTCGCGCGGATGGATGAGGCCTTTCTGGTGCGTGTGAAGCGCCTTGAGCAGCGCGGTGGCGAAGCTGCCGGAAGAGCCGAGCCCGGTCCCCGCCGGGATGTCGGCCATGCTCGTCAGCTCCAGGTACGGCCCCTCGATGCCGAGCAGCCGCAGTGCCTCGCGGAGGATGGGGTGGTCCAGCTCGGCGGCGCCGGCGACTCGCTCGAGCTTGGAGTACTTGACGATCAGATCCGGGACGAAGGTCTGGTGCAGCGTGATGTAGACGTACTTGTCGATGGCGGCCGCGACCAGGAAGCCGCCGTGCTTCCGGTAATACGACGGCAGGTCCGTGCCCCCGCCCCCCAGCGAGATGCGTAGCGGGCTGCGGGCGATGATCACGGCCTGGCCCCGCCGTAGGCCTGCTGCACGATGGTGAGGGCGGCCGCCGCGTCCTCCAGGGTGGCGTTGGCGGTGGCGCGGCCCAGGGTAGCCTCGACGAAGGAGGCGTATTCCTCGCCCCAGGAAGGATCGTCACCCGGGTACTCCCAGTCACGAGTGTCGGGGGGGCCCATCTCCGGCCGCATGCGGTAATGGGTCAGGCGCTCCGGGCCGTAGCTGCCGCCGAGGCCGTCCACCTGCAGCTTGCCCGCGCGGCCGAAGACCTCGAACGAGAACAGGTTCTTCCACTCCGTCCAGCTCGCGTGGAGCCAGGCCACGCGGCCCGCGGGGCTCCGTAGCAGGACGAAGGCGTTGTCCTCGACCGGCATGTCCCAGAAGAAGGTCCCCAGGTGTCCGGCCACGAGGGCCAGGTCCCCCGCGAACCACCGGGCCAGGTCGATGAGGTGGACGCCCTGGTCCAGCAGCTCGCCTCCACCGGCGACCTCGGGCCGCGCCCGCCATTCGCGCTCGTAGCCGGCCCGGCCGCCGTGGCCGTAGCGCGCGCGCACGTACATCAGCGGGCCCACCGCGCCGTCCTCGACCATGGCGCGGGCCTGCCGCAAGGCGGGGTGGAAGCGGTGGTTGAAGCCCACGCGCACGGTCACCCCTCGCTCGCGTGCCGCGGCGGCCACGGCGCCGAGCTCGGAAGGGCGGCGCGCCGCGGGCTTCTCCACCAGGACGTGCTTGCCCGCCTCCACTGCGGCCTGGGTGATGGGGACCAGGCTGTCATGGGTGGTGGCCACGATCACGAGCTCCACGTCCGGCCGCTTCACCACCGCGCGCCAGTCGGTCTCCGCAACGCACCCCTCGGCCTGCCCGGCCAGGGCCCGCGCCCGGTCGGGCTCGGTGTCGGCCACCGCCACGAGCCGGCTGTCCCCCAGGGCCCGCGCCCGCTTGGCGCCCACGAGGCCGCAGCCCACGATGGCCACCCGCCTCACCACTTCAGCCCCCGGTCCTTGGGGACGATGCGGCGCAGGGTGAAGACGTCGCTATCCGCGAGCTCCCGGCGCCGCTCCGGCAGACGCTCCCAGTCATCCCAGACCGCGCTCACGAGCCGGCCGGTGATCCCGTCGCTGGCGGCGGAAGCCAGAAAGGCGGCCAGGGCGGCGCCTTTCTCGAGGGGGACGCCGCCCTCCTCGCGCTGCTTCAGCGCGCGCGTGTGGAACTCGCGGCCCACCTTCTCCGGGCCCGTGCCTATCACCTGGTCCAGGAGGCGGGTGTTGAGGGCGCCGGGGGCCATGGCGTTCACGTCGATGCCGTCGCCGCGATGCTCCTCGGCCAGCGTCTCGGTGAGCCGCACCACCGCCGCCTTCGACGCGGCATAGGCGGTGAAGCGGGGAAGTGGCCCGGTGGCGCCGCCCCCGGAGAGGTTGATGATCTTGCCGTAGCCGCGCGCGCGCATGGGCGGGAGGGCGGCGCGGCACATGAGCGCGGTGCCCAGGAGGTTGATGCGGACGGCCTCTTCCCATTCCTTCCAGTCCACGTCCTCCAGGCGGCCGATGGGCCCGTAGACACCCGCGTTGTTGACGAGGACGGTAAGGCCCCCGAAGAGGGAGACGGCCTTGTCCACGGCCGCGGCACAGTCTTCGGGGCGCGAGATATCACCGGGCACGGCGTGAATGTCCTGGCCACGCCGTGCCCGGAAAGACAGGTCCTGCCTTGCGCGGTCCAACTTGACCGTGTCTCGCGCCATGATCAAGACGTTCGCCCCGGCCTCGAGCAAGGCCTGGGCGATCGCGAAGCCCAGACCCTGATTCGCCCCGGTAACGATCGCAGATCGGCCGGCCAGGTCGACGAGACCGGTCATGATTTCGCCTCGGAGCCGCCGCTCGCCCGACCTGTCGCGAAATACCTGATGCGCGGCTCCGAGGCGAGGGACTCCAGCAACCAGTTCGGGTCGACCACACAGGGCCGGCGCATCGCGCGCACGAAGTCCTCGGCCCCCAGGGCGCGGTAGTCGGGCCACTCGGTGGCCACGACGGCTACGTCCGCCCCGGTCAGGGCCTCCTTCGCGCTCGCACAGAGCACCACGTCGAGGTCCTTCAGCTCGGGGGGCCGGCCGGCCACGGTGGGATCGTGGGCGCGCACGCTCACGCCCTGCCCGCGCAGCCAGCGGCACAGCTCCACCGACGCCGAGCGACGGAGGGTGCTGGTCCCGGGCTTGTAGGTGAGGCCCAGGACCGCCACGACCGGCCCCTCGATGCGGGCCAGCGCGGCCCGGACCTTCTCGTGCAGCCACGTCTTGTGGCGGTCGTTGCTGGCGAGCACGCCGTCGAGGAGTGGTGTGGCCACTCCCCGCCCGTGGCCCAGGCCGGCCAGGAAGCGCACGTCGCGGGCGAGAGTCCCGCCCGCGAAGGCCGCGCCGGGGGAGAGATAGGCCCGGGGCCCGATGCGGGCCTCGCTCCTGAGGCCGCGCTCCACCTCCTTGGCATCGGCCCCCACCGCCTCGCAGACCCGCGCTATCTCGTTGGCGAACGCCACCGACGTGGCCAGGAAGGCGTTCAGCGCGTGCTTGGTCATCTCCGCCGACTCGATCGACATCCATTCGATGCGGGTGGTGAAGGGGCGCAGCAGGCCGGTCACGAGGTCCCGATCGGCGTCCCGTCGGACCCCGACCACGACGCGGTCCGGCCGATCGAAACTCTGAAGGGCTTGTCCCAGGCGCAGGTTCTCGGCGGAGTAGGCGAAGCGGAGACGCGGCGCGGGCCAGTCCCGCTCGAGGCCAGCCGTGAATCCGACCGGGACCTGCGAAGAGACGAGGACCAGGACCCCGGGGGGGATGAGGTTCGCGATGGCCTCGAAACGGCCGCGCACCCACCGGACGTCCGCCTCGTCGTTCTCGTTCACGGGCGTGTCGAAGGCCAGCCACACCACCTCTGCGCCCCGGAGTGCCGAGGCCGCGTCGGTAGTGAACGACAGGCGGCCCGCGGCCAGACCGGCGGCGATGCGCTCCGCGAGTCCGGGCTCCTCGAGCGGAGGCCGACCCTCGCGCAGGCCGCGCACGACGTCCTCGTCGGGCTCCAGGCCCACGACCTCGTTCCCGACCGCGGCCAGGCAGGCCGCGGTCACGCAGCCAAGATGCCAGAGGCCGTAGACGACGGTCTTCATCGTCGCTCCAGCACCCACGGGTTGGCCTGGAGGTACGCGAGCGTGCGGATCACGCTCTCGCGGATCCCCAGCCGGGGGGTCCAGCCCAGGCTCCGGACCTTGGCCGTGTCGAGGAGGATGAAGGGGCTGTCGCCGACCCAGCCCCGGACCCCGCCCGTGTACCGCCGCTCGGGAGACAGGCCCAGATGATCGCAGATCCAACCCAGCGATTCGTCCACCGTGCAGTAATCGTCCGCCCCCAGGTTGAAGACCTCGAAACCGTCTCCGGCCTTCTCCACGGCGAGCAGAAGCGCATCCACGCAGTCCTGTACGTACAGATAGGACTTGCGCTGCCGCCCGTCGCCCAGCACCTCGATCCCGCGCGGATCGGCGAGGAGCTTCTTGTAGAAGTCGAAGACGTGGCCGTGGGTGTACCTCTCGCCGAGGATCGACACGAACCGGACGACCACGCCCTGGAAACCGAAGCCTGCGCAGTATGCGGCGATCAGGCTTTCGCCCGCCAGCTTGGAGGCTCCGTAGAGGCTGGTCTGGACGGGGAAGGGACAGTTCTCCGGGGTGGGGAAGACCTCGGGCTCGCCGTACACGGAGCCGGTGGAGGCGAAGGCGATGCGGCGGACGCCCGCGGCCCGCATGGCCTCCAGCACGTTGAAGGTCGCCACCGTGTTCTGCTCCAGGTCCCGCCGCGGCTCCTCGAGGCCGAAGCGCACATCGGCGTTCGCGGCCAGGTGGAAGAC
>Ga0105347_1000937_pt1 | contig 13056 bp, 10 predicted proteins | sample EasRivMeERMLT890_FD_89677 | JGI IMG/M metagenome (GOLD analysis project Ga0105347, IMG submission 89677) | Soil microbial communities from meander-bound floodplain in the East River, Colorado, USA - East River MetaG ERMLT890 | ecosystem: Environmental > Terrestrial > Soil > Floodplain | place... | reverse complement strand
GTGCTTGAACAGCGGTGTGCCGGTGAAGCCGATGAACGAGGCGTTGGGCAGAGCGCGGCGCATGTTGCGCGCGAACCTGCCCGCTTGCGTGCGATGCGCCTCGTCCGAGACGACGATGATGTCGTCGCGTACGCTGTAGGGCTCGGTCACCGGCTGGTTGAACTTGTGGATCAGGCTGAAGACGAAGCGGTGATTGCCGCGCAGGATCTCCTGCAGCTCCTTGCCCGAGCCGGCGCGCGGCGTCTTCTCGTCCGACACGCCGCAGCCGATGAACGTGCGCCAGATCTGGTCGTCCAGATCCTCGCGGTCGGTCATCACCAGGAAGGTGAAGTTGCCGGGCACCACCCGGCGCACCTTCTCCGCGAAGAACGCCATCGAGTAGGACTTGCCGCTGCCCTGGGTGTGCCAGAACACGCCCAGGCGCCCCAGGTCCTCATGTGCCCGCTTCAGAAGCGGCAGCTCGTCGTCTTCCACGCCACCGGCGCGTGCATCTGCGGCATACGCTGACTCAAGCGGCGGAGCTTCGGCGACCTTCAGCAGCTCCGGCTTTGACACCCGATACTCGATCAGCCGCTCGGCCGGCGGGAACCGCCGCTTCAGCTCCTCCTGCCGCACGACGGACGCAACCGCGCTATTGACGCCGAGCACCTGGTGGTTGCGCGCCACGATCTTGCGCGTGCCCCCGGCCCGACTGTCGTCGAACAGGAGGAAGTTCTCGACCAGATCCAGCAGACGCTCCTTCGCCAGCATCCCGTCGAGCAGCGCCTCGGCATCCAGGCGGGCCTTATCTTTCTCGGCGTTGCGCTTCCACTCGACGAAGTGCTCCCACTTGCTGGTGATCGAGCCGTAGCGGGCCTGGTCGCCGTTGCTCACCACCAGGAAGGCGTTGTGGTGGAAGGCGTGGGCGATGCTGTGCTCGGAGAGGTAGTCGGTCAGGTTGTCGTCGAAGCCGGCGCGGATGTTCCGATAGACCGCCTTGAGCTCGATGAACACCAGCGGCAATCCGTTCACGAAGCACACCAGATCGGCGCGGCGGTTGTAGTGCGGTACGCGCACGCCCTGCACCTTCAGCTCGCGCACGGCCAGGAAGCGATTGTTGGGCGTCCCGTCACGACCAGTCCCGTTTCGAAAATCGATCACCTGCGCGTGCGCGTGACGGGTCTCGTCGCTTGCATCCCGCCACTCGACCGGCACTCCGCCGCGAATGAAGCCGTAGAACTCGCGGTTGTGCTGAATCAGCGAACGGGCGAAGTCGATCCGGGTGATCTTCTCGACGGCCTGTTCGCGAGCCGATTCCGGCAGCGCCGGATTCAGGCGCGCGAGCGCGGCCCGAAGGTCCCGCACCAGCACCACGTCGCGCTCTGAGGCACGGCCGAGCGTTCCGTTCGGTCCGAAGGTCTCGGTGTTGTAGACGTAGGCGCTCTCCCAACCGAGTCGATCGCGGAGGTGTTCCGCGAAGGTCCCCTGGACGAGCCGGTCCTCGCTGTTGATGTCAGTGAATGCCATGAATCACTTCTCCGGCTCTACTTCGCCGGCCGCGCGGAACTCTTCGTAGGCTTTGTCCCAGTCGACGCGGGGGAAGGCTTCCTTCACCGTTTGAAGAAAGGCCGGTCGGTTCAGGGTCTCGAAGGTCACGTCCTTGTAGCGCGCGTCGAGCTGCATCTTCTGGATCAGTGACTCGGCCTTGGGAAAGACCCGGTTTAGTTCGGTGTCGAGCCAGAGCCGCGCATCATCCTTGGTTGGCCTCTCGTGGAGCAATTGGCCGAGGATGGCATCGGGTGGGTTCTCAACCACCCTTTGCAAGTAGTAGTCGATGACCTGCTCTCGTGAATCGTCAAGCTGGCCTTGCAGTTCACCGGCCACGTTCTTCTGGTGTGCGGCGAGGTTGGCCTTGAAGGTCTCCAGGCGTTTCTCGAAGTTCGGCTTCTGGGCCTTGAGCACCACCCGGCCGTGGTCCTTGCCAAGCGAAGGGGTGAAGTTCTTGCGGATCTCGTTGAGCTCGTCCTCCAGCTTCTCAGATGAGAGCTTGCCGCCTTTTTCAATCAGGTCGAAGGTGGTACGCAGGCGGCCTTCCAGATCCTTGCTGCCGCCGAGCTTGAGGAGTGCCGAGGGAATGGCGAGGCGGAGGCGCTGGATCGCGGCGCCGGTGAGCTTCAGCTCAACGTATTGCAGATAGGCGTTGAAAACCCGCACCTGGCGTGCAAGGTCGAACTGCACCGGCGGCGCCTCCATCAGGTTCTGATCGACACGTGCGAACTGTTCCTCGGTCACCGGCTCGGTGCCAACCTCCACAGGCAGGCTGGCGATCCGTTGGCGTTCCTGCTCGTTCGGCGCCTGTGCCACGGCTATCGCCTTGGCCACGGGCGAGAGGCGGGCCAATGCCTCGTGGAGCTGCTCGGTAGACAAACGCATGGCGTTGGCCGCCTGCTGGCTATGGGGCTCGGCCTCCAGGTAGAGCGCCGTCGGGGTGAAGAGGTAGCCCTCGTCATCCACCAGCACCAACGCCGTGCGCAGCCCCGGCGCGTCGCGCACCACCATGCCTGCGGCGCGCAAGATCTTGACGGCCTCCATGTCGCCGAAGCCCATGCGCATGACGCGCTCATTGAAGTCCAGCGCGACCGTGACCATCTCGGCGCCGAGCCGGCCGGACACCTCGGCCATGGCCTGGGCCGGCGCCATCTGCACCCCCGGCGCCGCGTAGCAGACGAACCGCTCGGCGGCGCGGATGAGGTCCGCGATGCGCGGGGAGTCGAGAGTGCAGAAGAGATGCGTCATACCGCGATCTTCCCGCTCATCAGGCGCGGCAGCAGCAGGTCGCGGGCGGCGCGAAGCTTCTCGTTCTGAATGAGCAGCGTCGTGATCTGCTGTCGGAGCGGGCGCACGGAATCCTCAAACGTGCGTAGAAGCCCCTGCGGTGGAAGAAGTAGGTGGAAATCAACAAGCAGCGGTGCGCTGGCCGTCTTTCGAGTCGACCCGGTGCTCACGCCCGAGATGAAGCCTTGGTATGCGTCGTCTGACAGCAGATAGAACAAGTAGTATGGGGTCAGTCTGGGGTTAGTCAGAACGAGGCGAATCAGATAGGAGGCAAAGACCGCATCGATATCGCGCTCGATGATCGCGACCTTGCCGGGATCCGCCATTCTGATGATCACAATGTCGCCGACGCGCAGCTGGTACTTTCGCTGAAGAATCGCGTCTATTGGACAGTACGGGACAGTGGACCAGTCGATGAAGGGCATCTTGTTGATGTCTGTTCCGCGCAGAAACTGTGGTCCTACTGGTTCGTCGGTTGCGGTCTGGGTATAGCCGTACTGCGTGTCGACGGCGTCGCCGAGGTGGATCTTCTCCCACCCCTCCGGCACACCGTTGGTGATGCGGGTGTGCTCATGGCCGGGGAAGCGGAGGCGGACGAACCACTCGCGGTAGAGCTGCCGCGCCGCCTCCTCCAACAGCGCCATCCGCCGCCGGTTGTTCTCGATTAGGTCGTCGTAGGCGGCGAGGATGTTGACTGTCGCTTCTTGGACGACTGGCATCGGGAGACGGAGGGTGATTCTCCTGATGATGTCGTGATTCAGGGATGCCATCGTCGCCTTGTTACCGGCCTGGGCAAGCATCCACTTCTGATGCGTCTCGGTTAAGAACGCATAGGAAACGAAGCGCGGAACCACGTCCGTGGCGAAGAAACGGAGCCGGATGCAGTCGGAGCCCTGCATCCAATTGTCCTGTTCGTCGCCGACATAAAGATGACGATCGACGGCTCCCTTGCGGCCGAATACGATGTCACGCGGCTCAAGGAGATGGGTGGCAAGCCGCTCAGCAGTCTCCTCGGTTACGAACTCGAGCTTCTCCGGTCTCAGCCCCCCGAAGCCGATGTTTCGCACGTTGATGACAGGCGTCCCATCGTCGACATAGTCGCTGGCTTTCAGTTGTGTTCCGAACGGCCCCGTCTGGATGTCGGCGCTGCCAGCATCCACCAGATCGCCAACGGAAGCGGTCCGCCAGCTCATGCCCCGAGCTCCTCAAAGTTCTCCTGAATCTTCGCCGCCAGCTCTGCCGCCTCTTTGTTGAGGTCAGTGAGCTCGGTGTGGATGTCGCGCAGGGTCTGTTCGAAGTCGAAGTCTTCGTCCTCCTCCGGCGGGGCGACGCCGACGTAGCGCCCGGGGGTGAGGCTCCAGTCGGCGGCCTCGATGTCCTTGCGGTCCACGATCTTCACCAGCCCCGGCACAGCTTCGAGCTCTGCCTTCGGGAAACGGTCCTGCAGCCAGGCGACCTGTCGGTGGAAGTAGGCCGCGTGCTTCAATTGCTCGACGGCGGACTTGCGCTCCTCGTCGAGCTGCTTGACTAGTCGGCCCGTCGCGCGGCGGTCGTAGTCGGCGGAGATAGCGTCGTCGGCCGCCAACTCGGCGCCGAGATCAGCCACGCGCGCGGCGAGTTTGTAGAGCAGGTCCACCTGCTTGATGAGGCCGCGAATCGCCTCTGCGTGGGGGTCGAATGCCTTGCGCGCGGCGTGCTGGGCGTCGTTCTTGTCGGGTAGCGCCTTGGCGTGCTTCTGGCTGAAGGCAGCGAGGCTTGCGCGGAGCTTCGATGCGTCGCGTTCGTAGAGCGCGGCCGCCTCGCGCAGTTCGGTGACCGCATCGGCGAGCGCCTGCCTCTTGTCCGCATTGAGGTCGGCGTGCTTCGCCGCGGCCTTAGCCAGCGCATCGAAGCGCCCGCTCAGATCGGCGAGTGTGGTCTCGAAGGAGGAGAGCGCCACCGACACGGCAGCGCTCTCGGCGCAGACGCGGCCGAGGTAGTCCTTCACTAGCCCGAGAAAGCGCTGCTGCTGGCCGCGGTAGAGCCAGACGATCGCCGCGAGATTGCGCATCTGCTCGGGGGAGAAGTCGTAGATCTTGCGCGTGACCTTGCGGAAGACGTTGCGTGCGTCGAGCATCAGCACCTTGTCCCTGCGCGCGGGCGGCTTGGCGCGGTCGAAGTGCCACAGCTCGCAGGGGACGGTGCGGGTGTAGAAGAAGTTGGAGCGGATGGAGATCATCACATCCACGTCGCCCGTCTCGACGATCTTGCGGCGCACCTCCTTCTCGCCGTGCCCGGCGCTTGAGGCCTGCGAGGACATGACGAAGCCGGCACGGCCCTTGGCGCCGAGGTAGCTCCAGAAGTAGGAGATCCAGAGGTAGTTGCCGTTGCCCACTTTCTTCTGCTTGTTCACCCCTGGCAGGCCGAAGGGCAGGCGCAGATCGCCTTTGATGCGCTCGGCGTCCACCAGGTCCACGTTGAAGGGCGGATTGGCCATCACAAAGTCGCACTTGCCGGCGAGGCTGTGCTCGTCCTGGTAGTAGGTAATCGCCTCGGCGATCTTTCCCTCCAGACCGTGCACCGCGAGGTTCATCTTGGCGATGCGGATGGTGTCGCGATTCTTCTCCTGGCCGTAGAAGACCACCTTCTTCGCCGTATCCCCGCCCTCGTGCTCGATGAAGTGGCTCGACTGCACGAACATCCCGCCCGAGCCGCAGGCCGGGTCGAACACCGTGCCGTGGTCGGGCTCGATGACGTTGACGATAGTCTGAACGATCGAGGACGGCGTGAAGAACTCGCCGTTGTCGTGCGCCTTCTGAATCGAGAACTTGGCGAGGAAGTACTCGTAGATGCGGCCGAAGACGTCGCCGGTGGCCTGCTTGATCTGCTCGCTGTTGAACAAGCGCATCAGGTCTTCGAGCACTTTGGTCTCGAAGATGCCGTAGTCCTTGGGCAAGACGCCGAGGAGCGGCTCGAACTCGGCCTCGATGGCGGTCATCGCCTCGGTGACGAGCCTGGGCAAGTCGGCCCCGCTGACCGCGGCCTGCTGCATGATCCAGTCGTAGCGGGCCTTCTCCGGGAGGTAGAGCGAGCGGCGGGCGATGTAGTCGGCCGGCAGCACCTTGCGTTTGGGCATCTTGCCGCTGGCCTGGTCGGCCTCGATCTGCCGGTGGGCCGCGTCGAAGCGATTCGCCGCGTGGCGCAGGAAGATCACCCCCAGCACCGGCATAAAGTAATCGCTGGAGGTGAGCTTGGAGTTGGCGCGGAGGTTGTCGGCTGCCTCCCAGAGGTCCGATTCGAGCTTCTCGATGTTCTTGAACGCGTCGCTGTTCATGCCGTGCCGGGGGTTCTTCCGTTCCCTTCATCGGTTCTTTGTGCATTCACGGCTCTCACGCACGGTTCTGTTCGCCAGTGCGTCACGGGTGCTCCGGAGAGGCCTAACACCGCGTTAAGCTGCACGCCACACCTATCGTGCCATGTGCGGCTTGGCAGCTTCAGCACCGTGTTCGGTCGCACTTGAATCATTTCAGTCTCGCTGCTTCACGTTTCAGCCGGTTCTGCGTGACTTGGTACTTCCGGAACTTCGCACGGAAAGCGCAGAGCTCTCTCACGCGGTCTACAGGGAGGGACCACATCCCGCTCAGCATGTAGGACTCATCGAGGTTGACGAGGACGAGTACGTCGAAGGCGAAGTTGCTGATGTCGACGTTCAACGTACCGGCCTGGCGGCACTTGATTTGGTACCGCTTTCCCGATGCATCAGTGGCATCGCAGCCAGGCTGACAGCCCCCGTCGGGCAGTTCTAGATCCAACTCTCGGGCGGCATAGAGCTCCGCGATGAAGTCCGCCGACACCCCCCGACCAAACGCCCGCTTGAACGCGGCAAGATGCGGCAGGAGACCCTCGAAGAGGGTACGTCGCTCGTCAGCCAGCCTTATGGGCACAGCCACGCGCCGCCATCGGCTCTATCGCGCCCGAACACCGAGATCACGTGCGACCGTCCGTCGCTTGCGCCGCGCTCGTCAGGTGCATCTCTTTCTTGGGCGGCCCCGCTCTACTGACCGGGCACCTTGTCCTTTCGCCACGCGGAGAACTTCGGGCCCTTCCGGTAAGCAGTCGTGCTTCGGTCTGTGCCTGGTACCTTCTCGATGAGTCGCCGCTGTGCAAGCCGCTTGAAGATGTCCTTGACGATGTAGTCGGCGCCGATGTGGCACTGTTCGCGCGCCTCCTTGTTCCTGATCGTGGGATAAGACTCGAGGTACTCGAGAATGATGGCCTCCGGTGATGCAAGCGTTTCGTGCTTGAGGGTGACGACGACAGAGTTGTCTCGCTCCTCAATGGTGGGCTGCTTCAGCCCAAGCTTGACCATGGCTGCGAATGCTGTGTTTAGGCCTTCACCTACATCTTTGTTGGGAGGGTCGGGAAACTTGTTTATGAGACGGACGAGGTTGCCATTTCGTGCGAACCGCTCGTCAAGGATGTTCTTGACCGTGACATGAGCCGGCAGGCGTCCGGGACTCTGAACCTCGACGCGGTTATCGAAGACTCTGATGTGGATGTCGTCAGCGATGCTGTAGTCCCGGTGCAGCACCGCGTTGGTGATCACCTCGTGAAGAGCTTCCGGAGGGTACGCAACGCTCTCCAGAGATTCGTTACCGAGTTTCCGTACCTCTTGAACGACGTCGGTCGTCCGGCGGACGGCGTCTCGGATCTGGACGTACGCATGGCCCTCAATCGTAACGGGGTCGAAGGCCAGCGTGTCACGAGAACCCGCCTGGTCCTTGGTCTTGTAGCGGTAGACCTTGACACCGCAGCGCTTAGGGATGAGAGCCTGCGGCTCGTCGGCAAAGAGCAGGACGCCAGCGACGGAGGGCTTGTTCTGGCGCAGAAGCTGCTGCTTGCCCAGCCATGCCGAAGGCTCGGCTGTAGGAACGACCTGGAGCATGAACTCGATTGCAGGTAGCGAGTTGGTGATGGTGTCAGGAGTGGCGTTGACGAGCTCACTCTCGAAGGATGCCAGGCCCTTCGTGTACTCCAGTTGCTTGAGGCCGGCCGGAGTCGTAACGGGAAGGTTTTGGGCACCCCTCCTGATGTATACGGTGCCGTCGGACGCCTTCTTGATGTCCGCGGTCTTTCTGACTTGAACCTGAAGCACCAGGCCGCTTGCCGCCTCGGTTTCGAGGAAGCAATAGTCGAAGTCGGTGCCCAGCGGAAAGAGTCCTTCGAAGACCTGAAGGTGGGCGTTTGCCGCTTCCTGGTCCGGGAAGCCCCGCCAAGTGCGCTTGCGGGCAGCCTTATCTTCGTCGACGCCAAGGTACAACTCACCTCCGTCCGCGTTGGCGAAGGCACCGATCGTTTTCGTGAGCTTCGCCGGAGCTATATCGATGCTCTTGAGATCGGCGAAGTGACCCTCTTCCAGGCCGAGGATCAGAGTTCGCTGGGGCGGCGTGATTCGCCGCTTCTCAACACCCATGATGGAGGTTCCTCAGGTCCGCCAACACCAAGATCAGCGGCGAGCCTCCATTCTGGCCGTGGCATGTCCGCTGCATCTTGTTGTCCGGCGGCGCCGTGCCACGGCTATGCACGCGGCTCGACAGCCTCGACGTCTGCTGGCTCGAGCTTTACGAGCGTCATGACCTGTTGCTTTCCCAGCTTCGCCCTGACTGACTGAAAATCACACCACGCTACCCGGCGCTGATGGTGATAGGCGTCCGTACCCCCTGAAACGACTATCGGCCCTGCAGCATCGAATTTGTAGCGGCCAGTGACGATGCCTCTGCCGACGATCGACGGGCCTTCCTTGACGTAGATGACGTCGCCTGGCTTCATCGCATCAACGAACCGTTTAAGACAGGTCCTTTGGACCGACTCAAGCTTGTCCCACCCGGGTGTCGGCTTCCTTGTCGGGTGGCGAGAAAAATCAACCTCCGCTACCGGCCCGTATGTAATCGCTGCGACGCCCAGGCGTTTACACTGAGGCCAGAAGCTCGGTCCACTGGAGTAATCGCGAAACGCCATCCGCCAAATGGCCATAAGAAGCGCCCCTCACCGCGACACCGCGCGTCGGTCGCCACGTCCGCCGAAACACGTATTGAACAGATCTGCATAGCGCCACCGGGTTTGCTTGGCTGTGCCGGGGATATTGGCGGAAGTCGAGAAGAGCCCGGCGTTTGGAGTCATGCTCGCACTACGGACGACGGCGTGCAAGGCGTATTGAACAGATCTGTTGAATACGGGAGCGGCTAGATAGGGGATACGAGCGGTCCGGAAACGGGGCCCATGTAGGGACGTGCTGAAACGGCCGGATAGGCGTTAGGCCGGCTCCCTCATTACCAGGTCCTCCGGGCTGAGAAAGCCCTTGATGAATGGCCTCGTGCCACGCTTGTAGCCGCGTCGACGTACTCGGTGACCTTCGCGCGCTCCTCGGCTGACGCGCTCAAGGAAAGGGCGACGCCGACGCTTCGTTCCGGAATGGCGCAGGATTAGCCCTGCGGGAAAGCCTCTTCCAGCGCGCCACTGAGCAGTAGTCTCGACGGCCCCACGCCGTCGGTATGAAGCATGATCGCGCCGAAGTAGCTCCCTTCGTGGCGAAGGAAGGAATGCGACGACAGGCCGCCGGGCAGGTCGGCGAGATTCTCCATGGATATCTCGCGCCAGTCCCGGTCTCCCCGCTCCCAGCGTCGGATCATGTCGTGCGTCACTGTAGCGCATCGTCTGCTCGGGCATCAGTGCGGCCCACGTAACGGCGAGGCCCGGCACCTGCATGGGGACAACCGGACCAGGCAAGGCGGGAGACGCGATCGCGTCGGGGACGCAGACGGGGACGACGGTTCGTAACTCGATCTTCTCCGAGGGTGCGGCCGTCATCTTCCGCAGCGCCTTCAGCTCTCCGCCGCCGTCCCGCTTGCGCATGCTCTCTCACATGCTCCGGAGTTCCGTCGCGAATTCGAGGTCGGCCGATGTCCAACTACGGACCGTGCTCAACGCCTCCTCCAGAAGGGCCGTAGGTCTCCCGCGATCTCCTCGATCGCGATTCCCTCCCTCAGCATGGCTTTTTTCCAGTAACGCGTGCCGTCCCGGTCTTCGGAGGCGCAGATCCATAGGTTGTGCGTGAGGGTGCTCGAATCCTTCAGGTAGAGCTGGATCAGCCGGGACGGTCGGCTACCCCAGCGGATCGAGCGCTCCGGCCATTCATGACCGCCCCTGCCGTTCCTGGAGAGCGGCAACATGTGTCGGAAGGCGAACCACTGGAGACGCCAGTCCACGCTGCGAAGCGGTGCCTCGATCCGCTTCCACTCGGCCGCCGATCCCTCGAAACCGTTCGGCGAGGCTCTACTTCGGCCGCTCGATCCTCTGGAGCCCGCCCATGTAGGGACGCAGAACCTCGGGTACCACCACCGACCCGTCCTGCTGTTGGTAGTTCTCGAGAATCGCGATGAGGGTGCGGCCGATGGCGAGGCCGCTGCCGTTCAGGGTGTGGACGAAGCGGGGCTTGGCCCCGGCCTCGGGCCGATAGCGGATGTTGGCGCGGCGGGCCTGGAAGTCGGAGCAGTTGGAGCACGACGAGATCTCGCGGTAGCCGTCCTGTCCGGGCAGCCAGACCTCGATGTCGTAGGTCTTGGCGGAAGAGAAGCCCATGTCGCCGGTGGAGAGCACGACCACGCGGTAGGCGAGGCCCAGCCGATTCAGGACCTCCTCCGCGTCCGACACCAGCGATTCCAGCTCCGCCATGGAGGTCTCCGGAGTCGTGAGCTTGACCAGCTCCACCTTGTGGAACTGGTGCTGGCGGATCAGGCCGCGCACGTCCTTGCCGTAGGAGCCGGCCTCGGAGCGGAAGCAAGGCGTGAAGGCCGCGTACTTCAGCGGGAGCTGGTCCGCGGACAGGATCTCGTCGCGATGGAGGCCGGTGAGGGGGACCTCGCCGGTGGGGATGAGGTACAGGTCCTTGTCGCCCGCGCGGGTCTTGAAAAGGTCGCTCTCGAACTTCGGCAGGTGACCCGTGCCGGTGAGCGTCTCGGCGGTGCCCATGTAGGGCGGGACGACCTCGCGGTAGCCGCGCTCGCCGGTGTGCAGGTCGAGCATGGACTGGACGAGGGCGCGGTCCAGCCGCGCCCCCGCGCCCCACTGCACGGTGAAGCGGGCGCCGGCGAGCTTCGCCGCCCGCTCGAAGTCCAGGATGCCCAGCTCGGGCCCCAGCTCCCAGTGCGGCCGCGCCTTGAAGTCGAAGCGGGGCGGTTCCCCCACACGTCGCACCTCTTGGTTGGCCGTGGCGTCAGGTCCGACGGGCACCGACTCGTCGGGCACGTTGGGCAGCACGAGCAGGGCGGCGCGCAGAGCGTCCTCGATCTCCTGCAGCCGGACCTCGAGGGACTTGATCTCCTCGGCCACGCCCTTCATCTCGGTCTTGAGGGGGGCGGCGTCCCCGCCCGAGCGGCCGAGGCGCGCGATCTCCTCCCCGCACACGCGCTGGCGGTGGCGCAGGGCCTCCACCTTCTGGAGGGCCTGCCGGCGCTCCGCGTCCAGCGCCCAGGGGTCTCCCTGCGTGGTGTCCAGCGCCTGGCCGCGGCGCGCCAGCATCTCCACCACGCGCTCGCGGCTCTCCACGACGTACTTCAGATCGAGCACGACGCCTCCGAAGCCGGCGAGGATAGCACAGGCTCCCGCGGACCCCGTGCTAGCATCGCATCGTGGAAAAAGCCGCGCGCCGCAGGATCCGCAAGGCGGTCTTTCCCGCCGCCGGCCTCGGCACGCGCTTCCTGCCCGCCACCAAGGCCCAGCCCAAGGAGATGCTGCCCCTGGTCGACAAGCCGATCATCCAGTACGTGATCGAGGAGGCGGTGGCGGCGGGCCTCACGCACATCATCATCGTCACCGGGCGGGGCAAGAACGCCATCGAGGACCACTTCGACAGGTCCTACGAGCTGGAGAAGCTGCTGGAGGCGCGCGGCAAGAGCGACCTCCTGGAGCAGGTGCGCGCCATCTCCAACATCACGGTGTCCTACGTTCGGCAGGGCGAGACCCTGGGCCTGGGCCACGCGGTGCTGGTGGCCAAGGACCTGGTGGGGGACGAGCCCTTCGCGGTCCTCCTCGGGGATGACATCATCGACAGCCGCGTGCCCTGCATGAAGCAGATGGTGGACGTCTTCGACCGGTTCGGCGAGCCGGTCATCGCCGTCTACCAGGTCCCACGCGAGGAGATCTCCGCCTACGGCGTCATCGACGGCGTCCCCGACCCCGAGGACGGGCGCGTCTACCGGATCCGGGATCTCGTCGAGAAGCCGAGGACGGAGGAGGCCCCGAGCGACCTGGCCATCATCGGGCGCTACATCCTCACCCCCGACGTGTTCGAGGCCCTGGAGCGCACGCCCCGCGACAGCGGCGGGGAGATCCAGCTCACCAACGGGATCCGCGCCCTCAAGGATCGGCACGCCCTCTACGGCTACCGGTTCGAGGGCGTGCGCCACGACGCCGGCAACAAGCTCGGGTTCCTCAAGGCAACGGTGGAGTTCGCGCTGAAGCGCGAAGACCTGGGCAAGCCCTTCCGCGAGTACCTGAAGACGCTGAAGCTCTAGGCGGCTAGGTCGTCGAGCCGCCACTTCCGCTACTGCCGCTGCTACTTCCGCTACTGCCGCTACTGCCGCTTCCGCTGCCGCCCTTCGACGTCGAGCTGTCGCCGGAGGCCGCCTTGGTGCCGGAGTCCTTCGAGGAGGATGAAGCGTCCTTCGACGAAGCCCCTCCGTCCTTGGCGCCGGAAGTTTCTGACCCTTCCTTGCCCGAACCGGACTTGCGGGCGTAGTCGGTGACGTACCAGCCCGTGCCCTTGAACTGGATGGCGGGCGCGGACGCCATCTTCTGGACCTCGCCGCCGCAGGTCGGGCACGTCACCACCGGGGGATCCGAGAACTTCCGGATGATCTCGAACCGCCCGCAGCGGGCGCACTCGTACTCATACAGCGGCACGGCGGCTCACCTCCGTGGAGATACTAGCAGCTTCTCAGTCGACGGCCTTGATCACGAGGATCACGATGGCCACGATCAGGAAGATGTAGAGGAGCCAGCGGATGTCGCTGTCGGAGACGCCGGCGACGGGGTCCCGGTCGAGGGCCGCCGCCCGCGCCGCGATCTCGCGCAGCTCGGCGTCCGTGAGGGTAGGCGCGGCCCGCCGCACGGCGTCGAGGTCGGCGCCCACGCTTCGCGCCGCCGCCGCGGCCTGCGGCGAGGAGAGGACCCGATCGACGAAGGCCAGATCGCCCTGGCGCGCTG
>Ga0105347_1000936_pt1 | contig 13058 bp, 15 predicted proteins | sample EasRivMeERMLT890_FD_89677 | JGI IMG/M metagenome (GOLD analysis project Ga0105347, IMG submission 89677) | Soil microbial communities from meander-bound floodplain in the East River, Colorado, USA - East River MetaG ERMLT890 | ecosystem: Environmental > Terrestrial > Soil > Floodplain | place... | reverse complement strand
TTCGCGGCTCTGGATCGTAATCGCCGCCCCGGCCTTGGGCAGTTCCGCAGGCGGACCGCTTGGATTTTTACGGGAATAATTCGACGATGTCAGAATCACCAGCTTCTCGACCTTTTCCGGATAACGGCTGATATAGGTTCCGGTCCGGATCCCGCCCCCCGACCAGCCCAACAGACTGACCTTGGCGACGCCGCGGAACTTGCGAATGTACTCGACGACCCGGTCGATATCGTCCGATTCGCTCTGACTGTTCACCAGCTCATAGGGATACGTTGGCTTGCAGGCGGCCGGCAGCGTTTTAGGAATCAGCGCTTTCTGTTCCGCCGGTCGGACATTGCAAGGGTCATCCATTTTCGGGCGGGACGACTTACCATAACCAGTCATGTCCATGGCGAAAACATCGAAGCCAACACCGGCGAGATAGGACATCCAGCTGTAATCCTCCCGTTCCACATCGAAGGCGAGGGTCGCCGGCGAGAAGCCTCCATGCACCATCAACACCACTGGCTTACCCGCCGCTTCACCGGCGAATTTCTCGCACACGTAGAGCTGAACCCGCTCCCCCTTGTTCGCCGGCACCGTGGAGACATGGGGAACCATGTGATCAACCGCGCGGACCTGGATTGTTTCGCTGCGCGCCATATTGCTCTCGTTAACCGCCGTGCGGCAGCCGCTGCATGGCGGCCACAACAATAGCCAAAATCACATGGATCCGTATCATGAACTTTGCCTCCTGACACTGACACTCCGCCTTTTCTTACGTGTCGATAGCAACCATCGTAGCGCAAGCTCTACAAGACGCCTGAAAAACTGTCAAGTTAACCCTGACCAATGACTTGAGAGCTTGGGCAGGCTGTTTGGCTCCTGCGACTTGCTCGGAGGATAAGCACCGTCGCGCTTAGCGGGATGGCCAAAAAACTATGCGGAAGCCGTTTCGCCGCGCAGCAACGGCGACGGTTTGACGACCAGCGCATAGAGCCAGCCTACGACGAACAAGACTCCAACGAGACCCCACAAAAGATAGACATAGCTCTGGGTGCGGTCGTAGATCGCGCCCGCAATCACCGGGCCGACCACCGCTCCCCAGGCTTGAACGAATACCATGACACCGCGGATCTTGGCGAAGTTGGCGCGACCGAAAAATTCTCCTACGCAGGACCAGTTCACGGGGAAAGTCGCTTCCACCACCGTAAACAACGGCAGGAAAAACCAAATCTGCCAATGTTCGTGTCCGAAAATAAGCACCAGCATCGCCAGCATGGCGAAGAGCATGCAAAACGCCATGAGTTTTGCCTTGTTGATCCGATCCGCCAGCCAGCCGAGCAAAAGCGTCGCCGGTATGCCGAGAAAGGCTTGAGCACCCAAAAGAAACGCCGCCTCCGTCTGGCTCATCCCCTTCCACACCATGATCGGCACGTAATGCACGGCCACCGCAGTGAGGGCAACGATTCGCAGCGCGGTGCCAATGGTGAGATACCAAAAGGGCGAGGTCCGCATCGCCTCGGCCAAGGTGAAATGCGTTTCCTGGGTTGCATTTTGTGACTGGCCGCGCCCCGCCGTTTGCGGCGAACGAAAAGCGGGATCGCCATCGGGCTGAAGGCCCATGCTCTCCGGCGAGCGGCGAACCAGCAAGGCCAGCGGCAAGCCGGCCAGCAGAAAAATTACGCCGGCACCGAACGCGGCGGACCGCCATCCCCACGCATGGATCGCCCAGGCGAGCAGCGGCGTGAGCAAGAACCCACCGAGATTGACCGAAGCGCTGACCATCGACATCGCCATGGTCCGCATGCGGATAAACCACGTATTGGCGATGACCATCGGCGCGTCCATAAAGCCCGCCTGAAACGACAGTGAGACAACGCCGAGATAGATCACCAGCAGCGCAAAATAGCTCTGCACATCGGCGAGCAACATATGACCGACGCCGCTCATAACGATGGCGATCAGAATCAAGGGACGGGGACCGTAACGGTCCATGAAGTAACCGGCTACCGGACCTTCAAAGGCGCCCTGCGCGCGGGCCAATGAAAAAACCAAAGAAGTCGCCGCGCGGCTGAGCCCCAGATCCTGGCTGAGGGGCAGAAAGAAAACCGAAAAGCCATAAAAATATAGGCCTCCTCCGAGGACGCGCAGAGCGGCGCCGACGGCAATCATACGCCATCCGTAGAAGAGGTCTCGCAATTTTCCGATCATGAAAATCTAGAGAGTAAAAATTTCAGATTAGCTGACGCCGGCAGCCGGCGCAATCGCATGGCTCCCGGTTTGCCGGAGCAGGATAGCCTAAACATGGGCATGCCGCTGTGATATAAAAATTGCACCGCAGGGAAGGACCCGCGCCATCGTCTGGCAGTCGCGCCCATCGGGCCTATGAGGAGAGTCCATGAAGGTCACAAACAAATCGAAACTATCGCTGGTTTTGTCGGGAACATTGGCAGCCCAGCTCTGGCTGGCACTTGATTACGCCTTTTGCCAAAGTTCCTTTTACCGGGGCAAGACCATCCGGATTATCCAGGGAAGTCCCGCGGGAGGCACGGGCGATTTACGTGTCAAAGCGACCATTCCATTTTTGCAGAAACATATCCCCGGCAACCCGTTCATCGTCAATGAGTATATGGACGGCGCCGGCGGCCGGAAGGCCGCCAATTATCTTTATAGCATGCCTCGATCGGACGGTCTTACCATCGGCAGCCCGGGGAGCACATTCGTACCGAGCGCGGTTCTGGGTGAAACCGGCATCAGCTATGACATCGATAAATTCACCTACCTCGGTTCGAACAGCGGACAAACCAACTATGTCTTGTTTACGAGGAAGGAAGCCGGCCTCGACACCCTCGACAAGCTTCTCGCCGCCTCTGGTGTCAGGTTTGGGGCGCATTCCGTGGGACATTCCGTTTATGTCAGAAACCGTGTGTTTGCTTGGGTGCTTGATCTCAAAGACCCGAAGTTCGTCACCGGCTACTCGGGTCCCGAGCTTCTTCAGGCCATTCGTCAAGGCGAATTTGACGCCCAGGCCTATAACGCCGATATTTTCGTGCAGCGCCTGAAAGAATGGGTCGAGAAGGGATTTATGCATTTCCACGTGGTTGATGAGATTCCGAGAGGATACCGTTTTGCTCATCCCGCCTTTGACGCTTTACCCGGGCTCGATAAATTCGTGCACAACAGCCGGAAAAGAAAAGTCGTCGACATGCACCGCAATTTTACTCTCATCGGTTCTCCGTTCATTTTGCCTCCCGGCACCCCCAAAGAACAGATCGACATCCTATCCGAGGCCATGCGCAAGACGTTCAGAGATCCGGAGTTTGCCGCCCACTTCAAGAAATTGACCAGCGCAGACGCCGAGCCGCTTTTTCCCGAAGAGCAGACAAAGGCGATCAAGGAAATTCCCAGGGACGCCGAAGCCGTCGACCTCTTCAAAAAAATTTCCGGCGGCGGACCGCTACCGCCCGGCTAAGCACTCTGCTGGAGTATCGGACACTGGAGTTGTGGCATGCTGGGTTTTGCACACTACTGTCCGTTGGTATTCGCTCAACGATTTGAACGGTTGAACGACTGGAACTATTCTTAACCGTCAATTCTTCTCAAGCTGCGAGCGTATTTAGCGACCAAAAGCACTGCCGCCGAACCAAGACACCCGCCGAGGATCAACGCACCGGGAACTCCAAGGAGCGTTGCCGCAGTTCCCATCTGAGCATGACCGACATAGGTGCCCGCTGACATAAACACTTGGTCGAAACTTTTCACCCGGCCTCTCATCTGGTCCGGCGTCATCAGCTGGACCAGAGTATCTCGCAAGGTCTCACCGATCGCATCGAGCAGCCCTAAAGAAAAAACAATCACGAGAGAAAGGATCAGCGAGCGCGATAAGGCGAAGCAGATAAGGCCCGCAGTATAAAGTAGGGTAACCTCGATGATAAGCTTGCCCTTGTGTCTTGGATTTCCCATGGCCATGACAATTCCTGACCCCACTAAGGCGCCAAAGGCCGGCACGCCAAGGAGAGCGCCCAAGCCGGCCGGTCCCGTGCCCAGAATATCTCGCGCAAAGACCGGCATCATCGATCGATAGGCGCCGAAAAAGTTCACGCAAGTGTCCATGCCCATCAGTGCCAAAATCACGGAATTCTCGCGAATGAAGTTAAAGCCGACCCGCACGCTCTGAAGCGGCGATTCCTTTTTCTCCGCAGTCGGGCTCGACCGCGCACGCATAAAGAACAGGCATATAATCACAGCGAGAAAACTCGCGGCGTCTATGTAGTAAGACGCCGCAAGGCCGAAAATACTGATGCAGACTCCTCCCAAGAACGGACCCGCCAGAGTTGCAGTCTGCCGCCAGGTTATGTTCAGAGCGTAGGCGGAGGCCAACTGTTCCGCCGGCACCAGCGCCGGAATCATCGCGGTGCGAGCGGGGGTGTCAAAAATGCCGACGGCCCCGGACAAAAATGTGACGGCGTAAATATGCCAGACGCGCACCTGTCCCGCAGAGGTTAAGAGACCAAGAGCGAGCGCCAGGAGCGCAGCTAGACTTTGGGTGATGATCAAAAGCCGGCGCCGGTCCATTCGGTCTGCAACAATCCCGCCCGGTATGGAAAAAATCATCACCGGAAGAGCGCGGAAAAGTCCCGTCAGGCCCAACTGGAAGGGGGAGTTGGTGATCTCATACACCTGCCATGCAACGGCTATCGTAGAAATTTGGCTCCCCACCGCGGAAAAGAGCAGGCTGGTCCAAAAAAGCCCGAAGTCTCGCTGCGCGAGAACTTGCCAAGGCGTAACTTGTCGCTTCACGGCGGTGTCTCAGGAAACGAGGTGAAAAAAAGCGCGGCTGATTTTCTGCATAACTTTAGATCTCGGCGATTGTAACTGTTGAGGCTCGTAAGTTTCCGCACATTTCCGACGGTTGTACCTTTTGAGAGAACAAAGGAAATGAAGTCTCTTGATTCATCTCTGTTATCTCTGTTACCTCCTGTAAGACAATCCGGCTCGGCACCGCTAGGTTATTGTAGATTGCGGCGGCTGCGTCGTTTTGACGCAGCTCCAATAAAGTCGCGCCGGTGGTTGACAGGTGCTCCGTCAACACGTACGCTAAAGGTCCTACTTCAGTATAGGGCCTTCTGAAAGAGGAAGACACAAGCGTTGAAGGCCTCCAATCGTCTCGCCTTGCGAAACGTTCTCTAAAGGACAATCCGACCAGAGCGTGGTTTCAGTAAGAAAGTACCCATGTTCTGCCCTATTAGCAGTCTGAATCTCAGGGTTAAAGACATAACATTCTCTCATAGGAGGAGAACATGGGTAATAAATTATATGTTGGCGGTCTGCCGTATTCAGTAACCGAAGGGCGACTGCAGGAAATGTTTTCAGCACATGGGACCGTCCAATCGGCCAATGTGATCTCGGATAAGTTTACCGGACAGTCGCGGGGATTCGGCTTCGTCGAGATGAGTTCGAGCAGCGAGGCTCAAAAAGCCATCGATTCGCTCAACGGTACCCAGTTCGACGGGCGCACCTTGACCGTCAATGAGGCCAAGCCTATGGCGCGGCGCGATAACGACGGTGGCGGACGCCGCGACGGCGGACGTAATCGCTGGTAGTTTTCTTTGCCTAACTAAATCAATCAGGGGGCAATGCGTCGGGTTGCCCTCTTTCTTCGCTTAAAGTTAGTCGGTTGGGCTTTGATTTCGCGGGCAGAAATGCTGTTACTTCCGTGATGCTAAAGCTTGTTTCGTCCCGCACCCTGGCACAAACCGTCGTGCCGGAAATTTTCGACCCCGAGGGCCTTTGTTAGCTCCGGGTTTTATGGGCCGCAAAATAAGGGAGGTTCCATGATTGAACGTGAAGTGATCAAACAGACCGCAGAGCTACTAAGAGGCATTATCCGCAGCGTAGACAAGAAGCTCCAATACAGTCTGGTTGACCAGACTCAGGAAGGTAGATTCTCTCTTCGGCTGTCATCACGCGGGCGGGAAGGCATTGTTTCCCTACGCACCGAGGACTTACGGGTGGCCGGGCAGGATACCGTGAGAAAGAATCTGATCCGGCAAAAGATCAAGAGCACGCGCGACCATCTACTATCTAACTATGTCGTGGATGTCATGGGACGAAGGGTTGCAAAGATGCTGAAAAAAGCCGGTGGGGCAGAGGACGAGTCCCGCGGGTCCTTCTTCAGACGCCAGCCCAGCAGAAGAAGATAGCAACGCTAAGCTCAACTGCCGAGTTTCAACAATGCGAAAATTGAATTTCTGGTTTCGTCAGATTCTTTACTTAACGACGGCGTCGCTGGCGCGCGACAGCGTTGAAGTGAGGATTTTTAGGTTCTCGCTTTTCTCGATGTAGCGCACGAACAAGTATTTGTTTTCCTGCGAGTCTAAAGCAACCGCCGGAACATCGCCCGCCCCCGCTTCGACCTTCGCCAAAACGAAGCACAGGTCGTCACTCTTCGCAAGAATCCTCCTTCGAATTCGGACAGCGTCTCCACGGTGATCACGTTGGCAAAACCGCAACGCCGCGCAACCGCGGACAGGTCAACCTGCCCGGCCGTTGCCGTTGGCGCGCCCCGCGATGACTCATAGCATTCGTTATCGAAGACGATATGGATCAGGTTTCTCGGATGCTGTTTCGCCATGGTTGCCGGGCTGCCGAGATTTAGCAGCAAAGAGCCGTCGCCGTCGAAGGCCACAACCTTACGGTGCGGCAGCGCATGGAACTCTGTGGCCTTTTCCACGATCCTCTGGCATAAACGAGGTTCGCGCTGTGCTTGGAATGCGACTCTCCCGTAATATGATATTGCTGCTCTGCGCTGCCGTCGTGACGATGACGTCTATCGGCATGAACTCGTTTAGCCTATTTCTTAAGCCCATCGAGGCGGGATTCGGCTGGTCGCGCACGATGGCTACGGTACCTTACATGTTTGGCATGCTCGGCTGGGGCGTCGGCGGCGTGCTGTTCGGTAAACTGGCCGATGACCTCGGTGCGCGCCGGGTCATTCTTAGCGGGATTCTCCTCATGGCGGCCGGTTTCTTCGGGATGAGCCTTTCGCAAAATTTGTGGCAACTCTCCCTCTCGTACGGGATTATGGTCGGGCTGGCGAAGGGAGCCTGTGGACTCGTGATCATCTCGCTCCTGGTCGCAAAGCATTACGACGCAAAGAATCGGGGGCTGGCCGTTAGTGTGATTCAAACGGCCTCGCCGCTCAGCCCGCTTTTCTTTTCCCCGGTGCTTTATTTCCTGATCGAGAGGTTCGACTGGCGTGCCGCTGCGCTGGCGAGTGGTGTGTTGCTCGTTGTCGTTGCATATCCCCTCGGCTGGCTGGGCGCGCGCGACCCGGATGACGTTTCGACTAGCCGGCGTAACCGGGCAAGTTGGGCAAGCTGCCTTCCCTACCTCCGCGATCGCTCGATGCTCTTGATGTTTGCTGCGCGATTTTCCTGCGGCGTAGCCTTGTTTCAGAGCGTCCATCTCGTGGCGATCGCCTTGAGCAAGGGTTTCGATCCGGCAGCCGGGGCTATCGCCGTCGGCGTCTTTGGCGGCGCCGCGGCATTATCAGCGCTGTTCTTCGGCTGGCTCTCAGACCGCTATGGCCGGGCGCAAGTGCTCGCTCTCACCTATCTTGTGCGCGGCTTAGGCACTTTGGTCTTAGCCCTGGATATGCCGAATGAAATCTTCTTTTACGTGGTCGTGGCGCTGGCTATGGGCCCGACCTTCGGCACAATCGCCGTTCAAAATGTAATGTTTTACGAGATCGTCGGACCAAGGATGGCGGGAGTCGTCTTGGGCTTGAGCTTTATTGTTCATCAGATCGGCTCTGCCGGCGGACCCATGCTTGCGAGCATCGCATACGATATGACCGGCAGCTACGACGGTTTTATGGTGGCCATGGGCGTGATTCTGTTAGCCTCCGCCATCCTCATCTATGGCACTATCAATTCAGACAAGCGGCTTTCCGAGCCCGCCCTCAGCACGAGCGACGCGCGCTCTTGAACGGCCAATTTCCAAACCATTCACAGGCTGCTGAGTACTTGAGGCTTCCCACGGGTCAGAGTCTACAAGCCGGTCAGAACTTGATTTTCGCGCACATCGAGAGAACAGACAAGGAGAGTTTCTGTGAGAGAAATTCATTTATTCGCCTTGGCGCCCCTTCGACGGAGTTTATCCTGAGCGTAGCCGAAGGGCTTAGGGCATGCTTTACGGCTTTGCGCGAGTCATTTCGACTTGCTTGCCGCTCCTCGCGGATTGACCGGTGCAACCGCTTTAATGTGCACTTGAAGTGTACAGTTGGAGGCGTTCATGGCTAGAGAGAAAGTAATGCCGTTGGTTGAGGCACGGGCAAGACTGAGTGAAATTGTCGATCGCGTGGGCGAACATGGAGACACCTACGTCGTGGCCAAGCGACAAAAGCCAGTGGCGGTGATTATCGGGATCGATCGATACCGCCAATTGTCAGGCACCGCTAAGCATGTCAGGGAAATTGCCGGCAAACGAATCTTGAATATCAAGGGCATCGCCACTGCTGTTGGAGATATCGACGAAGCTATTCGCGCCTTGCGGAAATCAAGATTGGAAGCCGCGGGTCGTTCCCTGTAGCTTCAATGGTCTTCGTTACCGACACCCATGCATTGATCCATCACATCACTGGCCGGAAGAGAAGACTTGGCCCGAGGGCGCGCCGCGCGTTCGAGCGAGTGGAACGTGGAGTTGATACGATACTCGTTCCCTTTACCGTTCTCGAAGAAGTAATGCTTCTTTCCGAAGCCGGCAAGGTTCGCCTTCCTCTACCATTTCGCGACCTGCTCATTTCTTTTGCTCAAGCGGATAATTTTGAGCTGGGGGTTAACGATATGCAGCTGCTTCTCGAGGCCGCGTCCTTTACGACTCTACCGGACCCCTATGATCGTCTCATTGTTGCGCAGGCCAGAGTCGCGGGCCTACCGCTCATTACCGGCGACGGGAAATTCACGAATCCGGCTTGGTTCGTACGATTTGGGGTTAAGAAGCCGAGCCATCACGGAAACCTGTTGAACGTTTCGTCCGGCCACAGGTTTCGGACGGTTCCGTCCTTCGGCGGAAACGGCTCGAACATTTTGAGCTAATCAGAGGCGAACCTTGAACCCTGAACTTTAAACTTTGAACCTAGCGAAGCCGCTACGCCCGCGAACCGCCGTTCCACCGCAGCAAATTCAGAAACTCCCTCCGACTTTTCGGCCCATAGGTAAGATAATGCGGCTCGGGGCGCTCGCGGTAGGCGACACGCTCGCGGGCGACGGCGTCCGCTCGGGCATGCTTTTTCACCTCGTCGGCGCTGATCCCGTAGACCCGGGCTGCGTTCAGGCCGAAGATCTTCGCGCGCAGCGCCGGGGTGATCTCGGGGTAGCCGTGCTGCGCACGCAACTCGGGCGAGATCTGAAAAGTGCGAAACGCCTGGATCTGGTCCTGCGGCGAGCCGTACCAGATGGAGTCGGTGCCCCAGAGCACGTTGTTCTCGCCGCAGTATTTTAGCAGTTTACCCAGCGCATGCGCCGCGCCGTCGGGGTCGCGCATGAGGAAACGCCAGGTGCTGCCGAGCTCGGCGTAAACGTTGCTATTCAGTTTGACGCCGTTCTCGACCACCGAGCGGATCAGCGTGTCGATACCGTCGTCGGCGCCGCGCCCGCTGTAGGCCCGTTCGGGGACACCGGTGACGAAGCCCGAGTGATAGATGAGGAAGCTCACATCCGGGAAGCGCTTCGCGACGACGCCGATGTCGCTGCACTGGCTGTGCTCGTAGGACTGCCTGCCGAAGGGCAGCCCCTTGTGCACGCAGATCACCTTGACGCCGAGGGCGCGCGCCTTCTCGATGAAGCGAATCCCCACCGTGTCCGACAGAAAGAAGCCCTTGCCGTCCACGCCCCATTGAGTGTAGGTCTTCCACGCGCTCACCTTCCAGCGCTCTTTTAACTCGTCCATTGCCTCGAGGTCGCCCGGTTGATTCGGGTTGACGCGGCCGTGAAGCAGCAGGCGATGCGTGCCCTCCATGCGGTCGACGATCCGGCGCACAGCGTCCGCCGCCTGGATCGTCAGCGGCTCGGCATCACGGCGTGAGGGCACGAATGAAAGCACCATCATGTCGGTATCGCTGTCGAGAAACACGTCTTTGACGAATTCCTCCGGTCCGAGGCAATTGAGATAACTCCGCGCACCGGGTTTGGCGGCGAGCCCGCAAGCCGCTTTAGGCGACCACTTGAAGGCTTCGGCGGGAGCTGTCTTTACCCACGCACCGGTCGGGTCAACGAAGTGACCCTGCACGTCGAAAATAAACTCACCCTTGCCACCGACCCGCGCCTGGGCGAGCCGGGGTTCCAGCGCCGCTTCAGCTTCGAGGTCGAAGAAGCCACCGCGCTTGCCCGCTGCCGCATTGGCCGCATTGAACGCGACCAACACGCTCGCCGCGCCGCAAGCCGAAACCAGAAAATCGCGGCGGCTAAGGCCTAAGCGCTTGGCGTTTTCAGTTGCCGCCTCCTGCGCCAGCCGGTTGCCGGCGCGGTTCGCCCGGGAGAGCGGCACCGGATAAAATTCACCATTCGACGTCGTATCCAGCTTGATCGGCAGCCGCCGGCCGTCAGGATCAATCGCGTGTTTCATAGGAACCGAGTATAGATCAAAAAACGACGACTGGCGATGGCACTTTGAGGACTTTTTTCTCGTATGGCCCCTAATCGTTTGCGCGCTCATCGAGTGAATTCGTTTCGACGTTTCGGTAATTCTCCAAACGTGAGAGTTGCCTTAAACGACTTGAACGGAGCAAAGCGGTTGAACGGCTGGAACTGTTTGAACTTAAGATTCCGGAGGAGCTTCATCGAGGAGCGTAGCACAGTCAATTCAAGTCTAAGTCTCTCAACAAACCTTCCCTAAGATCATAGATCCAGCCATGGACGACCACCGGATGGTCCTTTCGCCACGCCTGCTTAACGACCTCGGCTTCGCGCACCGCATGGACTTGAGCCATTACGTTCAGCTCACACAACCGACGCCAACGCGCTTCTTCGTCGGGCGCGGCATCCAACTCGTCCTGGTGAGCGCGGTAAACGGCCCGCACATGAGCGAGCCAATTTTCCAGCGGCAGCCCCGACCAGTCTCGCAACGCGGCGAGCACTCCGCCGCAACCGTAATGGCCGCAGACGATGATGTGCTTGACATGAAGAGTCGCCACCGCATATTGCAGCACGGAATGAACGTTGGTGTCGAAGGGCGGCGCGATATTAGCGATGTTACGGTGCACGAAGAGCTCGCCGGGCGCGAGGCCGACGATCTCGTTGGCCGGCACGCGGCTATCAGCGCAGCCGATCAGAGATATTCCGGCTTCTGGATCTTGCTCAAACGTTCGAAATACTCCGGATCCCTGAGCTTGATTTCGGCGGCCCACTTGCGATTGTTGTCAAACAGGTGCGATAGAAATTTCATAAGAAGTCCCGTGAGAAATTCTTGGCGGAGACTAACAAATCGCCGGTCAACTTCCAAGCCGGCGGCGGGCAACATCGCCGTCGCATTCAACCCGGCGGCGGCCGCTACCACGACCCCGAGGGGCAACTTCTTAGACACTTCGGAATAGGGCTCATGAAAAGGCAGCGTTCACAAATAGCCCCCATTTCGCTGGCGAGAAATCTCTAACCAAAAACGCTCTGATGGAGTTTAGTCAGATTTTGCGATCGCGAAACAACAATATCACGCATTCCTTAATGTAGAATCCGCCGGCTTGACTCGGTAAACGCAGCAGATAGGCGTTTACACTGATCAGGGGTGCGCAACTAATTTGGCAACCGAAACCTTGAGCGCTTTCGCGATTTTCTCCACGGTCTCAAGAGTCGGCCGATGCTTCGCCGCCTCGATGCGCGAGATGTTGCTGCGCATCATTCCGACGGCACCCGCGAGCTCCTCCTGAGTTATCCCTTTTGCCTCGCGCAGATTGCGGACCCTGGCGCCTACCTCATGCGTTGTTGTTGAGCGCCCCTTACGCCCGCGAAAACTCGGGTACGAAGGGTCCGCCTCATGGAGCACTCGATCCCAAGGAATTTCATAGCGGTTACCCGAGACTTGTGTCACGCGAAAAAAAAACCGCCTTCGGTCGATTTGGATTTTCACAAGCTCGCTGCCATCATCAACCTCCAGCGATGACCGTGGGAAACTATACTCCTTGCCGCTGTCAAAAGTGACGACAAAGCGATCCTCGCCAACCGAATAACGCGCGTCACGAATCTTTCGTTCAAACTCTGGTGCTGGAGGTGTTTCCGCCGTTTTGACCGCTGCGCTTCTTGCCATGTGCTATCCTTTCGAAACCTTTTTGTATCCCAGTTCTTCCAAATACCGCAGGGCTTGGGCCGAAAGCTCGCCGTCCATAGGAACTTGGTTCTCGATATCGAATCGGCCGATAAACTCGGCGCCACGATAGATGTGCACGTGATAGGGACGCTGATCGCCCGAATAGGTTTCGAAAATATACCCTCCGCGCTTCTTTCGCCCCACATCCGGATGGTATCAGCCTTGATACGTCCCGGCAACCGTCGCCCCGCCATGGTCAGGCTTTCCGGCAGATGAGATCTCCATTGGGAAAGGGCAAGAGCACGCTGTCTACCCGCGGATCGGTTTGCGCGCGGTTCAAAAGCTCCGTCTGAACGCGAGGGGAAGTTACGTTATCGATGACGAGCCATCCACCGGGAACGAGGCGCGGGACCAGCTCAGAAGATGTTGCTTGAGAATCGTCTCCTTGGGAACGTCCGGGTATTTCGTGAAATACGCTTCCAAGACGTCGAAGCTGGATTCGTTCGTCGTCGAGAGGTTACCCATGTCGCGGATCCTTTCGATCGTAACGTTTCGTGGCTGCGCCTCCCTCGCCGCGCGCTCGCCGTCGTTGCTACTTCAAGAGGGCGTGGGCAACCTTGGCGGCGGGTTCGCGCACCTTCTCGAGTTTGTCTTCCGACTGATTTTCGATCTGCAAAAAATCATTGACTAACATATGATCTTTAGCCGGCATCGTGCCGGATTCTCTCAGAAAGCGGGTATCGACATCGAGGCGCCGGGTCGCTTGACCGAGCGCT
>Ga0105347_1000935_pt1 | contig 13062 bp, 11 predicted proteins | sample EasRivMeERMLT890_FD_89677 | JGI IMG/M metagenome (GOLD analysis project Ga0105347, IMG submission 89677) | Soil microbial communities from meander-bound floodplain in the East River, Colorado, USA - East River MetaG ERMLT890 | ecosystem: Environmental > Terrestrial > Soil > Floodplain | place... | reverse complement strand
TTCACACGGAACCGGCCCGACGGCACCGTGGATGTGCTGGTGGAAGGCGAGTCCGGCCTGGTGGAGGAGTTTCTGTCGTGCCTTCGCATCGGCCCGCCTGCCTCGCGCGTGTCCGCGTTGCAGGTGGAGCGACAACCCCATACAGGCGAGTTCGCAACATTCGAAGTGCGCCATTGAGCAGACTACCCAGGAGCCTGGCATGAATCTGAAGGACAAGATCCGCAGCATCCCCGATTGGCCCAAACCGGGCATCGTCTTCAGGGACATCACCACGCTGCTCACCGATCCTATCGCGTACAACTACACCCTCGATCGCTTCTGCGAACACTTCCGCGAACGCGACGTGGACAAGGTGATGGGCATCGAGGCGCGGGGATTCATCTTCGGAGGCGGGCTGGCCAGCCGGTTCGGTGTGGGTTTTGTGGCGGCGCGCAAGCCGATGAAGCTGCCGTTTCATACGCTGCGTGAAGAGTACGCCCTCGAGTACGGCACCGACGCGCTGGAAATCCACACCGACTCGGTGAGAGCCGGCGATCAGGTGCTCATCGTCGATGATGTGGTGGCCACGGGCGGAACGCTCGGTGCAGCCACGAAGCTGGTTGGGCGCGCGGGCGCTCACGTGGCGGGCATTGCCGTGGTGATCGAACTGGCGTTTCTCAACGGATTTCGCGATCTTTCAAAGTACGATTGTTACTCTTTGGTTTCGTACAATCCGGATTGAGGTGAGCCGTAACAAGTCCGTGCCCCCGTAGCTCAGTTTGGACAGAGCAGAGGTTTCCTAAACCTTTGGTCGCGTGTTCGAATCACGCCGGGGGTACCAGGTGACCGGCGACTTCCGGCGCCCTCCCGCGCAACTGCGTGCGGCGTAGTCCGTAGTCTTCCAGGTGATCCAGGCCACTGACCTTCGCAAACGCTACGGGCCCGTCCAGGCCCTCGACGGTGTGAGCTTTTCCGTCGCACCGGGAGAGGTGTATGGTCTTCTCGGGCCGAATGGCGCAGGTAAGACCACGTGCCTGAGTCTCATGGTGGGTGCTCTGGGGGTGGATTCCGGCTCGGTGCACATCGGCGACAGAGGTGACCCACGCATTCCGGCCGTGCGCCGAGGCATCGGATATGCGCCGCAGGCTCTGGCCCTCTACGACGATCTCACAGGCCAGGAGAACGCGAATTTCTTCGGTCGCCTGTACGGCCTGGCCGGCTCGACTTTGCGCGAGCGCACCGGCGCGGTGCTCGAATTGGTGGGACTCACCGACCGGCGCGCCGACCGCGTGAGCGCCTACTCTGGCGGCATGAAGCGCAGGCTCAACCTCGCCTGCGCCCTCGTACATGACCCGCCGGTGCTGCTTCTCGACGAGCCCACCGTGGGCGTGGATCCGCAATCGCGAAACCTCATCTTCGATCGCATCGAATCGCTGAAGCGCGATGGGCGCACCGTGATTTACACCACGCATTACATGGAAGAGGCTCAGAGGCTGTGCGATCGCATTGCCATCGTGGACCACGGGCGAATGCTGGCGGAAGGGGATCTGGAGTCGCTTCTGGCGGCACACGGCGGTCGTTCGGTGGTGCGTGCGGTGTACGAGACCGCACCTCCGGCCGACCTTAACCTTCCGGGGCTCGTGGAAAACGGTGAACTGCGGTTCGAGTCTGACCAGCCTCTCGCCGATGTGGCACGCCTGGTGGACAGCGGGCACCGCTTCCGGACGCTGCGCATCGACCGGCCCGACCTGGAAACGGTCTTCCTCAATCTCACCGGACGCACCCTGAGGGACACATGAGCGCCGTCTGGGCCGTGGCCATGAAGGATCTGCTGATTCTGGTGCGCGATCGCTTCGGGTTGTTCTGGGTGGCCGTCTTTCCGCTGCTCATGGCACTTTTCTTCGGTTCGATATTCGGTTCGAGCGGCTCCGGTGCGCGCGGCCTCCGGATCGGGTTCATCGGCACCGGCGACTCCACCTCGGTGGCGAAGTTCAGGGCGGCCCTGGACAAAGCGGATGCGGTAACACTCGACGACATGCCGCTCGATTCGGCGCGTTCGCTGGTGGCACGTGGCAAGAAAACAGCCTTCGTACACTTCATCGATACAGCGAGTGGTGGCATGGGTTTCTTCGGACCCGGCAAGCCAGCCATCGAGATCGGTATCGATCCCGCTCGCAAGACGGAAGCGGGGTATCTCGAGGGACTGGTGAACCAGGCGTACTTTTCGCTCGTGGCCGACCAGATGGCCCGACCCAACGACATGCGGTCGATGATTCAGGAACAGCTGGGCCAGCTGGACAGCACCACCATCGAGTCGGATCCCGAGCGCGAGCGTGTGGGCAGGCTGCTCGAAAACCTCGATGTGTTTCTGGCATCGGTTGACACAGCGCAAGCGCAGGGTGACTCCACCGGCATGGGCGCGCAGTCGCCGTTTGCACAGCCCAACATCAAAGTGGAACAGATCACCGTGGCGCAGGCGGCGCCCAAGTCGAGCTGGGAAATCACCTTTCCCCAGTCGCTGCAGTGGGCGCTCATCGGAGTGGCAGCCGCTTTTGCGGTGGGGCTGGTGGTGGAACGTCGCAACGGAACGTTGCTGCGCCTGCGACTGGCACCGATCAGCCGCTTTCAGATCCTCGCCGGCAAGGGCCTTGCGTGTTTCATCGCGGCCGTGTCGGCCAGCGCACTGCTTTTGGGTATTGGCATACTCGTCTTCGGCGTGCGTGTTACATCGTGGCCGGGGCTTTTGTTGTCGGTGGCCTGCGCCGCCTACTGTTTCGTGGGGCTCATGATGTTCATCTCTGTTCTGGGCCGCACCGAGCAGGCGGTGGCGGGGGCAGGCTGGGCGATTCTCTTGGTGATGTCGATGACCGGCGGCGGCATGGTGCCCCTTTTCATGATGCCTTCATGGATGTTCAAGCTGGGAAGCATCTCGGCGGTGAAGTGGAGCGTGCTGGCCATGGAGGGAGCGATCTGGCGCGGGTTTTCACCCGCGGACATGATGCTGCCCCTGGGCGTTCTGGTGGGAATAGGTACAGCCGGACTGGCCGTAGGTACGTTTATTCTCGCCCGCTCCGACTAGATTTCGACGAAGCGGTTCCCGCGGGCTGAAGCGGCCCGACGGCCTAGTCCGGCCTCTCCTGGAATTCCACAGTACCCGACCGTCTGCACGCCACGCTCCAGCGGCCTGAAAGCGGCATGTTGCGTTCGGCAAAGGGGAGGAAGATGTCACCCCACTCGCCCATCAGGCGTCCCCGTCGACCCGTGCGCACCTCGCGCCAGCTTCCCGAAAGTTCGCCCTGCCCCGTGCCGCACAGCGGACACATGCGAAGATCGGTGTAAACGAACGTGCCTGACAGCTCGTACAGTACCACGGTCAGAGTGACTCCGCTCACCGTGGCCCGCCAGCGCAGTGACCCATCCGCGGGATCGGGACCGAACTCGCCAGAGAGCATCCCCAGCGTGTCGCCCTTGGAATTGACCCAGGCGGCTTCCATGTGTCCGCGGTCTTCGAACCCGTCATCTTTGATCCACAGACCTTCGAATGTGCCCCTGGGGCACAGACGAAGTTCGCCGAACGGATTCTGACTTGATGTGGCGCTCGGACCGTCTGCCATGGACAGGTCGGGCGACGTGGGTTGTTCTCCGCACCCCGCGAAGAACAACAGCGCACACCCTGCCGCCAGAGTGCGCGCTGCTTTGAAAATCGAAGTCCGCATCGCCCGGGTTGGCTCAAACCCGCCGGACGCCACGGGCCGTGTTACTGACTCGTGTCGTTCCAGCTGTTATCTCCAGCGTAATGATCACACCGCTCTACCCACACACCGCGGAAGGGCAGTTCCGGAGTCGCTGCGGTGGGATCGGGATAGCCGAATTGCCCCGAGAGCTTGCCGCCGCCTGAACCGTCGAGGTACTTCCAGCGTCCCACAAAATACCCGACGTCGCGGCAGGAGAGACAATTGACCGGAGTCAGGTGCGGAGTGAGCTGCCAGGTGCCTTCCATTTCCAGGATCACCTGATCCGTGACTACGCCCGAGACCTGACCCTTGAACAGGCGCAACCCGTCGGGTTCGGTCCAGAATCTGCCCGACAGAAGGCCCTCTGCGTTGTGGTCTCTCGCCAGCCAGCGGCCCATGAAGTGCCCCTGCGTGCGTGTGTTCTCTTCAAACGTCCAGTGGCCTGCCAGGTAGCCGTGCGGGCAGGGGGCATTCTTGATCTGGCGCGCAAACACGGCCACGCCGCTGGCGTGGTCCACGGGATGGAATGACGCATGATGCGCCAGGTCATCCACCAGAATCGAAAATGTAATGGGCGGCGTTCTGAACGTGAGTTCGGGCGGAGCGAAGTACAAGACTCCCCGCTTCACGAGCAGGAGGAAGCTCACGCCGTCGAGATCGTGCGACGTGGAGGAGATCCATTGGATCTGGTCGGGCTGCGTCGAGTCACGAAGGATCTCTTCGCCCGCCTCGAAATCGATGGCGGCGGCTACGCGCATCACGGCCTCCGCATTCACCGACGTACCGCCGTCCCACACCAGCGACCCGCCACCCAACGGGAAAAACGATCCCCATAGATACGTGACTGCGTACACGTCGTACTCGCTCCAGGAGTTCGATTCATCGAAGGCCGTGGACGCCAGCGACGCCAGTGCGTCTTCATCCTGCACGATGTACGTATCGAGTTTCGCCTGCACTTCGGCAGGGATGTCCCCGGTGGAAACCGCAGCGTTCTGCTCAGGTCCGGTCGAAGGCTGGCTGCAGGCGAAGAGTGCAAAAACGAGCAGGAACAGGAAACGAGAGTAGTTATGCATGACTACCTCACCGTTGAATGGTTGACCCTACAGTTGTGGCAGTCGCGGGTGGAGGCCGCCGGGAGGACGCCGGCCGCACCTCGAGCCTATATAATAGAAGGGCCACAGCGGAACTGCAAGCTCCTGCGCGGGCCGCAGAAAAACGGAAGGCCAGGCCCAAACCAGTCATGCGGTTACGCGGGATAAGCCGTACCGATGCCATTTGACGACGACCCTGGTTTTGTTGCGAAGGTTGGAATCTCCTCCTGCCGACCCTATGAAGACGGAGGCGGGAATCGCAGCCGGCGCTTACGGCCGGCTTGCAAAGGAGGAAGGTATGCAGACCGCACAGGCGGCGCCGCCAAGTTCGGCGGCCAGCACACAGGTAGATGCCGCCAGATTACAGCAATTTCAGAGAAAGATGCGCGAAGAGCAGGATCTCTCCCGCGGAATTCTCGCCGGCCTGGGCGCCGCCATTCTGGGCGCGTGCCTGTGGGCCGTGATCACCGTTCTCACGGGCTACCAGATTGGCTGGATGGCCGTGGGCGTGGGATTCCTGGTAGGCTTCGCGAACCGCACGTTCGGCCGTGGCGTGGACAAGACGTTCGGCTACTGCGGCGCACTGCTCGCCTTTGTGGGCTGCGTGCTGGGAAACCTTCTGTCGGTGTGCATCATGATCGGCAACCAGACCGAGACCAGTTCGCTTACGGTGCTTTCGAGCCTGAACCCGGGCACCGCGATAGACTTGATCCTGGCTACATTTCAGCCCATGGACATTTTGTTCTACGGGCTCGCTCTGTACGAAGGCTACAAGTTCTCGTTCAGGCAGTTGTCGGATAAGGAAGTCCGGACGCTGGTGTCGTAGTTCGCGCGCTTCGCAGGCAAAGGCCCCGTCCACGAGGACGGGGCTTTTTTCTTTGGTACTACGCAGCCAGACCGGCCTGGCGTCCCCGCGCTTCGAGCTCGAGAAGGTACTTCTTCCGCCACAGTCCGCCGCCGTAGCCCCGGAGCTTTCCCGACGATTCGATGACCCGGTGACACGGCACTACGATGGAAATGTAGTTGGCCCCGTTTGCGCGCCCCGTGGCACGAAACGCCTTGGGCTTGCCGATGGTTTCAGCGACGTCCCCGTACGACCGCGTTTCGCCGTAGGGAATGGTGAGAAGCGTTTCCCAGACCTGGCGCTCGAAGGGAGTGCCTTCGAGATGCACAGCCACAGTGAAACGCGCGAGCGTGCCTTCGAAGTAATCGCCGAGTTCACGCGCGAGTGTTTCGAGATGCGGGTGATTGCCCTCGACCACGGTGAGGCGGTAGCGCTTCTCGACACGCTCGCGGATTTTCTCCACTCCGCCGCGACTGTGCCACTCGAGGAAACAGATCCCCTGGGGAGACGCGCCGGCGATCATGTCGCCCACGGGGCTCCAGAGGTTACGACAGACGATGACTTCGGTGTTCATTCACTCTCCCTGGCGGCCGACCGAATTGCCGCTCGTAGGCTGCGCGAAAACCGCTGGCGGATTCCCAGCCGCACTCATAGGCAGCGGCCAGGTAACTGGTTCCCTGAGCCATCAGCTTTCGGGCATGTTCGAGCCGGAGTTTGCGATGCCAGGCCAGCGGGGTGGTATGGTGACGTTGCTTGAAATTGCGGCGCACCGTGGTGATGTCGACGCCGGCCAGCCTGGCCAGGTCGATTTCGGCCAGGCGCGTGCCGGGGTGACTGTTGAGATACGATGTGAGTTTCTCCGCCCAGTTCGGGCTGGTGTCGGGGAACCGTTCCGGGCGACAGCGCTTGCACGCACGCAGCCCGGCGGACCGGGCCGCCTTCACGGATGGATAGAAGCGGACGTTCTTGAGAAGCGGCGGACGCGCGCGGCACGACGGCAGGCAGAAAATCCCCGTAGAGTGCACACCCACGAAGAACTTGCCGTTGAAGGCAGGGTCTTTGGACCTCATGGCGAACTCCATCTGCTGCTGCGATAGCGTGCTCACGAACGCAACCTACAGATCGCCGACCGGTCGATCTACCGATATTCGGGCAAGGAAGTCCGATTCTGATCACATTCTGATCGCCCGCAGATCCGCCGGATCGACGCGGCGGCACACGTCCCGAGCCGGTGATGCCGGATGTTCCACCCAGGGCCCGCACACCTGAGAAATCTCTGAGCTATACCCACGCAGACGTAAACCCTCAATTGAGACTGGCCGACATTGGGGAGTAGGCTTCGAAGTTTGAATCTTTTACCCGCTGGGCGCGACGTACCCCAGCTTTATAAGAAGGAGGTCTCGAATGGCTCGTCAGGTCAGGCTGTACTGGGTACTGCTGGTGATCGCCGGGATCATCGCAGCAGGTTGCAGCGGTAACAAGAATACCGCTCCGCCGCCCTTGTCCAACTTCCAGCCGGAGATCATCAACACGCAGGACAACTTCCAGTTCCAGGCTACGGCTCTCACGGATGTGGCGACCACGGTCGCCTACAACTGGGACAATACGGGCACGCGGGCCACTGTCAACCACTCCTCTGCGATCTCGGCCGGCTCGACCGTGCTTCAGATCTACGACGCCGACAACACACTTGTCTACTCGGATAGCCTGAAGGCCTCCGCGACCGACCAGACCGCCGTGGGCACCACAGGGCTGTGGCGCGTGCGCGTGACGCTCTACCAGGTCGACGGAACGCTCAACTTCAGGGCGGAGAAGCTCTAGCCGGGGGACGGAGATTCGCAACGCCGCAGGGCCGGTCCGGATGCGGCAGGACACCTCAAGGCCCGTCCTCTCACAAGCAGCGCGGGGACCGCACGCCACACTCGGGTTGAAAGCGGCGCCGGGCCCCGCGGTGCGCAGGCTCTGCTAGGGGCAGACCGGAGTCGGCCCCCCCTTGAACACGTAGTTCACCAGGAAGATCACGTCTGAAGACGTGATCGTGGCACTGCAATTGACATCCCCCTCGGAAACGACGGGCAGGGGTGGCGGACCGCCCTTGAAGACGTAGTTCACCAGGTAAATGATGTCGGACGAGGTGGTCGAGCCATTGTTGTTGACGTCTCCCCGGACGTCGGCAGTGCTGGCGCCGAACGTCACGTTGATGACGGTGTCCTTGGACACGATCACGCCGGTCAGCACGGTGTCCGCAAGTCCGCTGCCCGTGCCGGGAGAATAGCGCAGCAGGTAGGTGTCCGGAGGCGCCAGGAGCTGGTACTGCCCCAGCGGATCGGTGGTGCCGGACGGCGTGAACACGGTGTCGCCGGTGCTCGCGTCAACAGCCCTCACCCTCACGCCGGGCAGGGGCGTCGTCCCGGTGTTGTCGAACACTGTGCCGCTGATGACAAGCCCGGTGTCCAGCGTGACTACCACGGACGTGTCACCGGAAGGCGAGATGCCGGCCAACAGTTTGGGGGTCAGGCGCAGTGCCGGCGGCGGCTCGATTTCCACGTCCATCATCCCCACGGGGATCACCACGGCAAACGCGCCAGTGACATCGGTAAGATCTCCCACCACGGGCACCACGGCCCCCGTGGCTGCATACTTCACGTCGATGTCCACGCCCTGCACGGGAATGGCTCCCGGTCTGCGCACGAGACCTGAGAGCAAGAGGCCATTGGGTACCGTGACGTTGATCGCCGTATCGATATTCAGAACCACGCCCGCAAGCCGCACCGGGGCCAGGCCGCTGGCCACCGGGGGTTGGTAGTCGAGGTCGTAGGTGCCTGCGGGAAAGCTGATGGAGTACGCACCGCCCACTCCGGTATTGTCGCCCGGGGTGAGAAGCTTGACGCCCGTGACCGGGTCGCGCACATCGATATCGGCTCCGACCACACCCACGCTCAGGCTGTTGCGTACGAGACCGGTGAGGAAGACCACAGGCTGAAGCTGGAAATTCAGCGTAGTGTCTTTGGTCACCACAAACCCCGTGCGGCTGCCCGGAAAGAGGTGGTCCGCGGGCTGTGCGCTTGCGGTGACGTCGTAGGTACGCGGCGGCACGAGCACCCTGTAATGGCCCTGGCCGTTCGTGTTGTCGTTGGGGGTGGGAACCACGAGTTGTGTGTTCACGTCCAGAAAGTCGAGGTTCGCATTCACCACAGGGACCGAACCCGGACCGGTCACCGTGCCCGACACGAACCAGCCCGACTCGAGGGTGACATCGATGGTCTGGTTGTTGTCATTGAAATCCACGTTGTCGATTTCGTAGGTCACCCAGCGGGCCAGAGTATCGAGGCTTCGCCACCTGAGCAAGTAGCTGCCGTTGGGCACGACCACGTCGTAGAACCCCGTGAGGTCCGAGTTGTCGCCCGGGGTTTCCAGCTTGGTGCCGTTACCTTCGTATACGTTGATGTCGATGCCGGCCAGAGGCGAGAGCGACGTATTGCGCACGAAGCCGGAGAGAATGTTGCCCGCCTCCAGCTGCGCATCCACCGTAGTATTGCCTGACACAGAAATCCCGGTCACGAGGAGGTGAAGCAGCCCCGTGGACGCCGGCGGCACGAATTGCATCTGGTAGCTGCCGGCTGGGATCCCTGTGACGGAGTAGAAGCCCGACCCATTGGTGAGGGTGGGCGGTATCCCGATGGGTACGCCCGTTCCGGTAAAGAGCCGAACGTCCACGCCACTCACGGGCTGGTTTCCGGATTGCGTGGTCACCGTCCCCGAAAGCGTAAACGCCAGGGCCGGAGTGGAGACCGTCATTCCGGCCAGGAGGGCCAGTCCGCGCAGGAACTTCCGAGCATGAGCTTGTGAATTCATAAGTACACCTTTCTGCCTTCGTGACATCCTATGGCCATCGCTCAGCGCAAGAGCAACAGCTTGCGCGCCGCCATGTCATCCTTGGTTTCAATGCGATAGAAATACAGTCCGCTGGGAACCTGATCACCGTTCGACGTCGTGCCATCCCAGGTCGTGGAGTACGCACCCACAGGGAAGGTTCCGGAGACCAACTCCGCTATGTGCCGGCCCAGAACGTTTACAATCGTCACCGTGATGAAGTTCTCCCTCAATAGCGTGAAGGGGATCCGGGTGGCCCCGTTGAACGGGTTGGGGTAATTCTGGAACAGTACAAAGGCGTTCTCAGGCAGCGTGCCGTCACTGGCGGCCAGCACAAACGCAAAGGACGTGTCGCCTTGTATGGAAACTCCGGTGTTGGTGAGCCCCAGGAGGCTTGATCCGGTCGGCGGATCCACTCTGAGGGTATAGCGATCGTCCGGGATGGCCACGCTCACGAACCCCGTCGAATCCGCATTGTCAAACGGCGTGTACACTTCCGTCGCCGTCGTCTCAGAAATGAAATCGAGATCCGCTCCCTCGGCCGGCCGGCCGAACGCATCCAGCACCGTGACGCGCACCAGATGTCCGGCCCCGAGAATTACCGGGCTCCACGTGGTGTCCACGTTAAACGTGGCGCCCGGTATCTGCATGCCCACCAGGCGGCTGCCCTGCGGCGGGGCCAAAAGCACATTGAATTGGCCCACCGGCACGGCCACCTGGTAGTAGCCCAGGGAGTCGGTGAGATTGTTGATCATGGTGACGGTGCGGCCGTCGGACGCGTGCCGCAAACCGATGTGAACCAGCGGCACGCCCAATCCGGCCTGATCTATGATGCGACCACCCAGCGCCACGCGCGCCGCCTCCACCATCTGGAAGTCGAGCGACGTGTCTGTTTGAAGGTTCACACCCACCTGCTCCAGTGGATCAAAGAGTGAGCCTACGGGAGGGTCGATCTGCACGGTGAACAGGCCGGGCGGTACGGCCACCATAGCCAGTCCGGCCGTGTCGCTGTTATCGCCGGGCGTGAACAGTTTCAGCCCGGTGCTTTCCTGCGTAAAATCGAAGTCGGCGTTGGCGATGGGCAGTCCCGCCGTGTCGTGAACGAACGCCGTCACTCTCAGGCCGCGGCTCAGGGTCTGATCGAACGTCCGATCTCCGCCGATCGCCACGCTGTCGTACAGTACACCCAGAAACGCACTGCCTCGCGGCGGAACGAATCGCAGATCGAAGTATCCAGTGGGCACGGCCACCTGGTACCGGCCCAGGGAATCGGTGGTGTTGTTGGACACGCGGATCTTGGCGCCGGTGACGGGTTCGCGCAACTCGACGTCGATATTCGGCACGGCCACAGCCGCCTCATCGGATACACGGCCACTCAGCAGGACTCCTTCGAGAAGGGTGACGTCGATCGTGGTATCGCGCGCAATCAGCACGGAGTCCAGCTGCTGGCCGCGGAGTCTCGAACCCGGCGGCGGATCGAAGCGCAGCCGGTACGAGGCGGGCGACAGGACCAGCCAGTAGCGCCCCGTCACAGGATCGCTGTTGTCGTCGGGTGTGAACACCCTCCCGCCGGGAAGCCGGTCCGCATCGGTGTCCACGTTGCCCACGGGATTCCCGGCCGTATCCCTGATGGTGCCCGATACAGCCACTCCGAGATCGAGCTCTACATTTAATTCCAAGCTGGTGCTCAGGTTGAACCCTCCGAACTGCTTTCCCAGGAAGTGCGATCCCGGCGGCGGAGCAAACGTAACGGTGTATTCACCGGGCAGAACGCAGACGTTGTAGAAACCCGTGACATCGGTGTTGTCGTTGGGCGTCGTGAGTTTTACGCCGGTGACGGGATCTATGAAATCAAGATCCACATCGGCAATGGGATTGCCTGACGCGTCTCTCACAAAGCCCGACAGGCAGGGGATCTGCGCCGACACCGGGGCCGCGACCGGCGCCAGGCAGAGTACGAAGGCGCACCACACCGCACGCCACCGGGCGCGCAGGGACTTCAGAACACACCGGATCAAAGGCTTCACACTTTCACAGTCACGTTGATCTGATTGAGGAAAGCGGTTTCCTGTCGCGGTTCAAACGCAGCACCGGGGCTGAACAAGGCAGACGTCCACCGCAGCGACACCGTATCCCAGAGCGTGGGGAGCCGGATCACCATATCCAGAGCCCAGCCCAGCTCGGTGCTCACCCCGTTGGGTCGCGCCGGGGGATCCAGCAGGTCCGCGCCCTTGACCTCGGTATCCGCTTCGGACTGAGCATAGGAGTGGTACACCAGTTCCAGAGAAGAGCGCCGGGTCGGCCTCACGCCCACTCCGGCGGTGATCACCTGAAGATTGGAGAGCTCCGGATCGAGCACGTTGCCGTAGTACTTGGTGCGACTCAGTCCGCCCAGACGGGCGGCATTGTCTTCATAGGCGGTCTGGCGAAACGTGTGATCGATATCGTCCGCGCCCGTGTCATCGCCGCTGGCGGCTGCGTACCCCAGTGTGAGGGCCGGCCTGAGCGGCACCCTGTCTGCCGAGAGCGTGGTGCCGAGGTCCACGGCCCAGGCCTCCACCGTTTCGAACTTATCCTCGCCGCGCTGCGCGGACAGATCGGCCCAGGCCTGCACAAAACGGTTCACCTCGCCGGAATAGTGCACACCCATCCACACCGGCTGGCGCTTGCGCGCTTCATCGCTGTCGCGACGGGCCAGCACGTAGCCGGCTGCCTGGCTCTTGTCATTCGTGTACCAGCGCACGGCAAAGTACAGGTCGGTCCACGTGCTGAACTGGTCCTTGATGGGATGGACGGCGTGGATCACGGCCGCTTCGCACACCAGGGGCACGGAGGCGCGGTACAGAATGCGAACGGCATCGAGGTACTCGTCGAACAGCCACTCGCGGGGGTCACGAAATCTCTGACGCCCCACCATGACCATCAGGTCCGACAACCCCGGCGGCCGGAAGAGCGCATAGAGCTCGGAAAAATAGGCCTGCAGGTCGTCGTCGGTGACATTCTGCTCATTGATATGACGGAGGATCTTCTGAAGGCGGAAACTCGCGTGGAAACGCAGGGAGTTGCTGGCATACACCGACAACAGCGCGCGCACCTGGTGATTGGTGGCCAGTTCGTCCGTGTCGGCTGAGGTGGTGAGGTCGTACTCGGACCTGTCGTAGGCGTTGAGCCGGTACTCCAGCGCGCCATGGACCGCGCGCCCGAACGTCCACCCCTTCTGTATGTCTTCGATGCTCCCACGACCCAGGTCGTCAAGAAGTTCCTTGTCGCTGGGCACCGCCGAGCCTTCCGCGTCGAGTATGTCGGTCTCGTTGACGAGCAGAATAAGCAGGCCCGACATGTCCAGCGTGTCGGGCGCCTCTCCGTCCAGGTGCACCCGAGTGATCGTGCCCTTGATCTTGTCGCTCTGCTTGATTCCCTGGGTGGTGATTTTTCGGGCGGACCAGGCGCCGAGGCTGTCCACTTTGCAGGTGACCTCGATCCGCCGGCCCGCCTTCAGATCGTTGGCAGAGGAAGATCCGCCACCGTCCTCGACGAATTC